>Ga0209515_10001234_pt1 | contig 43783 bp, 40 predicted proteins | sample Subgroupgradi54m_FD_187454 | JGI IMG/M metagenome (GOLD analysis project Ga0209515, IMG submission 187454) | Subsurface groundwater microbial communities from S. Glens Falls, New York, USA - GMW60B uncontaminated upgradient, 5.4 m (SPAdes)... ... | reverse complement strand
GCTGCACGGCTGGTAGCGGCATTTTGGAATACTACACAGCCAGCTATAACGCGACCGTGGTTGAACGTTTGAAAATGGCAGGCGCGATCTTACTTGGACGAACAAACATGGATGACGCGGCTATGGGTTCATCAACAGAGACATCGCATTTTGGTCCTACGCATAATCCATGGGATCTCACGAAAGTCCCTGGAGGTTCGTCTGGTGGTTCAGCCGCAGCGGTTGCCGCTGACTTTGCCTATGGCGCAACGGGTTCTGACACGGGCGGCTCGATTCGTCAGCCAGCAAGTTTGTGCGGAGTTGTGGGGATCAAACCAACGTATGGTCGCGTGTCTCGTTATGGCCTCATCGCTCTTGCAAGTAGTCTCGATCAGATTGGCGTGTTCGCTCATACCGTCGAGGACGCGGCATTGTTGCTACAAGCGATTGAAGGCAAGGACCAAAAAGACGGCACAAGCGTTGAGCTCAAGGACACGACGATCGCTGAGCTTTTGAAGACCGAGGATGTGAAAGGGCTCAAGATTGGCATTCCAAAAGAATATTTTATTGATGGCATGGATCCTGACGTTGAGGCTCGCGTGCGCGAAGCCGTGAAGTTACTGCAGTTGCATGGAGCAGAGGTGATCGAAATTTCATTGCCGCACACCGAGTATGCACTTGCCGCGTACTACATTATTCAGCCGTGTGAGGCGAGCTCAAATTTGGAGCGCTACGACGGCATGCGCTTTGGGCATCGCTCAACGGGCAAGACGCTTACGGACACATACAAAAAAACACGCGGCGAAGGATTTGGTACAGAGGTAAAACGTCGTATTATTTTGGGCACGTTCGCGCTTTCGGCAGGTTACTACGATGCGTACTATAAAAAAGCATTGGCGGTTCGTACGTTATTACGACAAGATTTTGATGAAGCATTCAAACAGGTGGATGTGATTTTGACGCCGACGAGTCCAACCGTTGCTTGGCCGATTGGCGAAAAGTTTAACGACCCGCTTGCCATGTATTTGGCTGATATTTTTACCGTTTCGCTCAACCTTACTGGCAACCCAGGTTTAACTGTCCCGTGCGGCTTTGCCCACGATCTTCCGGTTGGCTTACAGCTTATTGGCAAGGCGTTTGATGAAGCAACACTCTTCCGTGTGGGTCATTTTTATCAGTCCATAACGGATTGGCATAAGCACGACCCAGAATGAAAAATTTTTTTGAACTTCAGCCATTGATTCTGCCAGCGATTGGCGTGCTCCTTGTCGTTTTGTTTTTCCTCGTCGTCATTACGAAAATCAAACGCTGGTTTCGTATTCATTGGGCCAGACGTCAGCACGAGCTTGATTTAGAAGAGATGCGCGAGCGCTGGAAACGCATTGAGCGTCTACTCAACTCTCCAGAAATTGAAGGCGATCGTTTGGCCGTGATTGAGGCGGACAAACTCCTTGATTTTGTTTTACAACGCATGCATTTTCCAGGACAAACCTTCGCGTATAGAATGCAGATTGCACAGAAAAAATACTTTGAGCTCAAACGTGTGCGTTGGGCTCACGAGTTGCGCAACAAACTTGTTCATGAACCGGATATTCGCCTTCAAGCAAAGCAGTCGTTCGCCGCGGTGAAAGAATATCAAAGAGCGTTACGAAGTCTTGGTGCACTATGATTCCTTACTTTTCGTTCACGACGATTCATCTTGGCCCCATTCCCATTCAAGTCTGGGGATTGATGGTTGCGCTTGGATTTTTGATAGGCGCGAAAGTGTCAGAGCGGAGGCTCAAAAAGCTCGGCCTCAACCATACCATTGTGAGCGACATGCTCGGTTGGATGATTTTGTGGGCATTAATCGTTTCACGTTTCGTACACGTTTTTGTGTATGAGCCAGCATACTATTTTGCGCATCCTAGCGAGATTGTGCGGATTTGGGAAGGAGGGATGTCCATTTACGGGGGACTTATCGCGGCCACACTCACCGCCTTCGTTCTCCTGCGCCGTCGAAAGCTCGACGTCATGAAATATGCTGACGCGACGATTTTTGGATTGCCGTTTGGGCTTGCAATCGGACGGCTCGGCTGTTTTTTCATTCATGACCATCCGGGAACAGCCACGCATTTTTTTCTTGGGATGAAATATCCAGATGGCATTGTGCGCCATGATCTTGGTTTGTATGAGTCACTCACAAATTTTGTGTTATTTGGAATTTTTCTTTTGATGAGTAAATATTGTGTTCAACAAGGTTGGTATCTCGCCGTCTTCGCCTTGTGGTACGGAACGACGCGTTTTTTTATGGATTTTTTGCGTACGATTGATACGCGCTACTTTGGACTCACGCCCGCTCACTATTTTTCCCTCGTACTTATTTTTATCGGTTGTTTATGCGTTTATCGTATACGTCGATCCTTGCCTTCTTCGTAGGCCTTGTCATCATGGGCCTGGAGATGACCGCAACCCGCTTTGTGGCACCGTATTTCGGTTCCTCAACGCTCGTGTGGACGAACGTGATTGCGGTCATCATGATTGCACTCGCCTTAGGCTACTGGTCTGGGGGAAAATTAGCAGAAAAAAAAGCGCCGCTTTCTGCCTTGCAGCGCCGACTTCTGTTGAGCGCCGCGCTCATGGCTTTGGCGCCATTTCTTGTTTCGTTTTTAACCGATGGATTTCTTTTACAGCTTTTCCAGGTGTTCAGTGGCTCCATCGCCGTTTTAATCGGTTCGTTTTTTCTTGTTGTTTTTCTTTTTTTTCTTCCAACGTATTTGCTTGCGATGACGTCGCCGTACCTTGTCGGTTATGAAACGCGAAAGGGGAGCGATGCGGGCAAAATTGCGGGACGTATTTTTGCCATTGGGACCATTGGCAGTATCCTAGGGACTTTTCTTGGACCTCTCGTGCTTGTTCCCATGCTTGGTTCAAAACGGACCATGCTTTTATTCGCTGGCATCTTGTTTCTTCTGACCGCTCCTGTGCTCATTAAAGGTAAACGTGGAGCAAAAGTGCTGCTCGTTCTGCCTTTCTTGTGGCTTTTTAGCACCTCACCCAACATGCGTTCGTTTGGAAATTTGATCGTACAAGCCGAGTCGCCGTATCAGTACATTCAGGTGCTTGATGAGAACGGCACACGGTTACTCGTCACAAACGAAGGGGGGAGTACTCAATCGATGTATAATTCTGACCATATTGTGACCGGCAATAATTATTTTGAAGTCGCCGCATTGACCCCAGCACTCTTTGGGCCCGACAAACCCTTGAATATTCTCGTCCTTGGATTGGGTGGCGGAACCGTCTCCCGTGAAATAGATTTGCTTTATCCTGATCGCGATCTTTCCATAACAGGTGTTGAGATTGATCCAAACGTGATCGCACTTGCAAAGCGATATTTTGATCTTGATCGAGCGCGTCTCAACGTGGTGAATATGGACGGCCGTTCTTTTTTGCGGACGACGCATGCCACTTACGACATGGTGGTGATTGACGCCTTTAGCAATCAGTATTATTTACCGCCACACATGGTCACACAAGAGTTTTTTGAAAGCGTGCAAGATCATCTGACTCCTCTAGGCGTTGTGGTGTCTAACTTCGATGCTCGCTTGCGCAGCAGCCCACTCCTGACGACGTTCACCAACACACTCGCGTCTGTATTTCCTGCGGTCTATCGTGTGGCTATTCCTGATACTCGCAACGATGTATTAATTGCTCGCATGCAGCCTTTCGCTCCTGTTTATGAACACGTCCCACAAGAACTTTTACAGATTTTTTCTTTGGTAGAAGGTTCGTTTGAACACATAACGTATTCAAGCGGACAAAACGTTTTTACCGATGACTGGGCGCCGACGGAAATGATGATGGATCGCGCCGTCTGGCAATCGCACAATGAAATAACCCGGGCGGAGTAGCCGCTCGGGTGTTTTTTTCTCTCTTCTGATGAGAAGTGGGTTGTAGATGAGTTACATGCTCGCACTCGCACGTTGCACATACAGGAGAGCCTTGTGAAACCGCTGAAGCTCGAGAAATTCAAGCGTAGTTAAAAGCGCCTCGATGGCAGGTTGTGCAACAAGCGCACCCGTCAGGCCTACATCGTAGTTGCCCTGCTGCAGAGTCCTGCGCGTTTCCTCTATTTCTTTGCGCAGCTGACTCTGAACATGTGCATCGTGAGGCAGGTTGAAGTGCGTGATGCGACCAAGATCGAGTCGCAGGCGCAACAGTCGCGGAGCGATTTCTGCTTGCAGGTCCATCATGCGTTCCGCAATCTCGAGGTTCTTGATTGCTTTGGTCAGGTCGTTGTGGTCGAGCGCTTCACCCGCTGCGCGAAAATTGCGCATGGTGTGCTGGAGGCTGTGACAGACCGGTCGATCCGGCACCTTGTTCTGCAGTTCACATGCAAGCGTCCGCCAAGATTCTGCTTCGATCGGCCAGCGTGACGGATCGTGTGCGTCTCCCGTAGTACGCCCCGAGCGTAGTGCATTGCCAGCCACGCGGCGGATTTCTCGACACCGTTTGACGATTTGGTCCTGTCGGTTGGCGAGCACGAGCAGGTTGCGCTCGACGTGTGGTAGATGAACATCCTCGATGCTGATTTTCGCTTGTGCGATCAGCCGCTGGATCATGAAGCACATCAGTGTCATGCGGCGCGGGTTACGACGGCCGAGCGTATCATTCGGATCGGCGATTTCGAGCATCTCGGCAAGCGACGCGAGTACCCGCTGGTCCTGCGTGAACGGATAGTTCATGGCCCAGTTTTCGGCCGTGCTCGTATGCAATGCGATGAGCTCTGGGAAGCGCGTCATGTCGTAGGCGTACCAGATGAGCTGTTCCGTGACCGAGTCAAATCCTTCCAGATTCGGCAGCTTCACATAGTGGTATTTTCCACGCACTTTGTGCTGGCCCGAAATCGCATCAGGCAGACCGTCGTACATCATGAATACTTGCTGTGCGGGAACGTGCACATTCAGATGAAGGTGCTCCGTGAGCCACGAGTTGTACACCAGGTATTGGCCGCTACGCACCGGTGCCACCCCTTCTGCCGCGACGTAGACAGCCCTTGGGTCAAGCTCGACAAGGCCGATTTCTGGGATTTGTACAACATCATCTGGCTCGATAGGCCTTCCGTGCTCATAGCGCAGGCAGACGGTGAGCGAGCGAGAAAGCATGGTCGGAGACATAAGATCGCGAAATTCGATGGACATGGACACCTCGCAGGTTGGGTCGGCAAAAGGGTAACGAAAAATCTCTTGCCTGGCAATAGCGGTGTGTTATACTACGACAACTATGGATCAAAAACCTTTGTTCGAGAATGCGAATCCGAAGCTGATGTTCGTCTTTGGAGTCGTCACCGGAATCGCGGTCGTTGCTGTGCTTGTGAGTGGGTCGTTGCTCACCGTCTTCAATGGCGGATCGAGTTTTAAGGTGGCAAAAGCGGGTGACACAGCCGCTGCTGCAGATGCTGGCGCTGCCGCCGCCGCGCCAACCGCCAAAGCGCCTACGGCAGACGTTCCTGCTGTGACAGCCGCTGACCACATCCGTGGAGGCAAGGATGCAAAAGTGGTTCTGATTGAGTATTCAGATTTTCAGTGTCCGTTCTGCAGTCGCCATCATCCAAACATGAAAAAATTGTTGGATGAGTATGGTGATAAAATTGAGTGGGTCTATCGTCACTTCCCATTGTCGTTCCATGAAAATGCAAAACCAGCTGCGATTGCGTCTGAGTGCGCAAACGAGCAAGGAAAGTTTTGGGAGTTCGCTGACACGATGTTTGCAAATCAGGACAGCCTGGGGAACGATTATTATGCAACCGTTGCCGGAACGTTGGGACTCAATACCACGACGTTCAAAACGTGTTTGACGTCAGGCAAATATGACACGTTGATTGCTTCTTCGATCTCTGCCGGTTCAGCAGCGGGCGTGAACGGAACTCCCGCGACGTTCGTAAATGGACAGATGATCTCTGGTGCGGTGCCGTACGACACGCTCAAAGGGATTATCGATCAGGCTCTGGCGAAGTAGGACGATGTTTCGCCCAGCGGCTGATGCGGCCGATCTCTTCTTCAACGAGTTTACCGTCGTACTCACCTGAATGCATGTGTGACCCTTCATAACTCGCCTGTTTCTGATCAATGTGTAAAGAGAACGTCACCTGTGTGTCGTTCTCTTTTAGATAACAATGAAAACAAGGGAAACGGCCACTGCCCAAACGAAGCGAGTAGCTTTTTTGATTTGTGTTGGGGTCGTAATGTTCGCCATACCCCGCGCGTTGCAGAATATTGCGTGGATGATCGTGGAGGGGTTTGTTGAGATTGAGATCCATAGTGTGTATAACTTTGAGGGGCAAGAATGATCCTCCCATGATAACGTAAAGTAAGGAGGAACGCTAAGTCCTCTTTTTTATTTTTATGGCAAAGATTCAAGCGGAGTATATTTGGCTCGATGGCGGAAAGCCTACGGCGAGCTTGCGATCCAAGACAAAGGTGTTGGATACGGACGATGCTGCAAGGACGGGGGTTCCCGAGTGGGGGTTTGATGGTTCAAGCACGCAGCAGGCAGAAGGGAAGTCGAGCGATTGTTTGTTGAAGCCTGTGCGCGTGGTGCCAGATCCCATTCGTGGCGGCGAGAATATATTGGTGTTGTGCGAGGTGTTAAACGCAGACGGTTCACCACATACCAGCAACGCACGTGCACGTTTGCGTGAGATTGCACAACGGACAATTGAACACGAGCCATGGTTTGGGATTGAGCAGGAGTACACCTTGTTTGAGGGGCACAAACCACTCGCCTGGCCAGAAGATGGCACGCCAGGACCACAGGGTCCGTACTATTGTGCAGTTGGCGCAGAAAATATTTTTGGAAGACCACTTGTTGAAGCACATTTTTCTGCCTGTTTGAAAGCAGGACTCATGATTGCCGGAATCAATGCGGAGGTGATGCCCGGGCAGTGGGAATTTCAGGTGGGGCCGCTTGGCGCGCTCGAAGTTGCAGATCAGCACTGGCTCATGCGATGGATTTTGTGTCGGCTCGGCGAGGATTTTGGCATTCGTGTTTCGTTTGCTCCAAAACCGATGCTTGGCGACTGGAACGGAGCAGGAGCCCATACAAATTTCAGCACGCGTGAAATGCGCTTACCAGGCGGGATCAAAACGATTGAGGCCGCGTGCGAAAAACTCAAAATGAAACACGCAGAGCATATTGCTGTGTACGGAGCAGGCAATGAAGAGCGGCTGACAGGTAAGCACGAGACGTGCAGTATGAGTGAGTTCCGCTACGGCGTGAGCGACCGCGGCGCCTCGATTCGCATTCCAATTTTTACTGCCAAGAATGGCTGTGGTTATTTGGAAGATCGTCGTCCTGCGGCAAACATGGATCCCTATCAAGTTTGTGCGAAACTCTTAGAGACAGTGTGTTTGGGGTGAGCGCAACTTGTCAATCCGTTCCAAATTCATTATCCTTTGATCCGCGCGGAGGGATCGCATAGTGGCCTAGTGCGCACGCTTGGAAAGCGTGTGAACCGCAAGGTTCCGAGAGTTCGAATCTCTCTCCCTCCGCCATGGAAAAGCGGCCAACCTGCGTTGGGCGCTTTTCCATTGTCGTACAGAGAGATTCGAACGCCGGAGCCATATGCGGCGACCACGCCGCATGGCGAGGCGGTGGCCAGCCCGAGCCGAGCGGCTGGCGAGGCGAGAGGCGAGGCCGAATCTATCCCTCTCCGCCAAATAGATCATTAATTCTTGACTTCCTGTGCTTTGATAGGTACACTCCGCGAGTTCCGTATCCTTAGGGTTTATTCCTAACTGACATGACTATGTTTGACGACGAAACAACGACTCCTGTTGAAACGACAGATGAGACGACAGCGCCAGAGACGGAAACAGAAGCCGCTCCAGAGGTCGCCAATGCAGATGCTGAAGCAACCGCCTAACAGCTCACAAAAACCGCTCGGTTTATCCGGCGGCTTTTTGTTTAGAAATAATATCGTCGACTCGTGATAGAATGGTGGCTGTATGGAGCAGGGGTTAAGCCAGGTTGAGGCGGCGCGTAGACTGAAAGAGCAGGGGGAAAATCAGCTGACGCGTCATGCGACGCCTTGGTATCGTATTTTGTTGCGACAATTTTTGTCGCCTTTTTTGTGGCTCTTGATCGTCGCGGCTGCACTCTCATTTCTGCTTGGTGAGGCTATCGACGCCTTGATGATTGGGATTTTTGTGCTGGTCAACGGCTTGCTCGGTTTTGGACAGGAGTATCACTCACAGCGCGCGGTGGAACTCCTCAATCGCTACATTGCCGCGCGAGCAACTGTGGTGCGTGATGGCCAAACGCGGGTGATCAATAGCCGCGAGCTGGTGATGGATGACGTGATGATTTTGGAAACGGGTGACATCATTCAAGCCGACGTTAGGTTGCTCGAGGCCACAGGGTTGTTGATTGATGAGTCCATTCTCACGGGCGAATCAGCGCCGGCGGCAAAATCAAAGACAGAAAAAGGATTTGCTGGGACAACGGTTGTCTCCGGCCGCGCGGTGGGCATGGTCATCGCCACAGGAAACAAAACCGAGATTGGATTGATTGGGAAACTGGCGCAGGACACACGCGGCGCGAGCGGTTTTGAAAAAGGCATTGCCCAGTTTAGCAAGTTTATTTTACGTTTGATTCTGATTACGCTGGCCATTGTGTTTATCACCAACGTGATCATCAAAGGCGGACAGGCGAACATTCCGGAGCTGATTCTATTTTCCATTGCTCTTGCCGTTTCCGAAATTCCAGAGGCCATGCCGCTGGTCATCACCATGACTCTGTCGCGTGGCGCGTTGCGGCTGGCCAAACGTAAAGTCGTGGTCAAGCGCTTGTCTTCGATTGAGGATTTGGGAAGCATTCAAGTGTTGTGCACAGATAAAACCGGGACGCTTACGGAAAATAGTTTAACGTTGGTGGACGTGTGGGGAGATAAAAAAGTCTGCACGCGGGCTGGAGCGGAAGCGGCGATGCTTTCTGCTGATACGACCAAGACGCCGAACAATGCCTTTGATCTTGCCTTGTGGAGGGCCTTGGATACGACGGCGCAAAAAGAAGTTCAGTCGGCGCGGCGTTCGCACGAAGTTCCATTTGATCCGACACGACGTTTTAATGCGGTTGTGGTGCAGGAGCGGTTTCTCTTGCGTGGCGCTCCGCACGAAGTTTTGGCGTTGTGTGAGAACGGCACGAAGCAGGAAGAGGTATTGGCCTGGGTGGCAGAGCAAGGGGAAAAAGGTCGGCGCGTGCTTGCGGTTGCCTCGCGGACACAAGGTTTAGATGCGGCGGTGGAAACAGGTGGCTTTTCGTTTCTGGGCGTGCTCTCGTTTGAAGATCCGGTGAAGCCCACGACCAAATCCGCGATTGAACAGAGCCGACGTCTGAAAGTAGCCATGAAAATTTTAACCGGCGACAGTCCAGAGGTTGCTGGCGCTGTGGCCTATGAGGTTGGGCTCATTGAACACCCATCACAGGTCATGACAGGTGAGGCTTGGGCGGCGCTTTCACAAAGTGAACGTCTGGCGGTGGCTCAATCATCCACCGTTTTTGCGCGCGTCTCGCCTGAACAAAAGTTTTTGATTGTGCAAGCGCTAAGCACCTGCTGTGAAGTGGGATTTCTTGGCGAGGGGATTAACGATGCGCCGGCGCTTAATGCCGCCAGCGTCGGAATCGTGGTTGACCAGGCCGCCGACATCGCCCGCGAAGCAGCGGATATTATTTTGCTTGCGCCAGACTTGAACGTCATCATGGACGGCATTCGCGAAGGGCGTGAAGTGTTTGCCAACACGATCAAGTACATCAAAGCAACGCTCTCGTCGAATTTTGGAAATTTTTTGGCCATCGCCAGCGCCACGCTTTTTATTGATGAACTTCCGATGCTGCCGATTCAGATTTTGCTCGTGAACCTGCTCACGGATTTTCCCATGATCGCCATTGCGGTAGATCGTGTCGATGCGGAAGAGCTCAAAAGTCCACGAAGTTATGATCTGCACGACATCATGATCATCACCATTTTACTCGGGACAGTTAGCACCATTTTTGATTTCATTTTCTTTGGCGTCTTCTCGCACATTTCCATTCCGGTGTTGCAAACAAACTGGTTCATTGGCAGTATCCTGACGGAACTGGTGTTGATTTTTTCCATCCGCAGTCGGCGTCCATTCTGGCGCGCCCAACGACCGGCGAGTATTCTGTTCTGGCTTTCCTTTCTCGCCGCCGTGGTCACGGTGGTTATTCCGTTCACGACCTTTGGGCAGAGGGTCTTCCATTTTATTGCGCCAAGCCCCATGATCCTTTTGCTGACCGTCGGGATTGTCGCGGTCTATTTTGTCACGACGGAAACGGTTAAACTGGGAATGAGGACATTTTATGGACGCCAAGGACGAAATTAAAGCGCGGATCGAACTTGCGGATTTGATCGGGGAATACGTGCCGCTGAAGCCCGCCGGGACGCATGCGTTCAAGGCGGTTTGTCCGTTTCACAACGAGAAGACACCGTCGTTTCACGTCAGTCGCGATAAGCAGATTTGGCGTTGTTTTGGTTGCGGGTTAGGAGGCGACGTCTTCAGTTTCATCATGCAGATGGAAGGTGTGGATTTTCCGGAAAGCATGCGCTTGCTTGCAAAAAAGGCGGGTGTTGAGATTCCACGCTATGACACAATGGAAGCGAATGAAAAGCAGAAACTTCAGCGCGTGCAAAATTTTGCGGCGGCCTACTATCACAAAATGTTGCTTGAAAGTCCGAAGGCGGCCGCGGCACGAACATACGTTGAGCGGCGAGGGATCACGCCTGAGCTCATCGAACTTTTTCAGCTCGGCTTTGCGCCTGATGAATGGGACGCCTTTGTCACGCTGGCAAAATCTCGCGGCATTTCCGATCACGATTTGATGACCGCTGGCCTAACTCTTACGAAAAAATCAGGTGCGGGACTCATAGATCGTTTTCGTCATCGCTTGATGATCCCGTTGTGCGACATCCACGGAAGCATCATAGGGTTTACGGCCCGCGTGCTGAATCCAGAGGATCAGCCCAAATACATGAACTCACCGGAAACACCATTGTACAAAAAAGGCGCCATGCTTTTTGGGCTGAATCTTGCAAAGCAGGCGATTCATACGGAAGGCTTGATCATTATTGTTGAGGGAAATCTTGACGTGATTGCTTCACACAAAGCAGGAGTACGCCACGTGGTCGCAAGCAGCGGAACGGCGCTCACGGAAATGCAGATTCAACTGCTCAAGCGTTTCACAACGAATTTGATTTTCTGTTTTGATGCGGATGCGGCTGGATTTAAAGCGGCACAACGCGGCATTCAACTTGCACAGAGTCTTCTTTGCAATGTTTCCGTGGTGCTCATTCCAGAAGACGCGGGAAAGGACCCAGATGACGTTGTACAAAAAGATCCGTCGTTATGGATGCGGCTTGTACACAACACCGTGCCGATCATGGAATATTATTTTTCACATGCGATGCGTGGAAAAGATTTGATGAACGTGGATGATAAACGCGAAGTGGGAAACTTTTTGCTCCCAGAGATTGCGCGGCTCACGGACGTGATTGAGCGTGAGCATTGGTTGCAGAAACTCGGCACGGTTTTGCACATTGGGACAGAGGTGCTCCGTGGGGGTATGAAACGTGTGAAAGGGACAGATGGTGCAAAAGGTTCGAAAAAGACAGAGGTGAAAGTGGTTGTGAAAGAGACCCGACCTACGAGGCGGGAACTCACCGCAAACCACGTTGTTGGCCTTTTTATTGAAGTGCCTGAATTACGCCCAGTTATTGCAAGCCGTCTACCTCCTTCCATTCTTGCCGCTGGCCCACTGCAAGACCTTTACAGAATCGCTCATGAGCTTTATACTCAAACCCAATCGCGTCCAGAAATGGCCGCGCAGGATTCCGCTTCGCATGTATTTTTTGAGCAACTGCGAGGTCTGACGTCAAACATAAATCTTCTTCCTCTTCTGGAGGAGATCGCTTTAATTGGCGAACATGCGGCCACAGAGGTCAAGCCAAGCGACCTGCGTAAACAACTCGAAACGACTCTGACCTATTTGCACCAGGCCGTGAGGGGCGACGAGCGGCAGGTCCTCCTTGATGCGATCCGACAGGCAGAAGCTGCCGGAGATACTGCGCGTGTTCATGAACTTATGGAGAGATTTCAATCTCTTCAATAATTATGCCAGCAAAAAAGAAAGCCAAAGTTCAACACAAGAAGAGTCCAAAGAAGAGCCCAAAGGCGCACAAGCACCTAAAACAGGTGAAGATGTCGCAGCGCCCAAAGGCTCACAGGGGCCCTAAAGGGAAGCAGCAAAAGAAAGTTCAACACGTTGAACGTGCGCCCAAAGCGATTGCACCGACGGGCGAGCAATGGCATGCGCTTATCCAAAGAGGACAAGTGCGCGGATTTGTGACGGAAAATGAAGTGATGCAACTCTTCGCAGAAGTCGAAGATTATTTGGATGTGTATGAGGCGTTTTTGAATGAGCTCGATCGGGTGGGCATCCACTTGATTGAGATGAAAGAGGGGTATCTTGGACGCAGTGAAGAGCGCAGTGGCGCCATGGATAAAATTCGCGTCACGGTTGAAAAGAAAAAAGTAGATTGGGGCGACATCAGTCAGGATTCGATTCAAATGTACTTGCGTGAGATTGGAAAAATTCCGTTGTTGAACGGCGAGGAAGAAGTGGCGCTTGCAAAACGCAAGGAGCGAAATGAAAAAGAAGCAGAGCGGCGCCTGATTGAGGCGAACTTGCGTTTGGTCGTTTCTATTGCGAAAAAATTTGTGGGTAAGCAACTCACGCTTTTAGATTTGATTCAGGAAGGGAACATTGGGCTGTTTCGTGCGGTCAAAAAATTTGAGTATCGCAAGGGGTATAAGTTTTCGACGTATGCCACATGGTGGATTCGCCAAGCGATCACGCGCGCTTTGGCAGACCAGTCACGCACGATTCGTATCCCTGTGCACATGGTGGAGACGATCAATCGTTTTCAGCAAGTGGAGCGTCGCTTAATTCAAGATTTGGGACGCGAGCCATTACCAGAGGAAATAGCGGCCGAGATGGGAGAGCCTATTGATAAAGTCCGGCACATCATCAAAATTAGTCAGGAGACCGTTTCGCTTGAAGCGTCGGTCGGCGAGGATGACGAAGATTCCAAGCTCGGCGACTTTATTGAGGACATCAAAAATATCTCGCCAGACAAAGCCGCGGCGCGTGAGATTTTGCGTGACTATGTGCAGGCCGCAATGGCGGATTTAACGCCACGCGAACAAAAAATTCTGGAGATGCGTTTTGGACTCACCGACGGCGTGAGCCATACGCTTGAGGAAGTGGGGCAGGAGTTTGATGTAACACGCGAGCGTATTCGTCAAATTGAAGCCAAGGCGCTGGAAAAAATTCAGGCGCATCCCATGATTATCAAACTGCGAGATTACTAAATAAAAGTTCCAACATATGTTGGAACTTTTATCTTGGCTCCGCATCGTGGACGGGTTCAGAACGGTTAATTGGAAAAATTGTAAACTAGACTTGCAGAAGTTCGATCTATGCAGTCAACTTATGTTTAATCAACCAGTTAAAGAATTTCTTCCAGACTTCAAATAAGGTCTGTTTTTCTTCAAACTCATTCTCCTCCCATTCACTTGCCCCGAGGTCTAGCATGATTGTGGTTGTGGTCTGTTGAAGGAGGATATACCAGAAGTTCTTACCAAGAATTTCTTCGCCATACATTCCTACCCATTCATTCACGCGAGATACAAATATCTCCAGCGTAAGATTTTTGTCTCGTATGTGCATCAAGTCTACCCAAAGAGGGAATGCTAGCTCATAGTACTCAGGCCTCCATGACCAATACAGATTGGCCATAAAAATGAAGCAGTTATTCGTCGAATCGTATTTAACATCAAATCCCGAAAGATGACCGTGAGTGAAATGAATATCCATTGGTAGATCACACGCTGTCATTAGCTCCTGATACTTTTCGATCATTGGCTTTAGTTCGTCGTCCGAGATATGTCTATGCGAACTTTCATCAGCAATTTGTTTGAAGTGTTGAAACGCTGCAAGAGCCATTTCCTTCATTGTAGATTTTGGGAAGGGAACCCATGGATGCTCGACCGGTAGAATAGACACAAAAAACTCATCAAGGAATTTTTTGTGAAGCAATCTATCTTCGTTTGTGGTTGGTGTCTGCCTCCACAAATTGGGAAGATGAGTAATGTCCTCAAAGAGAAGGTATCCAAAGCCAACCTCTTCATTCCATGGTTGGTCGAAAAGAATCCGGACAGGACGAACTTTTTCGGATTTCAGATTTTCTTCAACGCTGCGAATGATGGAACCTTCGTCAAATGGTAATGGTCGTAGCTGTAATTTTAAAACTGCAGTATGACCGTCAGTATCGACGACCTGAGTAATATAACTGCCAACTTTTTTTGAGTCGTAGTAAAGTCCTTTAAAAAGACTTGAATCATTTACTGGATGAAAGCCGTGTTCATTTTGTACAAAACGTAATGCCTTTTCAATAAGCTCTTTAGCATCATCTGCGTTCTTTGCATTTGATGTGATGCGATTTCCATACTCGTGTTCAGTCATATAAAGAAAGTTTACACCTTTCGGTTCTGAAGTCCCACCTGGGTCAAACAAAAAACCTCAGTGAAACTGAGATTTTTTGTTGGCTCGGGGACGTGGATTCGAACCACGATTCACGGCTTCAAAGGCCGCTGTCCTGCCATTAGACGATCCCCGAATACGCGTGAAGTATAGTCGAGCCACCCATAAAATCAAGCCTTGGCAATGCCCTTTTTTCATGGTACGTTAGGTCTGCTATGAAAAAGTCTCGAAATACGTTGGATAAAACAACGGTTCGCTATATTGTCTTCAAAGAACAGGGCGACTGGTATGCTGTTGGTCTGGAGCTCAATATTGTTGAGGTTGGGAGCACAGCTCAAGAGGCTATGCTTCTGTTGTTTGAGGCAATGCAAGGTTATCTTGAGTCTGCAAGAAAAATGAAGGCTCGAACGAATATCTTGAATCAATCAACCGACAAGGAGTACGAGGCGGCATGGAGCTCACTGTCTGGGACAAATAAAGCATCACGCGCCACGACCTCAGTCTTTACCTCAGGTACCCTAAATCTCGCGACGGTATTTGGCGGCGCACTCGCAACGGCGTAGGATATGGCGCCACGGGGGATTATGAACTGGACTGCTGAGGATGTCGTGCGGTTCTTGAAAGCGCACGGCTTTTCATTAAACCACTCGCACGGAAGCCATTTATTTTATGTTGGACATGTAGCCGGTGCGTTGCGACAAGTCTGCGTTCCGTTTCATGGAGATCATGCAATGAAGCCGCGCACGCTCAAAGGGATCATTTCACAGTCTGCCATTTCAAAAAATGAATGGTTAGCAAAATAAAATTTATGTGTCTGAAGATTTCATTTTTTCCCCTACTTTTCTTGATCCTCTTTCTTCCTCACACCGCTCTTGCGGCAGGCTGGGGGCAGTTGAGTTCGCCAACAAGTAATTCGCTCATCGCAACGGACAGCTATAGCAGTACGATTTTTGCCGTTGGACGTTCTGGAACGGCCGTGTACAGCACAGATAAAGGGCTCACATGGTACACAGGCACAAGCAACACGTCGTACGATCTTTCAGACGTTGCGGCGGTAAGTTCAACGAGCGCTGTTGCGGTCGGCTCACATAGCACGATTCTGCGCACGACAGATAGCGGAAAGAATTGGAGCATCGTGAGTCCGACACTCAACACGAGCAGTGAGAGTAGTTACGGATTGCGTTCTGTCACTATGGCCTCTTCGACCGTTGGTTTTGCCGTTGGTGAAAATGGATTGACGCTCAAAACGACAAATGGCGGTACTTCTTGGAGCGAGATCACAAATCCAACAGGCACGGCGTATTATGATTTTAATAGCGTCATAACAACAAGCACGACAAAACTTTGGGTCGCAGGAGAAAGTGGACACATCTATACGAGCTCGGATGGTGGTTCCACATGGTCCAGTCAATCCTCTGGAACGTCCCAGCATCTTGTTACCATTACGTTCACTGACAGCTCACATGGTTTTGCTAGTGGGGAAAATCGTACGTTCTTGCACACAACCAACGGCGGCACAACCTGGAGCAGTATCACCATTTCAAATCTGCCGAGCTCGGAAACGATTGATGATGTTTCGTTTCTTAATAGTACTGACGGTATTGCGTCTTCCTCGACAGGCTATTTGCTTTCTACAACTGATGCGGGATCGACATGGAGCACTGTGACTTCGTCTGGTTCGCCCGTCCTTATTGATCTTAACTACGTCTCTTCAAGCGAACGTTGGGGAGTGGGCGACGGCGGAGCGATCTATCGCTATGACAGTGCCTCTCCGACCAAGCCGACGAATTTTGATGTAAACGGAGACAATAATGCCGTGGGGGATACGACGCCCTATTTTACGTGGAGCGCATCAACAGACAGTGAAACCGCGATCAATTATTATTATTTCAAAATGGATTCCGGGTCATCTGTAAACGTGGGGAACACAACGGCGTACACGTACAACACGGTACTTAGCAACGGTTCTCACACCGCCTATTTGTACGCCATGGATCGTGGCGGCAACGTGAGCTCAACCGTGACACTCGTGTTCACCGTTGATGCTGATTCTTCCTCCGGCAGTTCTCCTTCCGTGGGAGCTCTTTCTCCGATGACGGCGATCAAAAATGAAACCGTGACGTTCACGAGCATCGTGTCTGACAATGGCACAGTGGATGATTGCGATTTATACGTGGATGGAACGAACACAAAAAACATGACGCTCAAAGGCGACATTGCTTACGCGACGCAATCGTTCACCTCCACAGGAACACACACACTCTATGCTCGCTGTACAGATAGTGACGGCAACAAAACAAGCGGTAACAGCGTGTCAATAAAAGTTTCCGCGATTTCGAGTTATGCTTCCGTCGGGAACCTCATCAAAATAGGTTGCAGTGGCAATGTGTACGTCAACGATCCATGCACGGCGGTGTACTATTACGGCGTTGATGGAAAGCGTCACGCCTTTCCGAACGAAGCAATTTTTAAATCCTGGTACAGCAATTTCGATGGTCTGGTGATCCTCTCCTCATCGGCGATGAGCGGAATCTCACTTGGAAGCAACGTTATTTACAAACCGGGCACAACGCTCGTGAAGTTTTTTGGAAGTACGGTGTATGCCATTGGCTATGGGGGCGTTCTTGCACCGATTGCGAATGAAGAAATTGCCGCGGCCATTTTTGGTGCACAATGGGCAGGTTCTATTCAAACGATCAGCGATGTTTATTTTAACGGCTATCGAATGGGAACGACGATTGAAAGCAGTAGCGGATTTTCTGCGAGCAGTGTGAAAAGTGCGAGCTCTTCCATAAATATCACTCTATGAAAAAGATGAGATGGATCGGATGTTTTGTTTTGTTTGTTGGCGTTGTTGGGCTCGGTCTGTATCTTCACTTCAAGTCCGAGCCTTCCGTTTGGAAAACGGAAGTGGGAGATTTTGCCATGCTTCCGCGCATTGATGAGACGACAGAAAAACATTTACATGTGCGGTGGGCACCAACAGTAGATTTTATTTGTGCGGACAACTATTTTATTCTGTACAAAAAAAAACCGGCGGATGACATTTACATTCCGGCAAGTGAGACGCCGCTTGCCCGCGCGCAAGCAGATTGTTCGCCAACGGATCTTGGGTATGAATGCCATGCGGACATCACAGGGCTGCTACAGAATGGCAAGTCGTATTTGTATCAAACGTACAGCTCGCAATGTGGGGACAACGTGGATCGGATCAGCGTGGTGCGCGAATATTTGTACTCGCCGATTGGAATTGATGCAAAGCCCGTTCCAATTCAGACAGGGTCGTAAGACGCATGAGGTGTTCGCGAAAGATTTTTGAGTCGCGCTGACCTTTGAAGTACCAGCTCAAGTGTTTACGAAATGTGACCATGCCGTGCTCACCGTATTCTTCGATATGCAGTTGTGCATGACGCAATACCACACGGATGCGTTCGTTCAGTGAGACAGGTTCGAGTTTTTCTCCTGCAAGAATTTTGGCAGTGGAAGCGAAAAACCACGGATTGCCCAGTGCACCACGTGCGATCAAAATGCCGTCACAGCCAGTGACCTGCAGCACGTGAGACACAAGTTCTGGATCATGCACGTCTCCGTTTGCAAGCACAGGAATAGAGACGCATTTTTTTACTTCCGCAATTTTGTTCCAGTCAGCCTTCCCGGCGTAACCCTGACATTTTGTACGACCGTGCACGGTGATGAGATCGGCTCCTGCATCCTCGAGCACTTTAGCAAACTCAAGACACTCATTTGGATCGCTCCACCCCAGACGGATTTTAATCGAGAGGGGCACCGTGATTGCTGCTTTCATTGCTTTGATGATTTTTGTTGCAAGCTCGGGCTCGCGCATCAGAGCGGCGCCGTTAAAGTTGTGCACGATTTTATACACTGGGCAACCCATGTTAATGTCGAAGCCTTCTGGATGTTGCTGTGCCTCAATGATGCGAGCGGATTCCGCCATCGTATACGGATCGCTACCGAAAATTTGCTGGACGAGTGGCCGCTCCGCAGGATGAATCTGTGTCATTCCAAGGGTCTTGTCATTACCACGCACTACTGCCTCGGAGCTCACCATTTCGCGGAAGACGATTGGATTGCCCGAACACTCCTTTACGACTCGGCAAAAAGCCGAATCTGTCATGTCCGCCATAGGCGACAGGACGATGAGCGGCCTTGAGGCTGTTTTCCAGTCGAGCTTGCGAGACACTGAGCTCGTCGAAGTGTCGAGTTTCATAAGCAACGCATTCTATGTTAGCATAGTTCCATATGGCAAATACATCTCTTTTTATCGGTCGATTTCAGCCGTTTCATAAAGGCCACCTCATGGTCGTGCAAGGCATGCGTAAAGTGTGCGGTCGGGTCATTATTGGGATTGGCTCGCCAGACAAGCACGGCGGGACGGATAATCCATTTTCGGTGGATGAACGGCGCGAGATGATCGGCGCGGCTCTTTTGGACGCGAACATTCCAGATGCGGAGATTTTGGATTGTCACGACACACCGACGGATACAGAATGGGTGAACGCGGTGCTTAAAGTTACGGGTCCTATTCAGTCTGTGTGGACAGGCAACGAAGGCGTGGCGAAATTGTTTGAAGAGGCGGGAGTCGAGGTAAAACGTATTAAAGAAGTGCCCGGCATAAGCGGAACAGAAATTCGTAAACGTTTCGCGCATGGCGGCGATTGGGAGTCCATGGTTCCTGAAGGCGTGGCGACGGTGATGAAACGGAAGCATGCAGTTTAAACTCGAGGCACCCTACAAACCTGCTGGGGATCAGCCGGAAGCGATCAGGCAGATCATAGACGGACTCAACAAAGGTTTGCACAAGCAAACTCTTCTTGGTGTTACAGGCTCTGGAAAAACATTCACCATGGCAAACGTGATTGCAAACACGCAAAAGCCAACGCTCATCATTGCGCACAACAAAACGCTTGCCGCGCAGTTGTGCAACGAGTTCCGCGAATTTTTTCCAGAAAATGTTGTCGAGTATTTCGTCAGTTACTACGACTACTATCAGCCAGAAGCGTATATGCCGCGCACCGATACGTACATTGAAAAAGAATCCATGATCAACGAAGAGATTGATCGTCTGCGTCATGCGGCAACGCAGGCTTTGCTCACGCGACGCGACGTGATCATCGTCGCCTCTGTGTCGTGCATTTATGGATTAGGAAGTCCAAAGGAATATGTGAAAGAAGTATTGCACGTAAAAAAAGGTTCGCAGGAATGGGAGAGGCGAGAATTTTTGCAACGGCTCATTGAAATGCAATTTGAGCGCACGACAGCGGATTTGACGCGCGGCCATTTTCGCGCACGAGGCGATGTGATTGAAATTATGCCCATGAACGAGGAACTCATTTATCGGCTGATGCTCAGTGGTGATACGATCAGCGAAATTTTGATTCTCGATCCGGTGACGCGCAAAGAAAAGGAACGCGCGACAGACGTATGGATTTTTCCCGCAAAGCATTATGTCGTCTCCGCCGCACATAAAGCCACCGCCATCAAAGCGATTCGTCGTGAGCTCAAGGAACAGTTGGACACATTCGACAAAGCAGGCAAAATGCTTGAGGCCGATCGTTTAAGTCGTCGTACGCGCTATGATTTGGAAATGATTGAGCAGGTTGGATATTGCAGCGGCATTGAAAACTACTCCCGTCACTTTGACGGCCGTAGCCCCGGTGAGCCGCCGTATACACTTATGGATTATTTTCCAGAAGGTTTTTTGACGATTATTGATGAGTCACACGTGACGGTTTCACAAATTGGCGGCATGTACAACGGTGATCGAGCTCGCAAGGATGTGCTGGTTGAGCACGGATTTCGTTTGCCATCCGCTCGTGACAATCGTCCGCTTCAGTTTGAAGAGTTTGAGGCGCGCGTTGGCCAGGTCTTGTTTACTTCTGCCACGCCGGGAAAATATGAACTCGCGCATTCACAGCAAGTGGTTGAGCAGATTATTCGCCCGACAGGTCTTGTAGATCCAGAAATTGATGTGCGACCTATTACAGGCAAGACAACACAAGTTGATGATTTGATTGAAGAGATTGCGAAGCGTGTTAAGAAAAAGGAGCGGACACTCGTCACAACGCTTACGAAAAAAATGGCCGAAGATTTGACGACGTTTTTAACAGAACGCGGGACAAAAGTACAGTATCTTCATTCGGACGTTGATACCCTTGAACGCATCACCATTCTGTCTGATTTTCGCAAAGGGATCTACGATGTGCTCGTGGGCGTCAACTTACTGCGTGAAGGACTCGACTTGCCAGAAGTGACACTCGTCGCTATTCTCGACGCGGATAAGGAGGGTTTCTTGCGATCGGAGACGTCCATTATTCAGACGATTGGTCGCGCGGCACGCAACGTCGATGGGCGCGTCATTTTATATGCGGACGAGCTCACCGGCTCGCTCAAAAATGCGATCAAAGAAACAGATCGTCGACGTGAAAAACAGCTTGGGTACAATAAAGAGCATGGTATCACACCTAAGACCATCACGAAGGCCATTAAGGATATTCGTGCGATGCTAGGAGTAAAAGGAGAGGCGGATATAAAAAATGTGCTGAAGCTTGAGCTTGTTGCTGAGCCGCACGAGATTGAAGCTGTGATCAAGGAAAAAGAAATCGAAATGAAAGATGCGGCGCGTAATTTAGATTTTGAGTTGGCCGCACTTTTGCGCGACGAGATCGTTGTGTTGAAACAAGAGCTAAAGATGAAGAAGGTATGAACGATAAGATTGTCATAAAAGGAGCGCGAGAACATAATCTCAAAAATATTTCGCTCTCGATTCCGCGGAATCAACTTGTGTGTATCACGGGCGTTTCAGGATCAGGCAAGTCAAGTTTGGCGTTTGATACCATTTTTGCGGAAGGACAGCGGCGCTACGTGGAATCGTTGTCAGCGTATGCGCGTCAATTTTTGGGGCAGATGCAAAAGCCAGACGTAGACGAGATCGAAGGATTGTCGCCTGCGATTTCTATTGATCAAAAAGCACACTCGGCTAATCCACGCTCAACGGTGGCGACAATCACAGAAGTTTATGACTATTTGCGCGTGCTGTTTGCTCGCGTTGGCCATGCCTATTGTCCAACGTGTGGGAAAGAGATTCATAAATTGACGGTTGATCAGATGGTTGATTTTGTCATAAAGGGGGCAGAGGAGACAGAAGAGAAGAAGGGGACAAAAGCGAAGGAAATCATTGTCTTGGCGCCGGCGGTGCGTGGGAGAAAAGGGAATTACTACCAACTTTTGTATGACCTCTATAATTCAGGTTTTGCGAAAGTGCGCATTGACGGAAAAATGCATGCGCTTTCCGAGCGTATTATTTTGTCGCGTTACAAACAGCATACGATTGAGGTCGTCGTCGACACGATTCCCACGATTGGGATGGACACGAGTGTTGGGCGACAGCGCCTTGCCGAGGCGCTTGAGACCGCCATCAAGTACGGCGAGGACGTGGTGCAAGTGGTTCTGCCTGACAAGAACGAGCGATTGCTTTCTGCAAAGTTTAGCTGTCCAGACGACGGTTTTTCGTTTCCAGAAATTGAGCCGCGCTTGTTTAGTTTCAATTCGCCCTACGGGGCCTGTCAGACTTGCACAGGACTTGGAACGCGAGAACTGTTTTCGCAGGATGTGTGTCCAGCCTGTGAAGGGAAGCGATTGCGTCTGGAGGCGCTTTGCGTGAAGGTGCATAAGCAGACGATTGTGGACGTCGTGGCCATGACCATTGATGAGGCAGTGCGTTTTTTTACAGATTTGCCGTTATCGGAAAAAGAGGCAGAAATTGCAACGGCCGTTTTGCGTGAGATTAAGAATCGTTTGCAGTTTATGTTGGACGTCGGGTTGCATTATCTTACGCTCAATCGCATGGCCGGGACGCTTTCAGGCGGCGAGGCACAGCGCATTCGACTCGCTTCGCAAATTGGGACGCGCTTAACAGGTGCGCTGTATGTGCTCGATGAGCCGACGATTGGACTGCATCAACGCGATAACGATCGGCTCATTCAAACGCTGCTGGAGTTGCGTGATCTTGGCAACACCGTCATCGTCGTCGAGCATGATGAAGACACAATTCGTTGCAGTGATTACATGGTGGAGATTGGCCCGGGAGCTGGCGTGCATGGAGGAGAAGTCATGTGCAGTGGCGCGGTGCCAAAAATTTTTGAAGATAAGAAATCGCTCACAGCAGCCTACTTGCGCGGTGATAAAAAAATTCCTCTACCCGAAAAACGTCGAGCGCTGGCGCATGATTTTATTAAAGTTGTTGGCGCGTGCGAAAATAATCTCAAAAATATCACCGTCGAAATTCCGTTGCGTCGTTTTGTGTGCGTGACAGGCATGTCTGGTTCTGGAAAGAGCACGCTTCTGCATGACATTTTGTATCGCGAGCTTAGCCGTAAACTCAATGGCACGGGTAGCAAGCCCGGCAAACACAAGGCCATTCTAGGCACGGAGTACATTGATCGCATCATCATGGTGGATCAATCGGCGATTGGTCGCACGCCGCGATCAAATCCAGCAACTTACACCGGTGCGTGGACGCCGATTCGTGAATTATTTGCCAGCACCGCCGAAGCGAAATATCGTGGCTACAAAGCCGGGCGTTTTAGTTTCAACACGCCGGGCGGTCGTTGTGAAAACTGCGAAGGCCATGGCGTGATTGCGATTGAGATGCATTTTTTGCCAACCGTGTACGTGCAGTGTGATGTGTGTCGTGGAAAACGTTTTGATCGTGAGACGCTCGAAATTGAATGGAAACAAAAGACGATCCACGATGTGTTGCAGATGACGATTGAAGAAGCCGAAACGTTTTTTGTGGACGTGCCGCCGATTCACGACAAACTTTCAACGCTTAACGAAGTCGGACTTGGGTATCTCAAACTTGGTCAAGCCGCACCAACACTCTCGGGCGGTGAAGCCCAGCGCGTGAAACTTTCGACCGAGCTTGCTAAGCGTCAAAGTGGTCGTACGTTTTATTTATTTGATGAGCCGACGACAGGGTTGCATTTTGAAGACGTGAAGCGGTTGCTTGAAGTTCTGCATAAACTTGTTGATCGCGGTCACTCGGTGGTGGTGATCGAGCACAATTTAGACGTCATCAAAACAGCGGATTGGATTATTGACCTGGGGCCTGAAGGTGGAGACAAAGGCGGGCAAGTGATCGCGACAGGTACTCCCGAAGACGTTGCGCGTCATGCAAAAAGTTTTACGGGGCAGTATCTAAAAAAGTATTTGAACTAACACATTGACGTGCAGTTTATGATGTGTTTTAATTTGCCCGTGCACAGCTCGTCTGTCGACGGATTGCACCCGAGGTTCCATGCCAAACCTGCTGTCTGTTCAGTCCATCGCTCAAGCTCTCGAAATCTACCCGCGCCTTCGTCAGGGGCGCCTTCGGGAGACGTCAAAAGGCCGCATGATGATGACAAGATTGGCTGGTAGTATCGACGAAGGTGACCTGGTCTACCTGGTGGCTCTCGAAGGAACGGGGCCTGCGTACGAGCTTTGCGGTTATCCAAGGGAGGTGGGGGAATTGATCCTGTTGACCCTGTCTGGAACCCTGCAGACCAAGGATGATCATGGTCGCGTTGTTTTTCATGAGGCGCAGAGCGTGGCCTTGCATCACGGCAGCGGCACCAAGCACACCCCTGTCGCCGAACCTTTTTGGCTGGGGATTATTTTTCAGCCTCACGGCGCGCGCTTCCTGTAATTGTTTTTCGTGCTCATCCTCTCGCACCCGTCGGCTTGCTCCGGCGGGCGCTTCTTTTTGTGATAAGCTTGGATGCGTTATGATTCCCAAACAGATCAAAATTAAAAATAACAAGCTCCCAGAAAATCCTGGCGTCTATTTTTATTACGATACGGCGGGTGAGTTGATGTACATTGGCAAGGCGACCAGTTTGAAAAAGCGGGTGGGGTCGTATTTTACCAAGGCGCATGATCGGCGCATCAGCGATCTTGTTTCAAAAATTGCGCGTATAGATTACATCGAAACGCCAACGGTGATTGAAGCGCTGGTGCTTGAGGCTAATCAAATTAAAGCGCATAAACCGTTTTATAATATTTTAGAGCGTGATGATAAAAGTTTTTTGTATTTGGTCATCACGAAAGAGGATTTTCCAAAGCCTGTGTTGATGCGGGGATTGGATTTGAAACGCGTGGAAAAAAAGATGTTTAAGGTGGTGTATGGTCCCTACACCAGTAGTCGTTCGTTAAAGATTGCTTTGGATTTGATTCGCAAAGCGATTCCCTGGAGTGTCTGCAAGCATGGAGCCAAGCGCGCGTGTTTTTACCGACACCTTGGATTGTGTCCCGGTGTTTGTACTGGTGAGATCGGCAAGCGTGAGTATGGGAAGATCATCCGCCAACTGATGTTATTTTTTGAAGGCAAGAAAGAAAAGATTGTGCGGCAGATGAAAAAAGAGATGCGTGTGGCATCAGACAAGCTTGAGTTTGAGCGTGCGGGGGAATGGAAGCGCAAAGTGTTTGCGTTAACGCATATTCAGGACGTGGCGTTGATTGCGAGCGACCGTCACCAAGTGTTGGGGCCCCAAACACTTGGTGACGGTCGCGAGCTTGCGGGGCGGATCGAGGCGTATGACATCAGCAATATTTCCGGCACGTCTGCTGTTGGATCGATGGTTGTGTTTGAAAATGGCAAGCCAGCAAAAAGCGAGTATCGCAAGTTCAAAATCAAAACGGTGAAGGGTGCGAATGATGTAGCGATGATGGAAGAGGTGATACGACGTCGGTTGCGAAACAGCTGGCCCTTGCCACAGCTCATGGTGATTGATGGGGGATTGCCGCAAGTAAATCGTGTTACTCGAGTCCTTAATGAGTATGGGTTTCACATCCCCATCGTCGGGCTTGCTAAAGGGTTTGATCGTAAGCAAGATCGGCTCATCTTCCCCCCTGCCCGAGGGGGGACAGAGGGGGGAGGGAGTTTGCTTGAGTTGAAACGCTTGGTTACAGCCAACAAAGAGCTTTTGCAACGCGCTCGCGACGAAGCACATCGTTTTGCGATCACTTATCATCGAAAATTGCGAGCAAAACGCTCGCTTTTAGGCCGCTGACCTTGACGGCCGGCTCATTTTCGCGTATCCTCACCCTCCACCCAGGAGCCCCGATGTTTGGTTCGTTTATCCGCGTCAGCCTGTTCGTCATCGTCATCTTCTTCGCCACCCGTGCCTTCGCCTTCGAGACCGGTCCTGTCGATAATTGCCCATCCGATGCCAACGTCATGGACAGCCAGATCGAGACCCTCAAGACCGAGCGGCAGGAGCACGTCGATCGCATCGCCGAGATCGACAGCGAGCTCGCTGATCTCGGCGCCAAGTCCGCGCCTCTGCCGCCCACGCATCAGTTCGTCGGCGTGATCGCGGACAACAACGCGTTGATGGTTCGTCTCCTGCGTGAACGCACCGACAACTTCGACGCCTGCGTGGTCGGTGTCCGTGGGCCGATCTATGGCGTCGTCGACTTCCAAGGTCATCTGGCTCGTCCTGCGAAACTGACCCAGGTCAACGGCACCGATCTCGGGTGGCGGGAGAAGCAATGCTTCGACGTCCTCCTGGCTCAGGTGGCCTACTCCGCTCCTGACGGCATCGTTCGTTTCGTCTTCGCCGGCACGCCCTCGTAGCGCCCGCCGCGCCGGTTGAGCATCTGCTCGCTTCTCGCGGTGGGTGCTCTTTTTATTTTGTAATAGTAAATTTTCTTAAACTGGATGAGATGCGAAGTCTTGGAGGCGAACAAGCTGTGAGGCGTAGGTATTTCTACGGTGAGGCAGTTGTGAGCCGAAAGACGAGCAGATCGCCAGTTTAAGGAAATTTAAAACTCCACGGCGTCCTGAATTTGGCTTACAAGTTATGCGGGTATATTTTCGTGAGAAAATCGTGTTCCCGAGCCATTGATCAAGACACATCCTGATCAAGAATCCGGTATCACTTAGCCGCGAGCTCTCGACACAGTCCCAAGGGGCCGTGCGTTCTAAGCCTGTAAGACAAATTTAGGCCAAATCAGTTCGCTGTGGAGGTAAGTAAAAGATAACACGAAGTGGAGGAGAAAAACATGGCCCCATTTATCCACAGTTCAAGAGTATTGGCTCTTTTTTGTTTTGTTTTCGCATTATTTCTGTAGAAAAAAAGAGTTGACGTGTGCAGAAGAGTGGAATAGAATGGAGTCATTAGGATGTTTCGTGGAGTGAAGTGGGGAATCCGTCGATCAGCTGAGCTGATACTGGCGGGTTAGTCCTCACTATTTTTTTAGGAGCTCCACTAACTTCCCCTGAGTCTAGTTATGTTTCTTGGTGAGTATCATCACACGATAGATGAAAAAGGCCGGATTTCAATTCCGGTGAAGTTTCGCGCCGACTTTGAACGTGGCGCGGTGATTACTCGTGGACTTGACGGTTCACTCTTCTTATTCCCCCCGGAGGAGTGGGACAAACTTGCGAGCAAACTCGCAACGTTGCCCCTGGGGAAAGCCAACACGCGCGCCTTCGCCCGACTCATGCTTGCGGGTGCGATGGATGCTGCGTTGGACAAGCAGGGTCGTATCGTTATTCCCGAGTATCTGCGAGAGTACGCGAGCGTTCAGAAAGACGCCGTGGTTGCTGGTCTGTACAACCGTTTGGAAATTTGGGATGCCAAACGTTGGCAGACGTATAAGCAACAAACGGAAAAAGACGCCGTCGAACTTGCGGAACAACTTGGAGAGTTGGGTCTATGATCCACATTCCCGTTCTCATCGAAGAAACACGTCACTGGTTGGACCCAAAGTCCAACCAGGACTTTATTGATGCCACGGTTGGCCACGGGGGTCATGCCAAAATGATTCTTGAAGCGACCTCACCGAGTGGCCGGCTCCTTGCCTTTGATCGTGACGGCGAGAATTTAGCGGTCGCGAAAGACCGACTCAAACAGTTCGGCGATCGTGTTGTGTTCATTCACGACTCCTACAGCGCTCTGAAACAACAGGCTTATGTTCATGGATTTACTCGCTGCTCTGGCATCCTCATGGATCTGGGTTTTAGCTCCGGTCACGTTGAGGATTCGCAGCGTGGATTCTCGTTTCAACAATCAGGACCGTTAGACATGCGCTATGACGCGCGTGGCGATGTGACGGCGGAAATGATTGTCAACGGGTGGACAGCTGCAGACTTGGCGCAAATATTTTTTACGTATGGAGAAGAACGACAGGCGCACAAAATTGCCAAAGCGATCGTAGAACATCGGCGACACCAACGGATTTGTACAACAACGCAACTTGCAGATCTTATCGTGTCGCTCATTCCGCGTCACGGAAAAATTCATCCGGCCACCAAAGTGTTTCAAGCCTTGCGTATCGTGGTGAATGATGAGCTGGCAGAGTTGGAACGCACCTTGCCGCAAGCGGTCGAGGTGCTCCAGACGGACGGGAGGATTGCTGTGATCTCCTTTCACTCTCTTGAAGACCGTATCGTGAAACGTTTTTTCAAAGTTCAACAAAATGCGTTGACGATTTTGACAAAGCGACCGATCGTTGCTTCAGACCATGAGCAAAAACAAAATCCACGCAGTCGGAGTGCCAAACTTCGTGTTGCGCAGCGTACAGGGCCCTATGAAAATACAAATCAAAACAAAAAAACTCGTGATCGCAAACGCCGTGACCTCTAGTTTGGTCCTGCTCATTGGACTTGCGTATATTGCGCAGGTAAATCATTCGGCAACACAAGGATATCGTATGCGCCATTTGGATAACGAAATTTCCGCGCTGCGCATACAGAACGAGCAACTTGATTATCAAGTTGCTCAACTGCAATCTGTGCAGAGCGTTACCATGCGCCTCAAAATGCTCGGTCTTGTCGAGACGCACAAGACACGTTACGCTACTGCTGCTACGCCTACGGTGGCGTTTAAATGAGAAAGCTCAACATTCAAACCGCGCATGGCCCTGTGCATACACCCGCTTTTATGCCGATTGCAACGAAAGGCGCGGTCAAAATGCTTTCAACGGAGGACCTGCAAGCTCTAGCACCTGAGATGATTCTGTCTAACACGTATCATCTTTTTTTGCGTCCGGGCCTTGCCGCGATGCATGAGCTTGGGGGGTTACACAAACTGATGCATTGGGACAGAGCAATTCTCACGGACTCGGGCGGCTATCAAGTTTTTTCGCTTGAAGGACAGGTAAAGGAGGAAGGGGTGACATTCAAATCACACATCGACGGATCAAGACAATTTTTGAGTCCCGAGTTATCGATCGAAATGCAACACGCCATCGGCTCAGATATTTTGATGCAGTTTGATGATGTTGCCGCAGGCACCTCAACGCGTGAGCGATGTGAAGATGCGATGGAAAGAAGTTTGAGATGGGGGCTTAGATGCAAAGACGCATTTCAAAAATCAAAAGAAGAAAAATTATTCGGAATCGTACAGGGCGGTACGCACATGGATTTGCGCGAACGATCAGCAACAGAGCTCATCAAGATGGATTTTGACGGGTATGCGATCGGAGGACTCTCTGTTGGGGAGCCACGCGCTGAAGCGTTTCGTATTGCAAAAGCGACGGCCGCCGTACTTCCGGCTGATAAGCCACGCTATTTCATGGGCGGCGGTTTTCCTGAAGAGATTGTCTACTACGTAAGTGTCGGCGTAGATCTGTTTGATTGTGTTTTGCCAACGCGCAACGCGCGTCATGGCACGCTTTTTTTATGGAAAGAGGATCCGAGCATCTGTGTTCCTCGCGCGTATGCTACCGCATGCGCAGGAGCATTGGATACAGAAATTGCTCAAGAACTCTACACCCAAGTCCATATCACCAACGAGGCTTTCACGCTTGATCAAGCGCCTGTCGACCCCTATGGACTTTCGGAATATTCAAAAGCGTATCTGCGTCATTTGTTTTCTGTAGGAGAACCGCTCGCGTTGCGCCTCGCCACGATTCAAAATTTACGATTCTATCTGCGACTCATGAAAGAGTTGAGAGGGTTGGTGGGTTGAGCTATACTTATATCCTATGGCCAACGTTTTTTTTATGGAGGTCGTTGAAGGTGTTTTGGTGGCGCCGATGTGGTGGTACTCACGCGGCCTGTCGCAGATGGTACATTTTGTCATGCAATCCACGCAAAATTATCAAGAACAATTAGCCGTGAGTATTTGGTTGCGCAACCTGTTTGTGCCCATGTACGGCTCCCGCGATTTCACCGGTCGCGTGATTAGTTTTGTGGTGCGCGTGGCGCAAATTTTTGTGCGCTCGCTCTTTTTGTTGGTCTATGCGCTGGCCATGATTTTGTTGCTGGTGGGATATTTTTTCCTCCCCTTTGTCATTCTCGTTGAGTTGCTTATTCATCTTGTAGGCGTGTTCACGATATGAAGGGTCTTCGCCTACAAGGGCAGACGTTCGTCTGGCGTGAAGCGCTTGACGCGGCGTCCATTCGCCTGCGCCATCAACGCCTCTCGGCGCAAAAAAGCGTTGATGCTTTTTTCCTGATCGTCTTTTTTCTCTTCCTCTTGCCTCTACTCGCGCAGATGATAGGACGAGGCATATGGACTGACGCGACTCTGCTTAGCTTCTGGATGGCGATTGCTTGTGGACTCACGTTGCTAGTGCGGCTCAGGATGCGAGGCGATAAAGGAGCCCTATTGCCGATCATGGAGGCTCTGGATCTTTCCGCCCAGTCCATCGAGGACTTAGCCGAGGAAACAGAAGGCGTCGAGGTGGGCCCGTATTTTGAGGCGCAAACACGGCGCGCTCTTGAAGAGGCTTATGAAACAGCCGTGCGTTTCAAGAACGCCGAGGTGACGCCACTGCACCTGTTCATTGGCGCGCTCACCACGGACGCTGCGGCGCGTTTGTTCATGCGTCTTGGTCTTTCTTTTGAGCAGTTGAAAGAGCCTTTGTTGCGTCAGCTTACTGCCCAACCGACGGCTGGCACTGTGCGCGTTGGGGCAGCGGCGCGGGCCATTGTGCTTCGAGCCGTGGCCTTCTCTCTTGCGCACGGTCAGACAAAAATTACTCCCCTTGAACTCATCATGGCGTCTTATGAGCAAGATCCTTTTTTGCAAGATTTGTTGTTCAGCAAAAAAGTTGAGCGGCAGGATTTTGAAAATGTTGCCGCGTGGATTCGTATTCAAGGTGAGCTGCTCTCTCGTGCAAAAGCATTTTCTCGCGCCGCCTCTCGCAAGCCGAAGGGGGCAATGAATCGCGCTTACACGGCGCTGGCCACGCCGTACTTGGATGCCATTTCTGAAGACCTCACGCGTGCAGCCGTGCAAGGCCGTCTGCCGCTTCTCATTGGTCGTGATTCAGAGATGAAGGCCATGTTGCGGGCGATCGAAGGCGGTTATCAAAGCGTTATTTTGGTTGGCGAGCCGGGCGTTGGCAAGGAGTCGCTTCTGTACGGTCTGGCCCAGTGCATGGTTGAAGAACGCGTGCCTTCGCTTTTGCAGGATAAACGTCTTGTGCGGCTTTCCATCTCGCATTTGATGAGTGGAAGCACAGGCAGTGAAGCCCAGGAACGTTTGCTTGCGGCTTTGCAGGAGATCGGCCTGTCGGGAAATATTATCACCGTGATCGAAGACATTGATCAGATGATTGGCACAGGACTTGATCTTTCGGCCGTGCTCGCTTCGGAGCTCGACAAGCATTATACGTTCGTGATTGCCACGAGCACGACGATGGCCTTTGTGGCGCAAGTGGAGCGCTCCGTTCTCGGTCAGAAACTCACAAAGATTCCGCTTGAAGAGCCGTCGGTCAACGAAGCAATTCTTATTCTTGAGTCCAAGATTGGGTTTATCGAATACGGGCAGCACGTTATTTTTACTTATCCGGCTGTGGCCTCGGCCGTGCAGTTGGCGTCGCGTTATTTGCACGAACGTTTTTTGCCAGAGAAGGCCATTGAGCTGGCGTCAGAGGTGGCGCTGTCTGTGCGACAGAGTCGCGGGGAACAGGCGCTGGTCACGGCCGAGGACGTGGCAACCATTGTGAGTGAAAAAGCGCACGTCCCGGTGACCGAAGTCGGCAGTGATGAAAAGGAGACGTTGCTTAACATGGAAAGCCGCCTGCATGAACGCGTCATTGGACAAGAGGAAGCGACCAAGGCGATTTCTGCGGCCTTGCGCCGCGCGCGGACGTCGTTGCGTTCCGACGATCGTCCCATTGCCACGTTTTTGTTTCTTGGACCGACAGGCGTGGGAAAAACCGAACTCGCCAAAACAGTTTCGGAAGTCTATTTTGGCAGTGAGGATGCGATGGTGCGCTTTGACATGTCTGAATTTCAAGGCAGCGATGCGGCCGAGCGTTTGATTGGCGGCCCGGGACGGGGAGGACTTTTGACAGAAGCCATTCGTCAAAAACCGTTCGCTCTGTTGCTTTTGGATGAGTTCGAAAAAGCGCATCCTGAAGCGCTTAACTTATTTTTGCAGGTCATGGACGACGGCCGTCTTTCCGACGGTTCTGGACGCACGATTGATTTTACCAATGTCATCTTGATCGCCACGAGCAATGCAGGCTCGACCTATATTCAATCTGCCGTGCGCGCCGGAACGGGGCTTGAGGAAATAAAAACGCATTTGCTGAATGAAGAGCTTAAAACCACCTATCGACCAGAACTGCTCAATCGTTTTGATGGCACGATTGTGTTTAAGCCGCTGGCCTTGGACGAAGTCGTGCAGATCGCCTATCTACTTCTTGGTAAGGTTGCGGAGCGTTTGCAGACAAAAGGGATTTCTTTCCGCATGGAGGACGAGGCAGTGTATGAGCTTGCGAAAAAAGGGTTTGATCCTGAGTTTGGAGCGCGACCACTACGACGCGTGGTGCAAGAAGCCGTCGACAATGCGATCGCCAACCTGATTTTGAAAGGTGAGGTCGGACGTCGAGATACGATTGTGTTGAAGGCAGGCGGTGCTGTCGTGGTCGAAAAAGCGCAGGCGCTTTAGTTTAGTATGGTGCTCATCTTTGTTTTCTCATTCGCATTGTGTGTGTTACTCACAGGGCTTGTGAAGCGCTTGGCAGAACGTTTCGGATTTTTAGATCGTCCAGCAGGTGAAGAAAAAAAACATCACACGCGTCCGGTTCCATTACTTGGTGGGATCGCGATTTTTTTGACGATCGCCATTGTCACAACTATCGTGTTGCTGACATCAAACGCTCTGACGTTTGGACTGATGAACAACGCGCATTTTATCGGATTTCTTTTGGGCGGTTTTGTCCTCATGATCGGCGGCGCTCTCGACGATCGTTTTGCTCTTCCTGCCCGTTTCACCATTTGGTTTCCGACTCTTGCCGCCCTTATCGCGGTGGCCTTCGGAATTGGTGTGGCCAAACTTTCCAATCCATTTGGCGAGCCAATTGAGCTTTCAGCGCTTGGGAGCGGCATCCTCACGTTTTCTTGGCTCTTGATCGTCATGTACACGACCAAGTTTCTTGATGGGCTTGATGGTCTGGCCACGGGCGTGTCCGCAATTGGCGTGCTCTTCATGACTTTGCTTGCGCTCACGGCGACGTATCTTCAGCTTGATGCGGCATTATTTGGCGCACTGTGTCTTGGAGCCTTGCTTGGGTTTCTCGTGTGGAATCATCATCCGGCAAAAATTTTTCTCGGTGAAGGCGGTAGCACGTTTGTTGGTTACACCTTGGGAGTGATGGCGGTAATTGCGGGCAGTAAATTCGGAACAGCGCTCCTCGTGCTAAGTATTCCTTTTCTTGATGTCCTGTGGGTGATTGGTCGGCGCATTTTTGTAGAGCATCGTTCTCCAACCAGAGGAGACCGTAAGCACCTACACCATCGACTGCTCGACATGGATTTTTCGCATCGTGGGATTGTTTTTCTGTATTACGCCCTAGCGGCGGCAGCGGGAACTGCGGGCTTGTTCCTACAAAGCCAGCAAAAAGTCTTCGCATTCATCGCGCTTGCTTTACTCATGATTATTTGTGCCGTCATGATTGTGGGAGCGAGTCGTCGCGTCGGATTTGTTGTCGGCGTCGTCGCGGCCGTTTTAATTTTTACGTATCTGTTTGTTTTTGGTCGTGTGGGAGAGAGCGGACAAGCTTTGACCAAACGTATGCTTTCGTTCGATCAAGGCCCTACGCTCTCCGTTGAAATTGCTGATGAGTTGAGCGAACAAGTCATCGGGCTTTCGTTTCGTGATGCTCTCGCCCCTGATCATGGCATGCTGTTTGTCTACCCGCAAAAAGATCAACGATTGTTTTGGATGAAGGATATGAAATTTGCGATTGATATTGTATGGATTGCAGATGGAACCGTTGTTGGGATTGATGCAAACGTGCAACCTCCAAGCAACGCAAACGAGACTCCAAAAATTTATCCTTCACCAACCGCCGTTGATGAAGCTCTCGAAGTGCCTGCAGGATATATGCAGGCGCACAGCCTGACCGTCAGAGCTCGTCTAAAATAGAAGGAACGTCCGCAAGACATGCGGACGTTCTGTTGGTGAGGTCGGCTAGTGTTGGGCGACGAAGAGGGTAAGGGCGACGGCACAGACGACGGTGGCTACGATCAGCGCTAGTCGCCAGAAAAGTGCGTCGTCGTCTATCGCCTTGTTGAAGATATTTTCGTCAGTCTTCAGCGGCTGGATGTCGACGGAGTGAAGCGTTTTGGCAGGTGGCGGAGTGGGCTTTGTTTGACGCATGACTGGCTTGGCGGCCATCTCTTCGATTCGTGTGGCTGGCCGAGTATCCTCCGCGCCTTCCGGAGCGACCATGGTCATGTGAGCATCTCCGCTGTGCGTGTCCGGTCCGAGCTCGTATCCTCGGCCGCGTTGCGCGACTCGTATCGTCGAAAGCTCAATGAAGTCCACACGTTGGTCCGCCGGCTTCCCCTTATCTGCCGGATTTTCTCCCAAGGGCGACCCTTGCGTCACCAGGAACAGAGGACGCAAAATACCACGCAAGCGGAAGGCGAGTAGTCCGTCATGCTCGACAACAAACGGATCTTGGACGACGATGAAGCATCGTTGCCCCTCTCGGAATCTGTAGTGGCCAAGACGTTGGATGAACTTTTCCGTGTCTGCGTTGAGCGGAAGTTCGTCCGCAGGAAGCCGGTAGAAGGCATCGCGGATCACCCCCATGTCGTGCAGGGTGCGTTCCCCTTCGAATGAATCGATAAGGAACCACCAGAACATGGGCTTTGGCCGCCCGCCCGGCGGTGCTGTGAAAATTCCAGGCCATGTGCGTTCCAGCAGCTCGCGTTTCCACGCGTTGTCGTTCGGATTCTTCCAATCTTTATTCATTGGGCCTCCCAGGCTTGAGTTTACACGAATTTGCTTGGTTGTCTATGCCCATTGAGGTTGACGGTTTTCTGCCCCTTTGGTATGTTAATCCCGATTTAAGTAGGAAAAATTCTATGTTCGCAGTGATTAAAACGGGTGGCAAACAGTATCTCGTTCGCGAAGGCCAAGAACTCGTCGTGGAAAAGCTTGAAATTGAGGAAGGCAAGCCCGTTGAATTTAATGCGTTGCTTCTGGCTGACGAGGAGGGGAATGAAGTTAAGATAGGCCAGCCGCTCATTGCCGGCCTGGTGATCAAGGCCGTTGTTTTGGAACACGGTCGCGCGGAAAAAAAGCGCATTGTGAAATACAAAGCCAAGTCGCGCTATCGCCGCCACACCTCGCACCGTCAACCGTTTACGAAAATAAAGATCGGATCGATCGCCTAACGACAAGGGTGGCCACATAGGCCACCCTTTATATTTCTCTGCGACCGGTCATCGCTTCGCCGAGCGTCACCTCGTCTGCATATTCCAGATCCGCGCCGAGGGGCAGTCCTCGAGCAAGTTTGGTCGCCCGCAGCCCGCGTTTTTGAATTTGTTTTGCCAGGTAGAGCATCGTCGTTTCGCCATGCACGTTCGGGCTAAAAGCGAGGATGACTTCTGTGAGCTCCGGGGAGGATTCAAGGCGCTCAAACAGTTCGTGGATATTCAAAACGTCAGGTGTCACGCCTTCGACAGGATTGAGTAATCCTCCAAGAACAAAATAGCGGCCATGATACACGCCGGTTAGCTCGATGGTAGAAATATCGCGCGGCTCAGCAACGACGCAGAGCATATGTGACACACGCTTTGTTTCTGCACAAACCTCGCAGATTTCTGCTTCACTATATGTCTTGCACAGTCGACACACTGTGATGTCAGACCCAAGCGCTAAGAGCGAATGCGAAAAATGTTCCAGCTCGCCTTTAGGCAAACGCAAGAGCGCAAAGACATAACGTAGGGCCGTTTTGGGCCCCACGCCAGGCAGCTGCGAAAATGCTGCAACCACGTTGTGGATCGGTGCCGGGAACTTTCTCACATGCCAAAATTCTTTAGAGCATCCATCCCCCCCATCTCTTTCATTTTCACGGCCATTTCTTTTTGCACTTTTTTCATGACGTCATTCGTTGCCTCCTTGATCGCATCTTGTAATTTTGTTTTTTGCGACAATAATTCATCGGCAATTTCTACACTGAGTACTTCCTGGTTCCCGTTCATTTTTACCACGACCTTGCCCCAGGCGGCTGAACCTTCGCCGTGAATTTGTGACAAAGCCGATTGAATCGTTTTAGCTTGATTTCGGAGCTCTTTGATCTGTTTGATTTTATTGAACATAGATAATATTAAAATGCCGGCGGCGGGGGAGGCGGTGGTGGAGCGATTGGCGGTGCAGCTTTCATGTCAAGATTTTTGAAACTCGCACGTTTTTCGTCCCAAAAAAGTTTTACGACACCCGTAGGTCCGTTACGATGTTTTGCAATATGGATTTCCGCGATCGTCCGCTCTTCAGGCGAAAGCTCATCCAGACGATAGCCTTTATCCGCGGCTTTTCGATAGATGAATAGCACTACGTCCGCGTCCTGCTCAATGGTACCAGATTCGCGCAAGTGAGCGAGTTTCGGGATCGCGGGTTTCACCAACTCCACCGCGCGATTAAGCTGGGACAAACAGAGAACCGGAATGTTGAGCTCGCGCGCCAACTGTTTCAACCCGCGGCTCATCTCGGCCACTTCTTGCACGCGATTGTCCGAATACTTCCCGCTGCTACGTCCTTCCATGAGCTGCAAATAATCGATGACCAACAACCCAAGTCCATGTTCGGCTTGCAGCCTTCGCGCTTTGGTGCGGATTTCCATAATGCTTGTACCTGCCGAATCGTCAATAAAAATTGGTGCCTCAGATAGCACGCCAAGCGCATTGCCGATGCGTGGAAAATCATCATCACGTTCAGAAAGTCTACCTGTGCGCAGTCGCCACAGATCAATGTTTGCTTCAGCACAGATCAAACGATCAACGAGCTGTTCCTTGGACATTTCAAGCGAAAAGAGCCCAACGGGTTTTTTCGTTTTGATCGCCGCGTTACGTGCAATGTCGAGCGCTAGACTCGTTTTTCCCACAGAGGGACGTGCGGCAAGAATAATAAGGTCCGACGGTTGCAATCCTGCGAGCACGTTGTCGAGCTCGGTAAAGCCGGTTGGGAGTCCACGCAATTTCCCGCGCTCACGGTGCAGTTCATCAATGCGTTCAAAGGCGGCTGTCAGCACATCGCGTAATGGTGCGAACGTTTGCTTCAAAAACTTTTTAGATACGTTGAACAGCGACTGCTCCGCTTCATCCAAAATAATTTCCGCATCTTCCTCTTCGTGATAGCCGCTTTCAGCAATTTTTGACGCCGCAGAAATCAACCGCCGCAGGGTCGCTTTTTTTTGAACAATTTTCGCGTAGTGCACAACGTTGCCGGCCGTCGCGACCATGTTGGTGAGCTCGGCAATGGCCGAGCGGCCTCCAATCATCTGCAGTTGGTTTTTTTCCTCCAGCCGATTGCCAAGTGAAAGCAGATCGATCGGCTCATGCTTCACATACAAATCCATAATCGCCTCAAAGATGAGTCGATGGCCGTCTTTGTAAAAATCCTCACTATTCACCTGATCCGCTACTTTGATGAGCGCTTCGGGATCAATCAGCAAACAGCCGAGCAATGACTGCTCAGCTTCCAAGTTTTGCGGCGGGACGCGCTGTTCCATAGTCCCCGCATCTTACCCACTGTGAGGAACAGACGGAAGAGGAGAAACTGGGTATAATGTGTGTATGTTAAATAGACGGTTCATGCGTGCCGTGGTGGTGATGATTGCTACGATTCTTGGCCTGGGAATCCTTGGCTTGCCTTACGTTTTTACCCAAGCTGGCTTTGTCGTGGGGTTGGTCGAGCTCCTGGTCGTTGCGGCGGCTTTGTGTTGCCTCTACCTCATGTACGCAGAAATCACCCTCCACGTCCCTGGACGGCATCGCTACGCTGGATACATGGGTCAGCTTCTTGGACCGCGCGTTGGGAGGTTCGCGGGGATTTTTTTTGTTGCGACCATGTTCGGCGGGCTGTTGCCATTTCTCATTGTTGTCGGCCCATTTTTACATGGACTTTTTGGGCTGGATCCATTTTTTGGCTCCATCCTCATGTGGATGCTCGCCGCGGTGATGCTCCTTTTCGGCATGGGTGTTGTGGTGCGTGTGGAATCATGGATCATCGGCACGCTACTTTTGGTGTACGTTCTGCTCATGATTTTTAGTGTTCCACATCTTCATCTGAATGCGATGGCGGCTTTTGGAAAACCGCATTTTTTTCTTCTGCCTATCGGCGTCATTTTGTTTGCTCTTGGTGGATTTGGAGCGATCCCAGAAATGCACGATCTGCTGGGGCGGCAGAAGCGTCGCATTGGCAAAGCGATTCTGCTCAGTATGACGATCCTTACATTGCTCTACGGCCTGTTTGTTTTTTTTGTGATGGGTACGCTTGGTGAAACGGTGGCGCAAAATCCTCTTCCGGCTATGGCGGCGCTGATGCCGCCTTGGCTTGGAGTTCTTGTCTTGCTCGTTGGGACGATTTCTGCTTTTTCAATTTTTCCGGTCATCGGTTCAGAGCTCATTGCCACTTTGCAAGTTGATTTTGGCCGAAGCAAAGGATTTGCCTGGAGCGTTACGGCACTCGTGCCTTTGCTTGTCTACCTTGCCGGCGTTCGAGAACTCACCACGGTGATGGGATTTTTTGGCAGCACGTTTGGCGCCGTGATCGGACTCTTCATTATTGCCGCTTATGGAAAAACAAAAGCGCCGCGTTTGTTACCGCTGTGGTCGCGCTATCCTGTAGCGCTGGTTTTTGCGCTGGGAGCTCTGGCTGAAATTTGGTATACTTTGAGCGTATGAGGTTCAAGCGCATTTTTGGATTTTGGGTTCTGGATTATCTCACGGGCATGGCGCTCGGTTGGGCCATTTTCATTCTTGCCTCAACTATTTTTGATTTTCCTGCCCTCAACAACGCGATCTATGTGTACGTCCCGCTCAAGTCATTGCTTTTTTCCTGGCTAGCGTGCCGCACGATAAAAAAAGACCACCCACATCGCTTCGTGCTGGCGAATGTCTGGCTCTTGTTGGACATCTTGGGAGATTTTCTTGTACTGAAATTTCTTTATCAAGCACCACAGCCATTCGTGACAATGATTCAACCGCATATTTTGTATCTGTTTGCGTCAAAATATTTTGCAGCAATCGCGGGAGCGTGGCTTGGATTTAGGTCGACGTACGCTGTTGGATCTGGTATGCCTTCACCACGTTCAGAGTTAGCATCGCAACTGTCATCGGTCCAACGCCGCCAGGGACGGGTGTAAGAAAACCTGCGACGTCTTGCACGTTTGGATCCACATCTCCGAGCAACCCCTCGGAGGTTTTTGTTGTGCCCACGTCAATCACGATTGCTCCCTGTTTGACTTGCGACGCCTGAATACTGTGCGGCTTGCCAACGGCCACGATCAGAATATCGGTCATAGGTCCTAGGGGTCCTATAGGACCTATTGGACCGCTAGGACCTATTTCGGCTCTTACCCGGCGTTCTTTCAGAAGTGCGACAATTGGTCGTGCAAAAAATTCAGAACAGACAAGTGTTGCAGTTTTATTTCGCACATCTACATTTGTTGCGTCAATTAATTTCATGATGCCAAGCGCAACCGGTGGAACAAGACTGGGCTCACCCGCCTCAAGGCGCCGCAAATTTTCTGGATGAAATCCATCGATGTCCTTGTTTGGATCAATTGCTTGAGCAACCGCGTTTTCGTCTTGGTCTTGAGAGGGAAGGGGAAACTGCACAAGGATACCGTTCACATCTTCTCGTGCATTGAGTTCCTTAATTTTTTCAACGAGCACTTCTGTTGTCGCAGACGCTGGAAACAAAAATTTTTCAAAATAAATGCCAACCTCCTTGCACGCCTTTTCTTTGAGGCTCACATATAGGTGCGACGCAGGATCGTCCCCAACCAAAATCACCGCCATGCCGGGTTTGGATGGCAGGCTCGCAATCATCATTTTTACTTTTTCACGGATGCGCTGCGCAAGGGCGCGACCGTCAAGAATTTGAGCCATAGGATCCATCCCTTGGGCATGGATTGTTCAATGTTTACGGGCATTATCCAACCCCTGGGATTGGATTAGTCTTATAAATAGCGCAATTCAGGGTAGAGCGGGAACTGGTTCGTGAGTTCTTTGACCTCGCGACGAATTGCCACGAGCTCATCAGCCTTGTTTGCGCTCGCAATCGCGCGATCAATCCATCCAGCGATCAATTTCATTTCTATCTCTTTCATTCCACGCGTCGTCAACGCCGGAGTACCAAGGCGAATGCCCGATGGATCAAACGGTTTACGCGTATCAAACGGCACAGTGTTTTTGTTAACCGTGATTCCAGCGGCTTCGAGGCACACTTGGGCCTCTTTGCCAGAAATATTTTTATTCGTGAGGTCAACGACCATCAAATGATTATCTGTGCCGCCGGTTACGAGCTCAAAGCCATGCTCCATAAGCGCCGCCGCGAGCGTCTTGGCATTTTTAACAATCTGATGTCCGTACTCAATAAATTCTGGACACGAGGCTTCCTGCAGGGCAATAGCGATTGCGGCAGTCTGATGATTGTGTGGCCCGCCTTGCAGTCCCGGAATAATCGCGCGATCAACCAGCGTTGGCAGATTTTCTCGCGAACGTTCCACGGCCTTAAGCGGCATCGACGCGTTGCCGTTGCACAGGATCATTGCCCCACGCGGACCCCGAAGCGTTTTGTGTGTTGTAGTCGTGATAACGTCCGCAATGCCAGCAGGTGAGGGATGATCGCCGCTCACAATGAGCCCCGCGATGTGCGAAACGTCGGCCATCAAATACGCGCCACAGCTATCAGCAACTTCTTTTGCTTTGTGCCAATCAATGATGCGTGGATACGCCGTCGCTCCAACGATCAACAATTTTGGTTGATGCTCACGCGCCATCGCCATCATTTGATCAAAATCCATGTAGCCATTTTTATCCGAGGTGTACTGCACCGATTTGTAGTAGCGGCCAGAAAAGTTGACCGACAATCCATGCGTCATGTGTCCGCCAAAACTCAAACTCATTCCCATGAGCGTGTCACCAGGATCAAGCAGTGCAAACATGACGGCGATGTTGGCCGCACAACCGCTCGCCGGCTGGACGTTGGCATGGCTCACGCCAAATAATTTTTTGGCGCGATCACGCGCGAGGTTTTCGATCTTGTCAACAAACTCACAGCCACCGTAGTAGCGGCCGCCAGGATAGCCTTCTGAATATTTGTTAGTGCCAACAGAACCAAGCGCCTCAAGCACCTCGCTCGATACAAAATTTTCCGACGGGATCATTTCAAGGCCGTGCCGCTCACGTTGCAGCTCGCCTTGCAGGGCCTCCGCGACCTCTGGATCAAATGCGCTAATTGACATATAATCGTCCCATTATGCTCGAAAGCGTCAAAAACGTCCATCTGATTGGTGCCGGAGGCATTGGCGTTTCTGCGGTTGGGAAGCTGTTTTTGCATTGGGGCAAGACCGTAACGGGCTCGGATCTTATTTTGAGCGAGCAAGTTGAGGCGCTGAAAAAAGCTGGCGCGCATATTTTTATTGGCCAGTCAGCCGATCATGTTGTGCTTGGTGTTGAGCTCGTCATTTATTCGCCAGCGGTGAACGAGGACAATGTCGAACGCGCGCGTGCGCGAGAACTCGGCATCACACAGATGAGCTATCCAGAATTTTTAGGCGAGCTTGCGAAAAATTACAAAACAATCGCGATTTCTGGCACGCATGGCAAGAGCACAACCACGGCGATGATTGGACTCATCCTTGAGGCGGCTGGACTTGATCCAACGGTGATCGTTGGATCAAAAGTAAAATCGTGGAGCGAAGGGAATGTGCGATTTGGGTCATCTCATCTACTTGTGATTGAGGCATGCGAACACATGGCAGGAATGCTCAACATCCATCCTGACATTGCCGTTATTACCAACATAGAAATGGATCACCCAGATTTTTATCGCGACTTGGCGCATGTACAAGAGACGTTTGCTAAGTGGAAGATGCAAGCGAAGAGTATCGTGATAGGCGGGGCCACTGCGCCCCGCCGTGAAGATTTGCATCTGCTCATCCCCGGCGATTTTAATCTCGACAACGCTCGACTCGCCGCCGCGGTAGCCAAACAACTTGGCGTCTCCGACGAGGTCATCGTCAAAACCCTCAATGCTTTTCCCGGCCTTTGGCGTCGCTTTGAAAAAATTTCCGTTTGGCATGACGCCGACATTTATAGCGATTACGCTCATCATCCAACCGCGATCAAGAAAACGTTACAAGCCGCCCGCGAATTTTTCCCCAACCGTCGCATCGTTCTTTGCTTTCAGCCGCATCAACACGCCCGCACCAAAGAACTTTTCGAAGACTTCTGCCTGGCTTTAGCCAGCTCCGAAATTGACGTCCTCATCATCGCTGAAATTTACGCCGTCGCCGGTCGGTTAGAAGTTGCAGGCGAGATTTCGTCTAAAGATTTGGTCGAGGCAGTACAGAAGCGCGGCAAAGACGTTTCCTACGCCCCCGACCTCGCCTCCGCTGAAACGCAACTCAAAGCCCTCATCAAACCTACCGACGTCGTCCTCATCATGGGCGCTGGCGACATTGATGAGGTAGCACGGAAGTTTGTCTAATATGAATGACGTTCTGCAATTTGGAAATCCCGTCGGTGATTATCGCGTCAAGGATAGCGCTTATGCTGTCGTTATCAATGATGGCAAACTCCTCTGTCTTTTGGTGCGCGGTAAGTATCATTTACCCGGCGGCGGAATTGAGGAGGGGGAAGATGCGGCCGAGGCGCTTCAACGCGAAGTGCTGGAAGAAGCAGGATATCAAGTCCTCAATCTAGAGGAGATTGGCAAAGCAAATCAGTTTTTTGAAATGACCCGTGAAGGTCATTCGCTCAACAAACTCGGCACGTTCTTCAAAGCGACTGTTGATCTCGAGAACGTCGGGCAGGGCAAAGAGAGTGATCATCAAGTAAACTGGATCTCTGTTGACGAATTTCTTTCCTCGACGGCAGGAGACTTTCAAAAGTGGGCGGTGCGAAAGGCTACTAGTTAAATTGTCTTTGCGAGGAGAACCGCGACGAAGCAATCTCTCGATCCTATGTACGAGCGCTCCTACTGTGTCTACATCATGACGAATCTGGCGAATACCGTTTTGTATACGGGCGTGACTGGAAGAATTGAACAGCGTATCGCAGACCACAAGGGTAAGGAGATTGACGGCTTCACCTCGAAGTACAATGTTTGTAAGCTGGTGTATTATGAGGGGTACCAGTATGTTGAAGATGCCATTGCTCGGGAAAAGCAAATAAAAGGTGGTTCACGAGCAAAAAAGATCGCACTTATTGAAAGTGAGAATCCTGCGTGGAAGGATTTGTACGAGGAATTATAAAAGACGAGAGATTGCTTCGTCGGCCGGTTGCCTCCTCGCAAAGACAAATTAAATGATTATGGCGCTCATCGTGTCTTTGCGAGGAGTCTGCAAGACGACGAAGCAATCTCTAGCGAAAGATTGCTTCGCTCCGCTCGCAAAGACAAATTCAATGACCGTGGCGCCACGACGTGTCTTTGCGAGGAGTCTGCAAGACGACGAAGCAATCTCTAGCGAAAGATTGCTTCGTCGGCCGGTTGCCTCCTCGCAAAGACAAATATTATCAGATATGTCAACAAAACAAATCATAAAAGCCTTTTAGACGAGCAATTGAAGAGACAGCGAAAAAGTTATGACCATGAAGGAAAACGAACCCATGAGCAAGCACACGAGTTTTCGCGTTGGAGGAGCGGCGCGTTGGTTTGTGCAACCTGGCAATGTACAAGAAGTGCAAGAGGCGATTGTGTTTGCGCAAGAAAAAAAA
>Ga0209515_10001233_pt1 | contig 43799 bp, 13 predicted proteins | sample Subgroupgradi54m_FD_187454 | JGI IMG/M metagenome (GOLD analysis project Ga0209515, IMG submission 187454) | Subsurface groundwater microbial communities from S. Glens Falls, New York, USA - GMW60B uncontaminated upgradient, 5.4 m (SPAdes)... ... | reverse complement strand
GCTCGCGCATGAAGCGCGCAGCGCGTTGCCTACGATTATGTGCGCGGAGCACTTGCCTCTCGTCAGTTATAATTGAAAGCAAGTACTGCCCTTAAAGCCAATAAATTTATTGGCTTTAAGGGCGGGAATGACATTTGTTGTAGACCTCAAACCTCAATAAAATTTATTTGTTTAACGCCTGGCGCCAAAGCAGCACGTTCGGCGAAACGGTAGAAAAGTTCCAGTCCTTTTTTCATTTCGGGGTCCAGATAATGATTCAAATTAAACAAATAACCGAATACGCGCGAGAAATCCGGATCGGCAACAGTTAAACCAAATGCTTCTTTAAGCAAACTTTCTAAATCCTGAAGATTCCGTTCGGTATTTTGCTTTAATTGGTTGTAAAATTCAAAAACTTCATGCGTGTGTCGTTCATAAAATTCCCGCCGGACAGCCCAAACAGCAAAACAGAAAGGAAGCTCCGTCCAGTCCCACCACAGCTCGCTCAGATCATATTTATATAAAAATTCGGCTGGCTTAAAAAATAGCGCTTCATCTCCGATGGCCAAAACAGAATCAGCTTCTTTGAGCATTTCCCCAGGAGAACCGCTTCCAGTCAAAAATTCATTTGAAAATCGGTGTTTAAATTTCAAAATGATTTTCAAAAGCGCAGCGGAACTGAGGCTTTTTTTGGAAAGCATGATATTCCGGCCGTTCAGTCCTTCGATTCGCTCCCTGCTTAAGAGCAAAACGCTTCTTGAAAAATCACGTGAACCGATGCACAAATTGGGAAGCAGAAGGTATTGATCCTGATGAAGCGCGTACTCGAGAGATGAAATCGGAGCAAAATCAATTTCGCCCCGGGACATCAATTCGTTAATTTCCGCCGGAGATCCTTCAATATAAGAAACCGGTTGTGAAGGAAAAAACAAACGAAAATAAAATGGCGCTGTATTAACAAACGTAATTTTTCCGACTCTCGCGTGCACCAGGGTTAACTTCTCATTCATGCATTTTTTTCCTCTTCTGGGTCTTGTACGGGCGAGGTTACCTCGCCCCTGCCACCAACCCACCGCCGGTAAAGCGCATGCGGAATTTCGAGTTGATCCAGAATTTTCCCGACCACAAAATCAATCAATTCATCCATCTGTTGAGCGCCCGAATAAAATGCCGGAATCGCAGGAACGACTTTGACTCCAACCCGCGCCAATTTTAAAAGATTTTCCAAATGAATGACGCTCAATGGGGTTTCTCTTGGAACAATAACCAATTTTCGGCCTTCCTTGATCATGCACTCGGCCGCGCGTTCGATTAAACTTTCCGAAATTCCGTTGGCAACCTTGGCAAAACAAGTTGTTGAAGTAGGAACGATCACCATTCCCCGGCTCGGATAGGAACCGCTCGCAATGGGCGCCGTCATTTCATATTCGGGATAGTAAGAAATCAGCGGAATTAATTCCGGAGAAAATAATTGGGAAATACAGGAAGGATCTTTGACGTCAATTTTAACGCCGTGCTCTTCATAAATGACCAACCCGGCAGCACGGGAAAACGTCAGTGTAATCGGAAGCCCCAGTTCCGTAACGGCCTGAACCAGTCTCAATCCGTAAACTGAACCGCTCGCTCCAGTAATCGCAACCACTAATGGTTTTTGCTTTTGATGATCCATATCAACTTTCTGTCATTTCCGCATTCTTTTAGCGGCACTCGCTCTCAATTATTATTAATTGAAAAGCGAGTACTGTCCTTAAAGCCAATAAATTTATTGGCTTTAAGGGCGGGAATCCATGAACATAGATCCCTGACACATTTTCGGAGAAGAACATCCAGTTCTTCCCGAGCACTTTCGGAGATGAGCGACAAGCTCATCCCGAAAAGTGCTCGCGCCAAGGGCGCGCAGCGAAGTGCTCCGTGCACATAATCGTAGGCAACACGTCAAAGTTGCCACGATGAGTGCTGGCGCATTAGCGCCGGCATTAAGCGCGAGCGTTAAAACATTCGGGGATGACCCCAAACTAAATCCATGGCGACAGCAACAAAAATGACAACGCTGACCCAGGCATTCATATTAAAGAAAGCTTCATTGATCTTTCCGAGTCCAAACCGGGCAATTAACCGGTGTTCTTTCAAAATCAAAACAAACGCAGCCGACCAGCCCAACCAATACCAAAGGCCCATTTTTAAAAGTAGTCCAAACACGCCGAGCGAAACCAAAGTCCCGCTGTGGAGAATGCGAACCGCCCACAACGTATTTTCCGTACCGAACTGTGCCGGAAAGGATTTTAATTGATGTCTTTGGTCAAAATCAACATCTTGCAGCGCATAGAAAAGATCAAAACCGCTCACCCAGGTAAAAACGGCGCCGGCCAAAAGAAGCGGAACCCACGACCACGCACCGCCCGCCGCAAGCCATCCCGCATAAGGGGCGATACCTAATATCATACCGAGAACAAAGTGCGACAGCCACGTAAATTTCTTAAGGTGCGGATACGCCCAGACCAAAAAAATGGGGATGGGACTAAGCGCCAAACACAAACGATTGAGATTTGCGGCCGAGAAAACAAACAAAACTAATGCAGAAATTGTAATGACCCACAGAACTGGCCAGGTCAGAAAATGAATAGCCTGTGCCCGGTCTTTCGTTCTCGGATTTTGTTGATCGATGGGCTCATCAATTAGTCGGTTCAAACACATTCCAGCCGTGCGAATAGCAACCATCGCAATCGTAACCCAGAAAAAAATGGAAAATCTGGGTAATCCGTCTTCTGCGAGAAAGAGTCCCAAATAAGCAAACGGAAGCGCGAAAATCGAATGCTCAAATTTAATTAAATGAAAAAATGTTTTTATTTTCGCTATCATACTTTTCCTTATTCTCTTTCCACAAGTTAATTTGCTTCGCTTCTCTGCGTCGTCATTGCGAGGAGTCCCGAAGAAACGACGAAGCAATCCAGATCTGAGATTGCTTCGGCCTTTGTTCTGATCGTGGCCTCGCAATGACGATCATTTGAGCTTTCTTCACAAGTAAATGTTTCTCTGGGACATGGCTTTCTGCGCAGCGCCTTCGGAAGAAAAAGCTTCGGTCGGAAGCTTTTTCTTACGGGCCGAGCACGACGATTTTTGTTGAGCCAGATCGGCTAAAATCGGCGCGCGCAGGAAAGCGAAGCAGAATGTCATGTCCTTTATTTGAACCCGTATTCGCGCCAGCGTTTCGTTACTAACTCTTTGATTTCATCCGACATCACCATGTCTTCCGGCCAAGGGCGCTGCATGCCTTCTCCTGGCAATTTGCGCGTACAATCAATTCCCACTTTGGAACCAAAGAAATCCTGATCGGCGGAATGATCAAGTTCATCGATCGGCCCTTCCGAGAAAACCATGTCGCGCTTCGGATCCACATTATTGAAGGCGCGCCAGGCGACCTCTTTCAGATCCTGGATATTGCAGTCCTGATCAAAAACCAAAATGGATTTAGAAAATGTCATTTGCCCCAGACCCCAAATGGCGCTCATCACTTTTTTTGCCTGTTGCGGGTAACTTTTCTGGATGGACACAATCAAACAATTATGAAAACAACCTTCCCACGGCAAAGTAATATCGACGATTTCAGGCAATTGTTTTTGAATGAGCGGCAGAAAAATTCGTTCAATGGCCTTGCCCATATAACAATCTTCCATCGGCGGACGCCCGACCACCGTCGAAACATAAATCGGGTTTTTGCGGTGCGTCATGGCGGTCACGTGAAAGACCGGAAAATCTTTGGCGCGCGAATAAAATCCGGTGTGATCCCCAAACGGGCCTTCAAGACGCAGGTCTCCGGCTTCCACGTAACCTTCGAGAATGATTTCAGCGTCGGCAGGAACTTCAAGGTCAATGGTTTTACATTTCACCAAACGAACTTGTTCACCCGCTAAAAATCCGGCCAGCGCAAATTCATCAACGCCGTACGGAAGCGGACAAGCCGCTGAAAATAACTGAAGCGGATTCGCACCGAGCACGCAAGCTACTTCGAGTCTTTTTCCTTTTTCTTTAAGCCGCCGGTAATGTTCGGCGCCGTCTTTGTGAATTTGCCAGTGCATTCCGGTGGTCCGGTTGTCGTAAACGTGCATTCGGTAAAGGCCGACGTTTCGTTTCCCCGTTTCCGGGTCGCGTGTAATTACAAGCGGAAAGGTAATAAATTTACCGCCGTCTTTCGGCCAGCATTTTTGAACCGGAAGCAAATCAAGCATCGGCCCTTCGGTGCGCACAACTTCTTGGCACGGAGCCTCAGAAACTATTTTCGTGTTGAGTGCATCGAGTTCTTTTAATTTCGGGAGAAATTGGATTTTTTCAATGAAGGTCTGCGGCGGCTTCGATTCTAAAAATGAATGAATTCTTTGCGCCACGTCTTCCACTGCTCCAACGCCCAGCATCAAATTCATTCGTTTGGCCGAGCCGAAAATATTAATGGCGAGTGGAAATTCTGAGCCCGTCACCTGCTTAAATAGAAGCGCTGGCCCCTCGGCTTTGACAATCCGATCATAAATTTCGGTGATTTCGAGTTCCGGGTCGACTGCGGCGGAAATTTCGTGAAGTTCATTCGACTTGGCTAGAAGATCCAGGAATGACCGCAAGTCTTTATATTTTAATTTGGGATGGCTTTTTTGGGCTGTGACAAACATCGTAAGTGTTTGATTATAGTAGAGTTCCTATATAAATGCAACGAGCGATCAATTCTCCCGCCCGCGGGACAATTGTCCGTTCGAACAGACAATTCAAAATTACGCAGCGCGAGCGAACTGGCGCCGTGAATCAGTTCTTTCGGCAAGCACATGAAGCATGAGTTCCAAAATCCCAGGACGAGCCAGCCGATAAGTTTGTTCATCGTATGTAACCAGCGCTTCGTGAGTTTTTTGCGCAAGCGCAATCGCAGCGCCCAGTAACAATTCAGCCAAAACATTTTCATTATTTCCAAACTTGACCGGAATTTTATTTCCGTAGGTATCGCTGGCAAACCACTTGCCTCCTTTGGGAGTTTGGACCGCAATCGTAATTGCAGCGGGCTGAGCAAAAAACCGCTCTGGATTTTTCACGTTCGCGTTAAAGAGAATCAACTCGTCACCTTGAATAATCACACCAAATGGATCTTTTGAATTTCTCGGGAACCGGCTTGCCAGTTTGGAAATGCCTTTCACTTTTGTGCGCAGAACAATGTTTTTATTCGTGACCAATTGACTGGCAACGGTAAATAGATTCTTAAACAGCATGCGTGCGTCTTTCGCCGAATTAATCTGAGCCACGTCGGCAATGAGATCAATCACGCTTTCTTGATCAATTCCCAAAATCCGATCTACTACAAATTGATCTCGAGACACATTCTCGGCGGAATACTTCTGTGAACGAGATGGGACAAACCAGGGCTGATTCCGGCGTTCGTTCAAAACCTCGTCCACCGCGTTACCAATTGCTTCAATGACTTCGTCGGCTTTCAGATTGGCAGCGTGTAATTCCTGAAGGTTCTCAGAGATTGTTTCGACATTCGGCGCAGGTCTCGCCAATTCCCGGGCAATCTCAATTGAATTTTCCCGCAGCTGTTGATCATTCCTCGTCAGTCGCGCCGGCTTCGCTGCCATTTCCAATGTTTGTTCATCAATCACAACCTCCAGCTTTGCCACCATTTGCTTTCGCACCTCAGCGCGAACGGTAGCGGGCGGGCTAGAGTCTTCCGCTGTAGCCAATGCATTGATAATTTTCTGAAGTTCATCCTTTCGCGATTCGAATTGTTGCCGGAAAGTTGCTATTTTTTCTTGAAGTTCTGGCGTCAAATGCCCTTGGCGAATAAATTCTGGAAAATTCCACAAGCCAATCATAGATGGATTTTGAAATCCTTGGGCAAATTGCTTCAACTCAGTTTCATGCTTAGGATCTGACAAACGGGCAGCCCAACCACGTATACCCTCGAGATCATCCAGCATGATTTGGATAGTTGTCGAATCAAACGATTTTTTTCTACGCCAAACGGAGCCATAACTCGCACGAATTGCTATCAAAGGGCTGAGAATAATATGAATCAATCCCTCCGCTGTGGGATGTAATGAGACTGCGTAAGTTGAGACTGGTTTGAACGCGGAAAGCATTTCTTTAATAAGCTCACCTCCCTTTTCCCAAATGAACTGTTTTTCCGCCTCCGTTAGCTTACTCCGCACCTCCGCGCGGACTTGATGAATGAGGTAATCACGGCTCGCGTCTCCCCGAATGAATTTCTCCATTGCCTTTTTTTCGGTTCCCCATTGGTCGCCTAGGACCTTTTTGAAACGCGATGACTTTTTACGAAACTTGATATCTGTGGACAAATTAAAATAGGAAACCACATTGTGGAGATTGACCACAAATATGGGCAGACCTTGGGAGGCTAAAATCAGGGCCGTCACAAGCGCTCCCGTTCTATGATTTCCTTCAATGAATAGCTGAGGCGCTCCGAGAATTCTGACATAAAGACCTGCGGCAATCTCAATGGGACTCGCTTCTTTCTTCATATGTCGTGTGTACCATTTCCAAAGCGAATCAACAGAGCCATAAAATTTATCCCGCGTCGCTTCGATAAACCTGGTATATTCAAAGTATTGATTGTTTGCTATCAACACTTGAAAATTTAACGCCAGTATTTGTTCCGGAGTCATCAATCCTTTATTCTGCAGCAGGGCTTGATTAATTGCCTCGTAACCGCGCATCATTCCGTCCAAAATAGAATCGGTCAACGGTTCCCTTTTCATACTAAGTTTTTCGTTTATTTGGGGAAATTCAGCTTGAACTTCTTTAAGTGATCTTTGAATAGCTTCCAAATCTAACAAGGATTGCCCGGAACTACCTTTGTCCGATTTTTGAGCCCGCACCTCCGCGCGCAATGCAAAAACTTCTCCCCAAGCCTGTCGAAGGATCTTCTGTAGAAGAGCAATTTTATCGTTTGGTACAAAATCTGGAGATTCGGAAACGATTACTCTTTTGATTTGAATGGATTTAGTTTTGAGCGTTCGAAACAATTCCCTAGCTTCATCGAGTAACTGACTCTCTGAAACTTCGGTTCTGATGCCAATGAGTTGCGTAGATTGGTCAGTATCTACGGCCCAAGTACCCGTGTGCAGAAAATAATCCATATCAATAGTCACAGTGACAGGGCCCGTTAATGAAGGCAGATCTTTTAAAGCCAAGCCCGGGTGTGGGAGAAAGCGTTTTTCAACTTGTTGAAACTGCCAGTCCGGAAGAACCAAACGCCAAGTTTTGATTTGTCCTGTTGCCTCTCCTTTTTGCACCCAGTTTGCAGCGGTTCCTTGAAATTTGATGCCGGCCCGTTTTGCTTCATGCGCTCCATAAGTGCGGTCATCGTGAAAATCGAAAATTAAAACGGTTTCTCCTTCGTCCAAATAACTCAGCGCTTCGTTGTGATATGTAATGAAATGAAATGGAATTTTTGCTTGACCGCTCCGCACCTCAGCGCGGGAAGTGTCATCGGGAAGGTCCTGCTCTTTTCTCGCAAATGCGCGGCTCAAATCAGGCTTGGCTTTTGCAATGATTTTTTTGGGTCGCGGATATCCTTCAAGCGACGAGTAGACATATAAAATATTCCAAGGAAGGGTTCGTATCTTTTCCTCACGCAGCATCCATTCATAAGGAGGCGTTATATTGGGTTCCCGAACATCCGCCATGACGTCCCTAATCGTCTTTTGAATCTCCTCTTGAAGATCTTCCAGCCATAATCCGCGGGGGAGATTAAAAATTTTCGTCAATTTATCGTCATGCAGGACCATGATGCGGCGAAAGTTCTGAGATGGAGTTAACGAAAACTCTCGCACTGCCGTTTCAAGCGCTTCACGACTCCCGCTTCTCATCTCCGCGCGGCGGTCTGCTCCTGTCTGTCCGGTAGACGGGGACGAGGCGGGTACTGGTAACTCTGAATCAGCGGACGACGCTTCTGTACGAATAACTTCCAATGGTAAAATGGCCTGACGATCCTTAAAAAGAACAAATGATTTGTTCGTCTGGGTTTTGGACTGATCATAACGAACGCCGCGCACATCTTCTCCGAGTTCCGGAAATGACACCCAGCTCCGCTTCGCAACGCTTTCGTCAAATTCAGGACCCAGCGGAATCTCCAGGATCTTTCCTTCAAAATGCAAAGGAAGTTCATCGCGACCTTTTCGGATCATGACGTAATCCGCCGGCGGAACTAGATCGCCTCCATGAGCGAGCCAAAAACGATCCCAATGGGCATTCACAAATATTCTGCGGGTCGTCCTTTGAGGAGTAGGGGTTTTGGCATTCTTTTTCCGGGAAACTTTTTTGACTGCGAACATATCCTCTTTGACACGAACGAATCCCACTTTGGCTCTTGGAAAAGGGCGCGACGTCGTTAATTTTCCATTCGAAAAAAGAACCATATCCTTCACGGGAAGTGCGGGGCGAATCACTTGAGTTTCGCCCTTCACTTTCCGGATGCCTTCCTGGATCCAAAGAGATGCCGCCCACGCATCTTTTGCAACATTGCGAGCGGGATTTATTCTGAGAACAAATTTTTCAAGCGGAAGCTGTTTCGGAATATAGATTTGAACGTCGGGCCGCCAAAAATAAATAGTTCTATTTGAGGAATCAATGAGGCCAAGTTTCTTTAATTGATCGATACCAAAAATACGAAGCCTTGGAGGAAGTTTACCGCGGAACATTCCCAATAAAATCTCTCGCGCAAACGGCGAAGCCGGCATGGAAGGAATTTGATCCGCCGGGATTTTTTGATCAAACTCCAGATTGCTTGGAAGCCATTGGTCCAGCACGATTTGGCCATCTTTGGCAAAGACGTAGCTGGAATAAACATAAGCGCTTCTCGAGTAAAGGCCTCTTACTTTAAATCCAATACTGTACTCACGGTCACCGGTCTTTTTGATGAAAGGAACAACTTTTTTTCCTTCGAAAGAATGGTGAACGGATAAAGTAAGGCCTTTGGCCCGGTCGTTCCTGGTTTTGGAATACAAGCTTGCAATAAAAAATGTCCCGTTCGATCTCGCGACTTTCGGCGCAAGCTCTTCCTCCTCTTTAGGAACTTCTTCTCCGTTTTCGATCAATCGTAGAATGCGCGTCAATTTGGGATCTCCTGTTACAATCCTCTGATCCCCAAAATCAAAGACGTATTTGGACTTTTCTTCAATCGATTTGAATGTGAGGACAGTTTTCTTTTTCCCCTTTTCAGATTTTTCACCGTGAAGGGCACGTGTTTCCGGACCGATCTGATAAGTGACTGAGGCGGGACTCTCTCCGTCTTTTGTCAATTGTACTTTTAGCTTGTCGATTCCCTCCTCCACAAAACCCTTTTCAATGGTTCCTTCCCATTCTGCTTCTTGAAAACCTAAAATACGCCAGTGATAGGAAAAATTTTCGGACACATTAATTTCAATCCCTCCTCTTTTGTCGGTCGCTCCGAGCTTTCGACCTTCCATCTTGGGAAGGTTGCCGGTTTCTTGAGCGCCTTTGAAATCAAAGTCCGGATCGCGAATCAATTCGGCAAGTAGCTTTTTTGTTCCCTGAATATCCTCGGGGCTGAATTCCTGAATTTCCCAAAGTTTAGGTTCTCTTTCCTCAGGCGACGGCGGTAAAGGACGCATGGAATAATCAAGATACTCCAAACGCCAAGCTTCCATTTGAACGGTGTAACGCTCTTCGCTCAAGAGAAGATACGGAGAAAAATTGGGGAATCGAATTATCTTGTTTTGAAATTCATCGTAATAACCCGACCAAATTTTTTCAGCGGGAAAACCTTCCTGGTTAAGGGAAAAGACTTCCATAATCTTTTTTTCATCCGGATTCTCTCGAAACATGACAAAAACTTTGCGGCCCTTCTTGGCTCGTGAGACTCCCAATCCAATAGAAACAGGTTCTCTGTCCCGCTCGTCTGCCAGATGCAGTTTTCCCCAAGGATCCATCGAGGCCATCATCGAAAGCGGCTCTCCTTGAAATTCCCATTCAGTGAAACGCCTCATCAATTCTTGTTTAGAAGGAAGAAATTGTGCTGTTCTAGGATTGTAATAGCGGACCATTTGAAAAGCCGAGCGCGTTTTTTGGCCCATTTTCTTTTCGGGAACATGAATCACGATCCGGCGCTCACGCCCTAGCGGGATTGTCTCGACTGTCAATTCTTCGCGCGGAATAAAAGCCCGACTGGTAACGCCGCCGTAGCGATGCCTGCCCGGAGAAAAAGTTTTAATCAGATTGAGTTTCCCTTGAATCCCTTGTTTGTGAACACGAAATTTTGTTTTAATCCGGCTTGCATCAAGCGGCTGATGGGTCCATTCAGTTAATCGCTGCCTCGCGAGCGCCATATTATTTTCCTTTAACGCCGGGCCTTCATAATTTTCAAAGCCCATGGCTGCTTGATTCCACCGTGCCCGTCCCACGGGAGGGCCTTCGGGCGTGAGATGAACGGTCACTATTTTTTCTTCGCCCAAAGTACTTTGACGAAGCCAGAAACGCCTCGGATTGCCGGTGCCGTCATGCTGATAATCCGGACGTATCCCCAGTTGAATGGTTCCCTTATTGTTAGGCAATGCAAAAACCGTAACGCGTACATGAGTTCGACCATTTTGAGAAACAAAAACAAGATCTCTCGGAATGGATCCTTTAAATTTCGCTTCTCCATTTAAAAGGAACGAATCGCGGAAGGCTGTGACGGCCTTAAGGGAGATGTGCTCTGAGGGGGTGCTTTCATCCTTCTGACGTAAAAGTTCTGCTTCTCCGTTCTTCCAAAGTCGCCAACCCACGGAATCTTCAAGCGGCACAACCAAGGGTTTGTTGGCCGAAATTTTTTCTCGCTCGAGCTCCGTCCGGAGAACCTCCTCAAAATGGCCTTCTTTGGCGGCCCGCTCCACTTGCAGGTAACGGTCTGCATTCCAAGAAAGCTTCAGGAGATCCGGATGATCGAGAGGATTAAAATAAGATTCTGCACTTGAAGGTGATGTCTGGAATAGCCGGTCGAGAAGTTCGCGCCGCCTTTTAAGTTCCGCAAGATCAATGCCGGCGAGCATTCGCAGATCCTCCGGAGAAAGTTTCCAGTTCCAGAGAAGCAAATCTTCACGTTCCCGACGAATGGCGTCGGAAGTCTTCGCGCTTTTTACCGCTCGCGGTGGCCGAGAAAAATGATCTGAAACCTTTTCTTTTTGAAGACGTTGCCGCTTAATCCATCTCTCGATTGCGTCGGATTTCACATAATCTTGGTTAAACGCACTCAATGCTTGCAATTCATCCTCTAAAAAAATAAGCCCCTTAAACGCTTTCAAAGCAAGATCCGGTTCTCCCGCCATCCAGAGGCCCAAATCTTTGAAATACCGGATAATCAAACCCGCCAACACTTTCGTTGACATTCCTTCCGGCTGACTTGCCATGATGGCCTTTTCAATATCGCCCGGTTTAAAAACGGCACGGCGAATGACTTCCGCCTGCATCGTCCTCAGTTGAGTTTCGACATCGAAAATACTGTAAAGGTCTTCAAGCGCAAGCTCGCGCTTGTTTGCCTCCTCGGGCGAAAGGGAAATCTTCCCCTCTTCATCGTTGTCTTCTTCACGGACTTCTGATCTTGGAACTGAGCGTACTTCGGAGCGAATTCGAAATGCTCGATTCCTTAAGGCATTGAGATCAAGTTTGTATTCCTTCTTTGCAAGCGATTGTTCTAATTGCTTCTTAAATCCACCGAGCCCGATGGCGAATAAACTTACTTTCCTTTTTTTCTCATAACTCCGATTCAAGGACTGAGGGGTCCCCGGCTTGATCGGAGCCGAGGGCACCTCGGCGCGGCGTATTGATGAAAAGTTAAAAATATATTGACTTTCAATTAAGTCGCGAATATGCTTGATTACGTGATGTGGGAACTGACGCCTAAAAGAAAGGAAAACCTCGTTAAATTTTGCTTGAATGCGTTCACGATCAACTTGGGAGGACTGATTGTGCCTTCCATCTTGCAAATTGGTCAATTCAATGTTAGCCTGTTCACGGTTGGCGTTTTTGTTGGAATTTTTCTGATCTTCTTCACCTACTTTTTGGAACGCTAGGAGTAATACAAATGGAACTCTATGCAGCACTTGTCGTAATTGTTCTTGTAATCGGTGGGATTCTCCTAGCGGACCAGCTTTACCGAAGAAAACACCATCCCCGATAAAACCATTCGCTACAACACCAAAAATTCCTGCCCGCCATACTGCTTGTAACTTTGAACTTAAAACCCAAAACTCATAACTTTTTCCACTCCGCACCCCAGCGCGAGGGTTTAATCTTTCTACATTTTCTTGTTGACTTTTATATAACAACCGAGCAAAATATCCAATTGGAAAGAAAAACCTGATGAAAATTTTTGCAGCCTCAAGACGTAAATTGATTTCGAGCACGCTGATGATGTCATTTAATCTAACCCTTGCAGCCGCTTTTACGAGCCAGTTCTTTTCCAGCCTCACCTTGATCCCCCGTGCGATTTCATATATATTATTGGTGTCGTTCTTCATTGCAGGCCTTCTCATCTGTCCGGACCCAAACGGAAAGGAGATATGAAATGTACGGAACCATTCTTGCAGCCGTAATAACCATTGCACTTTTCCTTCTAATTGCTGCATTAGTTGATCACTTCCGGAATAGAAAGCACCTACATTAATAATTCCGCTCCGCACCTCAGCGCGGGAAATTCGCCTTTTGAATGCATCCTTTACTCGGGCTAACTCATCATGATCAACCCTTCCTATTTGCTCTTGCATCACTTGGGTAAAAATTTCCGATATCTCCTCTTCTTCGGGCGATGCGCCAACGCGAATTGCTTCATCAATAAGCCGATCTCTATGGGGATTTAAATCTTCCAACGCGGTGGCTACATTCCATTGTGATGTATTCATCCTCTCAGCGTGTGAGAGTGACTCCAAATCTTCATCGCCACCTTCATTCCTCATGCGCTCCAAAGCAGTTTCTAAACGTTTTTGAGAATCATCCAATTTCTGAAGCGCATCATGATATGCCGTTAGATAAGCGACATATGCGTTAACCGCATTCCGAGGTATGAGACTCCGTACCTCGGCGCGGCGGCCGGCGGCCTGTTCAACTGATCGAATCTCCTTTTCATCAATGATTTGTTTAAGGCGATGGTGTTTTTTTAATGCCTGGCGAACCAAATCGGCAAATCCTTCACTAACCAAGCCCAATAATATTCCTTTTGCAAGTTCTTTATTATCCGACGACGCAATCGCATCGGCAAGACGCCCTTTAATTTGTCGCAGATAAGAGGAAGAAATGGATAATGTTTGTTTTGTGACATTAAAATCCAAATAATTATCTTGAATGACCTGCTTTCTAAATTTTTGAATCAATCGAAGATTTTTAAACTGCCCTTGTTCATTTTCGGAAAATAGATCCAAAAAGTATTTGTTTATTTCTGCATCACTTTCCGTATCCTCTAAAGCCATCCCCAAAAGTTCAATGGGATTATCACCTATTTGACCTCCTCTTTTATAGGCCTCAAACTTCCTGCCCCATACTTTTCTTTGAAGTTCAATTGAAGTCCTCACGGGAATTTTTTCTTCCAGTTCTTCACCCAATACAGATAAATTGTAAGCAAGTGCTCGGAGGGCGCGGAAGCCCGCCTTTGTTTTAGGATTCAATTTTTGAACGGCCTTAACGAACGCACGGTCGTCAGGAATTTCTACCGTCCGCACCTCAGCGCGAGAACTAGCTCGAAGGTCGACAGCCGAGGGCTGAGCGAACTTGCTGTGTTCAATTTCACGGCTCAATGAATCGCCGGACATTTGTAAAACCGGTTCAATCTGGCTTCTTGTGCCTTTGTTTGCATCGCGGTTTTCAATCAGTTTAATCGCTTGTGTCAGGATGTTTTGGGCGGCAAATCCGTGATATTGGTAAATTTCTTTTACACTTCGGACAGATCGGCCGTTCTTTTCAATTCCGAGATCCACAACACCGGATGGCATTCCCAGCCGGCTTGCAGCCAGAGCATGATGAATTGAAGAACCGTCGGCAACGCCGACCAACGGAACAAAAGCCCGCTCTTCAAGCGGAATTAATCGTCTCAGATGCGGATAATCGGTTTCATCGTTTGGATCAAGATATTGAAGGTAATCCATATCTTGAATATTCCTGCCTAATTTTCCGGCGATTAAACTCGGACTCGTCACGACAATCACATTGGCGTAAATACCGGCCTTCAGCAACTGATCTGAGGCTTCGATAGCCTGAGTTACTGCCGGCCCGCTGACCAAAATGTGAACGATATTCTCGAGCGGATCATAATTTTCAGGCGTTAGAATATGCAGTTTTGGATCATCATCCGCTTTCAAAACCTCCTTCATATATCGGGCCCTGTCTTCGGGTGTAAATCCGCGGAAATCAATCAGCCGATATCCGCCGCGCACAACCTGCTCTCCCCAGATTTCCCGAATCACATTTTTGGATAAGGCTTGGTGGGTGTCCGCATTCTGATAAAATTTTTGCCGGGCGAGACGGTTCCACAATTCCCGCCTGTAAACTGGGACGGTTGAACCACGCAGATAACTAATGGTTCGGTTCTCAGTATCACCGGTCATCATTCTTCTCATGATTTCAGGGAAAATAAATTCCAGTTCATCAATAAATGCCGGTTCATACGCGATCGTGTTCGGCATCATTAAAGCAATCATGAGAGACATGATCGATTGGTGAAGGCCGCCTTCGGGCGCAAGACCAGACCCTGAAGGTGTGCCGATTCCGAGAATCGGAGCGCCCCAATACTGCGCGTAAAACCAAATGTCTAAAGCGCGGCGGAAAATAAACATGTCGTAAGCAGACATGACAGCAAATAAAGACGCGCCGAAAAATGTGGGTGACATCGCAACTGCAATCGCAAGATTAACCGCTTTCATCTCAGCAAGTCCTGCTTGAAGATTTCGTCCCGTCCAGGATTGCTCGACGCCCTGGTCTAACACGAGGCCATATACCTCACGAGATCTTTTAATTAATTCACGTTCCCGTTTCCCAAGCGGTTTGCCGAAAATGGATTTAGCTGCTGACGGAAGCGTCGAACTCATGACATCCGGTGACGTGACAACCAACCCGTTTGCAAATGATTCCCAAGCCCGTGACTCGGGATCAAGTTTATCAAAATCTGTTTCGGCAATTTTATGAAGCTTTCCGATTAATTCATTTAAAGCCATTTGCGTGGGAAACCAACCGCTTGCCTCGCCCAAAGCCAGCCGTTTTGGAAATTGTTCCGGAAGTTCGGCTTTGGCCTTACTCCGGTTTCGGGCAATCCACTCCGCATTCATTTTTTCCTGGCGCTCAATCTGTTGGCTCACTCTGGCAAGCAGCTTCCCTTCCGCTGAGTCAGGGGCAAACGTCGGAAAATCTTCGCCTTTCGGAACACCTGTTGCAATTCGAAGTTCTTCCATTTGCTCAGCCGTTAAAATTTGACTGTGATTTTTAGGATTTCCCATCATGGCCGGAATGCCGTGCCCTTTAATGGTCCATGCAATAATAGCGACGGGCTTTTTCGAAAATGCTCTTGCGTCCCGCATTGCTTCACTCAGCTTAACCAGGTCGTGACCACCAAGATCGGTGAATAATTCATACAATTTGCTTGAAGAATAAGATTGAAGGAAATTGCTCAGCGTTTTTCTGAATTTAGATTCCACTTTAGGCGAGAGCACATGTTCGAGCTCTTCAGAAAATTGTTCACGGTGTTGAGCGCCGATGGCCAAAAGCGTTTGATATTCGGCGTTCGTCAACTTTTCCATCGCCCGCTGAAACAAAGATCCATTTCGCTTTTTAAACGCAGCTTCTATTTTGCGCCCCCATTTGAGTTCAATGATTTTCCAGCGGCCGTAACGGTGCTTCAGTTCTTTATAGTGGAACATGCCGCGGTTTCCGTCGAGTGATTGACGGTTGTAATCAATCACGTGCGTCACATTGTAAGCGTCATATTCCAAAGCGGCATTGAGCATTTCCATCGCATTACCTTCATCCGTTTCACCGTCTCCGATCAAGGCCCAAAAATGTGAATCCGTGGGAACATCGTATCCATGTTTGAGTAAATATTTGTGGAGAATGGCTAAGGCAACGGTCGTCGAAGCGCCTAAGCCAACAGATCCCATCGGAATGGTTTCTCGGCCCGGCCCGTCAGGTCTGGGGTAAGCCGGTATTCCTTTAATAACCGTTGTGTCCGGCTCGTTGGAATGATGGACGAGAAGCGGCTCAACAAGCTGACGAACGGTTTCAGCAACTTCCGGGCGCATCTTGTCAATTTCGTCAAAAAGTTCCCGGTTTAAGTCCGGAATCGTTGAATTCCTGAATTTTTGGAGAATCTGTTTTGCGACATCGGTGTTTGGATCCAATTTACCGAGCGAAAATTGAATGGCAATGTCCGCCGGCTGTGAGTGAGGTTTTGCAGCCGCATAATCATGGTCATGCATCGCGACCCACGCTGCCATCAGAATTTCTTTCATGGATGCCGCGGCACTTTGATGACCTCCGACTTTTACTTCGCGCTTGTCTTTGCTCGCCAAATAAATCATGTTGGCTTGAATATAATTAATCCATTTCATGATTCGGGCCCAAGCGGCGTCATCTTCCGGCCGGATCACGTGTGCCGAGTCGTCAACCTTCGCCGGCTTGATATTTGTCCGCGTTTCGGAACGGCCGGGAAATTCTCTTAACTCTGAGGCTTCGAGCACGGATTCAAATTTTTTAGCTTTCAAAAACTTCAGGAGCAACCGGTAACCTTCGGCAGATGCATCTTCTGCCGGTAGGCGTTGCAATTCCCTTTCTAAGAGCTCCGCGTAATCTGAAATTAAATGAAGCTGAAGAAGCAAACGAAGTCTTCCCGTGCCAATAAAATAAAGAACGTAATATTTGGGTTGCTCAAGCACCTTAAGTTCGTCAATCATTTTGGGAAGAAGCATTTTCACAAGATCTCGAGAACTTGGCGCGTTAACTGCTAATTGACCTGTTTGGATTTTGCTCAAAGTTTTAATACGTCCCGGCAAATCGATTTCTTTAACCGATTTAAAGGTTGCGCTGATTGCTCCTCGCCCCGTCTTTCTTTGTCCCACTGTATCTGTTGTTCTCAAATTTAATTGGATTGGCTCCATTCCAATCGCTTCAATCACAGTACCAACCGGCCAAACTTCAGTTTGATCTGTTTTCTCAATCTTAAGTTTTAGACCCAGTTTCGAATCAATTTCGCTAAATTCGGAAGGAACTTCGCTAATCGTAGACATTCCCTGCCGATGTAAATCCGCCAGAATCGTATTCATCGTTTTTCCGCCGCGAATTTCGTAAAATTTGTCCGGCTTATCACCGTGCATGAGATAAACTGGATCTCCATCATCAAGTTCAAAACCCGTCACATGCTGCGGTCTCATCGTCACTTCCTTTAACTGCCCAGATTCATTGGGCACATAACCTTCGATGGCATGGAGGCCAATCATCTCTATAGGAACCGGGTTATCAGGATGATAAAGTACATCTTTATAGTAACGCTCACTTAAACTTGCCATCAGTTCCGGAACGCCTCGGTAAACAAATCTGACGCGCTTAAGATTTAATTCTCTCCTTTGAGCTCGGCTTTCTAAGTATTCAAGAACGTCCCCGCCCACATTGCCCGCGCCATAAACAAGAACGTCGTCTTTGATTTCAGGTTCCGGCATAGGAGGTAAATAATAAAAACCCAATCCTCCGTCTTTAACAGGAGCCCGGACGTAATGATTCCAATTGTCAGCCGAAAATAGTTCGTAGGCATTCACAACACCGGGAATGGAAACGGAATCAGAGGCAGCTCGTCTGGGTTTTTGAGCCCCTGTTGCATCGATGAGCATAATCGGATTCAGACTTTGAACGATTTCCGGGGCAATATCTTTTCCTACATTTACATTTCCGAGAAACATAACATTCGGATCGCGCATCACATCGTTAGTACGTTTCCATAAATTTTGTTTCAGACTCCGCTGCTGATTGATCACACGCGGAACTCCAAGCACGCCGAGTCCGCCCGGAAAAGGATAACGGTCGATAAACAAAATTTTGACTTGATTCGTTTTAAGCAGCGCTTGCGCGGCTTCAATGCCTGCAGGTCCCGCTCCGATAATAACAGTTAGCGGCTTACTGTCTCGCGTTTCCGCGCGCTTCGAAACTTCAGACCTCGCGCCGTAATGATCTTGCAATGAGGCTTCAAGTTGACGCTTGGCTCTATGAATACGCTCTTTGGCTGTGCTGACTGGAATACCCAATTTTTCCGAAACAGCTTGAAACGTTAATCCCTGAAAATAATAAAGCATGATTACATCTCGCAAAGGGTCACTTAATAAATCAATCATCTGTCTGATCTTTGCTTCTTCTTCTCGTCGCTCAACAATGACTTCAGGTCCTTGATCGCGGTTAAAAGCAAGCTGTTCAAGAAGATCCCTCGGATCACCACTTTGGGAATCATCATCTGAGAAATTAATGGGCTGATTGCGGGATCGCAAGAGATCGCCTAATTTGCGTTTGATTATCCCAGAAAGATAATTTTCAAAAGGTTTTTCCGTGGGATCATAATTTCTGATAATGATTTCCCGTTTCCTCCAGAGATTAAAAATAATCTCGGCCTCAGCATCTTCCGGATCGATTTTTTTACTCTTTAAACCTTTCTGTCTCCGACGAATCAGAGGAAAAACAATTCGATGAATCCGATCTAAAAGTTTTTGATTCCAATGATCAAAATCTTTGAATTTTTCAAAAAGCCCACTACTTCCCTGCTCTTCCGCAGCGCGCACTTCCGCACGCGCGGGACGGGACGTAATGGCAAAATTCCAGGGATGATCTTTCCACGTTTTAAAATCCTTGGTCACGTGCGTGACAAAACCCGTCGCATGCAAAAGTTGATTTCCCCGTGGTCCCACCAAAGGTTTCTTTTGGCCGAGATCTGCAGAGTCAACGGTAGCAGGAATATTCACTCGAAGCGTCCGCGGATCAAGAAGCCAGCTTAAGGATTGCCAATACCATGTGTCGCTCGCAGTAGCTTCCAAAACGAGCGAAAGTCCGCGTGCACTTAAAAATTCTTGAAGACCTTTAGGTGGAAGGTAACCGGTACTACCCAGCGGGTTCCAAACCCCGGCATGAGAATAAAAAACGCCTTGACCCGTCAAAAGAATATGGTTAGGAAATAAATTACTATTTCTTACAAAATTTTCTAAATTTTTAACAAACCCGACATAATCATCAAAAGGTTTCTCTGCTCCTGCAGGAGGCGCCCGCAAACGAATTCGATTAGAACCCAAACCGGTTAATTTGAGCCCCCAACTGATTTGTATTGAAGTTTTTTGACTTGCTGTCGAATGGAGATCATCAACACGAAGAATTGGAAATCTATTTTGCGCCTCTTTCTTTAAAGAAGAAAGGGCGTCATAAAAAGCCGGGTCGTCCAGAACTTCCTGATCTATCGTAAGATCAATTCCAATAGCGCCAAAGGCGGCATGAAGTTCACCCTCTGTAAATTTCCGTTCAAAACGATCACTTGCATAGGAACGGCCGTCATAAAAAAGCCGGAGCTGCGTCTCATAAGCAGGAACATCTTCCCAATATCGAGGTGCAGTCACATGTGAACTTTCAAAAAAAGGAGCCGAATAATAGTCCCATCGTTCACCCATATCCACGTTTTGTGGAGCACTTTTTAAAAGATACGCTCCTTCATCCATAAGCCCAAAAAGTTCGTGAATATATTCATCATTTTCCTTAAAAGAATCGCCTGAATGAATAGGCGCAAAGGGTGTCGGGAGCTGGACGGCTTCGCTTCTGAAGGCAATGATCCCGACAATCTCATTTCTTTGATATCCAAGATGTTTCAACCGAGATTTACTCGGCGGCCTGACCATCCAGGCAACATATTTTTGTGATTCTTTAGGACGAAGGAGTTCAGGATCGCCGACTTGACGGGCAAATTGAGCGTTGTGGTCTTGCCAGCGATACAGGATGGCGTTAGCGGCTTTGCTTGATAACGCTCCATTAAAATTAAAATGGCCCCAAATAAATTGCCAATCTTTGCTGTGCCAATTTTCACTCGGCCGGGAACCACTGCCGAACATGGCATAATTATCTGCTTTGGCCAAAGCTTTCCAAACCGTCCAAAGGAGATAAAGACCCTCACCGCTTGCAAAGGGCAACGATTGGAATTCAAGACCTTTGTCTTCAAATATGGTTTTTACGAGAAGCTGCCCGCCCTCATCCAGATTTCCCGTAACGCGCATCCCGATCTCTAACAAATCTTTAATCGTATGCGATTTTGCGTTGAACGTATCGTCGGATTCCTTCTGCGGAATTGCAGAATGAAGCTCAATCGCAATATGGTGATCTGTCTTCTGGCCAAGCTCCTTTGACCTTTTTGCAAGCGTCGTGGATTCTATGTGGTGCAGGCGTTCAAGAAAAACCCGAAGTTGGTCCAGAGTTTGAAATGGTTCTGCTTCAATTTGAAAAAGATAACTGGCAAGAACAGCTGTTTGTCTCGCACCCTCTGTCGGAAGTTTTTGGTACAGCTCGTTCAATTCTTGGGGAACCAGCAAATTATGGTGATGTAATACACGGGCAGCGCGAACGCGACTTGCGAATTCCTCATCCGAAAGAAATCGCTTTCCTGGTTGAAGGTCTTTTTTTGCCTTTAAAAGAATGACGGAGAAACTTTCTTCAAGACTTGCGGCGTGTTTTATCTCCTCCAAATTCCAAACCCGGATTGCTTTATCTTTATGGTCGTAATGGTCTTCCTGATGACGGCTTGCCGAAATCAGATTTTTGCTGTCCGGACTAAAAGCAAAAACGACATCAGATTGCATATTGTCGGATAGAACAAAGACAAGATCTCCAGACTTCACATCCCAAATTTTGAGGATGCTGTTGGCTTTAGACGTGGCAGCAAGCCATTTGCCATCGGGACTAAAGGTGAGTTGACGAATGCCTCCCTCCACGTTTCCATCTAGTCGAGCAGGTGCTTGATACCAGGATTGATTTCGCCAGACATAAATTGCTTCTGGCATAGCAAGCGCAAGATTCTGAGCGGTTTGATCTATCGTTAATGCTTCCATTCGATGCAAACGCGGGAAGCTGATCTTGGCCACGGAGCGGACAACACCTTCTTTCCACGCACCAATAAAAATCCCAGAATCAACAAGACTCACCGGATAAGCCACTATTAATTCATCGCCTTGAACCCCAGTCGTGAAATTTTCTGCTTGTGCTATATCGGGTGAACCTAAACCTGACAAAGCGGGGTTTGATGTGTTCCCAATATAAATTTGATGGCCATCGGAAGTGAAGAGCCACCGGCCATCCGGACTAAAGCCCAAGATTCCATTTTCAGCTTTAGTGTTGTAATTAAACGTTTTAGGACTGTCAGTTGAAGTATTCCACCGACTAAAAAATGGCTCCATACCAAAGCTTGCAAGGAGCGTCTGATTGTCCGAGCTAAAACGCAAGGTCTTGGGCACTGCTACTACTTTAGAATTTGCAATTTTCTTTCCAGTGCTGGAATTTGTAACGATGATTTCTCCGCTTTGATCCGCGGAAGCAATCATGTGTCCGTCAGGACTATAAGCTAATGCGGCAACGGCATCTTCATGTTGATGAATAACTCTGGCGGGAATATTCCAATGAATGACGTTGCTTCTCACCTCCGCGCGGGAAGAAGGAAGTTCGATGGACCATTCGACGTTTCGGGGTTGTTCGTTGGATGCATTCTGTTCAATTGTCTTCCATATCGCTTCCTTCGAGTCGAATCCAAAATCTTTCAGCAAAGCGTGGTAAAAAGGAATTAACTCCGGAGCAAATTGCTTTAGGAGGAGGGATGTATGTTGAAACAATCGAAAATGAAATTGAAAGACGTTCCAATTATAGTCGTTCTTCCTTTCTCGAATTTTTTCAATTTCGTTCAACTCTCCAAGATCCGTAATTACCACCGTTCCTTCGAGTGTCACACTATGGTTTTCCAAAATGGGATCAAAGTTGATAACGCCGCGGCGAATCGCATCGAGATTAACCTTGAGGTAGTTCCTTAAGAGACCTTTTGCTCCCTCAAAGTCGGTTTGTTTCAACCGCTCGATCAACTCGGTTTCTAATGATGGGTAGTGCACCATCCAAAGGCGGGTCGGCTGTTGATCTTCATCCAAAATAAATCCAGCAACTAAACCGCCAAGCTTCTTATGAGCAAGTTTTGCGGCATCAACCACGCGCGCAATTCTAATTACCTTCTCAACCACACCAAGTTCCGGATAGAAGAAAACATCAAAATGCCGGTGCGTGCGGGCCGAATCAGAAGGGTAAACAATTCTACGAATCAAACTTCGCTTTCTAAGATAATCTACAAACGAAATGGTATTCGGCAAGCTGAAAATCTTATTTTTTCCGAGAAGAAGGGTGAGTCGAATTCCAATTGATTTTAAAAAACCTGGATTTTGCTCTGAAAGAGATTTTAAGAACTCTAGCCTTTGTTGTCCCGAAGCATCCGCTTCCACCCGCACCTCAGCGCGCATAATCGGAGTACGTTCCGTTTGCTTAGACAACACAGGATTATTTTCATTCGTTAAATTCAGAATAAAATCAGAATCTTTCATCCGTTCTCGCGTAAACCTGACGGCACTCCCAGAAAGAATGATGAGAGCACGGAGCCATGAATTTAAAGATTTTTTCTCGCCATTTTTTGCGAGTCTCTCCATATATTTGTTTCGGACACGGGCGATATCAGAATCGACAAAAAGTCTAACCGTGTTAGGGAGACGTGCAAAAAGCGGGGTTGACAAAACTCCTTCAATAATAGTCAACCGATCGCGGTTGGTCATTACACTGAATTCGTCAACCAATTTTTGAACATCCGACTGATTATAAAATAATTGAATTGCAGTCCTTTCAATTTGCTTTTGACTTTTTCGAAGCACAAAATAATTCCAGGCAAGTCTTAAAATATTGAGATAAAATTTCAATCCATTGGTAAATTCACGAACTGTGCCTTCCAGTTGAATCAATCGTGGGTGGTGATGGCGCATTTGAAGGTATTGTGTAAACGCTTCAGCAAAGCTTGACTTCCCAACTCCTGGAACGCCGTCGATGATAAGGATGGGAAAATTTCCTTCATTATCTTTTACCAAAATGTGGTCCAGCTGTTGGAAAATGCTTTCATACGGTTCATTTTCAGTCCGGACCTCTGCTCTTGACCTTGCTGTCGCTTGCGCGCGGATTGGCGTTTCGGATTTAAATTCTTTGAGCGCATCGCGCGTGATGCCGGTCTCTTCCAATTTGTTCAGGATGGTTTTGCTGCTAGCAGACTGGATATCACTTAAAATAATCCGGACTGCTTCAAGCAGTTTGTCATTAATGGAAATCCCATTCTTGGGCTTCTTGGTCAGAATTTGTTGTGCAGCAGAACGTACTTTAATCAGACTCCATATCCCCAAATGCTTACGAGCTTCTTTCACCAGGTTAAGATCTCGCTCGAAAAGAATAAGAAAACGTTCCAGGGCTTCCGCAATAGGGGCTTCAACCGTTTGGGTATTGGCCGAATTGACTTCCAAATCGTGACGCGCGGTAAAGATGAATCCCGCCGCTTCTTTTAAAAGTGTTTTGGTGTCTTTTTGGGAAAGATTGTCGATAGGTTTTGCCTGAAGCGGTTTTTGAATCTGATTGCCTTTTCGCGTTTCCATGCGTAAGTTTGTCTGAGCACGTTCCGACCACAGCTGATCGATTAAAATCAACATTGAATTTCTTGAAAAAGGAATAAGCGGTAAATAATTTCTGATCTCTTTGATCAAATAAAAAATAGTCTCATAATGTCCGGCGCTGACAACGCTGAGACCCATGCTCAGGTTGAGGATTTGTTTGATCGACCCAATCTCTTGAATGAGACGCGAAATGTCGCGTACCACTTTTGGGTAAACCTTTTTCTGTCCTTCGTTTGGGTCTTCTAAATTCTGGAATCTCAAAATATTCAAACTATCTTTCAAGTATTTCTGCGCGCGGTCTACCCGCACCTCGGCGCGGGCGCGATTTGAAATTTTGATGTGCTGGAACTGGTGATCAGCTCCTTTGAAACTGACTCGCACGTAAGGATGATCTCCAGCACGGATTTCTGGTTCAAAACCACTTACAACATTGGTAACAACATAATCCTCTGGCTTTGCACCGTTTTGGAAAGCAGCCTGGGGCAATTCGACCGATGCTTTAGTTCGACCCCCATTCGGCTTGAGATTCAAAACCAGCAAATCCCAATCACCTTCTCGAGAATCATGGGAGGACTCTTGCCAAGCCATGGAAATCAATTGATGAGGTTCGGAATTCCCCACAAACTGAACATGGGTTTGACCTTTGATGGGAACAAATTTATGAAATTGTTTTAGCAGCTCTAAAACAGGTGCATTTTCAATTTCCCGCTTCAGCTTTTTCCAGGTTCGCCTTCTTTCAATTTCTGGCAATGTTGGAAAAGGATGATTTTTTCCAGGAACGGGAATGAGCTGCCCATGAGCCTCCATCACATCTCTCAAATCCATCATGACCGGTACGCTGGCATTGGCCATAGCAGTTAAGGCCATCATCAGGGCTCTTTTACTTCCACTGATTTGTTTGAAAGGCGTTTCGTCGAAGTTTGAAGGGAATATGATGAGCGGCATCGGCGGCAAAAATCGTCCGGAATGTTGCGCATCTGGAATAAGGCCGTGAGTTGCGTTAAATGCATACTCCAAAGAAGATTTCAAATTCTCCGCAGGTTTCAAAGCGCTATTGGCAAGTTCAACATAATCATCAAAAGGTCTTTTATAATAGAACCCATCCGCTCCCGCTTTCAGAAGTTGCCCATGTTCCTCTAACTCATAGGCCTCCATATTGAATTTGATCTTTTGACCTTGTCTGGCTGCAAATTCTTTTGCTTCAGTGATGATGTCTCGCCACGGTTCGACATCCGGTTTGTATCCCGCATTTTCTTCAACCTGCCATCCTTGGCGTCCCACCCAGTCGTCAAAAACCCATTTCATTTTTTCGTTTAATAATTTAAACGCCAGATCCACACGAACTTCATCAATGCCCAGTTTAATGAAGGATTCAAGCGACTCGCGGTAATATTGCTGCGTTCCGGGATGAAAAGGATTTGGCATTGTCTGATCAACGCCCGGCGCACCCCACATATGAGCTACGCGTACGAGTCTTTCCTGGCCTGTTTCACCGAATCGCTTGATAAAGAAACCGCCCGTGAGCAGTACTTCCATAAATTTTTTCTTTTTCTCTTCATTCTCTAATTGATTAAACGCTTGATTTATCTCATCCGAATATTCCTTATAGAAAAACTGCTTGTAATTCGCTTCCGTGACGGCCTCGGGAGCTCGCCAAGGAATAAAATCAACAATAATTTTAATTCCACGGCGGTGAGCTTCCTGAATAAAAGCACGCAACTGGCGCTCCGTTTCCTGAGGCATACTCTCGACGATGCGGCCATCTTCAAACGTCCGGGTTAAGTTAGGGTTTGGTACTCTCATATCCACCACAGAGAATGGATTACCTTGATTATCACGCAACTGATCCTGTTTTTTCGTGTCATAACCTTGAACTTTAATCATGGTCGTTGGATGTTCTGCATCATCCGGAATGAAGTGTTCACCCATGTGTTCCACTTGATGGACTTCTTTTGAAATATCTCCCATCTGGAAAAGACCGCCGTACAGATAAATTTTCCCAAATCCGGCACTTCGGAAAAGCGGCAGAAGCTCTGTTAATTTCCGCATGCTGTCTACATAGATTACTTCGCCTGATTCGTCCTGAATTTCAGCACCGATATCCATCAGATTGACTGGAAGAATTAGATTTTCAATTTTGTTAGGATGATCTCGCCTGCCTGGTGCAACTCTTTTTTCCGGAACGGTAGGAATGGGCATGGCTTCTTCGGTCACTCTTAACTTTCCATCGCGGCCAACGTCCGGCGAGGCGTACTGCCAGTCTTCGTCTTTGGGATTTTCAGCAGCAGTAGCACGAACCGTAAAGAAATAATCACCCACTTGACCCGAACTCAATTTTGCAGCGTAAAGAATCGTTCCATCTACCAGGTTACGAACGGCGCGCATCGGAATTCGGCTCACCTGTTTTTCTGAATCCACATCGATAGGAACATTGCTTTCCACGTTCGGCATATTCGTAACCACTTCAATTTTACGAACACTATCTTGTGCAACAGCCCAAATCGTAAAAGGATCGCCGGGTCTTCTCCATTGCTCCGCTTGATTGTCAGCATCAATGACGGGCGTCACACCCAAAATGAGCGGATCATGGTCAGTTGGGAACGAATCTCGGGATCTTCCACTTTCAAGAGCCGCTTGCTTAAGCTCTTCTGCTTTTTTTCTATATTCTTCGTTTGGATAATAAGTCTCGGCTGCTTTGCCAAGTCGAAAGGGATAACGAACACTCCAGTTCAGCACATTCACTTCACCGGGTTTTTGATTAATCTCAGCTTCTTGGCCGAGATTAAATACATCATGAAGTGGAACAATGGCCATCAACGAATTCGCTTTAAAAATCCAACGAACGAGCCGGCGGTGAGTTTCGGAGTCTAATTCAGGAAAATCCTCGGTTCTCTTTTCCTCGCCCGGATACAATTTATCGAGAAGATATTGAATCGCAACCCAATCAGGAGGAATAGTTTTGCCATGCTCAATTTTTCCATGAAATTGATCATGCCACCAATGACCTGCGGTGGGAGAATCGTGAGTCCCTGTCAACGTCAATGTATTCCGCGGATAAGTTTCCACATCACCGTACCGTTTCTTAGCTTTGTCGTTCGCTGATTGACCGACGCCAAATTGAAAGAAGCGGTATCCCATCAAACCAGCCCTCCGAATTAATTCGTCGACTCTGGCTGGAATTGTTCCCAAATCCTCGGCAAAAACAAATAAATTTTCATCGGCCACTTCTTCGAGAAATGCCTGAAAGAAAACGTTACCCGGCGCATCATGCCACCATCCTTGGCTTGCTTTTTCTGCCTGTTTCGGAACACCCCAATATTGATCTTTGCCGCGGGAATGATCATCTCGGAGTCCGTGATACAATTTCGCTGCGATTCGCGCGCGCTGGCGCCACCAGCTGAAATTCTGATCCCGCATTTTCTGCCATCCTTGACCGTAAGTGGGCTGCATCCAAAATTGACCGTCAGCATTGTAGGCATCTCCCGGAACGCCAGATAAAATATTGAAATCCAAATCATTCTGATTGACCCAAGAATCAGCACTCCGATGATCCAAATACATGGGAATGTCACCGAGTAACATCACTCCCTTTTCTTCAGCGTATTTTTTCACTTTTTCCCACTGCCGGAACATGGTCCACTGGACATATTTGACGAACTGAATGGAATCAGCCGCTTCTTCGCGCCATCTTTCAATGGCTTCCGGTTTCCGGTCGGCAAGGTCTTTATATTTAGAACCCCAAATTTTTTCGCGCCAGGTTTGACGTTCGCCAAGGCCGCGGTCTCTCCAAGTCGCCCACTGAGGTTGATCTCCATAGTCCAGGTATCTTTGTTTTTGCTGAATTGCAAAATAAAGCGCGTAATCATCCAGCCACTGGCGTTCGTCTTCCATGAACTGAACAAAATCCCGCTCGCGCGCGGTTTCCCGGTCTGCCGACAGAACACGTTCCTTAAATATTTCGTAACCGTACCGGAGCATCTGAAGTTTGTGCTGCCACACATCAGAATATTGGATGTTGCTGGCTTCTCGGAATCGATTGATCTTTTCTCGATTTCGGATCATGTAAACTTTTGCATCTTCCGAAAGAGTAATGTCATCAATCTGACTTAAATCGGCATAAAGATGACTGATCGCAAACGCACTCATAGCGTTATAAGGCCAAAGCCATGAGGGACCCGTCTCATGCGGAGGAAGAACAGCCACTGTTTTCTGACCGTGTTCAGAAGCCCAGTCAATTAAATCCATCAATGCTTTTATGTCACCAGAGCCCTGATCATTCTCCTGATCCGTTCTTTTCAGTGAAAAAATTCCGGTCAGCACACCTGCGCTTGGCCGGGCGCCCAAATTTTGCGGAACTACAAGATTCGGATCAAGATCAAACTTGGTTTTGCGTACTTCGGCGCGCTTGGGAGAAGTCAGCGGAATGGCAGCAAAACGTTGGGGCAAATCGTGAAATTGACTGATTAATCCACCAATGGCAACCGGAAGCGCACCATCATCAGAAGGCGGAATTTTAAAATTAATAAGAGCCGTCAGTTGACCCTGAATTGAATCCGCCAAGGCAATAAATTCGTTCCGCCAAGGACCTTCAATATAACCTTTTTCAGCCGAGGAAAGAAGCCATTCGGCCTGACTCATTTTTGTGCGAATATGTTCAACAACCTGAGCGACAATGCTGACGACCGCGCCGGCGGCAAAAGCCCGACGCAAAGTTGAAGCCAACTCGTCTGTCATCCGCATCCGGGTTTCGGATCGGCCGGTTGTTCCAGGTGTTTCCGCTACTTCTTCGAACAGATGATTCTTCCCATTTTCACCGCTCCAAATAACTTCTTTGTCCCATTTCAAAGCATCTCTTCCCATAATCTCAATGGCCCTATGTTGAGGCACCGCCACCCATTTATATTGAGGATCACCCTCGTGTCGCCCCATCTCAAATTCTTTGTGAAGCTGAACCACGCCTCCTTTTATATGCGGTGTCACTTCTTCATTCCGAGCATCCGGCCAATCCCTCGCTCCTGGAATTTTAAATCCATGATGAATATAAAATTTCCAGTTCCCCAAATCTGTTATGGCTGTAGCAGGGAAAGAAGCTGTCACTTGCGCTTTTTGATATCTCCCGCCTGTATCGGAAATGGTTCCGTGAGTTTCCAATTCTTGAAACATCAATTCTAGGAGTCCGGCTTTCGGATCACCTTTTGCGGGAGCGGTTAAATCCTCCAACAACTGCTTAGCTAATTTGGGATCAAACAATGGATCATCGTGATGAATGTGTTTGCTGGCATTCCTAAATTTGTCGTGTTGAACGGTTTGGTAATGGCCCGTTAATGGAATTTTTCTTCCGTCCTGGAGTTTCGCGACAAAGCGAAATTCATAATATCCGGGATGAGCTATTGTTGGATCCACCACCCCAGCCCATAAATCTTTTTGACGGTCAACTTTCTCCATTTTGATTGCGCCGCCTTCCTCATCCTCGGCCCAGTGGGTAAGCGCACTGGTCCAAAAAACGTTCGCGACAGAAACCTGCGGAGGAATTCGAATTGAAAACATCATGCCCGTGCCATCTTCCGATGGCCCCGAATGCGACTGGCGAAACTCATACAAGCTCGCGTCATGAGTATGAATGGGTTGGAGAGAGGAGTCAAAAACAGTCACTGAATTTAGTTCTTGTGAAGAGCGCCAAGAAGTTTGATTTCTCGGAGTGAGTCTGACTTTGAATTCGTACCAGCCGATATCGGGTAACTTAACAGTCTTGGTGAGACGGTATTTTCCCTTTTCAATGAATTCAACATCGTCCATTGCAAACCATTCCCATTCGTCTCCTGAGGCGCCCCGTTTATAAACCGCCAAATCCACACCAAAATCATTCAGGTTCAAATCTTTCAAATCCACGAGCGCATGAATGGCAATGGCTTCATTTCGGATCACATTCAACGGATACTTTTCAATTTTGAGGGACGGTTTATTTTCGCTCTTGAACTGTCTCAGAATTTCTTCCCGCTTCGCCATTTCTTTCAGAACTTGGCCAAGAGCTGCTTCGGGTGTCATCACTTTCTGGTTTCGAACCGCAGGTCGATAGGCACGTTCCGTATATTCAGCCAGCATTCGTTCCATGCCGAATTGATAAACGCTCGAAATCACAGCGGCCTTCATCATTCGGATCCAATCTTTTTTGCCGGATTCTTTGTAATAGATAGGAGTTACCTTTTCTTCAAGTGTCCGGTATAAATCTTCCCGATCGGCAAGATCACTCATGTCGCGGCTGTATCGATTGTGGGTAAGTCCGAACAACCAGCCATTTTTACCATCCACAATCCCTTCAGCCGACCAGCCGTCCGAAATGCTGAGATTGAGCACGCCATTGATGGCTGCTTTCATACCGCTTGTTCCGGATGCTTCCATAGGCCGTCTCGGATTATTCAGCCAAATATCCACTCCCGCTTCCAATCGGCGAGCGAGACCAATGTTGTATTCTTCGATAAAAATGACTTTGACATTTCCATTTTTCCGGAGTTTCTCGATCTGCTCATGAAGGATCTGAATAATTCTTTTGCCAACTTTGTCTCGAGGATGGGCTTTGCCCGCAAAAATAATCTGAATGGGTTTGTCGGGAGAAGAAATCGATTCTAATTTTTGGAGATCATCTAAAATGAGCAGGGCCCGTTTATAATCGATTTTTCGGCGAGCAAATCCGATGGTTAGGACTTCTTCTTTAAAATTGTCGAGATAATCCATATAACTTTGCTGTTCTTCGTTCAATGGATCACCTGGTTTCTTTTTTTCCTTCACGAGGTAACGGCGTTTAGCGGACTCAAAGAGCGCTCTCTTTTGATCCATATGAAAATTCCAAAATGCATCGTCATCCACTTTGACATTCCGGTCCATCCATTGGTCGTCTGAAATCGCATCATTAATTTTGCGCCGGTCAAGTGATTCAACGGCAGTCTTAACGACCTTATTTTCTAAAGCATCTTGAAAAATCTCAGGAACTGCCGACACTTGCCAATATCCTCCCATAGGAGATCCATATCCGGTATGAACAGAGTTGGTAAACGCATCGATCGGCACCTCGTCTTCAGGAAGCCCGGGATATAAATGCTTCCACATATTTCTCGATACTTCGCCGTGTAAAGCACTGACACCATTGACAAACGTAGAAATTCTTTGCGCAAAGGCAGTCATGTTAAATTTGGGTGACCATTCCCCTTTTTCCCAATGGTTGACCACTCCCATGCTTTTGAGCCGGTCCACCGCATAGCGGTCATTCTTAAAAACGGTTTCTAAATAAGGGCGCACAGTTCTTGGATCGAACACTTCATTGCCAGCTGCAATTGGGGTATGAGTCGTAAAAATGGTTCTGGAAGTCGCAATCCGTAATGCAATTTCAAATCGAAGATGAGAATAATCTTCAGGTGTATTTAATTTTTCAATCAGGGGACGAAGAGAGGCATCTTGCTTCAGCATCTCCATCATAGTAAATAAATATTCATCTCCTTTTTCCTTTAGGTCTTCCGCAACAACGGCAATGGATTTAACCGCGGCAAGAAGTGGATGTCCGTCATTTAAATGAATGACCGGATCCATCTTGAGGGCTTCAAGCGCCATTCTACCTCCAACGCCGAGCACATGATATTGTTCGAATCGTCGGTCAGTGCCGTTCTCGTCCCGATAGAGACTCTCGGTGATTCGTTTGTCTGCCTCGGTATTTCCATCTATATTGGTATCGAGCAAAATGAGAGGCGCTGTGCCATACCAGAACAGCCACACTTTGGTCTTCACGGTTTTATTGGGAAATGGAATATCAAGAATCATGGGTTCGTCGGTGCCCGGCCATGTTACTTCTTCAGCCGGAATAGATCCTCGGTTGAGTGGCCCTGTTTCTTGTTCGTACTGCCAACCGTCCCGGCCAATTCCTTGTCGGAAGTATCCTTTTTCATAAAGAAGTCCCACTCCAACAAAACTGAGACCCAAATCAGAAGCACCGCGGAGATGATCTCCGGACAAAATTCCGAGGCCACCTGAATAAATCGCGGGGTCGGGAGAATGAATTCCATATTCCATGGAAAAATAAGCAATCTTGCGGCTTTTCAAATCCCGAATTTGATCCGGAACTTTCAGTTCGGGTGCATGTTCGGTCACCCAGGTAGTAGTCCTATGTATGTAATCATCGAAGGCCTTCTTTTCACGCTCAAGCAGCTTCATTGCCCGCTCATTCGAAACCACGCGGTCCCATAAATTTTGTTCGTCGATTCGTTTTAAGATGGGAAGTGGAAGTGAACGCTCGTCGTGGTACAAATTGGGGTCTCCGATGGCTTCTGCTGTTGCTTGAAGCAGTTCCCAACGTCCGGGAAGTTCACTGGTTAAATTCTGGGCCAATTCATAAAATGACTCTCGAAACCCCAAAATTTGAGGAGCCAATTTGGTTAATTCGGCAACAACCGCTTGAACTTCATCGGATTTTTCATTTGCGCGAACCTCAGCGCGGGCGGAGGGCATATAAATCACAAGCTTTGAATCCAAGCCCATCCACAGATTGAGAATAAAATTGTCGGCGTGATATTGTGATAAATCTTCTCTTTGATTCAGCGCTTCGAGCACGCGAATTCGATTTGTCTGAAAACCTTCAGGCAAAGACGTGATAATTTCAAGAAGTTGTTTGACCAAAGGATGGTGTTGCTTCCAGTAATCTTCCGCTAAAGTTTGCCGCAAATGATGAATAGGATCATGCACGCTCGGAAAAGTTGTATTTAGCTGATGATAAATATCAATCCAGGAGAGTTCCGGACCTGCCCCTTCTGCAATGAGTTGGAGATTGCCCCGGGAAGCTTCCAATAAACGTCGCCAACTTTGCTGTAAGACTGATAACTCTTCGTTCCGGTCAGAAATCGTAATTAAATCCTTGTAGCTAAAGATGACCAATCCATATATTTTTTTATAAATCAATCGATTCGCCGCTTTTTGGATGACATCAACTGAAATATTCAACTCTTGAGAGATTGCTTTTGCAACATCTCTTAAATTTTTAAACTCAAAATCTGAACTTCTCGGACGATTTTTGATGCGGACCAATGCATTTAAAATGTCCGCTTGAGTTTGTGACAGTAAAAAATCATCAGTGGTTTTTCGAAACCCATCATCTCTTCGGTAACGAACAAAACCGCTGGGATCGATTTCTGCCTGTCGAGCCACATCAGCCAAAGAAATCGGGCTGTACTCATCTTTCGCTTCTTGGGCAGCCAAAAGTTCGCTGGCGGCAATCAATAATTTTCTTTTCGTGGGTGTTAATTCAACCTTCGCATATTCTTCTTCGGAATATTCCGCACCTACTCTCGTATTCTTGATCCGGTCACGCACGGTCTCAGGAGAAACCTTTGCTCTTTCGGAAATGGCAGCCACCGCAAACAGCCCGAGAAACTTTCCTTCTGCTTTTTCTTTTTTGATCGTGCGTACCGCATTTAAAACCCGCGTGGTTATCTCATCCAGATAAGCTTGATCAACCGCGGCTTTAACTTTCGGATTCTTTTGACGGCTTCCGACTAGTTTCCGGTCCTCTTTAATCTTTTCAGCCAAAGTCGTAATCGTTACGACTTCTGCGATGTTCTCCGGATTTGAATTATGTTGATCCATTGATTGAGCTGTCTCGATAATTTTACCGTCCAAAACTTCATACTTTTGATTTCGTTCTGCCGCCTGATAGATGTCGGTTTCAAGTGCTCTGATTCTCGTAACCTTTTCTTTTAGTGTCTGAAAGGCGGCGGCGGTTAAATCAGCAGCTTGAAACAGCGCTTCTTCTTTTAACGGGTACGAAAAATCACCTTCTTCTGCCGATACAATCCGTGTTTTAAGAACCGAAAGTTGTTTGACCTTGCGTGCAATGTATCGGTATGCAATTTGTTTGATTCGTCTGATCAAATTTCTGATGGCGGTATTTTGAGCTGATCGATTTTTTAAAACGTCGGATGTGACATCAATTTTCGGCGCCAGTGATTTTAAGGTCACGGGTAAAATATCCAGCGGCGGATCGTCTGTGGAAAATTGAGATCTCAATGCTTTGAGTTCAGCCAAGATTCGCCTATCTTCCAGAACTTGGGAAAGTTGAATGACTTGATCAACCGTTTTTCCTATCGCCGGATTTGCCGCAACGCGGTCCCTTAATTCCTCACCGGGAACTCCAATTGTATTGCCTAGTTTTTCGTACGAAAAACGATAAGTGCTGAATGAAACTTCCCTTATGCGCATTTTTTCCTGGAATTTTTTCAATAGGTTTAGAATTTCAGCGTCTCTCTTCCGATGTTTGGCCGCGATACGTCGATCGATGACACTTTTAATTCGCGTGTGTAACTTGCGGAATTTAGATTCCCTGAGCCTGTGATCCAATGCAGCGTCAGAGACACCCAAGTCGTTTGCAAGAACTGCAAGCGTTGGAGGAGTCATGACTGAAGGATCGTCCTGAATTTTTCTGAGATATTGCCTGAGCCCACTTCGAATTAATTGATTCGTGTGCGCTTTTTTTTGAGCCGGACCCATACTCAAAACTACGCGCGTCTCAGCCCGAACCGCTTGTGGGCCGCCCACAAGCGCAAGCTGAGCAGCCAGCTGAGAGGTCTTAATCGCATTCATTTGATTAATGATTCTCGTGATGGATTTGGGGGTAATATCCCCTGTTTTCCACAGGTCTTTGAGTCCGGATGAGAAGGTGCTGAATCTGTGTTTGATTAAAGATTCGATTTGGTTGAAGTAATTTGAAAGATAGGAATTGAGTTCTTCTTTGAGGGCTTCCCTGATTTTGTCTTCTTGATTCAGCGGACTTCCCTTCTCATACTCTTTCCTTAAAGCTTGGACTAAAGCATCGACATAACGGGTATATTGACTCGCTTGGGTAATTCTGCCTTCAGCGATGGAATTTTGGATGATTCGGTCGCGCCATTTCTTTAACTGTAGGGGCAAGCCTTGTGTTTGCCCAATGCGGGTATCCACAAGGGATGCCCCTACAATTTTTGTGACATAGTCTTGGGCCAAGGCGTCCCAGAGACTTCCAGAGAAGTATTTCATGTAAGAGCGTTTCCCTTCCATCACGTTCAGATACTGAGTGCGGTCACTGATTTGATTTATTTTGGGTGAGATCAGAATATAAGGGATTTTCTCACTCTTCAGCTTCTGGGTGATGCCTTCTGAGTGGAAACCTCCGGTTGAGATTAAGGTGAGCTTGGCTTTGGCCTCTCTCATGAATTTAAGGGCGTTTTCAAACATCGCTTGATCACGCTTAAGGGCGAGTGAGTAGAACTGATAATGGGGAGCGAAGAGGGGTTTCAGCTCAACAAGACGTAGGGGCGGGGTTTCCCCACCGCCCGCATCGGAAGAAGGGCGAGATGACCTCACCCCTACAGTATCAAACAAGGACTCTATCTCATGCCAATCTTTGCGAAGGAGTTCAAGCTTTGAAAACCGTTCTAAAATTTCAATTTGATGAAGATCGGAAAATAATTTCTTGTCTGCGTTTGTTTTGGCTAAGGACCTGGATAATTGTTCTTCCAGAGTCTCAAGCTCATTAAAAAGTTTCGTTCCCTGAATAGATGAAAGTGATTTTGTATGTTCCGCAACAGGATTTAAAACATGCGGAACCTTAAAAAAGAAATTATGTTCCTTGGACAGAGTTTTAATCCGATCCACAAGTATTCCGGAACTCAGATGGCCAATGCGCTGCATTTGGATCATTTGATTTAATTCCATTTGCGCGGCTTTGGGGAGTTTGGGAAGAACTTCCTTCTGAAATGACCTAATAACACGGGCCATTTCAGATTGAATATCATCTGATTTAAAACGAAGTTCATTGGACTCTGCTTTTATGATCCGATCGAGTTCCGGAAAAGATTTTTGGAACGGCTGGGAAACCTGATTTTTAGAAACTGGATTTTTTTGATAAAGCGACTGCAGCGTTTTGATGTATTCGATCAAATCAATCCGTTCAGTTTTGAATTCGTACCTTTTTTTACAGAATTGACGAATACTGGGGCTTGAATTTTTGTTGATTTCACCGATCAGCCTTTTTTGGTACGGCTCAAGGACTTCAGTAATTTGTTTTTCCTGATTGACTGCTTTTAAAAAAACTTTTTTGTTTTCATCATAAAGCGCCTGAGTTTCGATGCCTTGGAATTTTGTATCGTACGACTCATCTAAAATCGACGCGATCTCGCCTCCTGATAAATCACCTTCTGAAAGATACTGATTCAGGACTTTTTGTTTGAGCTTAATATCCGGAAAGGACTTAAAAAAAAGACTATCTAAAGGCCCTTCTCCGCCTTCCAGGAGAACCAAATTAAGGCCGTAGTTTTTCTGAAAAAATTCAATGATTTTTTCCGTATTAACTTCCGAATCATAATTGGTATGAGCGCTTTGGAGGTAAATGACCAGTTGACTGATTGGTGCCGCAGGCAAATATTGGTCTTGAACCATTCCAAGTTCTTCGGGGAGTTTAAGAGAATGAAGACTTGCTAAATCCGGAATTCGATGAGGATTGACGTTTCCTAAAAGAGTCTGGGCATAAAGAGATGGACTGGAGATGCTGTTTAGACAGAACGCAAGAAGGACGAAGAAAGCAATGAATTTAAGGAAGGGACTTTTCTTATTCACGACGGAATATGCTAGTCTCCAAGTCTTTTTATAAGAGTTTAAAAAGTATACCCTTAAATACCTTATATTACAAGCGATGGATTAAACTTTAAGTCCTTTAAAATAAATGACTTATGTTAAAAATAAAGATTTTTTGACTGGCGAGCTAAAAAATGGAGCGTTCTCTATAAATACTGGAGAGAAGCCCAAAGGCAAAAAACGTGGCAATTAAGGAAGATCCACCGTAACTGAGGAAAGGCAGTGTAATCCCGGTGATGGGGGCCAAGCCAATGGTCATAGCAATATTGAGGATCACCTGAAAGGAAAAAAACCCAATGACTCCGACCGCAAGTAATTTCGCCCGATGATCCGTGGTATGTCTCATAATTCGAAAGCTGTAAGCGATTAAAAGCGCGAACAAAACAATGATGAACAATGCGCCGATGAATCCAAATTCTTCGGCGATGACAGTAAAAATAAAATCCGTGTGATGTTCCGGCACAAAGTCAAGCTGCGTCTGAGTTCCCTGAAGCCACCCTTTTCCAAATAGACCCCCGGAACCGACAGCGATCTTAGATTGAATGGCCGTGTAACTTGCGCCAATTGGATCAATGGACGGATTTAAAAAAACCAATAATCGCTTTTGTTGGTAGGGTTTTAACATATGCCACAAAAATGGCAAACTGGCGGCTCCTGAAATAAAAAAACCAAACAGATAACGGATTTTAACGCCCCATAAAAAAAGTGCGGCGATCAAAATGGGAAAGAATACAAGGCATGAACCTAAATCAGGCTGCTTTAAAATCAAAAATGCGGGGAGTCCTACAAATAGAGCAGCCAATACAAGATTTTTGAAATGTTTTGATCCTGGATTTCGCCCAGCCAAAAAATTGGCCAGCATCAGAACGGTCGCCATTTTTGCGAATTCAGACGGCTGAAGCGCAAAGGGTCCGATCGAAATCCAACGGTTAGCACCTGATCTGGCGTCGGTAAAAAAAAGAACCCAAAGAAGAAGTCCGATTGTGATCACATAAAAGGTGTAGGAAATATTCAAAAAAAATCGATAACCAAGCCGGATCGTAACAAAAAATACAACCACTCCGATTAAGCTCCAGATGAACTGCTTTTGAGCGTAATCCGCCAGTTCCCGAAACGTAGCGCTGTAAACTGAAAATATTCCGACCACTGCTAATAAAACCGTCAAAAACGTGATCGGCCAATGAATATCTTTAAGGAACTTGGGTGCCATAAAGATCATTCCAAATATAAGCGGCTTTTTTTGCAATTTGGGCCGCAGTGAACCCGCCTGATTTTCCACGTTCTACGAATACGACAAACCCGATTTTCGGATCATCATAGGGGAAGAAACCGCCAAACCACGCATGAGCATCACCAGGCGGAGCTTGAGCCGTCCCGGTTTTAGCCGCCAGTTTTGTGAAACCGATACGGGCTAATTGTCCCGTTCCCCGATCCGAGTTAACCACTTGAAGCATTCCTTGTCTTAACGTTTTAAAAGTATCTGATTGAATGGAAATTTTATGATTTGCCTTCCGTGTTTTTGTCGGATCAAGAATGAGCACGGGTTCCGTTATTTTTCCATCCGTCGCCACAGCCGCAACCAAACGCAATATTTGCAGGGGGCTGACCAATAAATAACTCTGACCAATCGCAAATGTAATCGTATCGCCCGGATACCAATTGTCTTTGTACGTCGAACTTTTCCATTCTGCATCAGGCACAAGGCCTCCTGCAGTCGGAAGTTCAAGCGGAATCGAAGAACCAAATCCAAGTTTTCGCGCATATTCCGCCAATTTTTTCTCTCCCAAAAGCCGGCCAACATTATAAAAGTATACGTTACACGAACGTTCAATCGCGGTATAAAGATCGACCCGGCCATGTCCTTCGTGATTCCAGCATTTAAATTTCCGGGAATTGCTGTTGAATCTGAAATAGCCTGGACAATTAAATGTCGTATGGGGCGTGATGGTTCCGGTTTCAAGAGCCGCCATCGCGGTAACCAATTTAAAAATCGAACCGGGCGGATATAGACCGTTAAAACTCCGGTCCAGAAGCGGGCGGGCCTTGGAACCGATGACAGCAAGCCTTTCTGCGCTATGGCCGGGAGAAACAAAAATGTTCGGATCAAATCCGGGCGCGCTGACAGCCGAGAGAATTCCGCCCGTTTTTAAATCCATCATTAAAATAGCGCCGTTATGATTAGGAAGCAACGGCCGGAATCCTGTTTCCAATTTGGCGTCCAGGGTTAGATGAAGATCCTTACCAGAAACTGGATCTTTTTCGCTTAACAATCGAATGGGAACGCCGCGCGCATTGACTTCAAGCTGCCTGCCTCCGTCTTCACCGCGTAAATGAGCATCGAAAACACGTTCAATACCGGCACGGCCGATCCAGCCGTCGAAAGCATAAACGCTCGGATCCAACCGGGTATATTCTTCTTTTGAAATTTTACTGATATAACCCACAATATGAGCGCCCGCTTCACCTTGCGGATAATAACGCATACAGCCGATTTGAATAAAAACACCGGCGAGCCCAGGACGCAATTCTTCAATCTTCATTGCAATTTCTTTTGAAACGTCCTGTTTCAGAAGAACCGGCGTAAATGAAGTAAACCGGGCCTGAGACAAGCGGGTGCGGACTTTTTGTTCCGGTAATTTCAGCAGACGGCTCAGAAGCAGAATATCTTTTGGATCAAAATCTTCTGGAATAGCGTATACGTTATAAGCAGGCCTGTTCGTTGCGAGCAAAGCACCGTTGCGGTCATAGATATTTCCGCGAGGGGCTTCAATTCGAATGAGTCGAATCCGGTTTTGCTCGCTTGCTTTTCGGTAATAACCGCCTTTGATCAACTGGGTCTGAAAAAGTCCGAAGAGCAGGAGCAAAAAACTTCCCATAATCATCCCTTGCAGGATCGGGAACCGAAATGAACGCTTCAGGAAAGAAAACATGATTTAAAACAGTTCATACTGTTTGACATACAAAGCGCGCTTGAACCATTTTTCAAAAAGCGGAAATAAAATCGCGCCGGCGGCTGTCGTATAAGCCGAGATAAAAAAAGTCTTAATCAGCATCCGCTCATCCAAGTAACGGCCTTCGGTCACAAACACAAAAATAGAATAAAGGAAGAGCGTAAAGCAGGAAAAAGAAAAAAGACCCAAGATTTGAACCCAGCGTTTCTCTCGGTAAAATTGATCGGCAAAAAATTGAAGCAGCAAGGCTCCGCCGATCAAGGAAGCTGTTTCGATTCCGAAAAAAGAATTGGTCAGTAAGTCCCGAATGATTCCCAGAACAAACGCCAGCGGAACCAGACGCTTCCAATCGATTTGAAAGGCATAAAAAGCAATAAAAATGAAAATCAAATCCGGTTTAATATTGCGAATGGAACAAAAAGGAAGGATTGAAAGTTCAATCCAGAACAAAAGCAGCAATACCAAAATCAACCGTTTGTTTGTGAAGAGATGCATAAAACTTCCTCTAATTTAGCGAATGGAACAAACGGTCTGACGGAAGCGTACAAACTGAGATTATTTTTTTCATTTCCAACAAGCTCTACTTTGCCAATTGGGATTCCTTTCGGATAAATCCCTCCCAGCCCCGATGTCATAATCATATCGCCTACCTGAATGTTCGATTGGCGATCCAAATAAGTCATCTTCAACATCAAAGAGCCGGTTCCTTCGATTAAGCCGACGTCTCTTGTCCGTTGGTTCATCGCGCTGGCACGCGCTTCCGGATCGGTCAATAAAATCGCGCGAGCTGAATAAGCTCCGGACACAACCACTTTTCCGATCAAACCGTCGGCATTGATCAAAACCGTATTTTTCCGGATGCCGTCACGAATCCCCTTATTAATCACGATAAACTGCGTCCAATGAGACGGGTCCCGGGCAATGACCTGAGCAGCAATTCCCCGTTTAATAAAATTTTGTTTTAATTTGAGAAGGGATTCAAGACGGGATATCTCGTGTTTGGTTTCATCCAGATCAAGCAATTCGGATTTCAGTTTTTTGATTTCTGTTTTAAGCGTTTCGTTTTCTTGGCGCAGCTTTGGCCGCTGAAGCAGATAATCGGTCTCTTTCCTAAAAAAACGGGTCACTTGATTCTGGAGCTCTAAAAAAGGACCGGTGACGGTGGTGGTGAGGGATCTTACATTTTGGACGAATTGGGGAGAAATAGCACCGATTAATAAAGGGAAAAGGACAGCACTAACGAGAATTAGGGATCGCTTGAGATACATGTTGATCCCACCCTCAGAGCTTAAAGCTCGAAGTGTTTATGATTATTAGTGTTTACAGACAGACGTTTTAAGAGACCGATATCGCTTAAATACCGGCCCGTACCGAGCGCCACCGCGGTGAGCGGATCATCAGCAATGTGAACCGGAAGACCGGTTTCCTCGCTAATTAGTTTATCCAAACCTCTTAGAAGAGCGCCGCCCCCAGCCAAAATCAGGCCGCGGCTGATTAAATCAGCAGAAAGTTCAGGTGGGGTTCGTTCCAACGTAATGCGGATGGCTTCCAAAATTTGGGAAATGGCTTCCGAAAGGGCTTCTCTGATTTCCTCGCTCGAAACCGTAATTGTTTTTGGCAGGCCGGCTAAAATGTCCCTGCCGCGGACTTCCATGGTTGTTTCCTCTTCGAGCGGAAAAGCAGAGCCAATTTTGATTTTTACCTCTTCGGCCGTACGTTCTCCGATCATCAGATTATAAGTCTTCTTTAAGTGATTGATAATCGCTTCATCGCATTCGTCGCCGCCGATTCGAATACTTTTCGCAAATACAATTCCGGCAAGTGAAATAACGGCAATTTCAGTAGTTCCTCCGCCAATATCTACGATCATATTTCCGGAGGGTTCATGAATCGGAAGACCGACGCCAATCGCAGCGGCAATGGGTTCTTCAACTAAATAAACAGGGCTTCTTGCGCCAGCGCGCTCGGCAGAATCTTTGACGGCGCGTTTTTCCACTTCGGTAATTCCGCTTGGAACAGCGATGACAACGCGAGGAGTGACTAAAGGTTTTTTTCTGTGAACTTTTCCGATGAAGTAACGAAGCATGGCTTCGGTAATATCAAAATCGGCGATGACGCCGTCTTTCATGGGACGAATGGCAACAATATTGCCCGGTGTTCGGCCGAGCATTCGCTTGGCTTCTTCGCCAACAGCTAAAATACGATTCGTGTTGCGGTCAATCGCAACGACGGATGGTTCGCACAGAACAACACCCTGACCTTTTACATAAACGAGTGTCGTCGCGGTTCCTAAATCGATACCAATGTCGTTGGAAAAGATACCTAGGATTTTATCTAACAAAACCATTAGCTTCCTTTGGATTGGAGATAACGAGATAGACGTCTTAAAAAAGTGGATGTATTCTAAAGGAACTGCTCTTAAGAGTCAAGTATATTTATGCGATAAATACCATCGGATAAACGTTTTGCGTCAATTTTATTTTTTCAAATGGTTCGAAAGTAAAAAACACCTTATTTTCCGAAATCAGCGCTCAGATAAGCGCTTCAAATCATTCTCAAATCCGGGATAGGAGGTCTGAATGCAGTCCGTATCTTCGGCAACAATTCCCTCCTTCGATCGCAATCCGGCAATCAAAAAACTCATCGCCGTTCTATGATCTCCAAAACTGGAAATGGTTCCGCCGGCAAACCCTTTAACGCCTTCGATCACGCAACCGTCATGACGTTCTTCAATTTTTCCGCCAACGGCATTTAAGCCGGCGACCATCGAATGAATGCGATCTGTTTCTTTGATCCGCAATTCTTCAGCGCCTTCGATCACACTGGTTCCGTCGGCCAGAGCACACAAAATCATCAAAATCGGAAGTTCATCAATGAGCTTTGGAATCCAATTTTGATTAAGCTTAATGGCTTTTAAGCGGCTTGACTTGACGTGTATATCACCAATAGGCTCTCCTTGATCTTTTTTAAATTCTATTTTTATGTCCGCGCCCATTAGTTTAAGCGCTTCAAGAAAACCAATTCTGGTTGGATTGAGACCGACTTGACGAACAATCAAGTCAGAATTGGGAACAATTAAGGCGGCGGCGATAAAAAAAGCGGCGGAAGATATGTCGCCGGGAACCCGGAATTGAACCGCTGAAAGTTTTTCTGTTTTTCGAATGATTAACTTTGAATTCATTTTCTTAAACGGAGCTTTAAAAATGATCAGTAAACGTTCGGTATGATCGCGGGAAGAAAAAAATTCCTCGACAGACGTATCACCCTCGGCAAAAAGACCGGCCAATAAAATTGCCGATTTAACTTGGGCGCTGGCAATTTCATTTTTCCAGCTGATCCCTTTTAACTTCCCGCCTTTTATCTGAAGCGGCGCGTAGTTGGCATCGTCAGCGCCTATGATGATGGCTCCCATTTCCCGAAGTGGTTTTGTGACTCGACGCATCGGACGGCGCGATAAAGACGCATCACCCGTAAGATGTGCTTCAAATAACTGACCAGCCAAAATTCCGAGTAAAAGCCGCATCGTTGTGCCGGAATTACCTAAGTCGAGTTCTTTTTTTGGCGCACTCAAACCCTTTAATCCAACACCATTTATGACAAGCGTATCCCCTTCGGCTGTTTGTTTCTGCTGGAACGAAACACCCATGGCCTTAAACGCTTCAATGGTTTGTTTACAATCATCCGAATAAAGGAAATGAGAAAACTGACTGGTTCCCTCCGCCAAGGAACCAAGCATGGCAAGCCGGTGAGAAATTGATTTATCTCCGGGCGCAGAATATTCACCTTGGATCTTTGAAGCAGGATGTGACTGAAGACGATTCATTTTTAATTCACAGTCCTGATGAGATTAATTGCGGTGACGCCTGATCCAAATGCGCAAACTATCCAATTCTTGACTGATTTGTTCATGCTTCTGAACGATTTGCTCTTGAGAAGCGCTGAGGCGGCTCACTTTAGATTCAAGAAGCAATAATTTTTGACTGACATCACGCAAGGCTGGGGACGATTCTTCGGCTTTTAATACCGGCGAAAGGGAAAGAAAAATAAGAAGAAGTAAAATCATTTTAACGGACTGCATTAGTGCCGGGCCTGAATTTTTAAGTTTTTAATTTCTTCAATAAGTTTATTTTCGGTAAGCAATATTTGCTGCTGTTTTTTCTCCAGTTCATCAACCTGTCCAATTAAACGCGTGATCCGCCCAGAAACATCGGATCCTGTATTTTCAGCCAAAAGATAACGGGTTCCAAAAATCAGAAAAAGGAAAAAAATTACGATCGATATTCTCATTCCGTAACCCGGAGATAACGCAATAATTCAAGGGTTTGAATCGCCAAAACAAACGCAAGACATATCAATATCAAGCCAACCATGAGGGGGATAAAGATAGCGCCAATACGGTTTTTAAACTCGAGCAACCGCATTGCCTTCGGCAATCGGATGGTCACTTTGTTCTTCAACGATGTAGGCGGCACTATAATCATCGTAGACTTTTTCAACTCTTGCTTTTGCAATTTCG
>Ga0209515_10001230_pt1 | contig 43852 bp, 46 predicted proteins | sample Subgroupgradi54m_FD_187454 | JGI IMG/M metagenome (GOLD analysis project Ga0209515, IMG submission 187454) | Subsurface groundwater microbial communities from S. Glens Falls, New York, USA - GMW60B uncontaminated upgradient, 5.4 m (SPAdes)... ... | reverse complement strand
GCACTTCATATTCTGAAGCAAGATAAAACCCAAAACAAAAGTGTCAACCGAAAACGCTGGCGGGCGGCTATGAACCCGGATTACCTCCGCGTGCTACTGGGAGAAATTTAGATGCGTAGGCCCTGACCTATTGGTTTCCTCCATTGAATTATGCAGGAAGTGCTTGTATAATAAAATACTTACGATGAGCGCAACCTTGACCGAAGTAAGTCATTCCAAAATTCGATACCGGGATTTGCGGCAATTTTTGGATCTCTTAAGAAAAGCTGGCGAGCTTCGTGAAGTTGCAGTAGAAGCCGATCCGGAACTTGAGATTACTGAAATCTATGACCGGATTGTGAAACAAGAAGGTCCAGCCCTTTTATTTCCGCATGTAAAAAGATCTTCAATTCCACTCGTGATTAACCTCTTTGGATCCAAGAAGCGTATGGATTTACTTTTAGGGGGTGGAGCAGCGCAAGTAGCTCAAAAGATCCAACAGCTTTTTGAGTCTAAGCCTCCGCAAAACTTTTTCGAAAAGCTAGCTTTCTTGCCTAAATTAAAGGATTTGAATGCACTCACTCCAAAAATTGTTTCTTCTGGAATGTGTCAAGAAGTCGTTCGAACCGATGGTCCCATGCTGGATTTATTACCGATTCAAAAATGCTGGCCCGACGACGGCGGAAGATTTATCACATTCCCTCTGGTTATTACCAAAGATCCAGAAACAGGAAAGCGAAACGTCGGGCTTTACCGGATGCACGTATATGACAACCGCACAACAGGAATGCATTGGCAGATTCATAAAGACGGAGCAGAACATTACCGAAGACTTAAAAAAGGTCAAAGGCTTGAAGTGGCTTGCGTTTTAGGGGCAGATCCACTACAGCTTTTTTCCGCAGCTTGCCCGCTTCCGTATGGGGTCGACGAATTTTCACTTGCGGGTTTTTTGCGCGGGGAATCTGTGAAACTGGTACGGGGCAAGACGATCAGCCTTGAAGTCCCAGCTGATGCGGAAATCGTGCTTGAAGGATATGTAGAAGCAGGTGAGATGCGCCTTGAAGGGCCCTTTGGCGATCACACTGGTTTTTATTCCCGCGCGAAGGATTTTCCAGTTTTTCATATCACTGCTATGACACACCGGCGGGATCCAATTTATGTTTCGACAGTTGTCGGTCGTCCGCCAATGGAAGATTGTTATATGGGGAAAGCCATCGAGCGAATCTTTTTGCCTGTGATTCAAAAACAGTTACCAGAAATTATAGATGTCAATCTGCCATGGGAGGGGTGTTTTCATAATTGTTTGATTGTGTCTATTCGTAAAAGTTATCCTCATCAGGCGAAAAAAGTGATGAGCGCTATTTGGGGTTTAGGTCAGATGACTTTTTCGAGGTCCATTCTCGTATTTGACCATGATTGCAATATCCAAGATTTACAGGAAGTGGCTTGGCGAGCGTTTAATAATGTTGATCCGAAGCGCGATATGGTGTTTAGCGAAGGTCCGATTGATGAACTGGATCATTCGGCGAATCAAGATTTTGTTGGTTCGAAGGTGGGAATCGATTGTACGCGGAAGACAATCGAAGAAGGTATGCAGCGGCCATGGCCTCGAGATATGGTGATGAGTGAAGAAATTAAAGAGCTCGTCACACGACGTTGGCGCGAATATGGTTTCAAGTAGTTTTAAATTATGAAACATTTCCTTTTGCTTCGGAACCATTCAGGCCGCGAAAAATGAATGCCGGTTTGCTAGGCGCTGATGCGCCAGCACTACGCGCGGGGGTCTATGGAAGATCCCATGCGCGTATGTGTTGCGGCCTTCACTGTACAAATGCCTGATTTTTCCATTCCCATTGAAAAATCTAGCCATTTGAGCTTCCTTGAGCTTCAAGGAAATGGTTCGGATTTTGCCGACGCACGCTCACGAGGCGGAGCGGGCACGGATCGCCATGTTTTTTATGGCGGAGAGCGAAGCCGAAGTGCGCGAGTAAGGCAATCCTTGCAGGGGATTGCTGAACGGTGAGGAGACAAATGGCCGAAACATTTCCCTGGTTTAGGACCCGCGGGAGTGCGAGGTGAGGATGGTAGCAAACAAAGTTAAAAGTTTTTTTGAGTTGATCAAGTTTGAGCATTCCATTTTTGCGCTCCCTTTTGCTTATTCGGGTCTTTTTTTGGCAGAAAGAGGATTTCCAAGGCTCAGAATTTTCATTTGGGTGACGGTGGTGATGGTGGCAGTGCGAACAAGCGCCATGTGTCTCAACCGTTTAATTGATCAACCAATTGATGAGAAGAATCCAAGAACTCGAGGGCGTATTCAAGTGATCAATTTGTTGACCCGGCCTTTGATTTGGTTGATTACCATCATTTCACTTTTTCTCGCTATTTTTTCAGCGGCCGAGCTCAATTTCTTATGTTTCATGCTTATTCCAATTCCTATCTTTTTGGTCTGGGTTTACCCGTATCTGAAGAGAATTGCATGGTTTTCTCACTTTATTTTGGGTATCATATTGGGAATGGCGCCCATCTCTGGATGGATTGCGAGTAGAGCAGAATGGTCTTGGCTCCCTGTACTTTTAGGTTTAGCTGTGACTACTTGGGTCAGCGGTTTTGACATGTTTTATGCATTGCAAGACGCCGAATTTGACCGTGCGAACCAGTTAAAATCATTTCCGGTTCGCTTTGGGACAGAGCAAACGATTTTGACGGTACGCGTGCTTCATGGACTTACTATTTTAGCGCTCGGCATTTTTGGATTATTGAATGGCATGGGGTTTTGGTATTGGCTAGGCTGGGTTGTTGTTGTCGTGTTGATTGCGAAAGAGCACAAGCTCGTCAGTCAATTTGGGCTCGTTAAGATTAACGAGGCTTTCTTTAATATGAATGCGTGGGTCAGCATTGTTATTTTTTTTGCGGTTGCTCTTGATTTAACCTTTCATTTCTAATTCTCATGATGAAGCGCCACGAAAAACCTTTGGTGGTAGCGATGACGGGGGCAAGCGGTTCCATTTACGGCCTTCGGTTTGTGAAAGCGGTGACGGAATTAGGCCTACCCATTACACTTACCATTTCTCATGCCGCGGGTTTGGTCATCCATGAAGAACTTGGAATTGAAATTGATCCCAAAGGTTCAAGCTGCGTATCCAAACTTTTCACACCTGAAGCTACAGAACTCATTTCTTATTATCCAGAACACGAGATGACAGCACCCATTGCAAGTGGTTCCTATCCGACAAAAGGGATGGTTGTGATACCCACTTCTACCACTTGTTTTTCAAAGATTGCCAACGGGATTTCCGAAAGTTTAATCGAACGTGCTGCCGAGTGCATGATTAAAGAGGGTCGAAGACTGGTAGTTGTTCCAAGAGAAACGCCCCTGAGTGCAATCCACTTAGAAAATCTGTTGAAGCTCGCACGGGTTGGGGTAAGAGTTGTGCCTGCAATCCCTGCGTTTTATTCGGGCGCTCAAAAGCTTGAAGAGTTGGTGGATTTTGTAGTGGGGAAAGTATTGGATCAGCTTGAAATACCGCATGCTCTTTACCGGCGGTGGGTGGGATCTCCCTCCCCCTTTATGGGGGAAGGTAGGGACGGGGGTAATGTGGATGGTTCATCCCCCCACCTTCATCCTCCCCGACAAGGGGGGAGGAGATAAAGTCATATGGCTCGAGAACTAGCTTTAAAGGAAAAAATTCGAATCGGGCGGATTACTTATGTAAACACGGCACCATTTTATTATCAGCTTTTTGGTGAAGCGTCACAGATTGCTTTTGTAGAAGGGGCGCCGACAGATATTAATGATTTGATGTCAAAAGGCCTCATTGATGTGGCTCCCATTTCGTCGCTTGAATATGCGCTTCACCAAGATCAATATGTTTTACTTCCAAATCTTTGCATTGGTTCACGGGATTTTTCGCGCAGCGTCCTGATTTTCAGTCGCGAACGAATGGATGGCCTGAATAAGGCAAAAATTGTTCTTTCTAAGAAAAGCTTGAGCTCCGCGGCACTTCTGAAGATTCTTCTTAAGTTCAAATACCGATTTGAAAATGATTTTGTGATCGGAAGCGGTACACCGGATGAAATGTTGAAAGAGGGAAAAGCGGTCCTTGCCATTGGAGACGATGCTCTTTTTTACAAGCCAAAGGAATTTTTATATAAGTATGATTTGAGTGAACTTTGGTGGAATTGGGCTGAGTTGCCATTTTGTTTTTCAGTTTGGGCGGTTCGGCACAAATATTATGAAGAACATCCCCGTGAAGTATACGAGTTTTATCGAAAACTCAAAGGGACTGCCGAACGTAATTTGCAAGATTTAGAGACACTTCTCAAAGAAGCTCTTGGCTTTACGGTTGCCGACGATCAATTTTCACAACTGTTTGGATATCTCTTCAATCTCAATTATTTTTTGGATCAAGAAATGAAGGAAGGGCTTGAACTTTTTTATCGGCTTGCAGCCCGTGCTGAATTGGCGCCGAAAGTAAATGAAATTCGTTTTATTGAGGTTTGATCATGTCGATCGCTACTTCTTCTGATCCCATCTTGGAGGAGATTTTGGAAAAAGCAATTGAGGGAGAACGCCTGAATTTGGAGGAAGGAATTCTGCTCTTTTCCTGTGATCTCTTAAGTTTAGGAAAGGCGGCCACGCTCGTACGAGACAGGCTTCACCCTGACGGCATGATAACCTTCATTGTAGATCGGAATGTAAGCTATACAAACGCCTGTTTCATTGATTGTGATTTTTGCGCTTTTTATCGCAGACCGGGAGATAAAGAAGCTTATACGCTTTCCATGGATCAGATTTTTCAAAAGATTCAAGAACTTGTGGACTTGGGCGGAACGCAGGTTCTTATTCAAGGCGGTGTCAATCCTGCGCTCAGCCTTGATTTTTATCTCAATATGATCCGCGAGGTCCATGAGCGCTTCCCGCAAGTACATATCCATTCTCTTTCGGTTGTTGAAATTGATTTCATCGCTAAAAAGGAAAAAATGCCCCTTCGGGACATTTTAGTCAAACTGAAAGAAGCGGGACTTAATTCAATTCCAGGCGGTGGTGCGGAAATATTGGTAGAACGGGTTCGAAAATTAATCAGCCCAAAGAAAATCAGTTCTGAAGGTTGGCTTGATTTCCACAGAGTGGCGCACGAAGTCGGACTTCGCTCAACAGCGACGATGGTATTTGGACATTTGGAAACAATCGAGGAGCGCGTTATTCATCTGGAGCGGCTCCGGAGCCTGCAAGATGAAGCGGGTGGATTTCGCGCATTTATTCCATGGACACTTTCACCGCATGGAACGCCGCGAATGAGTCAATTTGAACCTGCGGGCGGCGCCGATTACTTAAAGACCCTTGCAGTTTCGCGACTTTTTTTGGACAACGTTTCCAATATTCAATCAGGCTGGCTTACTGAAGGATTAAAAATGGGTCAAGTAGGACTTTCGTTTGGGGCCAATGATATTGGTGGAACCTTGATTGAAGACAAAGTGCTCGAACCCACCGGGATTGAAGTCAAAACGAGGCCCGAAGACCTGATTCGTTTAATTAAAGAAGCGGGTTATATTCCTGTCCAGCGTAATACGAATTACGAAGTCATCCAGGTTTTTAATTAAGAATGGTACCTCCTCAAGTGGAGGGCAAAGATTTAGCCCGCCCCGACCGTAAAACGATCCAATCTCTTTTTGACGCTATCTCTACAAAATACGATTTCCTGAACTCGTTTTTGAGCTTTGGTCTTCATCATTATTGGAGGCAGCAGACGGTCAAGTGTACGCTAACGGGGCTCGAACGGATGATTCTGGATCTTGGTGTTGGGACAGGGAAGGCTTTGGCTGCTTTTAAGCAGGCTCATCGGTTTGAACGTGCAGTCGGATGCGATTTCTCAGAGAACATGCTTCAGAAAGCAAAAGCGAGGTTTGACCAAACAGTAGATTTAGTCGCCTGCGATTTTCATGAACTTCCTTTTCAGAATGGTGCATTTGATTTGGTGACGGGAAGTTTTATTCTCAGAAGCGTACAAGATATGCCCCGTTTTATTTCGGAGGTTAAGCGGGTGCTTTTACCTGGTGGAAGAGCCGTTTTTTTAGAACTGACACGGCCAGAAAACCGTTTTGTTTGGCAGTTTTTTTACCGGCCTTATCTTAAAGTTTGCGTGCCGTCGATTGGACAGCTTTTTTCAAAGCATGACCATGCTTACCAATTTTTATCGCAGTCGATACAGGCTTTTATCGAACCCGAAGAGCTGGCAAAAGAATTTAAAGCAGCAGGATTTTCAGAAGTTTTAATTCGGCCTTTAAGCTTTGGAACTGTAACCATTATTCAAGGCAGGTATGGAGATGTGTTGTGAGTAAAATTTTTAAATTTTGCCTTGCGATCTTAACTATTTTTGTCCTGAGCGTGCTTTTGACTCCGCCGCTTGCTCGGATTTTACACCCCTATTTTAGATTTGAAAAAATATTCGATCGCCTCGTGATGATTTTTGGCGTTTCGGCAGCCTTCCTTTTTGTGATTCTTCCCAAAATACAAAAGGATGGCACAAAAGCCTTGTTAGGATTGGAACTGTGGCGCAGTTACGGTTTTGATTTTTCAGAATCATGGAAAAAGCTTTTGGCTTATGGGTTTTTAGGCGGAGCCGTCACGGTAGCGTTAATGGCTGTGGTTGAAGTTGCTTTTGGTCCAAACTATGTACGTCATCCATTTCTAGTTCAAGATATTATTGAACGGTTTTTTAAAGGTTTATTGAGCGGTACGATTGTTGGGGTGGTAGAGGAATTTTTTTTCAGGGGATTTATTTTTTTAAATCTCAGACGAAAATTGAACGTTTGGGTTTCGGTTATTTTGGCAAGTGTTTTTTACTCTTTAAGCCATTTTTTTGATAACGGTCGGATTTTTATTCCTCAGAATCCTACCGTTCGTGATGCGCTTCGCCTTCTTGTTGGCTATCTGGAACCCATTGCTTGGCATCCTTCTGCCGTTTTGCCACAGTTTGTTGGGTTGTTTCTGTTTGGAATTATTTTGAACATTGCTTTTGTTCGTACCCGCTCTCTTCTTTTCTCCATCGGAGTTCATGCAGGGGCCGTTTTTATAATTAAGTTTCAATATTCGTTTGTGCGCCAGGGACTTGAAGTTTATCATCCTTTTTTTGGAGCCAACCCTTACTATGACGGTCCTGTAGAGTGGTTATTTCTCATTTTGCTGGGGAGCGTGATCTGGCTGAGGACAAAGAATTTCCTTCAAAAAAATAACTGACATACCTGTATTAACCGTTGGTTTTCACTTTTTCCTTCCTAACCATCCGTTGACATGGTCCATAATTGTGAGATAATAAAACTAGACAGCCTTACTCTGGTTTATCTATAACCTATTGGAAACAAACAACTTAAGTACGTCCATATTAATTTAAAAGTTATGTTTGCTTATCTCGATAACAACGCAACGACAAAAGTGGCGCCCGAAGTTAAAAAGACAATGGAGCCTTATTTTTCTCACCTTTACGGGAATCCGTCCAGCCTTTATGAATTCGGCACGAAAGTCCGGCGCATCGTCGAAGAAGCTCGTCGAGATGTGGCGCAACTTCTTGGAGCAAAGAGCGAGCGCGAAATTGTTTTCACGAGTGGCGGGACCGAAAGCAATCAAACAGCCATCCGCTCTGCTTTGCAAGTAAATCTCAGGCGGAAACGGATCGTGACCTCTCAAGTCGAGCATTCTTCAGTGAAAAATTTTTGTCAGCAACTTGCACGGGAGGGTTATGAAGTGATTGCCGTTGACGTTTTAGAGAACGGCGCATTGGATTGGAATGTGTTTGAACGAGTCTTAACCGATGAAGTGGCGATTGTTTCTTTGATGTGGGCCAATAATGAAACTGGGGTGTTATTTCCAATCGGGCGAATTGCTCAAACTGTGAAAGAGAAGGGAATTTTGCTTCACGTGGATGCCGTTCAAGCGGTCGGTAAAATTCCAATTCGCCTTGATCAAACTCCGATCGATTATCTTTCTTTTTCCGGACATAAGTTTCATGGGCCCAAAGGGATTGGAGGGCTTTGCGTTCGCGAAAGCAGTCCTTTTTTACCTCTTTTTGTCGGAGGGAGGCAAGAGCGTGACCGGCGGGCAGGCACAGAAAATGTTCCGGGAATTGTAGGACTCGCCTCGGCTTTAAAAATGGCAGTGCAGTCAATGAATCATGAGAGCGAAAAAATCAGTTCTCTTAAAAATCGTTTGGAGGAAGAGCTTCTTCGTCAAATTCCGGAAAGTTTTGTGAATGGCGGAAAAGAGTCTCGAATTCCAAACGCAACCAATATCACTATTCCTGGCATAGAAGCTGAGGCGCTGTTGATTCGATTGAGTGAAGCAGGCATTGCTGCCTCAAGCGGTTCAGCGTGTCTTACAGGAGCACTTGAACCTTCTCACGTGTTGCAGGCCATGGGGCTTTCTGAGGAGCTTGCCTTTAGTTCGCTCCGTTTCAGTTTAAGTCGTTTTACGACTTCTGAAGAAATCGATTTTGCACTTCAAGTAGTTCCCAAGTTAGTTTATGAACTTCGAACGTTGAGTAAAGCAGGAAAGAGTTGAAAAGATTATGCCTCAAGCAGTTTCTGATGAGTTAATTCTCGAAACCCTTAAAACAGTTAACGATCCGGATCTTCACCGAGATATCGTAAGCCTTGGTTTTATTAAAAATCTTCAGGTGAAGGGAAGTAAAGTCAGTTTTAATATTGAATTGACCACACCCGCGTGTCCTGTGAAGGATCAATTAAAAAAGGAATGTGAAACAAAAGTGAGTCAGCTTCCTGGGGTTTCAGAAGTTCAAGTGACGATGAGTGCGCAAGTTAAGGGGCGCCCTCAATTTGAACAAGCAGCCGTTTTGCCTGGAGTTCGAAATATTATTGCGATTGCCAGCGGGAAAGGCGGCGTCGGAAAATCCACAGTTGCTGCTAATTTGGCTCTTGCTTTGGCAAAGACGGGAGCCAAGGTCGGGCTTTTGGATTGCGATATTTACGGTCCCAGTATGCCGCTTATGTTTGGACTGGTAGGACGCCAACCGGATGTAACTAGTGACCAAAAAATCATCCCACTTGAAGCGCATGGCATTCGCTTGATGTCAATTGGTTTTCTCGCGAATAAAAACGCTCCCATCATCTGGCGTGGTCCTATGGTTCATCAAATTATTCAGCAGTTTTTAACTCGTGTTGAATGGGGTGCGCTTGATTATTTGATGCTCGATTTACCACCCGGAACAGGAGATGCGCAATTGACGCTTACACAATCCGCACCGCTTTCAGGGGCTGTGATCGTGACAACACCTCAGGAAGTCAGTCTCATCGATGCACGCAAGGGACTTCAAATGTTTCAAAAAGTAAATGTACCTGTGCTTGGACTCATTGAGAATATGAGTTATTTTGCTTGCCCCGATTGCGGAAAGGTCACCCGAATCTTTCGTAGCGGCGGCGGTGAAAAAATGAGTAAAGAGCTCGGCGTGCCGCTTCTTGGAGAAATTCCGATCGATCCTATGATTGCTGAGACAGGTGATGAAGGAGTTCCAATTGTCGTTCAAAAACCAGATTCTCAAACCACAAAGATTTATCAAATTATTGCCGGTGCAATTGCAGCCCAAATGAGTATTGCAAATATGCAGGCTGGGCCCACGAGCCCGATTGATATCAAATGGCAAGCCAAGAAGCTGTAGCACCCCTTGAGATCAAACAAGCGGATGATGAAACTTTGGCAATCCGTTGGCAGGACGGACATCAAAGTATTTACCCGTGTGATTACTTAAGGAAACTTTGCCGTTGCGCAGGTTGTGTGGATGAGTGGTCGGGCCGAAGCCGAATCGATTCTGACAGCATTCCAAAAGATATCCATCCGCTTGAAATACAAGGCGTTGGCCGTTATGGCCTTCGAATTAATTGGAGCGACGGTCACAATACTGGGATTTATACCTTCCAATATTTAAGAGAGATTTGTCATTGCACTGAATGTTGTAAAGCGTAAACGTCATTGTGAGGCAATAACGACAATGATGAATGATTGATTTTGAGCTTCAATTGTATTAGATTACACTCCCTTTTAAAACTATGGCTGAGCTTACACAGGAAGTTAAGATTGAATCGCTGGTAAGAGATCTGATCACTTTATTGGGAGAAGATCCGTCTCGCGAAGGGCTCGTAAAAACTCCGAAGCGGATGGAGGCTTCGCTTAAGTTCCTGACGCGCGGCTATCGTCAAGATATTGAAAAAGTGCTGAACGGGGCCATTTACGAAGAGAACTATGACGAAATGGTTGTCGTTAAGGATATTGACTTATTCAGCCTTTGTGAACACCATTTGCTCCCATTTTATGGAAAAGCCCATGTCGCGTATCTTCCAAGCGGTAAGATCATCGGCTTGAGCAAAATCCCGAGGATTGTCGATATTTTTTCAAGGCGCTTACAAGTTCAAGAGCGTTTAACCAGTCAAGTTGCAGATTGCCTGATGCAACATCTAAGGCCAAAGGGCGTTGCCGTCGTCATCGAAGCGTTTCATTTGTGCATGGCGATGCGGGGCGTTGAGAAGAAAGACTCCTTTTGCGTGACCAGTTCGATGTTGGGAACGTTCAGGAGTGATCCTCGTTCGCGCGCAGAATTCTTCAGTTTGGTGGGAAAGCGTTAAGGCAAGTCCGTCAAGATTTACTCGCCCTTAAATCACTTAATTCTTTTTCGAGGGCTTCAATTCGTTTTTTAAGTTCGTGGACTAATTGTTGCGTCTCGTAACTTCTGAGCTGAGCGCTCACTTGTTTCCGCATTTCTTCGTAGGGCCGGGCAGGTTGCCCAATCCATACTTGTTTTGGCGGGATGACTTTTTTGGAGGGGACTCCGGCTTGTGCGCCTAGTGTAGCTTGATCTCCGATTTCGCAATGGTCGCCCAATCCGACGCGGCCGCCCATCGTGACGTACTTTCCCACTTTGGAACTTCCTGAAATTCCCACTTGAGCTGAAAGACAGCTGTGGTTTCCGATTTCTACGTTGTGGGCAATTTGAACGAGATTGTCAATTTTGACCCCTTGACCAATGACGGTGGAACCAATGGTAGCGCGATCAATCGTAACACAGGCGCCGATTTCAACATCGTCTTGGATGACCACATTTCCAACTTGAGGAATCTTTGCTTGTTTGACGCCGTCAAACACATACCCGAATCCATCGGCACCAATGATGGAGCCGGCGTGAATCATGACTCGATTTCCAATCTGCGTTTTGGGGTAGAGAACAACGTGAGAATCGATAACCGTTTCCTCGCCAATTTTCGTATGTTGATCGACGTAAACGTATGATCGAATGACGGAACGATTTCCGATTGTAACTCCTTCGCCCACAAAGGCGAAAGGTTCAATGGTAACGTCCTTTCCAATTTTTGCGCTCTTCGCAACAAAAGCATGTTCTGAAACTTTTTTGGAATAACTTTCGTGAGGATTAAAAAGCGCAAGCAAAATGGTCCACGCAAGCTTCGGATTTTGAGATTGAATCAATGGTTTCTTGGAAGATTTGATTTCAGTTGGAACGATCAATGCTGCAAGAGGAGTGGCTTCCAGTTCCTCAAGTTGCTTGGGTTCGGTTAAATAAACTAAATGGCCTGCGTGCGGATGTTCAATCGATGTGATCCCTGAAATCAAAACGTTGCCATCGCCAACGACAGTGCCTTGGACAATACTTGCGAGTTCTTTAAGCGTTTTTTCCATAGTTTTACCTATTATCCATGCTATTTTAAAGAGGCTTTCCAGCATTGTCAATCGAACCTTCCAGCAGTTTTTTGGAGAAGGTAACGTCAATTAAATTGTGTAAATTGCTTTAAGGGTTTCGCCTTCCAGCATTGGTTTAAATAATCAAAGATCGCAAAAAGGATTCTTTCTGAGCTTTTGATATTGGTAAAGCAGGAAAAGACCCGGATACGCCTGCGCACCTCTCGGAATGTTCGCTCAATGCCTCCTTGGCACTGTTTCACCGTGACATTGGTAGTCCGGACCCGGATCCTGTGAGACTTGGGACAATCCAGAAAAGCGAGCATTTGCTCAAGATCTTTTTCAAGGCAATGGACGGCTTTGGGACAAAAGCGCTGCCAAGCCTTTTTCCAAGCTTTAAATTCTTTTAGGGCATGAGTTTGATCTTTGGCTTTGTAAATCCTGCGAGCTTGATGGATGCAGTCCTCTTGATATTTTTTCTTGCAATAGTTGGAAACATTTTGAAGTTTATGAAACCAACAGCGCTGAATCTTCGCTTGGGGAAAAACCAGCTCACAAGCTGCTTTCAAACCGGCGGAGCCGTCCATGGCAATCAGTTTGAGATGTTTTCCTTCGAATCCACGATTGTAGAGATTTTGCAGAAAACTTTCCCAAGCCTCTCGGGATTCTCCTTTGGCTTGTTTGAAATCGATCATTTCACGTTTACCGAAAAGCGTAATGCCATAAGCGGCTAATACTTTTCGGCTGTAATATTTACCGTTGTACCGGACTTTGAGAGTAATAGCATCCAAAATCAGATACTGGTATTCATCGATCAAAGGTCGAGAATGATAGAGAGCAACCTGCGCATTGAGTTTCAAGCAGACTCGGGAGACTTTGGTGGCCGAAACCTTGGTTTCAAGGAGTTGCCTTAAAACTTCTCCGACGCGCCGAGTAGAGACGCCGGCCAGGAAAGTGTTTTGAATCAAATCATCGACCTGGCTTTGATGCCTCTGGTAACGTTCAAAGACACGCGTTTGGAAAGATTCTTCTCGGAGTCGTGGCACCCGAAGGTCTTCGATCAGCCCGAATTGAGTCACCAAACTGCGTGGATAATAGCCGTTACGATAAGCGGGCTCGGCTATTTTCTGACGCTCTAATTCGAGATCTTCAATAAGAGTTTGTTCCATGAGCATTTTTAACAACCCTTTAACCTTGAGACGAGCATCTGTCTCCCAAAAGTTTTCCTTTACCTCGGTCCACCATTCTTTTAAGATCTGTCCTTGTCGGAGCAATCTGACGTTATCGAGTGTAGTTTCCACGGGTGTATCCTCCTTGGTTGGCGCCAGAAGGATACACCCTTTTTATTTCCAGGTACTTGCCAATTACACAATTTATGATACGTGACCTTTTAATAATCTTTCTTGATGTGAAGCGTTCCTCCATGTAATATCATCGGTAGTAATTGACGATAAATTAATAGCATTATTTGGCTTAGCAGCGATAACAACAGGAGGCAGCGGAAATGAAGAAGATGATAGTCGTGATGTTGATCGTTATGGCCATAACAGTTTTTGGATCAGGTCCTGCTTTTGCGGCAAGTCCTTGGACAACAGAGAAAACTTATATTGAAAAAACAGCTAAGAAGATGGAGTTTGGACTGAAGAATCTGCTTCTGGGTTGGACAGAAATTGGCAGCGAAGCAGTAGAGTATAAAAAGAATGGAAAAAATGTGTTTCAAGGAATTGCAGTTGGCTTTGGGGAAGCCATTGTTTACACGGTTGGCGGTGCCTTGCATGTTGCTACCTTCCCAATTCCTCTAGATGTTCCACTTCCCAAGAACGGGGTACAGATCGGGTCATAAGCATCTAAAGCTTGACTCGTTACTTTTGTGAGGATCTTTAAGTTTATCAGACCCTTAGCTGCTTTTCAGCGTCGACAACGTCGCGATTGATTAAATAACGGGCGCGCTCAGCCGTCGTTCGGAGTCGTTCAGAAGTGTGCGGAGCGTTGGAAAGATCTTTCAGTAGTTGGATGATCATTCTGAAATGTCTCACAAGCTCTCCTTCGTCAGCGTGAGTCAACCGGGTCAGCTTTTCAAAAGATTCACCCTTGGTCCAGGCCTCCACAATGGGGGTCATGTTGAAATGGGGGGGTTTGATACACGGGAAGATCCGGAATTTTGATTCCCTGCGGTGGATGATTCTGAAATATCGTTCAGCTTCTCTCAAAAGACCTTCATTTTTTGGGCTCAGGCGTGGTGGATGATCGCCTTTCCGCGGTTCAAATACAAGTCCTGAAAGAAGCACGTTCAACTTGATTTCTCCAAGTCCATCCAAAACACCATCCCCATGCATTTCGGAAAGCAGAAGTTCGTAACCAAAGAGCGAAGCTGCGAATTCTCCTTTTAATGTAAGACCCTCCTCCTTACCTTCCCTCATATTGGGGGGAGGGAGATGGGGAGTGAGGTAGCCCATTTCTTCAAGCAGCGTCAGCTTTCTTTCGATGGATCGATAGCCTTCCTCGCGCATTTTCTCTGAGGATTGGAAATGATGAAAGGTACGCGGATAAATATCGAGAAGCTTCCTCCCGAAATCTCGGTATAAATTAAGCAAGGTGGCGTACGTGGTATTCAATTGACTCCGGATAGGCTCGGGTTTTCCATAAAGGACTCGCTCTACTTCGGGATAGGGAATGTCATTGGGGTGAATTCTCACGTAGACGAAACCCTCTCGGTCCATTCCGCGCCGTCCCGCACGTCCCGCCATTTGATAGAAGTCTCGGGTTGTTAGATTCCTGAAACGAGTTCCGTAAAATTTTTCAAGTTCGTCGAAGATAACACTTCTAGCTGGCATGTTGATTCCGAGCGCGAAGGTTTCGGTGGTGAAGATCATTTTGATCAAACGGCTTGTAAAGAGTTGCTCTACCACTTCTTTTAAAGTAGGAAGCATTCCGGCATGATGATAAGCAATTCCTCGTTCGATCAAAGGACGAAGTTCATGAGTTGATCTTTCATTTGCGAGGTCATAACGATCGAGAAGAGATTCATAAAGTTCGTGCATTTGACTCTGTTCATTTTCATTGAGAAAATTAAATTGGGCTGCCTCTTGAGCTAAGATTTCTGCACGTCTCCGGCCAAAAATAAAATAGATGGCAGGGAGTCTTTCTTTTTCAATTAAATGGTGTAGCAAGTGATCCAGCCGGTTCGGTTTTGCCCGCATCGTTCTGACGCCGCGCCGTTTTTCCCGGTAGTTTAAACGCCAGTCTTCTCGGTTGAAGTAGCCTTCTTGGCGAAGCTGTTTCATGCTTTCTAAAATTCTTCCCTGACATTGAAAAAGGAAATCAAGCGGCACGGGTCTGTGGGTTTCTTCTACGACCGCAATCGGACGTTCGTGGATGGAGTGAATCCAATCCGCAAGTTGTTTTACATTTGGTACGGTAGCGCTCAGGGCTAGGATTCTGATTTCAGGAGGAGTGAAGAGAATGGCTTCTTCCCAGACGGTTCCGCGCTCCGGATCATCCAAATAGTGGATTTCGTCAAAAATAACCCAGCCTACTTTCTGGATGCGATTTAAGTTTTCGAAAAGGGAATTTCGATAAATTTCGGTCGTCATAATTAGAATCGGGGCATCCACATTAATTGAAACGTCGCCCGTAAGAATCCCGACTCTTTCGCCATAGTTTGCACGAAAATCGCGGTACTTTTGATTGCTCAACGCTTTAATAGGGGCCGTATAAATGACTGCCTCATTCCGGGAAAGCGCTTTTTCGATGGCTCGTTCCGCGATCAAGGTTTTTCCGGCGCCGGTCGGAGCTGAGATGAGAACCGAATGTTCCTTTTCAATCCATTGAATCGCTTCTTCTTGGAAAGGATCTAATTGGATGGGCATGAAAGGTTATTTTTGGTATCATTATAGCGATATTTATCTCAGTTGAACATTATTCTTATCGTCGTCATTGCGGGGAAGTCGGGAGGGGAAGATGTTAGACGCAACAGAAATTCGGGTTGGAAATATTATTAAAATAGATGGAAAACCCTGCAAAGTGCTTTCGCAAGAAATCCGTGGAACAGGAAAGTTTGGAAAGACAGTTCATCTTAAACTTAAAGGTCTTGAAGACAGTCACATCCATGAGAAAAGTTTAAGAGCCGAAGATCGGGCCGAGGATGTTGATGCCCAGCGCGTTAAAATGCAGTATCTCTATCGCGAAAAGGATCAGTTCATTTTTATGAATATGGAAACGTATGAGCAATTTCCGATCTCTGAGAAAGTGGTTGGGAAGCAAGCCGTGTTCCTTAAGGAAAATTTAGAGATTGATGTTTTATTCGCGGAAGGCAAAGCGCTCAGCATTGATTTTCCGAAGGTTGTCGAACTCCAAATGGTCAGTGCTCCGTCTCCTGTGAAGGGTGGAAGCGACACAACCTTTAAAGAAGTTGAGCTTGAAAATGGTCTTAAAATTTTAGTTCCGCAATTTGTGAAGGAAGGTGAGAAAGTCCGCATTCATGTGGAAGATCTTGCCTATTTGGACCGTGTTACAACCAAAAGCCTCAAGAATGAGCCGCCGCCGAAAGCCGAACGTCATTAGAAAATCAGATTTAAAAAAAGTTCGATATTTGATAAGTTGCTCAGAAGGTGAGTAGGTTTGAGTTCGCCTAAAAAATCTTTTTCCTTCATTGATCCTGTGGTAACAGCGATGGCTTTAAGCCCAAGTGTTTTTGCGGCCTGGACATCATAGTACGTGTCGCCGATCACATAAATGTCTTCGCGTTTTATTTTCTCGCCTAAATATTTTTCGCCGCGTTCGATTGCAATTTGAATGATTTCACTTCGTTCCACTGAATCGGAGCCAAATCCGCCAAAACGAAAGAACTCGCGAATCCCGCCGCGTTCTAATTTAAGCCAGCCTGCTTCCTCTAAATTACCGGTGGCAATACCTATTGCGCTGTCCTCTCTTTTGGCAAGAATGGAAAGCAGTTCCAGGATACCGGGCATCAATCTGAAGTTGGTCGCCTTTTGAATTTCAAGGCGGAAGTGAGTGAGATAGCTTTTGGTAAGATTCGTATGTTCAGAGTTGGTGAGCTTGCGGCTCAAAATTTTTCGTGAGATTTCCCCAATAATGAGAGGATCTGTTTTTCCATCGGGCATCATGTCGCCCCAGGCGTTTTTAATTCCAAGAATTTCTTCGAAAGCTTTTTCAATGGCGATTTTGCCCGATCCGCCTGTAAGCAAAAGAGTTCCATCGATATCAAAAAGGAGGATTTTTTTCATGGACTGGAGGCCATTGCGAGGCTTGTTCGCAATGACAAAGATTTTTATTCTCCGGCTTTAATCACACCGCAGCCAACGCGGCCGCCCGCGTTTCCCGTAGGTTGTCCGAAGTCGTCTTTGGTTTCATGAAGAATTACAGATTTTCCTTCAACATTATATTTTTCGCCGCTTATCGTTAAACCTGGAACAACCATATAGAGAGTTCCTTCGCCGTTTTGATTGACTTCGATGTTTCCCAAATCGCCTGCGTGAGCGCCGACAAGACCGTCTGTAGCTAGAAAGCCATGTTTTACACCGTCGGGATTAAAATGACCGCCGGCCGCATTTCCACTGTCCTCGCAGCTTCCTTTTTCATGAATATGGATTCCATGAAATCCTGGAGCAGCACCGTAGACGCTGACTTCCACCTGAAGTCCTTCATCTGTGTCTTTGAAATGTGCCGAGCCCAACAACTCAGAGTTTTCTTTTGTTCCCTTGATGACGGCTGTCGCGGTTGCGGCTAAAACCGTTACGGGCAGGGATAAGGCGATAAGGATCATCATCGGAATGAGCAATTTTTTCATGGCTAGGCCTCCTTCAATTCAGCCGACATCTGCCGCAAATCTTGGCGGATGGGCTTTGTTAATTATAACCCAATTTTTCGAAATGTCCTTACAAAAAAGAATTCTACGTGCTATATTCAGAAAAACTTTTTTAAAGACTATGCAAGCAAGCATTATTATTCCTACCTCTAACCGTGCCCAAACGATACGCCGGGCACTCCAATCGGTTTTAAACCAAAAGGGCCCGTCTTTCGAAATCCTTGTGGTGGACGATGGTTCGACCGACGAGACTCGAGTCTTAATTGAAGGTCTTGCTCGAGAAAAAACTAAGGTTCGCTATTTTTTCCAATCGAATCAAGGACCATCTGCTGCGCGAAACCTTGGAATTCGAAATGCTTCGGGTTCTTATATTGCTTTGCTTGATTCTGATGATGAATGGATTTCTGGAAAATTAAACGCCCAGCTTGAATTTTTTGAACAGAATCCCGATTATTTAATTTGTCAGACAGAAGAAATTTGGATTCGAAATGGGAAGCGCGTGAATCCGATGAAAAAACATCAAAAGTTCGGAGGGTTTATTTTCGAAAAATGTCTTCCGCTCTCGATTGTGAGCCCTTCCTGTGTTATGATGCGGCGTGAATTCTTTGATCGGGTTGGTTTCTTTGACGAAGCGCTTCCGGCTTGTGAAGATTATGATCTTTGGTTAAGGGCAAGTATACACTTTCCGATCGGACTGATTGAAAAACCCTACGTGCTGAAATATGGAGGCCATTCTGATCAGCGTTCCCATCAGTTTTCGGTTATAGATCAATTCCGAATTCGTTCGCTTTTAAAGTTAATGGAATCAAATCAATTAAGCAATGTTCAAAATGAATTAGTGGCGTCGGAACTGATACGCAAGTGCACGATTGTAAGTCAAGGTGCTTTAAAACGGGGCAAAATCGAAGAAGCGCGTTATTATGAAGGTCTGATGAAAAATGCTATTGCGAGTGAGATCAAACCTTTGTTATCCCCGAATGTTTTAATCGGGGATCTATAGATTCCCGCTTCCGCGGGAATGACAGTTTCAGATTGCTTCGGCTTCGTTTGATACGCCGCCTCGCAATGACAAGAACGCCAAACATGATTAAATTATTGATTTACGATTTGGACGGAACTTTAATCGATTCTTGTCGGGATATTTCAAGCGCTGTCAACTGGACTTTAAAGGAGCTTGGTTTTAAGGAGCTTTCTATTAAACAAATTAGCTCGTTTGTTGGTAGAGGCGTCACTAATTTAATGAAGGGGGTTCTCAAAGAAGCGCTGAGAGAAGAAGAATCACAGAATAAAGTACCTGACATGGACAGTTTGCTTGAGCGCGCCGTCAAACTTTATCGAGCACATTATGCGAAGCATCTCCTTGACGAGACAAAGCTTTATCCATCGGTTCAAATGGTGCTCGAGCATTTCAAAGACCGAAAACAAGCGGTGATTACCAATAAACCAGAAGGATTCTCCAATGAAATTCTTCGTGGTCTTAACATCGATTCTTATTTTTTCAGGGTGATCGGCGGTGACCAAAAGTTTCCAAAAAAACCCGCACCCGAGCCAGTCCTCGAGATTGTGCAATCAGCTGGTGTTCGACTTAATGAAACCGTGCTTGTTGGTGACAGCGCTATCGATATCGAGACGGGTAGAAATGCGAAGGTTAAAACCATCGCTGTAACCTATGGATTCAGCCATACCCATGAGATCGAACGCTCGAAGCCCGACTTTGTTTTAAATGATCTTGCCGAGCTTATCCAATGTCCCTTATTGGCTTAACCGGCGGAATATTATCGTTGTCTTAAATTGCATTTTTTGTGTAAAATCATGTTTTGTAATTGATCGGAGATGTCATGCTAGGATTCAGTGAGCCACTCAGCTTTGTCATCCTTTCCTTTTGGTCTCTTTTTGTAATTGTGGACCCCATCGGGTCGGTTCCTACCTTTCTTGCGATGACGGAGCGCGATAGTCCCCAAGACCGCGTCCGCATGGCCAAACTTGCATCCGTCGTTACTTTTTTCGTACTTTTTATTTTTTCTTTAGCCGGAAAGTGGATCTTAAGCGCTTTTGGCATTACCCTTCCGGCTTTTGAGATTGCGGGCGGAATTGTGCTTTTAAAAGTTGCTCTCGATATGTTGCAGGCGCGCCAGACGGCCATCAAGGAAACGCCAGAAGAGCAAGCGGAGGGTGCCACCAAAGAAGATATTGCCATTACACCTCTTGCCATTCCGATCTTGGCGGGGCCTGGTGCGATTACCGCCGTTGTTTTATTGTCTGGCCAAGCGACGAGTTTTTTTCGCGAAAGCGTTGTCGTCTGTAATATTTTGCTTGTTTCTCTGATTACGTTCCTGACGTTACGTATAGCGGCCTTGCGTTCCTCTATTTTTAGCGCCATCACACTCAAGATTATCGCCCGCGTGATGGGGCTTTTGCTCGCTGCTATTGCAACTCAATTCATCTTGAATGGAATCCGAAATGCGACCAATCTTTGGTAATGGCCAGTAATGTCTCTTCTCCGAAAGATTTTTTTCTACCTGTTTGTTGCAATTTATCTTGTCTGCTGCCCGCTTTTGGTTTTGTACGGCTTGGGTTATACGTTTAAGCCCGGGGCCGAGCAGGAAATTATTAAAAGCGGTCTCGTTTACCTTTCCACCGCTCCACTAGGGGCATCCATGTATTTAAATAATCGGCGCTATACCAAAAAAACGCCCGCCATTCTTTCGGGCCTCCTTCCCGGCGATTATCAAGTAAGCCTTGTTTTAAAAAATTATAGACCGTGGATTCACATTCTTCCCGTTGAGGCTGGAAAAGCTACCGTCCTTGAAAGGATTTTGCTTTTACCTGAAGAGTGGAAGCGAAAAATTCTTTCTCCAGATGTGTTTGAAGATTTGGTTCCAATTTCTGACAGCCGTTTTTTTCTGCTTACAAAAGGTTTGAAAGCAAAAGATCTCTTCATCTATGATTGGAAGGAGGAAAAAGCCAGACCCCTTTTCCCAGAGGATTCTTCATTTCTTAATTCCAGAATATCGGCTCGTTTTCAAGTGAAAGAAAGTCCAGCCTTTTTGCTTCGAGTTGGAAATGCAACGGACGGTCGGTTTCTTTGGGTCGTTCCTAAAAAAGAAGAAATCCAAATTAAAGATGTAACAGATCTTTTCTTAGACAAACCGCATCAGATTGAATGGGATCCTCAAGTGAAGAAATATCTTTTCGCGTTTCAAAATGATTATTTGAATCGAGTGAACCTTGCTTTGCAGACAACCGAGCCAAAATTTTTGGATCATATCCGCGGTTATGGGTTGTTTGAGAAAAAGCTTTATGTTCTGAAAAGCGATAATACATTTGAACGAATTGATTTCGACGGAAAATGGGAAAGACAGCTCCTGCGCGATCCCGCTTTGGGAAGTTCTCTTTTTGGTGAAAAAGGAAATTACCAAGTTAAAGTGTTTTCCGACGATATCATTCTTTTTTTGGGGGAGAAGGGAGAGCTCCTCGGCAACCGTCTTCCTTATCGATTCGTTGAGGAAGGGGTTTTAGGCCTTGAGTTTTATCCGAAGCTCAAGCGTGTTCTCATCTGGAAAAAAGATGCATTGGGTGTTCTAGATTTTTCAAAGCAGCGTGGCGAACTTGGTGAAAAAGAAGTTTTCGAATCCGGCCCCAAACTTATCTGGGTTTTTAAAAAAGGAGAGAAAATTGAACAAGCCTTTTGGGTTTACGAAGGTTCGCACATTCTTTTCCGAGATGGAGACAAAGTGTTTTTACTTGAACTTGAAACTTATGGAAAGCCCCACCTCAATTTCTTGGTCGAAGTAAAACACAGGAGTTCTATTTTTTATTCGGAAGATCTGGGAAAACTTTATTATCTTGATAACACAACCGGGAATCTCACTTCCATGGAAATTCTTCCAAGGTGGGAGATTCTCCCTCTCCCTTTCCCAGAACGGAAAGAGGAAAAAAAGAAAGCGGAAATCGGCGAGCTATGAAATTCAAATTTTCAAGGCAGAATCTTGCGGGGCGTGAAGCAGTATTTGAGCGTATATTCGAAATCTTACCCGGGCTCGCAAGCTGGACGGGCCTTTTAGGAATGGTAGCCATTTCGTTTTTATATCCTCTTCTTGGGGCCGTACTGATCATTGCTTTTGATTTTTACTGGTTGCTCAGGCTTTTTTATATGACCCTCTTTCTGGTTTTTGCTTATTTGAGGCTTTCCATGGAAAAAGATACGGATTGGATGGAACGGGTTCATGGGCTTGATCGTCTGAATCAACATCTCCTTGATTTACAACATCTCGATCGCCAGGCGGATTTCGGTGAAAAAATATCCCTCTGGATTCATAAAAAAAAGGTTGAGCATTTGAAGCAGAGCGGTTCTCTACCGCCAGCTTCACGTGAAATTTACCATCTGGTCATCTTTTCGGTGGCGAAAGAATCTCAGGAGATCATTGAACCTGGAATCGAGAGTCTTGCTCATCAACAGTTTCCATCGAAACAGATTCTCGTTGTCATTGCACTCGAAGAGTGGGCCGATGAACGGGTCAAAGCAGGGGTTTGGGCCATTCAGGCCAAATACTGCAACCATTTTTTTGGTTTTTTGGTTCCCGTTCATCCGGACGGTCTTCCCGGCGAAGCCCGTGTGAAAGGTGCCAACGTCACGTATGCTGCCAAAGCAGCCGCCAACCGCTTTGAAGAGGAAGGAATTCCTTTTGGGCGTGTGGTCGTTTCTTGTTTTGATGCTGATACGGTAGTCGGCTCCAATTATTTTAGTTGTCTGACTTATCATTTCATGATTTATCCGGGAAGGAACCAAGCAAGTTTCCAACCTATTCCGGTTTATCACAACAACATTTGGGAAGCCTCCGCATTTGCTCGAGTGCTTGATATCGGTTCATCTTTTTTTCAGCTCATCGAAGCGACCAACCCTGAAAAGCTCGTTACTTTTTCAAGCCACAGCATGAGTTTCAAAGCCCTCGTGGATGTGGGTTACTGGCCTTGCGATATGATTTCTGACGATTCGGCCATTTTTTGGAAAGCCCTCATTTATTTTGACGGAAAGTACCGAGTCATTCCGATGTACGTTACCCTTTCGATGGATATTGTCTCTGGCGAAACGTGGTGGAAAGCCATTGCCAATGTCTATAAACAAAAGCGAAGGTGGGCGTGGGGGGTTGAAAATTTCCCAATTGTGATGAGAGGGTTCTTAACGGCCGATCAAATTTCCTTTTGGGATAAGATTACCTACGGATTTAAGTTATTTGAGGATCATGTGGCTTGGGCGACGTGGGCATTTTTATTGACCTTCATTGGGTGGCTACCGGCTCTTTTTGCAGGAAGGGAATTCTCAAACTCCGTTCTCTATTATAGTGCCCCTCGTATCACAGGACTTATTTTTAACATGGCTTCATTGGCCTTGGTGACTACGATTGTCTTAAGTTTGTATCTGCTTCCCAAAAAGAAAGTGAAAAATCCGCTCCTAAAAAGGATTGCGCTTGCCATCGAGTGGCTTTTGGTTCCCTTAGTCGTTGTTTTTTTAAGCGCTCTTCCCGCGCTGGATGCTCAGACGCGGCTTGCGTTTGGAAAATATATGGAGTTTTGGGTGACGGATAAAAAACGCAGACCACAAACCGTAACATAGCACACTAAAACTATTCTTTTTGCTTGGCTGTGCTTTCGGATTTGTTGCTGGTTGTCGTGGTAGTATCCTGTGCCGAGTGCATCGCTTCTGTTTTTACTGGCTCCGGTTTTGTGAGGGTAGTCACTCGTATAGATTCGGAAAGCATTGGCGGCTTCTCAAATTTTAGGGATTGCGGAGCAATAGGTTTCATTACAGTCCCAATTCTGTGAGGAGGTCGCATGGGTTTTACGAGAATGGGCCTAAGGGGTGTTGTGATATTGGTAGCGGGCACAATGGGTTCTATTTCCTCTTTTGACTTGTCTTGTTTGTCAGCCGTTTCCACATTTTTAATTTTCGTCTTCTTTGCTGGCGGCCGTGAATAAGAAGCAGGCGCGGAAGAAACGAGAACCACGAAGAATGATATTAAGAACACAACTCCATTTTGAAAGCTCCGTTTCAACATAAGCACCCCCAAGTTTGATTTTTCGATTTATTAATAATAGTAAGATTACCCGATTTTTCTTGAAATTCAAGAGATAATAAGTTGCGAAACCGCCCATGAAAATCAAAGTTAAGGATTTCAATCTTGAAGCGACATTAAATTCAGGGCAAGTTTTCGGGTTTTTGAAGAGAACAGAGGGGATTTATGAAGGTGCGATCGCCGGTGCCCACATCCGGTTGTCTCAAAAGCGGGAAATTCTTCAGGTTGAAGAAAATGGAAACAAGATCTCAAAAAAGTTAGTCCGCACTTACTTTGATCTTGATTATGATTTAACCAGTCTGTACCAGCTTCTTTGCGAAGATGATCGTCTCAAGCCTATTTACGAACGATTCAAAGGGCTCAGAATCATTCGGCAGAATCCATGGGAAGCCCTCGCATGTTTCATTATTTCCTCAAACAATAATATTAAGCGCATTCAAGGGATTAGAAAAAATCTGTCTCGAGCTTTTAGCAGTTCTAATTTTTTATTTCCCGAAGCCCGGAACATCGCCTCGAGCGACGAACACACTCTAAGGAGTTTAGGGCTCGGTTATCGTGCGCCGTTTTTGTTGTGGGCCGCGAAACATGTTTTAATGAAAGCAAATATTTTCAATCAAATCCGAAAGTCAACTTACGAAAGAGCAAAAGCACGTTTAATGGAGTTTCCCGGCATTGGCGAGAAAGTTGCGGACTGCGTTTTGCTTTTCGGATTTCAAAAACACGAAGCTTTTCCAGTGGATGTTTGGATTGCGAGAGCCGTTCAGAAACTTTACTTTAGAAATCGGAAAGTTTCAGAAAGAACGATTCAAGAATTTGGAAGAAAAAGATGGGGCCGGTACGCCGGTTACGTCCAGCAATACTTATATCATGGAGCAAAGAGCGGGGTTCTCGGTCTTTAAATTGCTTCACGTGTTTTTCTGTCTTGCGGAGAGCAAAACGCAGAAATCATTGAGGAGCTTAATTTCATTTGTGTCCTTCACATTCCTCGGATTTGGACGGTTGACCGTGATCACCAAGGTTTGTTGCTAAATCGCGGCTTGAGACACCGTCTAACGCTGCAGTTGGCGTGGCATTAAGGGAGCCGAGGCCTCCTTGGTGAAGAGCGTCAAAATTGCCGAAGTTCGTCGTAACATTATTATCCTGTGCTGGAGTGGGTGTTTGAGGGGAAGGTGTAGGCTCCGGTTTTGGTTCGACCTTACTCTTAAACCAGTCTTTGACATTATCAATCAGTTTACTTGCATCGATCTTTATCGAACCTCCAACTCCACCTCCGACTCCGAGCGCCCCAGCAATTTTTCCTCCAAAAATGATTTTACCCCCATTAAGACTGATAATCCCATGAGCTTCGGCGCTTGCACCTGCTCTAAGATCTCCTTCCGCAGTTCCTGTAAGGGAGACTCCAAAACAACTGACAGTACAGGAACCCTCACCTGAAATCTTGGCTGCCGCTGAAGCCCCCGCACCACCCTCAAGAGTAACTCCACTTGTACTAACTGAAGCTTGACCGCCTGCATGAGCTTCTCCGCCTACAGATCCTGTAGCTTGTCCCTGAGCCCCAGCATTGATAGGTCCAAGACTTGTATTTGCTTGGCCTGATGCCGTACCTTCGGCCAGAGTTCCTTTCACACGGCCGCTTGCACTCGCCTTAATTCCATTTTCTGTTTTATCAGCAGAGTAGCTACCTTCTGCGCTTCCCGAGAGAACACTTCCCGAAGCAGTTCCTGAGAGAGCACCTCCTGCCGTGGAACCTGAAACCGAACCTTTGGCGACGGAACCGCTAGCAGAACCTTCCCCTGAAGTGATATTTTGTTTATCACCGCCCCCTGCGCTATTTTTTCCAGAAAGCTTGTCATAGTTATCTGATTTTCTCTCACCAGAAATTTCTTTATTGAATTCGGCTCGGTTTCCATCCGCATAGATCGGAGCAGAAACGAAGGACCAGGCGCAAAAAATTGCAGCGCATAAAGCAACGGCTTTATGTGTCTTTGATTTTTCCTTGTTGATTAACACCAATTGCTTTGGCGTTTTCATTTAATCCTTCCTATTAACGATTGTGCTTGAGCATAAAGGGCCGATTGTGGTTTCTCCGCTTTTAAAACCTTTTGGAGGTTTTCTTTCGCCTCTTTATGCTTTCCGAGCTGGATTAAAACTTCCGCGAATCTCAGACGCGCAACCGAACTTTCAGCGCCTTTTTTGAATAAGTCGCGATAAATTTGAGCGGCTTTTTCGAACTCTAATTTTGCTTCCTCAGGTTTTCCCACGGTAACCAAGGAGGTGCCTGCTTCAAGATAAGAATCAATAAATTTAGGGCTGTTTTCGTTTGCCTTCCTAAATTCAAGAATGGCTTCGTTCACTTTTTTCATGGCCTTTAGCGAAAGCCCAAGGCCGTAATGGGCCATCGTGCTTTTGGGATAAGCTTCGAGCACTTTTTGGAATTGTTTTGAAGCTTGCTCTGGTTTGCCTTGAGCAAGATCGGCAAAGCCTAAGTCGCTTATAGCCTGAAAATCCTTAGGGTTAACCTGGATCGCTTTTTCGAAATGGGGGATAGCGTCTTGGATGGAACCTGATTTGGCCAGTGCAGTTCCTAGTTTCGCGTGCACAGAGAGATCTTTGGGGTTGAGTTCCAAAGCTTTTTTAAAGTAATTGGCAGCGGTTTGGAAATATCCTGTGATGAGCGCCGCTTCACCCAAATTGTAATGAGCCTCTGCAAGTTTTGGATCTTTTTCAATTGCAGTTTGGAAACTGTCCATTGCTTTCTTGACCTCTCCTTTTTTCAAATAAAGAATGCCTAAATTGTTATAAGCCTGAGCATTTTTAGGATCCATGTCGATTGCCTTTCGATAGGTTTGTTCTGCTTTCAAATGTTCATTCTGTGAAAGGTAAAGATCCGCTAGAAAATTACGAGCTTCAATATCATTTGGATATTCCTTCACAATCTTTTCTAAATTAGAAATTGCCTCCCGAGCTTGTCCTTTCTGAATGAGTTCAATAGCTGATTGGGTTGTGTGTGTAGAAATTTTTGAATTTTGTTCCGCATAAAGCGGACGGTTTGAAATTGTTGCAATCCCAATAAACGTTAATAAAACGACGAAGGAAATCAATCGTTGCATGAAAGCTCCATTTCTTTGATTGAGGTTCACATGGTGCACATCATTTTTATGAAAACCTGATATTTCCATAATTTTTAATTTCTCTCCAAAATAAAAACCCATTTCCGAAAAAGGCTTCAGAAATGGATTTTTGCAAGTCTCCCCGGCAGCTCGGCCAACCATGCTCAGCATGGCTCCGCGGCTTTGCGCCCCCGCATTACTGCGGGTTTGCCTTTTTCGGTAGTTTCAAAGGTGTTTTATGTCAATTTTACGAAAAGACCATTTACCAAAAGGTACCTCAAAAGAGGAGAGATTGCAAATAGCAGAGGTAAGTTATTATTTATGAATGGGTTATGGCCTTGCGCTTTAGAAAATCGGCAGGGAAGCGAGAGATTGTTCCACGAACCGCATCACGTGCATTGGCCACAGGCCAATGAGAAATGTTCCCAGAAGTGTTGCGCACACCACGAGTTTGATTGAAATTGGATTGTTGAATGATTCTCCGCCTTCTCTCGCCGGCTTAGTCAAATACATTGCCTTTACAATTTTGAAATAATAGTAGGCAGCGACTGCCGAATTAAGCGCAATTGCAATCGCAATGGGAATGGAGTTGGATTTGATTGCGGCAGAGAAGATATAGATTTTCCCAATGAATCCGGCAAGCGGCGGAATTCCGGCCAGTGACAACAGGAAAATCGCAAGTGCAAACGCTAAAAGCGGGCTCCGCACGGAAAGACCGTTATAACCTTCAAGCTGATTCGTTCCTATATTTCGCTCAATTGCGAGTACTGTAAAAAAAGCACCAAGGTTGGTAAACAAATACACAATCACATAAATTAAAACAGCTTGGAGGCCGAATGCGCTCGGCACAGCAAGCCCCACAAGAATGTATCCTGCTTGAGCGATGCTTGAGTAGGCGAGGATGCGTTTGACGTCCGGTTGTGAGATTGCAATTACATTTCCGATGCTCATCGTCAAAATGGAAAGTATTGTCAGCAGATGGGCCCATTTGTGAACGAAATAAGGAAAAGCTAGAAAAAGCACACGCACCATTACGGCAAACCCCAGTGCTTTCGGGGCAACTGTTAAAAATGCTGTGACAGGTGTCGGAGCGCCTTGATAAACGTCAGGCGCCCACATGTGAAAAGGAACCATTGAAATTTTAAAGCCGACTCCCACTAAGAGAAGCATCATGCCAATCAAAACGATATTTTGAATTGCGCTTCCGATCGGTTGATTGAGTAAAGCGCCGATTTGGGTGAGTTCAATCGTTCCCGTTGCGCCAAACAAAAGGGATATGCCAAAAAGCATGATCGCCGATGACACGGAACCGAAAAGAACATATTTGAGGGACGCTTCGCTTGAGAACTTATCGAATTTTTGAAATCCTACCAAAAGATAGGAAGTCAACGAAACGGACTCGATCGCAAGAAAGATCATCAATAAATTCGTTGCCCCGCCCATAATCGTCAGGAGGAGAGCCATTGCTAGAAGGAGAACGTAAAGTTCGCCTTGCTGTTTTTGCGGAATTTTTTCATAAGCGAGACTTGCCAAAATGGTAAGGCCGATGGTGAAATAGGCCACGGTTTTAAAGAAAAAGGTAAAAGAATCCCATTGGTAGTAATTGAAGAAAAGTCCTTCGTGAGGGTAAAACGCCGGCGAAATTCTGAAAGCCATAAGGAGTGCCAGAAAGCCCAGCCATCCCAGCCATTTTTTCTGCTGAACGAAGAAATCAAGAATCAAAATGGCAAAAAGAGCTACCGTTAAGAAAAGTTCAGAGTGGATAAAAGACAGACTGTCGATCAAATTCATGCTAACGTGCCTCCCATCAGACGAACCAAGTTTTCAATAGTTGGACTAATGTATTGAAGGGCTATTTTCGGGTAAATGCCGATCAGTAAAATGAAAATCATGAGCGGAACCAAAGTAAATATTTCGGAGGCGTTAATATCTGGAAGATTGGACCACTTCGGATTGAGTTTTCCCAAAAGGACCCGTTGCATCATGTAAAGAAGATAAGCTGCTGCAAGTAAAATTCCGATGCAGGAAACAATAGTCATCCAGCGGTAGATTTCAAAACTTCCCATCAGGACCATAAATTCACTAACAAAACCTGAAAGACCAGGAAGTCCCATGGAAGCAAGGGAAATGAAAATGAGAATGCTTCCATAGACTGGCATCTTGGCCCATATGCCTCCCAAGGCGTCTAAATCGCGCGTATGGGCCCTATCATAAAGAACACCTACAAGCAAAAAGAGCCCGCCCGTAATCATGGCGTGATTAAACATTTGAAGAAGCGCACCATTGAGACCTGTGGTTGTGAACACAGCGAGCCCCAGGAGTACGAATCCCATATGGCTGACGCTTGAATAAGCGACCATCTTCTTAAAGTCTTTTTGAGCAAAAGCAACAAACCCTCCATAAACAATTCCAATGACCGCAAGAATTCCCATGTACGGGCCAAACCAGCGTGCTGCGTTGGGAAGAATTGGGTAACTGATCCTGAAAAATCCATAAGTTCCCATTTTGAGGAGAACTCCGGCGAGCAATACGCTAATCGGTGTTGGTGCTTCGACGTGGGCATCAGGAAGCCACGTATGAAATGGGAAGATCGGAACTTTGATTGCGAATCCGAAGAACAAAGCCATAAATATAATTTGCTGGAAACGAAGCGCGAAAGCGTTTTTGCCAAGCTCTAGCATGTCGAACGTGTGCGGCGTACTTGCAAAAAAGAGGGCCAGAATTCCAATCAACATGAACATGCTTCCAGCCAAAGTGTAAAGAAAGAATTTAATTGCCGCATATTCTTTTCTTGGGCCGCCCCAAATCCCAATCAGAAAATACATAGGGACGAGCACGACTTCCCAGAAAATGTAAAACAAGAAAAGATCAAGCGCCAAGAACGTTCCCATCATTCCGGTTACTAAGAGAAGGTAAAGTACGAAATATTCTTTGACGCGTTCCGTAATTCCGAACGAAGCAATACAAGCCAGAAAGGAAAGAAGGCCCGTTGCAAAAATCATAGGAAGGCTGATTCCGTCAATACCGAGGTGGTAGAACACATTGAATTGAGGAATCCAGCTTTTGTGTTCCACAAATTGCATGCCGGCTGCGTTCGGATTAAACGCGAAGAGCAATTTCACGGTAATGAGCAATACGATTCCGGTGACAATGGTTCCGATAGCGCGGATCAAGTGATGCTGATTCTTGGGCACGATGATGACGAGAATCATACCCACGATTGGCAGAAAAACAAGCGAACTCAAAATCGGTATATTCATTCCCATCTCCTGCGCGTTGTTAAGTATTAAAGATTGAGTACACGATGATTAAGATACCAAGAAGTAAAAAGAATAAATAATTATGAATGTATCCAGTTTGAAATAGTCGGAGGAGAGCACTTATTTTTCTGGCTAACCAGCCCGTCAAGTTGACTAGCCCGTCCACAATATATTGGTCGATCCAGTTTTTGATCTGGCTAATTAAAGTAGTTTTAAGCCCGACTTCATTCACCGTACGATCGATGACTTCGACATCGAATTTGAAAGCAACGTTTGCGATCTGCTTGAACCAATGGATGAAGGTCGCTTGGTAAATTTCATCAATCCAAAGTTTGTTTTGAGAGGCAGCATAAAGCAGCCAGTTCTTTTTAGAAAGTCGCTCGGGTATACTTGGATTGACGATGTAAAACACAAAAGCAGTGGCCAAACCCATCAGACTCGTTGCGATTGAAATGGTCATGACAAAGGAATTCATGTGAAGTTCTTCAGGGTGAACGCTCAAGAAATTTTGAAACCAATGATGCATCCAAGGAGATCCCGGCAGGCCAATCACAGCAGAGCCGATTGCCAAAATGGAAAGTGGGATCGTCATGACAAGAGGAGATTCATGAGCGTGTGAGTGAGCACGTGTTTTTCCAAAGAAGGTAAGAAAGAAAAGTCTAAACATGTAAAAGGAAGTCATCGCTGCTGTAATAATTAAAATCCAGAAGATAATTCGATGATCGGATTCAAACGCGCTCGTCAAAATTTCATCCTTGCTCCAAAATCCAGAGAGCGGTGGAATTCCAGCAATTGCAATTGTGGCGATTGAGAATGTCCAAAAGGTAATCGGCATGGATTTCCTCAAGCCCCCCATTTCGCGCATGTCTTGAACACCTGTTCCGTGGATCACACTTCCAGCTCCCAGGAAGAGCAAAGCTTTGAAAAAAGCGTGCGTCATCAAATGAAACGCTCCCGCAGTCATTCCACCGACGCCCAAAGCGGCCATCATGTAACCCAATTGACTGATCGTTGAGTAGGCCAGAACTTTTTTGATATCGAGTTGTGTGAGTGCAAAGAAAGCTGCGCCGAATGCGGTTGTGGTTCCAACGATTGCGACGATTTCTGAAACTTGTGGCAGAGCATGGAATAAAGGAAAAAGCCGCGCCACTAAATAAATGCCGGCCGCGACCATCGTGGCTGCGTGGATGAGTGCGCTCACAGGTGTTGGACCCTCCATGGCGTCGGGAAGCCAGACGTGAAGCGGGAACTGAGCTGATTTTCCAACGGCGCCGCAAAATAAAAGAAGAGCGCTGATACTCAAAACCATAGAACCCGCGTGAGCGTGAATTAATTCCGGCTGGATATCCGTGAAACGCACGGTTCCCGTCGCGTAGAAAAAGGTGGCAATCCCTAAGAAAAATCCGATGTCGCCAATTCGATTGGTGATAAACGCTTTGCGGCCTGCTTCAGCGGCTGATTTTTTTTCGAACCAAAACCCGATGAGAAAGTAGGAACAAAGCCCTACCAATTCCCAGAAAAGATAGATTTGTACCAAAGTTGAGGAAAGCACAAGCCCCAACATTGAAAAAAGAAAAAGAGATAAATAGGCAAAAAAGCGCGGATATCTGGGATCCTCATGCATATAACCGACCGAATAGATAACGATTAACGTTCCGACAAAGGTGACCACGAAAAGCATCATGGCCGAAAGCGGATCAATCGCGATTCCAAATTCGAGCGGAATTTGATTAATCGTAAGCCAAGCGAAGCTTTGATGAAAGGTTACGCCATTAATAACCTGCGAAATCGCCTTAAGAGAAATGAAGCAAGACGCGGCACTTGCCAAGATGGCGACCCAAGCACTCTTCGCCTTCAGCCATTTTCCGAAGAAGGCGATGATGGCAAATGAAGCAAGAGGAATTAAGGGAATTAGGACTGGGTACGTTACCATTTTAACAAATCGATTTCGTCCGTGTAGATTGTTTTTTGGTTTCGGTAAATGGCTAAAACAATTGCAAGGCCAACTGCGGCTGTAGCAGCAGCGAGCACAATAACGAAGATCGCAAATATTTGTCCCAGATCAGGCGATGTTTTGAGCGTGCTTGCGAACGCTACGAAATTAATGTTTACGGCGTTGAGCATAATTTCGATGGAGATCAAAATACCGACAGCATTCCGCCGCGTCAACGCACCGTACAACCCAATCAAAAATAAAAGTGTTGTAAAGACAAGAAGGTGCGTAAGCGGTATACTCATCCCCCACCACTTTTCTTTATAAGGTTATTATCAATGATGTCCATACCATGTTTATCATGTGCACTAGTTATATTTTGTAGTAATAAAAAGTGGTGGGGGATCATTGATCGCTCCTTGCGATAACAATCGCTCCGATTAACGCTACAAGCAAAACTAACGAGATCACTTCAAAAGGAAAAACAAATTCTCCCATCAACGCTTTTCCGAGTTGAACCGCGTTGGTTGTTTGAAAGGAAGCAGTCGTTTTCCATGGCATTTTTAGAATCGCAGGAATAAGGAAGAAGCCCAAAATGGCAAGACTTATCAATGCAGGGAAACGCTGGTGATTGCTTTGTGAGACAGTGGGATCGGCGATCTTTGCAGTTAACATAATGGCAAAAATCACGAGCGTCATAATAGCTCCCACATAAAGTAAGATTTGAACGCCAGCCAGAAATTCAGCATGAAGAAAAAAGTAAACGAGAGCTACTCCTAAGAGAGTGAAAGCCAAAAAAATGGCTGCGTGAAAAAGATTCCGCGTTGTCACTGTGAGGATGGCTACAGCTAAAACACCGGCAAGCACGGCATAGAAAGAAATGGTAGCGAGTGAACTGAAAAGGTTCATTGATTATTCATCCGCGTAAGCGTAGCGGTAAGTTCGTTTTCTTGGAATTTCCGGGCGATTAGCCCAATAAAGTAAGTTGAATGCTACAATTAAAATAATGAGTGAGACGATATTATTTTTCGGGCTGCTTAAATTCGTCCAGAGTCCCGCCACCAAAAGGTTCACAAGCGCAAGCGGCAGGAGAAATTTCCAAGCGAAACCCATCAGTTGATCTACACGGAGCCTCGGGAGAGTGCCGCGAAACCACATCATGACAAAAATGAGCGCGTAGGTTTTGATGAAGAACCAAACCCAACTCGGAAGCCACGGCCCCTGCCAGCCGCCGAGGTACATCGTAGCGACAATTGCTGAAATTGAAAACGTATTCATAAATTCAGCCATGTAGAATAGTGCGAATTTCATTCCGCTATATTCAGTATGGAACCCCGCTACGATTTCTGATTCTCCTTCGGGTAAGTCAAATGGCGTTCGATTGACTTCGGCAACACCTGTGAGGAAAAAGATTAAAAATCCTACAACTCCCCAAGGGGTAAACACAAACCAATTCCAACCGCTTTGAGCTTCGACGATCGTAACGGTAGAGAATGAACCAACGACAAGCAAAACCGGGACGATCGAAAGCACCATTGGAATCTCATACGAAATCATTTGCGCCACAGATCTCATGCCTCCTAGGAGCGAAAACTTATTTCTTGATCCCCATGCGGCAACGAAAATCCAAATCGTTGTTGTGGAAGACAAGGCTAGGAAAAACAAGATCCCGATGGAAAGATCGACCGCTATCATCCCGCGGCCGAATGGAATTACAGAAAAAATGAGAAGCGCGGGAATCACAATGACAATCGGCGCGAGGAAATGCGCAAATTTATCCGCATTGGTCGGAACAATGTCTTCTTTGGTGAGCATTTTCACGCCATCGGCAAGCGGTTGCAGGAGCCCCCAGAAACCCACACGGTTTGGACCATATCGGTTTTGGATCCGCCCAACTAATTTTCGTTCAAGGAGAGTCAGATACATCATCGTGACTGGTCCGAAAACCGCGATAGCAGTGATGCTAATTAGAATGGAGAGGATTACCGTTGACCATTCCGGAAGAAAACTTTGTGCCCATGTGATGAGAACACGTTTTGCGAGTACAAAAATTTGGTCTATCGTTTCCATTTCAGATTTTTCTTGATGAAAAATTAAGTTTTGGTTTCCGTTGGTTGGGCTTTGGCGCGACGCTTGGCTTCAATGCGTGAAGCATCTTGTGGGCGGATTTTTGCAAAATGTTCAGCCGATTTCAAGAGATCATCCTTATGGTAATTCAAATCTTCAAACCGCCCGAATTCGGCCAATTCAAATTCATGATCCATAAAAATAGCATCGAAAGGGCACACCTCTTCGCAGATGCCGCAATTCATGCAAATTGAGAAATCGATATCAAATACTTTGGGCCGCTTGAGCGGTTTCCCTTGTTCATCTGAATCGCGCACAATCGTGATGCATTTCGGCGGACATTCCTTAGCACAAATATCACACGACACGCATCTCAAATTTTCAGGCTTGTCGTCGTAAATTAAAAACGGAAAATTTCGGAACCGCTCTTTCTCAGGCAAGCGTTCTTCCGGATATTGAACGGTTGTTAGGCGCTCTTTCGTGAAATAACTCAAGATGAAATTCTTAAGCGTCACCAGCATTCCTTTAATGACACCCCAGCCGAACATTAGCGGTCCACCTCCCCGAGGACAATGTCAATGCTGCCCAGAATAACGATCGCATCCGCAATTTTATAACCCAAGCACATATCTTCCAGAATCGTGAGATTAATAAAACTAGGCGGGCGGACATGATATCGGTACGGTTTCACCGTTCCGTCACTGACGAGATAAAATCCAAGCTCTCCTTTCGGCGCTTCGATTCGCCCATAAGCGTCTCCCTTAGGCGGTTTGAAAGTTCTCGGCGCTCTGGCGCCAGCCGCACCGACTTTGCTGATATATTCTCCATCAGGAATTTCTTTAATGGCTTGATCTAAAATTTTAATGCTTTCGCGCATTTCTAAAAGGCGGATGTAGTAACGATCATAAACGTCACCTTTTTCACCAAGGGGGACACGAAATTTGAAACGGTTGTAAATCGAATAACCATCTACTTTGCGAATGTCATAGGGAACGCCCGAAGCACGAAGCATAGGACCTGTAACGCCCGCGTTAATCGCAAGCTCTTTTGGAAGAATGCCCACATTTTGGCAGCGCGCCATCAAGATTTCATTTTCACTTAAGAGTTTCTCGAATTCATCCAAAAATTTCGGGTACTTGTTGATGATTTGACGAACGCGGGGAATGAAATCACTCGTGACGTCCACTTTCAGGCCGCCAAAACGGAAGTAATTGCACATCATTCGGCTTCCGGCTACGTCTTCAAAAAGATCTAAAATTTTTTCCCGTTCGCGGAAAGCGTAAAGAACAGGTGTAAAAAAAGCACCGAGGTCGTTTAACAGAAATCCAATTAAGAGCGTGTGATTCACAAGGCGTGTGAGTTCGGCCATGATTACGCGAATGTATTGGGCACGTTCCGGAGCTTCAAGACCCGCCAACTTTTCAACGGCGAGGGCATACGCAAAGTTATTTGTCATCGAACAAATATAATCGAGCCGATCCGTATAAGGCATGCTGCCGAGATAGGTCATGTTTTCGGCAAGCTTTTCATGATTCCGATGAAGATAACCCATAACGGGTTTGAGTTTTAAAATCGTTTCGCCGTCGAGCGTCACGTCCATCTGGAAAACGCCGTGCGTGCTTGGATGTTGCGGACCGAGACTGACTTCAAGCGTCTGCGTTTCTAAAGCCGGAGATTCTTTCAGTACGTATTCCATGTTAACCTCTTCGTCATTGTGAGCGAAGCAATCTCATGATTTGAGATCGCCGCCCGCCTTCGGCGGACTCGCGATGACAGTGATATCAAAATTGTTCCACAGGTCTGTCTTGTTCATCTTGGATGTAGTCTTTTCTGAGCGGATGATGTTCAAATCCTTCCCACATGAGAATGCGTCTCAGATCTGGATGTCCAGTGAAGTGGATGCCTACCAAGTCATAAGCTTCACGTTCTTGGAATTCTGCACTTCGCCAAATCGGCGTTACGGATGGGATAAGGCTTTGTTCCGGGTCCGTGCGAACTTTAATGGTAAGCGGTCCTTCTTTTCTCCCCATCGAGTAAAGATGATACACTACTTCGAGATATTCTTTGTAATCAACACCGGTTACCGAAGAAAGAAAATCGAGCGAGTACGCCGGATCATTTTTTAAGAATCGAGCAATTTCAAGCCACCCTTCTTTCGGGACGATGAGGCTCGATCCTTCGAGAACAACTTGAGTTCCCGGAAATTTGGTTTCCATATCCTGTTTGATTTCGGAAAGAATTTTCATCCCCCCCCACTTTTTAAAAATGTTTCATTGAAATTACTACAAACATAAGATAGCTGACATCTGTTATCGTAAATTATATAAATGTAATGTAGCAGAAAGTGGTGGGGGGTCACGGTTTACCGACTGTGATTTCGCGATGCTGTTGAGGTTGGAAAACATCAGGGTTGTAAGGGGGATTCAAACCATTGGGCCCAAATTCTGGAACCGGAAATTCGCGCTTGAGTCCTTTTTGATACCATTCAGCCTTTTCAATTTCTTGGGAATCAATTTTTTGCTGAAGCTTCATCAAACCATGAAGCAATGCTTCGGGTCTTGGTGGACAACCTGGCAGATGCACGTCCACGGGAATGTAACGATCAATTCCTTTTAAGACATTGTAACCATCCTTAAAAGGTCCTCCTGAAATGGAGCAAGCGCCCATTGTGATCACATATTTTGGTTCCGGCATTTGGTTGTAAAGCCTGACCACCTGCGGCGTCATTTTTTTCGTGACGGTTCCAGCAACGATCATGAGATCGGCTTGTCGCGGGGAGGGCCTGAAGAGTCCCGCACCGAAGCGGTCAATATCGTAGCGCGCGCAAGCCGTTGCAATCATTTCAATGGCGCAACAGGCAAGACCAAATTGTAACGGCCAAATCGAGGAACGGCGCCCCCAGTTGTAAAGACCTTCGAGTGAGGTAAGAAAAATTCCGCTTTTGTGAAGTTCGCTTTTCAAACCTTCGTCAATTTGCGAGACGTTAGGTGTTGTACCCATTATTTCCACTCAAGAACGTTTTTCTTCCAGGCATACACCAAGCCGAAAGCTAAAATGGCTAAAAAAATCGCCATTTCGATAAAAGCGAAAGATCCCATTTGTTTAAAAGCAACTGCCCATGGATAGATAAAAATCACTTCAATGTCAAAGATAACGAAAATCAAGGCGTAAACATAGTATTGAACCTTGAACTGTACCCACGAATCTCCCTTGGTTTCTACGCCGCATTCGTAAGTTGCTGTCTTGATTGGATTTGGCTTCTTGGGAGCGACAATCTTTGCCAGAAGGATTGGGAGAAGAGGAAAGATAATTGCGATTAGGAGAAATACTCCTAAAAAAAGGTAATGATATTCATAAGAACTTGGGGACATAGCCACTCTTTCTAAAAAAAGCTAGCTTATAAGAAATTGAGAGTTATGTCAAATGGAACCCAAGTGGCGAAGATAACTGTTTGCTATCCTAAAGCAACAGTCAATTCTTACGCAAAATTATGAAGCAGAAAGTCCTGCGTACAGCCTAAGTCTTTTTTTATGGCATTAATAAGTCATTTATAGTAAACAACTTGTGTAAAATTCTGAGACGCGAATCCGAAAAGTTGTGGTATACTTAGTGTGACGTTTACAAAGGGACGCAACAAGGAATTTTAAAACAAGGAGATGCAGCATGAAGATAAAACTTCAGATGATGGGATTAGTTGCCTTGGCTCTTCTGTTTTGGGGAGGAGCTGCAATGGCTGCTGGGTCTCGTCAGGCGACGATATCCAATATTCGCGGAGAAGTTTTCATACGCCAGGATCAAGGGGATTGGAAAGCGGCCCAACCAGGGATAGTTTTGAATCAGGGCGATGAAATGAAAACCTCCTCAGGGGGGTTTGCCGAACTCCTTCTTGACGATGGAAAGGTAGGAAGCGTTCAAATTAAAGAAAAGAGTCTTTTTAAGCTTGAAACCATGCAAGAGGATCAAGCGACAGGCGATAAATCCACACTTCTTAATCTCGCGATCGGGAAAGTTATGGTTCATGCTGAAAAACTCCGTGGAAATTCGAAATTTGAAGTTAGAACGCCTACCTCAACTACCGGTGTGCGGGGCACGATGTTTGAAGTGAGTGTCGATTAATTCTGATCAGAGCCAAAAACACTTATGGATCGGAAACCGCCAGCGGGTTTGGTCGAAAGACGCGACGATCTATTTAGACGCACAACCCGAGAAGCGGCATATGTAGTCAGTGCAATACGGTCCAATCACTTAATTCATTTTGGGGGCTGCCTTCTTTTAATTGCATTCCATATTTTCCTTTTATCTACCCCTCTTTTGAATCGCTTAGAGTATACCTTTCTCGATTTTTTCTTTAGGCAAAGGCCAGTTTTGCAAGTTCATCCTGCAGTTGCTTATATCGATATGGCAGAGGATAGCATTCAGGCACTTGGCCGTTGGCCCTGGCCTCGTCGTTATCACGCCACGTTAGTGCATATTTTAAATGAGTGGAAAGCGCGGGCTATTATTTTTGATGTGGTTTTCAGTGAAGAAAGCAATGCGCTTGATGATGGCGCGCTTGAAGAAGCAATTAAGGAATCGGGACATGTGTATTTGCCTGTGGTTATGGATCGGAAGACGGGTGGGGAATTTTGGCTACATTCTCTCCCGCGATTGGAACAGTATGCACGTGGCGTTGGCCATATTAACATTACGCCTGATGCCGATGGAACGGTAAGACGGATTAAAACCTTTCTTAAAGTTGGCGATGAAACCTACCCGCATTTAGCCCTTCGTGTTGCATTTGATTATTTAGGGACGCCTGATAAAATTTCCTCGTTTGAAAAAAATAAATCGGAGCTTTTGATCAATTGGGCAGGGCGATGGAAAGACACCTTTCGTCATTTTTCTTACGCCGATATTTTGAAAAGTTATGAAGCAATCAAAAAAGGAGAACGTCCCATCATTTCTCCTGATGAGATTCGCGGCAAAATGTGCATTATCGGGCTGACGGCGTTTGGGCTTTCCGATATCAAGGTGAATCCCCTCGAGCCTGCTTACCCCGGTCCTGGAATTCATGCCAACGTCATTAATAGTATTTTGACCAATCAATTTGTTCGTTCCGCGTCCTTTCGAACCAATGCCGTTTGTTTGGTTATCATTGGACTTATTGTTTCCATCTTATTGGTGAGTTCTCGAAATGTGATCGCCTTTCTGGGAAGTTTTGTGGTTGGCTTTGGTTGGTTTTTTATTTCGTATCTTGTTTTCTTGCATAAGGGCATGTGGCTTTACGTCGCTCATGATGAGCTTTTAATTGTGATTCTCTTTGTCTTTTCCGCCGGTTTCCTCATGGTCGTGAAGAATAGAGAGCTAATGCGTTTATTCAAATTAGCAACGCAGGACGGTCTCACCGGTCTTTGTGTCATACGGTATTTTCGAATTTTGTTAAACCAAGCAGCCGACGAAGCACATCGAAGAGGAAGATCGCTTTCAGTTATTCTAGGAGACGTAGATCATTTTAAGAAATTCAATGATACTTATGGGCATGCTTGCGGTGATATGGTTTTAAAAGGGATTGCCCGGGTTATTCAAACTGCGGTTTCGGAGCAGGAAGAGTCAAAGAATGTTCAAGAAAAAAATATCGTGGCTCGTTATGGCGGTGAAGAAATTATTGTGATGCTTCGCAATTGCAATCTTCAAGAAGCCGCTTTTAAAGTCGGCGAACGTATCCGAAGAAATATAGAACAAGAAAGTTTTATGTGGGAAAGCAAACCGCTTTCTGTGACGATTAGTTTGGGTGTTTCGACACTCCATCCCGAAGAAACCATTCCCGATCAAATGATTCACCGCTCCGACGAAGCTCTTTATCGGGCAAAGGAAGAGGGAAGGAACCGCGTTTGTATTGAGGATTACAAAAAGCAGAAGGAAAATGTTCTCTAAAAAAGTGATCCGCCGGCGTTTGTTATTTTCGAAGTTCTATCATAGAATCTTACCGTCTTTGATCTAATCATTCATATCGCACTCGGATTCTTCAGAGTCGAGATTATTTTCTCTAGCAAGTTCGATCAAGTCTTGGAAATCAAGATGTCCCATTTCCTGCCAGTGAAAAACTCCGGTAGCGAGACTCCGATCCAAATAAGAACGTCTTTCATTCTCTTCGCTTGGCTCTTTGGGGTTCATATATGGTTACCCCCTTTCGTTCCAGAGTTCTTGAAATTTGGGATATTGTGCATAAAGCCTGTTTAATTCTTTTGTGAGGTAACCACCGGTCAGAGCATCAAGGCTTGCCGTCAGTTCATCGATTCGGAGTAATTGATTGGTGCGATCCAAAGGATCTGTTGGCGGTCTTAAAATAAATTCCGCCTGCGTTCGTCTTCGTTCAAAGTAAAGGCGAGTCGCTTCGCTTAGAATGTCATCCCTGAGTTCCACCATCAGTTTTTCGCGCGAATCAATCGAAGTTTGATAAGAGTTCCAAATGATATTGGATAGATCCCAGTTGAGACCAAAATCCAAACTTCGGGTTTCATCGGGAGGCCCGAAGATAAATTTATCAGGGTCGTTTGTGCCGCCGCGGTCTATGTCAATATTGTTGTTTCTTGAAAATTTCTTACCGACAGAAAAAGAAGGCACTAACGCGCGAAGCCGTGAAGTCCATTGCCAGCGTCTCGTTTTCCAATTGCTGACATTGGCATAACAAATCGCCTGTTTTTGGATCATTCCAACGGTCGGCTCGTTTCGGAAGAGTGTACACGCCAAATTCCATCGCTCCTCCGGAAAGGGTTGCGTGAATTCAGGATGATTCAATCCTGTTTCTATTTTAATTTGATAAACTCCTTCGCTGGTAGCAGCATAAAGAATTTCAGGTTCGCCTGAGACGAGCACCAATCGGCTTACTTGGACCGAAGGGAGTCCTTCATGCAATTCTTTCCAATGCTTTCCAGGTTGGTCGTACACATAAACGCCTTTTTCTGTTGCTGCGAAAAAAGAATTTTTCTTTTGTGAATAGACAAGATCCAAGATATTGGTGCTTTGTAAACCGCTTAACGGGAGACGTTCCCAGCGATTTCCTTCATCCTCGCTTACAAAAACCCCGTTTTGCGTTCCGATGGCCACCACCGAAAGCGGGTAATGAGTAACAACAATCGCTTGAATTAAATCGTGATGAGTGGATATTTCTAAGTCTGGGTCATCTGCTACTTCAGAATCCGATTCGATTTCCTCAGGATTAATTTGGTTTCTTGTTACATAAACACGATCAAGTTGATTTCGGTAAGGGAAGGATCGATAAAGTCCTCTTTCAGTTGCGATAAAAAGTTCATTATTTTCATGGTCTGTTTCAAGTTTGTTAATTAATTGGCGTGCCAGTTCATTAGTTTCTTTTTGCCATGTCTTGCCGTCATCGGGACTCAGGAAAAGCCCACCTTCAGTTCCAAGGTAAAGCATTTTGGGGTTTTGAGGATCGCGGCTTAAGCTGAGTGCGTTTGATTTGTTTTTCCGATATCCTTGAAATATTTTTTTCCAATTTTTGCCTTGATTGGTCGATTCAAATAATCCTTCGGAGCTCAGGAGAAACATTCGGTTTCCTTCGAAGTAGAGCCGATTGATTTTTGCGTGGGTCCCCAGACCCATCAACCGCCTCCAATTTTTACCTTGATTAAAAGAAGCATAGAGATCGCCATTTGTTCCGATAAATAAAAGATTAGAATTGGCGGGGTGGACGGCCACAAAATCGGTTTTCCCTTGGATTGGAACGTGTGAAACGGGTTGCCAGCTTTGCCCAAAAGCAGATTTAGTGTATACTGCGGCGAAACACATGGCGATCAACCACGCACGTGCTATGAATGAGTAGTGATGTTTGACGGTAGTCATGTTATTATTTAAAATAATAATAATTATAATAAAATATAAATATATGTCAAGAGGTATTTTTGAAATAGGAGGACAAATTGGGACTTAAGATTGGGATTGTAGGGCTTCCGAACGTAGGGAAATCAACTGTTTTCAATGCGTTAACCAAAGCGGGGGCTCAAGTTGCGAATTATCCTTTTTGTACAATTGATCCGAACGTTGGCATCGTTCCGGTTCCCGACTTACGCCTTTCAAAACTTGCAGAAATGTATAAACCTGAAAAAGTAACACCGACCACCATTGAATTTGTCGACATTGCAGGTTTGGTGAAAGGTGCATCGACAGGAGAAGGATTGGGCAATCAATTTCTTGGGCATATTAAGGAAGTTGACGCCATTTTGCATGTGGTACGTTGCTTTGAAGATCCGGATGTGGTTCATGTTTCTGGGAAAGTCGATCCCACACGAGATATCGAAGTGATTCAAACAGAACTTTGTCTTAGAGATTTGGAAACGGTAAACGCTCGTGCGAGAAAGTTAGAGAAGACAGCAAAGGGAGGTGACAAAGAAGCAACAGCGGCTTTATCAGTGGTCCAAAAAGCGACAAAACTTCTTGAAGCTGGCACACCAATTCGAAAAGGTGTGTGGATAAAAGAAGAACTTCCATTTTTGCGTGAACTTCAACTTATCACACAAAAACCCGTTCTCTATGGCGCAAATGTCAAAGAATCTGATTTGCCGAAAGGCGGGCTTTTGGTTGATCATGTTCGTGAGCTTGCCAAACAAGAGGATTCTCAAGTCGTAGTGATTTGTGGGAAAGTGGAAGCCGAAGTTGCAGAGCTATCGGATGAAGAAGCGAAACTTTATTTGAAGGAATTTGGCCTTGAGGAATCGGGACTCAATCAATTAATCCGGTTAGGTTATCAATTGTTGGGATTAATTACATTTTTAACGGCAGGCGAAAAGGAAGTCCGAGCTTGGACTGTTCATCAAGGTGCGACAGCGCCTCAAGCAGCCGGCGTGATCCATTCAGACTTTGAGCGCGGGTTTATTCGGGCGGAAGTCATGTGTTATGATGATTTGGTCAAATACGGAAGCCAGCAGGCGGTTAAGGAGAAAGGCTTGTACCGATTAGAAGGTAAAGAATACATCATGCAGGATGGAGACGTCGTTTATTTTCGTTTTAATGTCTAGGAGTGTACGTCATACGACTTATTTGGTAGAATATATACAATTATATGCTTGCCATTGTCGAAGATTACAAAGCAGTTTTTAAGCGCGACCCTGCTGCGAGAATCTGGTTAGGATGGCTTGAAGTCCTATTTCTTTATTCGGGATTTCACGCCATTTTCTGGCATCGGATTGATCATTTTCTTCATGCAAAACTCCATATTCCGTTTATTCCACGTTTCATTGCCCAGCTCGTCCGTTGGGTTACGGGAGTTGAAATTCATCCAGGAGCTAGGATTGGTCCTGGGTTTTTTATCGATCATGGCATGGGAGTTGTAATCGGTGAGACAACGGAAATTGGGCGCAATTGCACACTCTATCAAGGCGTTACACTTGGCGGGACAGGTTTGGAACGTGGCAAGCGACATCCAACCTTGGGCGATAATGTAGTTGTTGGTGTTGGAGCAAAGGTGTTAGGTCACATTCGGATTGGAAATAATGTGAAGATTGGTGGCGGTTCCGTAGTCGTACATTCTGTGCCAGATAACTGCACGGTAGTTGGCGTTCCCGCTGAAATTGTTCGCCGTGAAGGTAAAAAGATCTCTGGCGAAACCATGTTAGACCACGGAGATTTGCCAGATCCGGTTCGGGAACTTAAAAACAGAATTCGCAATCTCCAGAAGGAAATTGAGCACCTCGAACAGGAATTATTAAAAGACAAGAACAAGTCCGAGAAAACGGCTTCCTGAGATTAAATTCGTCCGGTCAAAGTGCTGTAGATTCCTTATTTCCACCTTATTTCTGCGTATTCCGGTGAAAGTTTCCAGTGATTCCGGCGGAAAGTTTCCAGTGATTCCGGCGGAAAGTTTCCACTCATTCCGGTCAATCCTTCCGCTCCATTTTTTCGGAGTGAAGCG
>Ga0209515_10001229_pt1 | contig 43877 bp, 47 predicted proteins | sample Subgroupgradi54m_FD_187454 | JGI IMG/M metagenome (GOLD analysis project Ga0209515, IMG submission 187454) | Subsurface groundwater microbial communities from S. Glens Falls, New York, USA - GMW60B uncontaminated upgradient, 5.4 m (SPAdes)... ... | reverse complement strand
TGGTCATCCCGGAATTGGGTGAATCGTGTTCGTGGTAAATTATCTTGTAGTCCGGGAAAAAACTGAGAAACCAAGTCGCAGGACAAGATAGAGGATCTGAGGCGTAAAGCCACCGCGGCTTCCATCTGAGAGTCCAGACAACTACCCAAATACAAAACCAAACGAAATGAATCTTTTGACGCCATCCGGAATGACAAAACGGAAGTTGTCGTGTCTGAATATTGGAGTGCGGTGAAAATCGCAAGTTGTCGGTGGCATAGCTACCTGTCCCTAAAAAAAGTACATTCCAGCCATTTTGCGCCAGTATATGAGAACTGTGTTCAAGCGGCGGATACCCCGCCGGATTCGTATATTGAATATAAATAACGCGTTGCTGCTTAATTGTTGATTTTCCGAGCAATGATTTCACCCCATACATCAATTTTTTTGACAGGCCGGCTATTTTGATCGAAGATTTGATAACGGCATTCTCTGAGGAAACTTAGCAACGATTCAGCCGTGGTTCCTATTTCCTTCCAATTATAAGGATGGACTTCAATATAAATAATGCGTGGAGCACGACGACTATCCCGAAGTAAACGAACAGCTCCCTTAAGCACCTCTTCTTCGTAGCCTTCCACGTCGATCTTAAGAATGTCGATATGCTCCGTGGAAAAGATTGTATCCAGACTTACACATTTCACTGACTGGCTTCCATTCTCTGAAATGGGGCTAACTTTGGATTCACTGCTTCTATTTGCCTCAAAAAAAACTGTACCATCTTTCGTACCAACGGCCGTTTGAATCAGTTCAACCCGTTCCGAAACCTTATTGAGTTCGACTTGTGCTTTTAACAAGCTGAAATTTTTTGGGTTAGGTTCAAATGCAACCACTTTTCCAGACGGCCCGACACGACTTGCCAAAGCAACCGTATAGAGTCCAATAAAAGCTCCGACATCGGTCACAATATCACCCGGGCGAACTTCAGCCATCATATGTTTCCAGATGTCGGGCTCATAGATTTCTGGAACCCCTCGAAGCTCCGGTAAGACTAAAATTGAGTCGGTTCCATTAATGGTACGCTCAAGCCCCTTTTGTGCTAGCAAAGCAATTGTCTTGTTGTAACGGGGCCTCGCCCAATTCCAAAACCAATCCTTTTGCTCCAAAAAATGACTGTGGCGGAGGGTTATGCACCCTTTTTCAAAGATATGCATCGAAGATAAAGCGCCTCCATCTCCCTGGCTACTTCTTCCATCTGCCGGGGCGGTTGAATGCCGGAACGTAACTTACCCAGTAAATCCTTTTCTTCGCATAACCTCCGGAGTGCATCACGCCATGCTTGAAGGGAATTAAATTCCACAAGAAGGCCGTTTACTTCGTGTTGTACTAACTCAGCAATACCTCCCAATTTTGAACCGAGGACAGGAATGCCGGCAGCGAATGCCTCGAGAACCACCAGCGGTCCGGTTTCCAACCATTGGGAAGGCGCGACAAGCAAATCATACCGAGGCAATATCGCCGCTATTTCTTTCCCGTCTTTACCAAAATGAAAAGAAATTCGGGAGTCATAAGATGCCAAGTTTCTCAGCTGTTCCAAATAAACTGAATTGTCTTCTCCTTGATTGATGAAATAAAGATCGAGCGATAAGGAAAGCTGGGGCGAAGCGGTAACTGCCTTGATTAAAATATCGATTCCCTTGGTTGGATCGAGACGGCCCAGAAAAATGAGTTTCAATGGAAGAGAGGTTCCCGGCTTTTTCGTTAGTTCTGAGTGAGGTTGCATTGGAAGACTTCGATTTAATCCATGGCGAGAGAGGGTCATTTTCTCAAAGGGGACACCGTTATTCTTGAGTAATTCCAATGTCCATTGACAAAGAACAACAATATGATCGACTTCCGAAACAAAGGTCCGGAGGGTCTGGTGACGAGTTTGAATGAGGAAACGCATACGAAGGGCTGTCCAAATTCCTCCACTAAGATGGGCTTTTCCTAAGACATTTCCACAAACCACGGGCATTCGCCCCACCAAATCACTTAATGGACGCGGCAAGCCAAGGCCTTGCAAGGTACACCGCGTGCACAGGTCGGTATTTAATCTCCCCTCACAAACCTCACGCCCCCAACGCATCAATGTCCCCCGCTGACAACTCACTGTCGGCGTATGGTAACTGAAAACGACGGGGATCCCTCTGCGCTTTGCTTCCCGCACGAGACGAAGAGAAACGGCACGCGTAAATGCGTGAACATGGACAAGTTCTGGAAACTCCTCATCGAGGATTTGCCCAAAAGTCTCAGCTGCCCGGATGTCCCCTTCTCCATATAAATCGTGAGGATCATTAACGCGCCCGACGGCGAAGCGTCTCACTTTAAGCTCTCCATGCATATAACTCGCGTCACGTTTCCCTGGTGCCGTTATTACGACTTCGACATCCCTCTTTTGCAAATGCTTGGACAGTGATTCCACGTAAACCTCAGTTCCTCCAATGGCATCGGGATGAAAACAGTATGGAACTTGAATAACTTTGAGTTGGGATCTCAAATTTGTCTTTCTATGCTTGGAGAGCAACTGAGATAGTAGTCTCTAAACTGAGAATGTGCGGTCATATGATCGACTTCGACTAGACTGTCGTCTTTAATAAGAAACTTACGATAGGAACGACCATGGAAAAAATGGTTTAAATCACGTTCGTAAGGTTGGAGCACCTCACAGATAATGTCGGGGTGCCACTTCTCCAAGAGATCACCCATTCCCTTGAGAACGTTTAATTCATTTCCCTCTACATCCATTCGGATTAGCTCTATTTGATGAATGTTTTTTTCTAAACAATAGGTATCAAGGCGCATTGTCTGCACTAGAATGCTTTGATTCTGGGGAACGAAGTCCCTAATGAGAGAGCCGGTTGACCAGCTTTGGTCGGTGGGCAGAAACAATTCCTTTAGGCCATTCTTGTCGGACAAAGCGATTTGATTAAGATGTAGATTTCTGAAGTCATTACGACAGCTATTCTGTTTTAACCAATTAAATATGTCTGGATTCGGCTCGAAACTATGGATTTCTCCACGGTCGGACGTGTAAGAGGCTGCCAGAAATGAGTAATAACCAATATTCGATCCAATATCAATGATGTGAGATTTTGATTTTAGAAGTTTACAAAAAAAATTTGCAGTCCCCCGCTCATAACCGTCATATCCAAAAAAATACCACATCCGACTCAGATCCTCCCTAAGGTCTAGTAATAATTTTAAGTGTTTTCTATTCGGCAATTGGATCTTAGATAAGATGGTCTTGGAGGGTTGTGTATCTTCTGAAAAGAAATTGTACAAACGCTGTTTATTTTTCAATGAAAGAAAAGGGAATTTTATCGCATCACGAATCATATTCCGAGTAAGGAGTTTCGCGCCAGGAATTTTATACAAAGTACGAAAAATCCGTCTTAGATGCTTATGCCGCTCCGAAGGAATGCAAATCAAATGCTTTCTTATCCGTGAGTTAAGAAGGTTCATTTTGCTTTAATCGCCTCAAAGTTGCTTTTGTTCTTCGGTACTTTAGAGCCAGCCATTCGGCTTGTCTGTAACCCAAAAACTTAGAAGCAATGGCTAAGAACTTGGGGCTAGCAGGGATATACCCGGGCTGCAATCTTTCTAAAGCAAGGCGGGCTTCCTCAAACAACGGATGATCCTTTTCAAAGCTTGCTCTTGCCACATAACCGTAAACTTTTAACAACGCTTTGAGACGATTCTCTTCTACCCCGCCATTACTGCGCCACCAAGCTTCGATTTCAACGGCATTGATGAAGCAGTCTCGAACGAACGCTTTTGGATCACACGTGGAAACCGATTCACCGGTATGGATTCGATAATAGGCCATCACTTCCGGACAATAAATAAAACGAGCTCCTCGAAGCGCACAATCGAGTGCGAACCGGGCATCCTGTATTACTAAAAGTTTCTCATTCCATCCCTGAACCGCTTCTACAATCTCTCTACGAAACAGATAAACCGCCGGTGGACACCAAAAATCTGTAAACAGATCGATTTCGGGCGTCTCTGACATCTCCCGTTTAATGATTTCTCCTGGGCTATAGATGTTGTTGGTATTCTGAGTTAATGAGTGCCAATTTCCATAGGCAATATCCGCTTCGCTAACCTTCATAGCTTGAAGCTGTGTTTTAAGCTTTCCGGGAGCAAGGACATCATCCGCATCAAGATATTGGATAAATTTTCCTTTGGCTAACTGGGTGCCGCGATTTCGGACTCTTCCAGGGTTGCCGCAATGTTCGATTTCCACCAAAATAATCTCTGGAAATTCGCTTCTGATGAGAGACACGCTCCGATCCGAGGATCCGTCATCGACAACGATTACTTCAATCTCTTGAAGATGCTGTCTTTTAACACTCTCTATAGTTTCTCGAAGATAGGCTTCGGCGTTGAAACAGGGAATGATGACTGATACAAGAATTTCCGTCATATTTGATAATTAATAGACGGGGTTAGAAAACAATGCACGAAGAATCGGGGATGTTCACTCAAGGTTTGAATTGGTGTGTAGTTCTTTTAAGATAACGTTAGCCGCGCTTTCAACGTTGTTTGTACCATTTGTATTCAGCTTTTTTATTAACATTGTGTCCGGAGAAGAAAAATCTGGATAATGCGCTATGGCAAAAGAGATGGCATTTCTCAGAGCATCTTCTGGGCGTGCATAGACGGTTTGATAATTTGGATGATTTTCCAAATGTTTGTAACCTTTTGAAGGCCCTGATGAATCTATATCAAATGCGATGACAGCTTTGCCCAAAGCCAATGCTTCTTCGCCTGCGGTAGAAGCCCTTGTGATTACGACGGTTGAAATGCTTAACAAGGAATAAAAATCTAGCCCGGGGATATTAGGTTCGATGATAGCCAGATGCTCTGGCTCATGAACTTCAGACGGAATAGATGTGCGATAAATATTGGGATTAACACAATCGTTAGGATGCATTTTTACGATCAAATAAATTTTTGTAAAATCCATGCTGTTGTAAAGGTGTTTCATATAACGAACATATTTTTCTCCGTTATCTCCATATTCTGAATGAAGACAAGTTGTAACAAGAACCAGTTTTTTTGTCTCGATGATTTGACGATTAAGAGAAAAATAATTTACGAGTCGAGTCAAAACTTTGTCGCGATCGACCGAATTTAGACTATCGTGGAGAGGGTTCCCGACAATCCGTAAACGAGAAGGACTCACCCCGTATTGGGTCACGAGTCTATTAAAGGTTTCTTTATTCCAAATTAAAACAATATCAGAAGCCGCCGTAGAAAGTTGTTTCAAGGAATCATCGCGTGTTCCACCATGCTGAATGGATATTGTTCTCACCGAAAATCTGCGCAAATGGTTTGCCGTTTCAAATCCAAACCGAAAATGCGCTGTTAAATTTTGATCTAAACACATGAGCACAACCTTACCTTTAGGCTGAATGGCAGCTCGTATAAAACTATATTGGTCAAATTCAATGTGGCAACCTAAAGACAAAAGTTCTTCCAAGATCAATGGCTTAAGTTTTGTTAAAAGAACGAGATTGATTCTGTAATTTCTCGTTTGGCGATCTTTACGACGAAGTAAGCGATAAACAATCGGAAGGAGCATTCTCTCGCAAGGGGTCGCGCTAATCAGTACGATGATCTCCTCTCCTCCTTGCAACCTTTTCCCCCAGAACAAGAAGCAAAAAAACTTCCACAGTACTGTGAGACGATTCTTATAGACGACTCTTTCTCGTATTGAAAAATTATATCTTTCTCCCAAAAAAGATTTTTCGAGCCATTCTAAGCATTTTTTTAGGGCCGTTCGGATTGTACGTCGCAAATATTTCCAAGACTGTCTAAAAGAGTGGGTGAGCCGTCCCCATATTCTCCATATTCCGTTCATAAGAGGCCGAACGATTGGATGCATTTTGGGGATAAAAGCTATTCTTTTTAGAATAAAACCTTGCTCGCAGGCGCTTGTCAGTTCTTTGGACGAGAGAAACCCTTTTCTAACCGCCTCCAAATAAAATTTTTCCCAAAAAAATCCAAAGCAGTGATGGTGAAATCGCCAGGGCTGGCGTGATAGATCAGTAAAATGGATGATCTTAGAATCCTGTTTGACCACGTCAAGATGATTCCAGATATCAGGAAGTTCTTGCACCGAAAAATCGAATTTCTTTCTGAAACCAGATTTCATCCACATCATATCTTTATAAAAAAACTTTTCCTCCTCTAGACTCTCGATGATCTCTTGGGGATTCCATCCTGCCAATTTTTGGCAATCCATCAACATCACACTGGAAAGATAGCCATCTTCTGTAGTTTTTGTTTTATCTGGAACGGCGGCGATTGCTGAACCCGTATCTAATTTATAATTCCACAATTCAAGGATGTCTTGCAAAACAATCTGGTCAGAATCGAGATAAATTGCGCGGCTTTGATAATTGCATAAATAAGGAATGGTAAACCGGCAGAGTGAAAAAGCAGTTGCTCGATTTAAGTGAAAGTGCTCTGCGGCCCTCAACATTTCCTCATGAGAACCGTTTTCGTTTTTCACGGTTCCTCTTACTCCATCAAATATCTTTATTTCCAGCGGCCATTTGGTACATTTATGAAGCGAAAATATTAAGACTCTTTCTTCAATGAAATTTTTAGCACTTGAGCCTATGAATATCCTTATGGGAGTTCGCATATCTTCATTCATTGACGATAAATCAAGAATTGGATCGGAAACCGCTTGCGAGCTGGGCTACTTTTCTGATTTGACTCGGCTTAAGGTTGGTTCCCGAAGGAAAACAAATTCCTGTCGATGAAATTTTGTTAGAATATTTACGGGTTTTCTCGAGATAAGGATTCTGACGAGTTACGGGAGTAAATACCTGTTTCGCTTCCACGCCTCGTTTGGCCATATATTTAACAAACTTTTCAGAAGGGAAACGGCCCTTTACAGCATACATCCAAGGAACAAAGAAGGAGTGTTCGGTGCTTTGCTGTTTTTCAAACATTTTGCTATCCAAATATCCGTCGTAGATTTTGGAATTTCTCATCTTAGTCTTGATAAGACCATCAATCCGTTCTAATTGCGCAAGTCCAATAGCTGCTTGTAGGTTGGTCATGCGATAATTGTAGCCAATTCCGCCGTGGTTATAACCGCTGCTTACCCATTGGTTGCGTAATTTATCAATACGCTCGGCTAGTTTACGGTTATTGGTGCAGACCATACCTCCTTCGCCTGTCGTAATAGTTTTATTGGCGAAGAATGAAAAAACAGCGACATCTCCAAAAGCTCCTGTCGGCTTTCCTTTATAAGTTGATCCGAGAGATTCTGAACAATCCTCAATGAGATAAAGTCCATGCTTTTTCTTGAGAGCCATGAGTTCGTTCATATCACAAGGATTTCCATAGAGATGGACTGCTATAATGGCAACCGATTCACGGCTAATCCTGCTTCGTATATCCTTAGGATCGATGTTCCAAGTTGCCGGATCGATATCACACATGATAGGAAGAGCATTGCAGTAAGACACAGCGTTGGGCACGGCAATGTAGGTCAAGTCCGGTACAAGAACTTCGTCTCTTTGTTTTACTTCTAGAGCCAATAAAGCTAAATGGAGTGCAGAAGTCCCGCTTGAACAGGTCAGAGCGTATTTCACGCCAATATATTGGGCAAAAGCCTTTTCAAATTTCTCAATAAATTGGCCACGACCTGAAATCCAACCCGAATCAAACGCTTTCAAAAGAAAGCGCCGTTCGAGAGAACTCAGGTTTGGACCGGCTACAGGTATTTTTTGAAGTGTTGGGCCATTACGTCCCATGTGAATCCTTGGACACTTTTCGAGACATCCGTGTCAAGTTTGTAGGCGTCTTCGATCATCTTTTCCACATTTCGTGGTTTACTTCCAATTGGAAAAATAAACCCGTTACGCCCATGATAAATATAATCACGGGCATTTCCCGTGTCTGAGACTACGGGAACGAGATTGGCCATCATCGATTCGATGAGGGCATTGGGTCCGCCACCCTCGAGGGCGGATGTTGAGAGATAGACGTCGCATTTTTCGTAACGTCTTGGGTAATCACAATAGTCAACATTTTGAACCAATTCAACATTAGGTAGGGATGCCAACTTTTTAAATTTGTTCCACTGTTCCCATTTGGTTCCCAAGATAAAGAATCGACGCTGTGGCATATTCTGAATGATGGACAGCATAAGCTGGGGAGATTTTCTTTCGTAATAACAGCCTGAAATAAGAATCGGGCCGCTATTTCTCTTGTGTGGCTTGAACATCTCAGGATCAGAACCTTCTGGAACAAAAGAAACTTTATTTTGAGGAACGCCTTTTTTAACCAAGAGATCTACACTAGTTTTGTTTTCAGCAATCACCTGCCTAACTTTCTTAAGAAACGGTTTGACGCGGGAAATGGGTAAAGACTCGTGAGTAAAAAAGACCACTGATTTTTCCTCTACCCCAGGATTGAGTTCAAATACCGCAGGAGTTAAAGCGTAATGCATGATGAGGTAGGATTCTGAAGGGGGAAGCGCGGCTTGGGAATAAGAATAGAAAACCTCCCCCTCAATCCGCTTACCCACCTCATGAGCAATCCGATCAATAATCCATCCTTTATTTGGGGACGGGATGACTACGCAAGTGCGGTACATAAGTATAGATATTCCTCTAATCTCTCAGCTACGTTGCTGAGCGTTAAATCGTAAGCATGATAATGGGTGTACCAATAAACAAATTGATAGGCCAAATCTCTCCGTTCCGATTCATAAGAGAGCAGGAAATTCTTCGCTTCATCGAGTCTGCGGAGGCTCCCCTTAAATGTAACTTTACTGTAATCGCAAGCTCCGAAGGTACAGACCGGCTTACCATGAATGAGGGCTTCAAAACCCGTTCCGGAATTGATAACAAATAGCCCTATTGAGCGCTTGATAAGCTCATGGATATTCCCATTCACTTTTTGGACATAAGGGCTGCGACTGGTAGCATCATCAATGGCTTTGTGAAGATCAAGGTCATACTTGTTAAAAGGATGCATTTTGAAACCAACATAATTTTTTGTTTCGACGGCCCAAGCTTGGATGGAGTCTATAAAGTCACGGACGGTGATGGGAGAATGCCAGAGAATCGTGTAATCGCGCGGAATCTGAATAGGCACAAGAGTAAATTTCTTTGGCGTTGCATCCGTTGTCTCCGGCTGATCACATTTCGATACCCCCGAAGCCGATAATTTTTCAGACAATTCTTTTACCCATTCAATGGCGTATTCATCGAAGGGAAAATTTTCTTGGGAGAAATCATTAGAAGAATGATCGGCACCCCACCCGTTGGTATCAAGAGTGAAAAGATTCCTAAGATGCATTTGCATATAAAAAAAATCGCCCTGAGGAATATCCCGTTTTGTTTTATGGACATAGATACGTTTATCAAAACTTCCTTTGAGATCGGGGATATGAGGATGTTCTGCTTGGGTAATTACTTCGTGGCCTAATTTTTTTATTGTTTCGATGAGGAGTCGTTCAAATACCAGCCATTCCGGAGTACCCCGCTTTTGATCTTTCGGAAGAGGAGTCCCAGTCTTACTGTTAATTCTGTCATTGAAAGTACGTATGAATATTTTCATAGTTTTCGGCACACGGCGATATTGAAAAGCCCTCCCCAACCTTCCTCAATTTTTTGATTTCTCTTATCTTTTTGGGTGAAGCGGGCAATTGGCCAGAGATTGCAGGATTCGATCAATTCAGTAAATTCTTTCTGAGTAAAGTGCCGTTTATGAAATGGGAATTTTTCTGGAGAATAATGTTGGGTATCGGCATCCGGAGTGGAGATCAGAATCGTACCCAAAGGCTTGATGGCCTTTTGGATCTCTTTTAGCACCTCAAAAGGTTCATCGACATGTTCAATAACTTCAAAGGCAGTTACAACATCGTAGAATTCTTCGACATCGATAGAATTTCCAACGCGATACACAATATTTCGGCTCCGATAATGCTCTAAGGCATATTCAATTGCCTCGTATTCTTTATCAATGGCATAAATGGTCTCTGCATAAGGGGAAAGAATGTAGGCGCCGTAACCCACTCCGCAACCAAAATCGAGGACCTTGTGACTTTTTTCTATGTAATTTGTGGCTAAAAGATAACGGGAAATATGATCGGGGCGAATTCCCGTAAGGGAGGGAGAGACTTGTCTTTCGCCTTGCTTCATTTCAATAAAACTTCTGCGCCTCCCAGTACGCATAAAACTTTCCTTTTTTTGATAGTAGTTCTTGTAATGAGCCTTCCTCGATAAGCTCACCTTCTTCGATCACAACGATTTTATCTGCACTCTGAATCGTTGAAAGCCGATGCGCGATGATAATGGCCGTCTTTCCTTGAATCGCCTCGTCAATTGCCTCCTGAATTAATTTTTCGGTTCGCGTATCCAATGCGCTCGTAGCTTCATCCAGGATAAGAATGTCGGCTTTTTTTAAAATTGCGCGTGCAATCGAAACCCTTTGTTTCTCTCCCCCTGATAGTCTTATTCCCCGATCGCCAATCAAGGTGTCCAATTTTTCGGGAAGTTTATTTACAAAATCGTCCAAACGGGCTTTCTTTACCGCATCCCACAAATCATTTTCATTAACTTTACCGTTTAATCCGAAAGTCAGATTGCTCCTTAAAGTATCGTTAAAAAGGAGAGCTTCTTGGCTGACAAACGCCATTCGATCATGCAAGGATTTCAATGTGAAATCTCTGATGTCGATACCATCCACAAGAACGGAGCCGGGCGGAGAATCGTAAAATCTCATGGCTAGATGAATCAAGGTCGTCTTGCCCCCGCCGGAAGGGCCGACGACAGCTGTTGTTTCTCCTTTTTTTACCAGGAAATTTAAACTTCTAAGGACAGGAACTTCTTTAAGGTATGAAAAATCCAAATTTTTGAACTCAATCCCTTCATTGAGTCTATTAAATCTCTTCTTTCCTTCAGAGACAAAATATTTGCCTTCATCGCTTAAGATACTCAAGATATCTTTAACCGGGCCTACGACAGCTGATAGCCTGCTTTTTACATCATTAAAAAGAGACAGCATATTTAAGGTCCTACGGATCAAGTAGAAATAAACCAGATATCCAGCAACTGTCCCAACCCTTTGTTTCGAAATCAGCAGAATCATAAAAGAAATGAGCGCGAGAAAGGTCGTGAGAGTAACGATTTCTTGAATGGGAAAGATGAGGTTGGTTTTTTTGTTCATACTGAAGTCTATTTGTCTGAGAGAATTGCTTAAAGAAGCGAATATTTTTCCCTCTTCCATTTCTTGGCTATAGGATTTTACAAGCGGCATACAACTTAAAATATTGAACATCTTGGCGCTGAGCCCAACACGCAGACGAGTTTGAATCTCTGAAGTCTTTTGAATCCGCTTCATGAGCCACTTTACTGAAAAGCCGAATAAGGGAAAGGTGAGAAAAACAATGAGCGTCAATTTCCAAGAAATAAAAATCATTAAAGCGACGTAAACGGCAAACATAAAAAAGCCGTAAAAAAAGTTATTGAGTCCTGAAAGCGCATCCGCGACGGAATTGACGTGACCGGACAAGATCTCAGCAATATGGCCCACATTCGCGCGATCAAAGTAGAGTTTGCCGAAACTCAAATAGCGACTGAAAAGGAGGGTTCGAAGGTTGTGGGCAAATTTCTGAATTTCATAAAAGACGCTACAGTTGCTTAAATACATAAAAAGGTTTTTTAAAACGGCCGAAGCAAAAATTGCGGAAAGAAGAATTCCGGCGAGGGTGATATTTCTTGCACCGATTGACTGTGGCAAATAAATAAAAACTTCCTGGAAAAACGGCCATTCTCGCACAAAAGAAAAATCCATTTGAATGGCTCCCTTTACAAAGGGAACTAAAATACCAATGCTCAGCCCCTCAAAAACAGAAGCCAGCAAAGAGAGTGATGCCGGAACGGCAAAATGAAGTGGGTTAATTTCAACTTTTCGGAAAAAGCCTCTTAAAGTAATAAATGAAGAATAAATCCTCAAATTTCTTAACCTTGACATATCGGAGCTCCGATATTTTCAATTATATTTTGTAGCAAAATAGAGAAATTATTTCGAGAAAATTTATCGGGGGAAAAGGGTTGCGTTGTTTTGTTTAACCCATCCATTAAAGCGGTGAGTAAACTCGCAGGGTGACTAATATCCACGGCGTTCCCCAATTGTCCCTCAGCAAGTGCATCCATACTACCGTCCTGATTTCCTCCTATGACGGGAATGCCACACGCAATGGCTTCCAAAAACACGATCCCGAATCCCTCACCACCACTTGGCATCACAAAAAGATCAGCTGTTCGGTAAAGATCCACAAGCTCTGACTCTTCGATCTGACCGATGAAACGTATCGCCTTCTCGACGTCCTTTTCACGAGCCATTTTCTCAAGTCGAGACCTGTCTTCCCCCTCTCCTGCAATCACATAAACCAAATTGGGATATTTTCTAAGAAGATTAGGTATGAGATCAATTACTCGGTCCTGACCTTTATATCTTTCTTTCGAAGAAAGTCGTGACACTGTCAGAAGAACTTTTTTCCCAACCAATCCGTGGCGCTTTAATAGGTATTGGGGTTTTGGCCCTGGCTGGAATTTTTCTTCCACAGTGGGTGGCAGTACTTTGACTTTTTCGGGGTTTACGCCAGACCAAGTTAAAAACCGACGGCGAGTGTACCGACTTATGGCGATAATAAGCGAGGCCTGTTTCACTGCCCAACGAATAAAAATCCCCGGCTCGGTCCAGCTTTCAATTCCATAAAGAAGAATGTTGAAAGGGATCTTTGCCGGCTTCGCCAAGAAAGCCGAAAGCGGTGCTAAATTGATATGTGCGCAAAAAATTAAATCAAAGGGCCCGTCGGTTAAAAAAGTCCACAACGCCGAAAAAATAAATCCGATTTTACCTTTGAGGGATTTTTTTAGAATGACTCGGGGAGGAAATTTTTCTCCTGCACTTGCTCCGCGCGACAAAACGACAATGGATCTAATTTTATCCATTTCGGCGAGCGCCGTTAAAAAATTGTTATTGAAGCGCCCTATTCCTCCTTCTTCTCCCAAAGTTTGCGTAACGAGGGCTAAGATTCGCATTTTTGATTAATGTCGTTTGCCAAAAAAACAGAGGAAGCCCAATTTTGAGCCCACGGGCGACCGTTAAGTCCCCCATCTTTTGGGGACCACTGCTTCATGGGAATGCCGAACCCGGTTTTGGCGCGGTTAAGGATTTCGTCGGGCAAAGATGTTCTGAGACTTGTTGCCAAAAGTTTTTTGGTAGGAGAAAAATGCGCAATTTTCTTTAATAAAAATGCGTCGACAAAAGGGGTGCGGATTTCAAGCGAGTGGGCCATCCCCGCCCAATCGGCGTCGCGAAGCAGTTGATTGCGCAAATAAAGGGAAGCTTCGAGGGCGGCTACCCGTCCGAAAGAATTTCCCGGATCCGGCTCGATCGCTTTTTTGATGTGCTCTACCACGCGAAGCCGCTTCAATCCTTCCCGCGAAATTTCTTTATCGAGAACTGAGTCCAATTCCCACGGCATGAAGAGCCCGCGTTTCAGGAAATAAGCGCCCGGATAAGTTCCGCCATATTTAAAAAGCCCGGAATATTTTGGGTGAAGACGGGAGAATCGATTCACCCCATTAAATAAATGGCGAAAGCCTTCGCCTAAAAACGGAATGCGGGACGGCACGGCAAAGGCTGAGACCATTCGAGGCACATCATTAAAGGAAGGGTAACCGCCAAAAAGTTCGTCGCCGCCCAATCCGGAAAGCGCGACCTTGAGTCCGATTTCTTTTGCGGCCTTACTGACAAAGTAAGTATTAATACCGTCAATCGTGGGCTGATCCATCGCTTCTAAAATACGCGGCAAATCGCTCTCAAACTCTTCCCGAGTAACTTTCTTCATATGATGCTTCGTCCCGTAAAGGGCCGCTGCTTTTTGGGCCAAAGGGGGTTCATCTTCCGGTTTTCCTCGAAACTCATCGAAACCCAAAGTGACCGTTTGCAAATTCGAGACGCCTGCTTCACGGGCCAGGCCTACCAGTGAACCCGAATCAATTCCAGCAGAGAGAAAAACCCCCACAGGAACATCCGATACAAAGTGATGACGCACCGAATCGAGCAAAGCTTCTTTGATGACTTCTACTTTGTGATTGCCCGAAGTTTTTTCTTGAGCTGCATTTTGAAAAACTCCCGCAATGGAAAAATAGGATTTGGGAGCGGAAGGCCCGGTAGCATTGACGGTAACGATGCTGCCCGCCGGCACCTGTCGGATTTCTTGATACGTCGTAAAAGGTTCGGGAACGCTTCCCATGAGAAAAAAACCTACGACCCCCGCGGGCTCCGGGATTTTTGAAACTTTATCACTTTTCAGGAGGGCTCTCACCTGCGAAGCCGCACGAACTGTCCAACCGTCATCGGCATAATAAAGGGGTTTGATTCCGTAAGGGTCGCGGGCAAGAAGCATGGTTTTTTTTCGCGCGTCCCACAAAACAAACGCAAACATTCCGCGCAACTCGTGAACCATCTCTTCGCCTTTTTCTTCATAAAGATGAAGAAGAACTTCAGTATCGGAATCTGAATGAAAAACACGGCCCGTACGCTCAAGCCGCGAGCGGATTTCTTTGTAATTATAGATTTCGCCGTTAAAACTCACGATTAAGTTTCCGTCCCGGTTTTGCATCGGCTGGGCTCCCCGCTCGGAAAGATCAATAATAGAAAGGCGCCTGTGGGCTAGTCCCACGCGGTGATTTTGGGAAATCCATTCCCCCGAGCCGTCCGGCCCGCGCAGACTCATCGCGTCGCGAATCCTTCGGAGCTCCTGGGGATTCACTTCAAGCGCCGCATAGTGATAAGCAAATATCGCTGCGATTCCGCACATAGCTTCGCCCTCTCAGTCACAGGCCATCCATTTCCTGCGGCTTACGAGGGCCCTTCAACGAAACGAAATTAAATTTTCTCGATCAACGCTTCGTCAATTTCCACAGAGACGGACTGAAAAAGAAGGTCTAGGGAAATGACAAGACGCGTGTGTTTATTTTTCCTGACGATAAAACCTTCAACGCCTTTTAAAGAACCTGAACGTACGTAGACCCTGTCTCCTGCATTTAAATAAGGATAAGGGTCGATTGTGATCGCTTCTTCCACAAAACGCCGGAGTGTCGCCAATTCTTTTTCCGCGATCGGCACAGGAGCTGAGTTAAATCCGACCAGCCGGACCGATCCGTAGGTGTTGAGTACCTCTAAACGGTCTTTCAGGGGGATTTTGACAAAGAGGTACCCCGAAAAAATGGGTTGTTCGATGGATTTGACCCGGTCTGACCAGTGACGCGTGATTTTGCGAAGCGGGAGGAAAGTCTCGACGCCTTTTTTTTGAAGTTCAGTATCTAAACACTTTTCATGCCGGCTCTTAGTGGAAAGGGCATACCAGTGTTTTTCATCCCAGAGTGCGGGGCAAGCGGGAATCATTTGTTGTCGCAGCCTCTTTTTTAAAAAGGGGTGGTCAGCCTTTTCCCATTCGCTCCATTAACCAGGCATCCAGAATGTCTTTCTTAAATCTCCACTGCCCCCCGATTTTTACCGCGGGAACTTCATGTTTCTTGAGAAGCCGGTAGATCGTCACCAGGTGAAAACCCAGGTATTTTGCCGCTTCTTTGGGAGTCATGATCTGTGTACGCTCCCGCCGAGGGTGTTCTCTCTTTTCGTTTTTGCCTTCCTGATTCACGAATTCATCTGCTTTTTCCATTGAAATCCCCCTTTTTGATTAAAATTTTAGCTCAAGTTGTTGAATTCTATAACAAACACTAGCACTAAAGTCTAAATCTGTCAATATTGCTATATATTGTTATATGGAAAAAGCGTGCCTCGCCCCTTCAGAAACGTGGCTAACTGGCCGAAGAATAGGGTTGGATAATCAGAGGGGTGTTAGTATAATGAAACTTCGTTTTGGCGTTTTCAGTCTTTTTGATTTTTTTCACTCACGAAATAAAAACCAAAGGAGCGGTCCCATGAAAAAGGTGATGTTTCTCCTTCTTTTACTCTCTTTCGTTTTCACTCCCTGCCTCTGGGCGGATGAAGTCGATAATACGTGGCAGGCGGCAAATTCTCCTGTTTACGGGACCAAGGCGGGCGGTATGCTGGGCCGCGGACTTTTGAATGCCGTCACCTGCTTCGTAGACGTCGTCGTTCATACCGTGGAAGGGACCAAGGAAGGTCCTCCTTTGGTGGGAACGCTCACCGGTCTCGGAAGCGGCATTGGCTGCACTGTCCTTCGCGCGGGATCAGGAGTCTTGGACATCCTCACCTTTTGGGTCCCGGGCTTCAATGGCTTTCCGGTTTCCCGCTCTTATTCAAATTGTCTCCTGACCGATGAAGAGTTGACGGAGTCGAAGGCGCAGCAGGAAGCTTTGCCCGAACCGAAAATGCAACCGGAAGATTTCGCCAAGCCTGCGAAACTCAAAGCGGAAGATTACGCAAAACCAGCGGGGACGAAGAAAAAATACGACTCGATGGATTACGTAAAGAAGTAAGGAAGTTTAAGAAGCGAGTCCTAATTCGGTTTTAGTAAAAATCGGCGAGAAGTTGTAATCCGTAAGGAGCTTTCCCGCTCCTTCTTCGCGGTCCACCACACAAATCACCTTCACGACGCGGCAACCCAGTTTTTCGATTACCTCAATCGCATCCTTCACGGATTTTCCGCTCGTCACGACATCTTCCACCACGATCACTCGCTCGCCCTTGTTCAATGCAGGGCCTTCAATCCTTTTTTGAGTACCGTGTTTTTTCTCTTCTTTTCTCACGATAAAGGCCTTGAGGGGCCGTCCGGTTTGGGAGCTCAACAAAGCCACGGCGGCGGCAATCGGGTCCGCCCCGAGCGTAGGTCCTCCGACCGCCTCTGCTTGAACCCCGTGAAGCATGGCCAAGATCATTTTCCCCACCAGAAGAATTCCGTGAGGATCCAGGGTGACCTGTTTCCCATCAATGTAATAGTCCGATTTTTTGCCGCTTGAAAGGGTGTGCTCTCCTTTGCGAACGGCTTTTTCTTTCACGAGCTTTAAGAGTTCTCCGCGAATTTCATTTTCATCCATAATTTTCTCCCCTATTTTTTCTCATGCGAAACCCGGACCACGGTATGAATCCCTCCCCGGACATAAAAATCACCTTCTAGCGTCATCCGGCGCGGACGGGTCGCTTTCACCAAATCATCAAGAATCCGGTTTGTGACTTCTTCATGGAAATGACCTTCGTTGCGGTAGGACCAAATATAGAGTTTGAGGCTTTTAAGCTCCACGCAAAGCTTGTCGGGAACGTAGTGAATTCTCATCGTGGCGAAATCCGGCTGGCCCGTTTTCGGGCAAATGCAGGTAAACTCGGGACAATCGAAAGAAATTTCATAATCCCGATCAGGGTAAGGGTTCGGAAAAGTCTCTAATTGTTTTGAGGGTTTTGTCGGCATTGAAAAGGTGTCGCTATTATATCAAAAGATGCTGGAAGAGCGTGGCAAGACCGAGGAAGGAAAAAAATCCCAAAATATCCGTCACGGTCGTCAAAATAATTGAAGAGGATTGCGCGGGGTCCCATCCGAGCATCCGCATAACCATGGGGATTCCGGCACCCGCGATTGAAGCGGCAAACATGTTCATGACCATCGCGAGCCCAATAACGAGACCGAAATAAGGGTTCTTTTCCCAAAGGAAAGCCACGAGTGCCGTTACCAGGCCGACGCATAGGCCGTTTATAATTCCGAGCGAAGCTTCTTTTACCAAAACTTTTCCTGCCACCGATTTTTCAATCTGTCCGAGTGCCAAGCCCCGAATCACAACCGCAAGCGTCTGGGCCCCCGTGTTTCCTCCCTGCCCCGCCACGACGGGGAGAAAAATGGCGAGGGCGGTAATGCGCGCGATGGTGTCCTGAAAAAGACCCACCACGGCCGCCGCCAAAAAAGCCGTCGCCAAATTGACTTGAAGCCAGGGAAGGCGTTTTTTTAAAGAAAAGAGAATCGGGGAAAGCACCTCTTCATCGCCTCCTACGCCCACCATTTTTTGCATGTCTTCCGAAGCTTCTTCGGCTGCGGCTTCAAGCAGATCTCCGGAATTGAGCGTGCCCAGAAGCCTTTTGTTGGAATCGACAACGGGGATTTGAAGGTAGCGGCGCTTCGTGGCGAGTTTCACCACTTCTTCCCGATCCAAATCAGCCGGTACCGAGAGAACATCTTTCATGATGGACCCGACCGAAATCGGAGGATCGGATAAGATGAGATCACGCATAGAGAGAACGCCGACAAGCCGGTTTTCCTTATCCGTCACGTAAACGTAATAAAGCGATTTTTTCTTGCCCAGAGAGCGAATGTTTTGAATGGCTTCCCCTACCGTCACGTCTTGACCGAGCGCCGTGAAATCAGGCGACATCATCGTTCCCGCAGTTTCGGGACTCATGTTGCCTCCGGGCGAAGACGGACGAGCGTCTCAAGATGCCGCGTTCTCGGAAAAAGATCAAAAGGAACCACCTGATCGATCTCCCAGCCTGCTTTCAAAAACCCATCGAGGTCACGGACAAGAGAAGGGGGATGACAGGAGACATAAATCAGAGTGTGCAGACACTTTGCCTGAGCTAATTTCTCAAGCGCAAGAGGAGCCAGTCCTTTTCTCGGAGGATCGACAATCGCAACAGTCCGTTCTTGTCCCACCAAAGTCAAAATTTCTTCCAGGCAATCTTCCGTTTTTCCAACTTTTAGAAAAACATTCGAAAGGTTGTGATGAGAGCGGTTGAATTCGGCGACGCGCATCGAGCTCCCGTTCTCCTCCACCGCCCAAACGGTCCGGACCTCGGCCGCAAGGAGCACCCAAAAAAGTCCGACCCCGGCATAAAGATCAAGAAGCGTAGTGTCGGGAGTCAAATCAAGAAGGGAGCGAATTTTTTTGATCAGGCGGGGAAGGATTCCCAGATTTGCCTGAAAAAAAGTGTCGAGGGAGTAAAAAATTTTCTTCCCTTCAATTTCGGTCCAAAAATAATCGGGTTCGTCCAGGCGAAGCGATTTGCGGCCGATCCCTCCCCAACGCACTTGGCGGTTTTCCCCTGTTTTGATCACGAGATTTGCGCTCCGGTAATTTTCGGGAAGCTGCTTGGCCGCCAGTTCTTTAAGCGAGGGGAGAAAAGCGCTGATCTCCGGACGCGCAATCGCGCAGGATTCGATGGCAATGTGACGGCGCGTTCCTTCCGACATAAATCCCAACTGCGTGCCGCCGCGCATTCTCCGGAAGGAAAGATCAAGGCGAGAACGGTAGCCATAAGGTTCGGGGGAAGCAACAATATCGGCAAAAACTTCCGCCGCAAGTCCGAGTTCTTTTTGGAGAAGAAGCCGCAGATTATTTTCCTTGAGATGAAGCTCCTCTTCGTAGGGCAGGTCTTGATAAGCGCATCCGCCGCAGACGCCGAAATAAGGGCAGGGCGGTTCCAATCTTGTTTGCATATAAAAGCCTATGTTATATGATAACTGCACATGGATTCAAAAAAAGATTTCATCTTTATCGAAGGCCTGGAAACGCGCTGCATCATCGGTATTTTCGACTGGGAACGCAAGGTCAAACAAAAGATTTTGATCGATTTGATGTTTCCGGCGGACGTGCGCCGCGCGGCAAAAAAAGACCGCATTGAAGACGCCGTCAATTATAAGGCAATTGCCAAAGCCATTCTTTCTCATACCCAGAAAAGCCGCTACCAACTTGTGGAATCCCTGGCCGAATCCATCGCCGGCCTTTGCCTGAAAAAATTTCGCCTCCCTGAAGTGACGGTGCGCATTTCAAAACCCGGTGCGATCCGCGGCTCTAAAAATGTGGGAGTCCAAATCACCCGCCGAAAGTAACCCGTGAGGGCCTACCTTTCGATCGGTTCCAATATCCGGCCTCATCGGAACATCCCGCGTGCGCTCAGAAAAATCAAAAAGACTTTTCGCGCCTGTAAAATTTCCTCGATCTATGAAACAGCGCCCGTCGGGCCGGTAAGCGGAAAAAAAGAATTCTGGAATCTCGCCCTGCAGATCGAAACGCGGCTTTCACGCGAAAAACTCCGGTCCACCTTAAAACGCCTTGAGTTAGAACTCGGACGGCTTCCGAGAAGTAAATTCGCTCCGCGTCCCATCGATATCGATCTCATTCTTTACGGGAATTGGAAACGAAAAGGGTTTGAGCGGTTCGCCTTTGTGCTTTTTCCGCTGGCGGAAATCGCGCCCCGGCTTAAGCCGCCGGGGAAGAAACGCTCGCTTTCGGGGTTGGTTCGGGGGTTTTCTGATCCGGGGCAGGAGATTCGAAAAATAAAGAAGGCCGCTCTTTAATAAAGAAATCAATTTTTTTACTTACGAAATATTGGTATCGCCGGTGCGGCCGGATCGTCCCCAGCGCAAATTCTCTCGCATCCGCTTCGGTCCTTTTGTCATACCTCATCAAAGCGAGGGTGGTCATCACGCCGGTGCGGTCGCGGCCGTGTTTGCAGTGAATTAAAACCGGCCGGTTTTTTGGATCGTCCAACACTTTAAAAAAATCATCTAAGAGCTCGGGCTTTACGGACCGAACAATGGTCCAGGGGAGGTTCACGTATTTCATGCCGAGCTTTTCCACTCGCTCCTTCTCCCATTCAACCCATCCCGGCTCGTTGCGAAAATTGACGACGGTGCGGATTCCCTTTGCTTTTATCCGCGAAAAATCACCCTCTTTGGGCTGGGAGCCGCGATACATCCAGTCATTGACCGGATTCAGGACGGCGGCATCGGGAAGAGCGGGGTCGTCCGGATTGTAGTTGTAGGTGCAGGAGGCCGGAAGAAATAGAAGAGCGATGAAAATTAAAAACTTAAACGAAGAAGATAAGGTATTTCGCATACGGAATCACTCCCCGAACAATATCAAAGGTCCCTCCGGAAAGATCCTGGACTGCATGATAAGTCCCTGTCATCGCCCCGTTGACCGTCCCGAACACCAGCGGCTCATTCATGGTTTTGCTAATCAAATGATACGGGATTTGGAAAACCGAAGTCAAAACCCGCGAAAATCCTCGCGAGACATAGGAAACATTGGCGTCATCACCGCCGTAAAGACTCGCAGAGGAACCCCAAAAAAAGAACAGGGTCGCAAAAAGAATTAAGGGAGCGGCTGATTTTAGTTTCAAGCTGAATCGCCAATTTTCCTTATCTTACGGCTTTTCCCTTGCACATTCTAGGAAATTTCGTAGGATAGTGTGCTATGAAGCCTCCCAAAAATTACAGCGACTGGGTTTTCCAGCACGTCCAAGATCCCGAAATGAAGCGCAAGAAAAAGGATCTTCTCTCCAATCCCATCAAGCAGGTTGATCTCGAAAAAATCAAAAATGTCGCTGACCTCCTGGACCAGTATGCCGGCGCCTCCATTCAGGCACGCAATCTCGGTGAAGCCGCCCACATCTTTGAGCGCATGGTCACCGATGAAGAGCGCCCCACTATTCTGCTGGGTTTGGCCGGGCCTTTGATTGCCGCGGGCCTGCGCAAAGTAATCCGCGATCTCATTCATTATAATCTCGTGGACGTGGTGGTCTCGACCGGCGCGATTCTCTACCAGGATTATTATGCGGCCAAAGGCGGGATCCATTCCACCGGTACCCCTGAGGCCGATGACGCTGAACTCCGGGAACTTTTAATTGACCGCATTTATGACACGTATGTCGATGAGGAAAAATTCCAGCAATTCGATACTTCCATCGCCCGTTTTGCGGACACGCTCGAGCCGCGGGGCTATTCCACGCGCGAATTCATTCATAAACTGAGCGAAACAATCGACGACGACAATTCGATCTTGGTCACGGCCCGAAAAAAAGGCGTACCCATTTTTTGCCCGGCCATCAATGACTCCTCCATCGGAATCGGGCTCACCGAACATTATTATGTCGCGAAAAAATTAGGAAAACCACGCATCGCCATCGATTCGATCCGCGATAATTATGAACTCACCCAAATCGTCGTAAAATCCAAACGCACTTCTGCCATCTATATCGCGGGCGGCGTCCCCAAAAATTACATCAATGACTCGGTCGTTATGGGTTATATCTTTGGCTGTGACACGGGCGGACACAAATATGCGATTCAGGTTACAACGGACGTCCCTCACTGGGGCGGCTTGAGCGGGAGCACCCTCTCAGAAGCCCGCTCTTGGGGGAAAGTGAATAAAAAAGCAAATTTTGCGATGGCTTTTGTCGAACCCTCCGTCGCGCTTCCCCTTCTTACGGCCTACGCCCTCCAGAAAAAAATTTACAAAGGCCGTTCCCGGCTGCAATACACCTGGAAAGGCGACCAACTGGAAAAGATCGGCCCTGCCCCGTCGAAGAAGCCTTCCCTCGCCAAAGTCTGAATGAAAAACGTCCTCATCACCGGCGGTGCCGGTTTCATTGGGTCTAACCTCGCCTTCAAAATTCAAAAAGATTTCCCCCAGGCAAAAATTACCGTTGTCGACGACTTCCGCGGCTCCAATCTTAAAAATCTGAGCGGTTTCAAAGGCGAAACCCTCACCTTTGACGTCGCACAAAAGGAATGGCTGAAAGCTTTTCAGAACCGGCCACTTGACGCCATCTTTCACCTCGCTTCCATCACGGACACGACGATCCTGGATGAAAAAAAGATGATGTTTGATAACGTAGAGGGGTTCCGGAATATCCTGGGTCTCGCCCTCCAAAAGAAGGCCCCGGTGGTCTACGCCTCCTCCGCCGCAGTGTACGGCAGCCAGGAGAAACCGATGAAGGAAGAAGACGCCGGCAAACCCAACAATGTTTACGGCGTCTCAAAATGGACCATGGACCAACTCACCCGCGATTTCGAAGGAAAACTTAAAGTTGTGGGTTTGCGTTATTTCAATGTCTTCGGCCCGGGAGAATGGTTCAAGGGTGCGGCAGCCAGTATGATTTATCAACTCGCCCGGCAAATGTTGGCCGGAAAAAGGCCGCGGATTTTCAAATGGGGCGAACAGCGCCGTGATTTTATCTACGTAAAAGATGTGGTGGAGGCAACGCTCCGGGGTCTTTGTGCAAAACAAAACACCATCGTCAATGTGGGAACGGGACGCTCGACTTCCTTTAATGAAGTGATTGAGGCCTTAAATGAAGGGCTCGGGACAAGTCTTGCGCCCGATTATTTTGATAATCCTTATGATTTTTATCAAAACTTCACGCAAGCCGACGTAGCGAAGGCCAAACGCGATCTTGGCTTTGAAGCCAGGTTTTCGACTCACGACGGCATCGTGGATTATGTGCGGAATTTTCTTCTCCCCTCCGCCAAAACCAACGTGGTAAACTGACGCCCATGTTTCTTCGCAAAAAACCTCTTCTCATTCTGATTGCGGCGCTCATTCTCATCGGACTGACGGGCGCTTTTCTGCATCATCACAATGATGCCCAAGATTCCATTAACTGCACTGTTTGTCATTTCGTCAGACAAATTGCCTGTTTTCTGGGTGTTTTACTCGTCCTTTTGTTTTCGGAAACCCCTAAATCTTTTCTCGTCCCCTCTTTCTCCCGCTTCACTTCTCTTCTAGCCTCCTCCCAACTCAAGACCCGCGCCCCGCCGCTTCTCCTTTCTTAAGTTTCGTCCTCGTTTCAATTTCACAAACTTAAAAAAGGAGCATTTTATGCGGATTCGATCCGTTTATTTTTCCATCTTATTTTTAATGATCTCAAACCGGGCTTTCGCGAGTGAAGCGATGCTCGAGTCCATGCAAAAAGACCTCGGCAGTTTGAAGGAAACGGTGGCTTCCCTTCAATCGATCGTGGAATCCCAGTCGGAGGTCTTGCGCAAACAAAGTCTCAAAATCGCCACCTTGGAAAACGGCCGGGTCTCAACCGGCGTGGCCGCCCCACCGGCCGGAGCCCCCAAAATGGCAGGGGTGCAGGGTTTCAATCCGGAAATCGGAGTCACGGGTACGGTCCAAGTCAAGTCGACCCAAAGCTCAGCGGATGAAGAAGGCAACGACACGATTGCGCTGAAGGAGCTTGAGCTTAACTTCGCGCAGGTCGTGGATCCTTATTCGCGCCTCGATGCCATCCTCAGTTTCAATGACAACATTGAAAGACAAAATGTTGATATCGAGGAAGCGTACTACACCCGCTGGGGACTGCCGCTCGGTTTCACAGGCCAGATCGGAAAATTCCGGTCAAAAATCGGTAAAGAAAACCTGCTGCACCTTCACCGATTGGATACGACTGATTATCCCTTGGTCATCCGGGATTTCTTTGGCGAAGAAGGCCTTGCCGCATCGGGAGCCCGCCTCCAGAACACGATTCCCAATCCGATGGACATCCCCATCGAAATAACCGGGGAAATTCTGCGCGGCAACAACGGCCCCAGTTTTTCCGGGATTTCCCGGCGTCCGATTTTCAACACTCACTTGAAGACTTACTTTGAGCTTTCAAAGGACGCCAACCTCGAACTCGGCTGGACCACGCTTTTTGGGGATGAAAATCCGCCTATTGTGGACGGCGCCGGCAATAACGTCACCCGTTCGGGCGGCCAAGACCGTTATGGGGTTAAGGTTTTTGGCGGCGATGCCACGTTCAACTGGTTCCTGCCCGAAGGAAAGAAGCTCAAATGGCAGAATGAGATTTATTTTCAGAACCGGTCGAATTTGGTGCATGTGAATGATGACCCGTGGGGATTTTATTCTCTCGTGGATTATAAATTCTCACCCAAATTCAGCGCCGGGATTCGCTTCGATTATCTGGAGCCACTGGATGTCGTGGGACAGCACCGCCGGAGCACGGCAGTCTCTCCTTACATCACTTTATGGCAGAGTGAGTTTGCCGACTTTAAACTCCAGTATTCGCACACGGAGTCGGCAAGCGGCAACGCCAAATCGGACAATATGATTTTCTTGCAGGCCGACTTCATAATCGGCGTTGACAAACACCCTGTGCAGTAGGAATAAGGAGAATCTTCCAATGAAAACTAAAAATATATTTTTGTCACTTCTTTGTTTTTTGATTTTGTCGCACGCCCCGAGCGCCCGGGCAGACAAAAAAATTAAAATCGTGACCACCACCAGCACCTTTGCCAGTATCGCGAAGGAGATCGCCGGCGATAAAGTGGAAATTTACTTTATCGCGTCTCCCAAGCGCGATATTCACTTCATCTCCCCCACGCCTAAAGACGTCATGAAATTAAAATCAGCCGACGTCTTTATCCACGCGGGGCTTGATTTGGAGGCTTGGCGCGGGCCGCTCCTCGATGTGGTCGGGCGGACCGAATTGATGTGGCCTTCGGGAGAAAAGCAGATTGATGCGTCTAAGGGAATCACTCTCCTTGAAATCCCCACGAGCTTGTCACGCGCCGAAGGAGACATTCATCTCTACGGCAACCCACATTATTGGATGGACCCAGCGAATGGAAAAATCGTCGCGCACAATATCGCCGAAGGTCTGGCGCGCTTGTATCCGGAAGACGGGGATTTTTTTCAGAAAAATGATGAGGCCTTCGGAAAAAAAATCGATGAGAAAATGAAAGAGTGGGAGCGAATCGCCTCCCCTCATAAGGATGAGCCGATCGTCACTTACCACAAGAATTGGAGTTACTTCGCCGAAAGGTTCGGATTTGTGGTGGTGGGGCAACTCGAGCCCAAGCCCGGCATTCCGCCGACGCCCAAACACATGGCGGAGTTAATTCACTTGATGAAAGAAAAGGGCGTCAAAGTCATTTTGAAGGAGTCTTACCAGGAAAGCCGGACTCCCGCAAAAATAGCGAAAGAAACGGGCGCTAAGGTTTTACTCTTGGCGCAATCGGTCGAAGAGACGAAAGAGGCTTCAGATTATATCTCGATGATTGATTACAATATCCGGGAGCTCACCCGTGAATGATTTTTTAGTGTTGATGTGGAAGCCGTTACTGGCATGCCTTGTCCTGACCGGAATCCACGGTTACCTCGGCGTCCACGTGGTCGAGAGAAAAGTAATTTTTGTCGACCTGGCCCTGGCGCAAATCGCAGCGCTCGGGGCCACGGTCGCTTTTCTCTTTGGGTTTGATTTACACGGACAAGCCACCTACTGGTTTTCTCTCGTAGCCACTTTTTTGGGGGCCGTTGTCTTTTCCCTGACAAGAACCCGCCATGAGAAAATCCCGCAGGAGGCGATCATCGGGATCGTCTATGCCGTCTCGGCCGCGATTGCGATTCTCATTTTGAGTTTTGCCGCGGAAGGCGACGAGCATATCCGTTACATGCTGGTGGGAAATATTCTTCTCGTGGATTTTCCGGAAATCCTCAAAATGGCGATTCTCTACAGCATCGTGGGGTCGATTCATTGGGTTTTCCGTAAAAACTTCATCCTGATTTCCACCCAACCCGAAGAAGCTTTTAGAAAAAAGATTCCGGTGAAGCTTTGGGACCTTGTTTTTTATCTGACCTTCGGCCTGGTCGTCACGAGCTCCGTCCAAATCGCCGGAGTGCTCCTCGTCTTTTCCTTTTTAATCGTCCCCGCGGTGGGCGCGATTCTTTTCTGCGAAAAACTGAGTCACCGGCTCCTCTTCGGTTGGGCGCTGGGGGGCTTGGTCAGTTTGTTGGGAATTTTCTTTTCCTATCACTTTGATCTCCCTACGGGGGCCGCGATTGTGTGTACTTTTGGGGGAGCTTTGGCCCTTCTGGCTCTCTTCAAGGTCCTCGCAGGCTCCATTTTAAAAGCTTCCGGCCGATAATCTATAAAGCCCGGAAAAATCTATGGGATTCTACCTACTCCTTACCCTCAATTCGCTTGTGCTCCTCTACCGAGTCTGCCGGCCCGGCAAGGCCATACAAAAAATCTCTTTTTTCTCTCTTTTTCTTTTTTTTGTCCTCACCCTCGCCATGGACCCTTGGCTCAAAAAAACCTGGGGCTGGCTTTCGATTCTGGCGGATACGGCTCTCGTGACAAGTCTCATGTGGCTCGTGGGCGAGCCGTTTCTCGATTGGAAAGAAAAAAGAAAAAATAAGAAAAGAATTTTTTCTCTCTTGAAGGACGGCAAAGGCCCTATTTTTGAACTGGTTGCGGCGTGCCGGATGCTGGCCGGGTCCCAACAGGGCGCCCTCATCGCGATTGAGCGAAAAGGTTCCCTCGATGATCTGATTCGCGGAGGGGTCCTCATGGAAGCCCGGATCCGGCGTGAGACCATTTATTCGATCTTCACTCCTCCCGGAGCGCTTCACGACGGCGGAATGATTATTCGGGGCGACCGGATTGCGGCCGCGGGTGTGATTTTCCCTTTATCAAAACGTCTCGATCTTCCCACCGAGCTCGGCACACGCCACCGCGCGGCGCTTGGATTAAGCGAAGCGACGGACGCGATCGCCATTACGGTATCTGAGGAAACAGGAAAAATTTCCTTGGCCGATCACGGCTCTCTTTTTTATGATGTGAAATTCGAACGGCTTGCGGAAATGTTGGAAACGGCCCTTAAAAACCGCCTGGCCAAACGGAAAGAAAAGAGAGCAGCCGGACAACTCGTGCCTGAACCCGCTTTCCGCTAGATATTTGTGCTATACTTTGGACGATTTTAGAAGCCAGAGGAAAATATGACCATAAAACAGCGTTTTACCGTGATTATCGAAGCATCCAAAGAGGGCGGCTATCACGCCTGGTGTCCCTCCCTCGTGGGGTGTCACTCTCAAGGAGAAACCTTGGAGGAAGCCAAGAAAAACATCATTGAGGCCATTCAATGCCACCTTGAAAGCCTCGTCAAAGAAGGCACACGTCCTCAGCAAGAACCCGAAGAATTTGTCGGATCCGTCGAAGTCTCAATCAACGCATAAGTGTCAGAACGCCTTCCCGTCTTAAAAGCCAAGGACCTAATCCGAGTCCTCCAAAAAGATGGGTTTGTCCTAGCTCACCAAAAGGGAAGTCACGCCACCTACAAACATCCCATCACCCAGAAGAGAGTCACCATTCCTATTCATCCGGGCAAAGATTTGAAGCGAGGGCTCCTTCGGGGAATTCTCAACGACCTCAATCTCACTCCCGAAGAGTTTCTAAAAAAACTTTAAATTTAGGGAAACAAGAAGGCCGACAGAATCTCTCCGCCCCGAACCTGCCCTAAGCTAATTTCTCTTCGACTGATTTAAACCCGGCACTTTTGGAAGTGGTACCGGTTTCATAGTTTTTCTTCATTTTTCCTCCACCAATTTCAAAATTTTGTCGTAAAGTTCTTGATCGAATTTAGGTGCCATTTCCGGAAGTGTCAGGTCTCATTTGAACCCGGCACTCAACATTTTTTGTAGCCCCCACGGGGTCAGCGCAGCAGCCCTTCAACGTAGTAGCCCTTTAGGGTAGGGTTGGAAATGGTACCGTTAAGTTATTTGCTGTTATAGACCTCATTTGTGCAGTCACTGATGAATTTTTCAATCTCGATTCCAAGTTTATCTAAAGAACTCCGAAGATTTTCAGTATAAGCCTTTTTCGCTTCGTTCGAACATTCCTTATTCAAACAATCACGAAAATTTTTCGCTATTGAGTGAGTCCTCAGGAAATGACCATGTATGGTATTTGGTTGACCGCCTTCATACGTATTGACTGCGTCTGGATTATTTAAAAATGAATCTGCGCAAATTGAATTGATATAGCGAGCCAAGCGACCCCTGTACTGCATTGCTTTAGTATTCCACTCAACTACCGAATCGTAATATTCAGGCCATACTTCATTCAGACCAACCGTATCAGAGTTTTTTAAGACATTGTTGACTCTAACAAGCCCAAAAAATCTCTTACTAATGAATTCGGACAATTCATCAATCAATACCAGTCCACCGTTGAGCTTTTCCACGAATAACGCATGCGATCTTTCTCTTTCCCAAGCTTTTCTTTGATAGCAGTCCGTAAGGCATATTCCCGCTAAAGAAAAGAGGCTCGTCCCAATTATTGTTACGACTAATGGGTGTCTTAGGAAATCAGAAATTGCTTTTTTCATTATCTATCTTATTTCAATTATTATTTTGTTTGGGTACCATTTCTGGAAGTGCCGGGTTCATAGATTTAGGCGGCGGGTATTTTGACGGTGCCGGACACTTGGCGGCGCCGATCGCTGATTTGCCGGATCATTTCCTCGCCCCGGTAACCCGCCCGGTCAAACTGGTAAATGATTCCCTCGTAAAGGCAGTAACGCCAGTCGCTTTTGTGGTCATAATCTTTGTCTTTTCTTAAAGGGACCGGGTAAGAAAAACTTTCTTTGAGAATTTCCCCGTAAACCTGCGTCAGGAGTTTTTTGAGTTCGGTTTTGAGATTTCTTCGCTGCTGGAAACGTTCTTCGCGGCCTTTTTGACGCTGCGAGGAGGGAAGGCTTTTGCGGGCATGGCGTGAATAGGCGGCTTTCAGGGCCTTGACCTCGGGGCGGGTGTCCACCTGGCGCAGGCTCATAATGAACCGCTCCGGTTTCGCTTCAACACCCCACAATCCCGTTTCGGGATCCGCTTTGCCTTTGCCGATTTCTTTGACGACCATGGGAGGAGAATTATACGCTTCACAGAAAGAGAAAACTACGGGCTTGGCCTGAGGCTCAGGCTTTGGCGAGGATGTCGTGCTCGGCTTGGACTTCTTCTTTGGAGGGCTTCGGATGGACGATGATGAGGGCGAGAAGAAAAATGGCGCCGACGATTCCGACACCGAAGGCCACCGGGGAATTTTGATATTTAATAATGATAGGAATGGAAAGCAGCGCCACCATATTCATGACTTTAATGAGAGGATTGAGTGCCGGGCCTGCCGTGTCTTTTAAAGGATCGCCTACCGTGTCGCCCGTGACCGCAGCCTTGTGAGTTTCCGATCCCTTGCCGCCGTAATTTCCGTCTTCGATTAATTTTTTGGCGTTGTCCCACGCGCCGCCCGCATTCGCCATAAAGACCGCAAGGAGCTGGCCTGAGAGAATCATCCCTGCGAGAAATCCTCCCAACGCTTCTCTTTTAAGAAGGAGCCCCACAATGAGAGGCGCCAAAATGGCCAGAAGCCCGGGCCGGATGAGTTCCTTTTGCGCAGCGGTCGTGCAAATCGAAACCACACGGCCATAATCGGGAAGTTTTCGCCCCTCCCAAATGTCTTTGTCCTGAAGTTGGAGCCGGACTTCTTTGACAATGAGAAATGCGGCACGGCCCACGGCGCGGATCGTGAGAGAACTGAAAAGAAAGGGAATGGCGCCGCCGATCAGAAGCCCGACAAACACATTGTGATCTGAAACCGAGAGCGCGGAGGCAATCTGTTGAAAAGTTTCGCCTGTGATATTACTGATATCCGTAATGTAGGCGTTGAAAAGAGAAATTGCGGCCACGACGGCCGATGCGATGGCAACCCCTTTGGTAATCGCTTTGGTCGTATTCCCCACCGCATCCAGGTCGGCCAAAATTTGGCGCGCTTCTTTGGGAAGGTGCGCCATTTCGCCGATGCCGTTGGCGTTATCCGCGACGGGGCCAAAAACGTCCATCGAAATATTATTTCCCGTGAGGGTCAAAAGACCGATGCCCGACATCGCGACACCGTAAGCGATAAAAGTAGGATTGGTTCCCTGATAAACAAACGCTGAAACAAGAATTGAGACTGCGATTACAAGAATTGCCCAGACCGTGCTCTCAAGCCCGATCGCAAGCCCCATAATGATGTTCGTGGCGTGCCCCGTCTGACAGGACTCGGCCACAAGTCTCACGGGCGGCTTGTTGGTATCGGTAAAAAATTCCGTCAAACGATTGATGGTGATGGCAAGACCGATTCCCACCATGGTGGTCCACACCGGGCGAAGGTCAAGACCGGGGATCCCGAAACTCAACCAGAAAGGAAGCTGGGGGGAATTAGGAAAACGAAGATAAAAAAATCCGACCGCAATAAATCCCGCGATGGAAATAACGGCCGAAAGAAGGAAACCGACATTGATGGCCTTCATGGCATCGCGGACTTGATCGCTCGTCCGCACGGCGTAAGTCCCAATGATGGAGCTGACGACACCAATCGCCCGCACGAGGAGCGGGAAAATGACGCCTTTGTGTCCGAAAGAGGCCCAACCCAAAATCATCGCCGAGACAATCGTGACTTCGTAAGACTCGAAAATATCAGCCGCCATTCCGGCACAGTCGCCCACGTTGTCCCCCACGTTGTCGGCAATCGTCGCCGCATTGCGGGGGTCATCTTCGGGAATATTTTTTTCGATTTTTCCAACGAGGTCGGCCCCCACGTCAGCGGCCTTCGTAAAAATTCCGCCGCCCACCCTCATGAAAAGCGCAAGAAGCGTTCCTCCGAATCCGAATCCCAACAAAACTTCGTAGGCCTTTTCTCCATAAATCATGAAAATGATGGTGCCGCCAAAAAGTCCGAGGCCGTCGGTCAACATTCCCGTAATGGTTCCGGTCCGGTAGGCAATTTTGAGGGCCTGGCTGAAACTTTTCCGGTTAGCTGCTGCCGCCACGCGGACATTTCCTCGCACGGCGAGATTCATTCCGGCAAAGCCGACCGTTGCCGAAAAAATAGAGCCCATCAGGAAGGCACAGGCGCGCCCCACGGCGATGTGCTTTTCGCCGGCCATGAAGTAGAGGGCGGCGGTTAAAAGAAGAATAAGAAAGGTGATAGTTTTGAATTGGCGGGTCAGGTAGGCATTGGCGCCAACCCGGATGGCCATGCTGATTTTTTGCATCTCGGGCGTGCCGCAATCTTCCCCCAAGACTTGGACCATCAGGATCGCCGCGTAAAAAAGACCCAGAACAGCCGTCCCCAGGACGGCCCAGAGCGCGATCACTTCGCCGTGTGAAAACTGAGTGGTGATGGCCATATTTAGAGGAGCATTATACTTAATGGATTCGCCACAGGACAATAAAAAGAATCAGATTGATGAGGTGGCTTGTAAAACAGAGGGGGCACAAAATACGGGTCACAAAAATCAGGCTGTAGGCCAAATAGACGGAACGAATGACGGCCATCGCCGTCGCCACAAATCCGATCCACCAGGGGAGGTTTACTCCCAGAAAAAAAAGGAGCAAATAAGAATAAACCCCGATCCCAAAAACGGAATTGGGAATTCCGAAAAGCTTGGCGCGCGGGGTGTGGACGACCAGCTGGCAGCTGGATTCTTTCAGCTGGCAAACCTTCGGGACCCATTTCACATCGGGAGAAAACCAGCGGTAGGAAACCCCCGTAAAATAAACAGAAATCCACAGGCCGATGATGCACAAAATGGCTGCAAAAAAAATCATGATGAGATCCTTTCGGTTTTAAGCGATCTTAGGGCTTCAAAAACAAGCAGGGCGGCCAGGACAAAAAGCAGAAGCGCGACGATTCCGATGGGGTCCAGCACCGGAGTCCCCGACAAAAGTTTTAAGAGTGAGGGTTTTATGATGAGAAAGAGCGACCAAACGGTAATGATCATCAGGAAGGCGCTCGGAACGGCACTCACCCACCACGGTTTCCCGGAACGCATCAGCCAAATAGAAAGAGTCATCAAGGTGAGTGCGGCGAGAAGCTGGTTGGACGTACCAAAGATCGTCCAAAAAACTTTCCAGGCCGGGATCAAATGTCCCTGGGCATCTGTCATCTTGAGACTCACGCAAACAAGAGGAATCGCAAGGCTCAAAAAAGTTCCGGCCACTCTTCCCCCGACTCCTTTCCATCCCACCAGCTCCTGAAAAATATACCGCGCGAGGCGGGTGGCCACATCCAAGGTGTCATAAATAAAAGTGGTGAAGGCGAGGAGTGCGAAAGAGCGCGCAAACCCTTGGGGAATTCCGAAATGATGGACAAATCGGCTGAGACCCGCCGCATAAATACGGTCCGGGGAAGCGCCGGTCAAGACATCGCCTTTCGCGAGGATCATGACGGTAGAAAGTGCCGTCAAGGCGACCAGACCTTCCAAGAGCATTCCCCCATAGCCCACCAGATGACAGTCCCCTTCTTTGGCGATTTGCTTGGAGGTCGTGCCGGAACTCACAATGCCGTGAAAACCCGAACACGCGCCGCAAGCCACCGTCACAAAAAGTAAGGGAAAAAGCGGGACCCCGCTGGCGGAAGTGAAACCAATAAAAGCCGGATAACTTATTTTTTCTCCCCCCAGAAAAAGGCCAATAATTCCCGCCGCAAGCGTCCCGTAAAGAAAAAATCCTCCCAGATAACCGCGCGGCTGCAGAAGAAGCCAAACCGGAATCACGGAGGCGATAAAACAATAAGCTAAAAGAATAAAATTCCAGATTTGCTGGGAACTTAAATGGGAGGTAGCGGGAATCACCAAAGGAATGGAACGGCCAAACCAAATGGCAACGATGACGAGAGGAAGAAAAATTGAGGTCGCGATCTTTAACGGAAGCTTGAAGAAATAAAGCGAAATTCCCATCGCCACACCGATCAGGAGATAAAGAAAGGAAGAGGCGGCCACGGCGCCCCCGAGTTCGGGCTCAACAAAGGAACTGGAAGTGAGGTCCGTGAAAGCGGTGATGACATAAATGAGTGAGAGCCAGACAAAAATCAAAAATAAAAAATAGCCCTTACGCCCGATGATGTTTTTGACCATCTCGACGATCGATTGGGCCCGGTTGCGCACAGAACCCGCTAAACTTGAAAAATCGTGCACGGCGCCAAAGAAAATGGCCCCCACGACAATCCACAGGAGGACCGGCAACCACCCAAACCACAAGGCTGCCAGGATCGGCCCCACGATGGGACCCGCCGCCGCAATCGCCGAGAAATGCTGCCCGAGGAGAAATCCTTTTTCCGCGGGAACAAAATCAACGCCGTCATTAATTTCGGAGGCCGGGGTCGGCCGGTCGTCTCTTAAATCAAAACGGCGGGCCAGGAATTTTCCGTAAGAAAAATAGGCGGCGAGAAATATCGCGACGACGGCGAGCGCAATCCAGGATAGATTCATGCTGGTGTATAGATTATATTACTCCGGGATGAAAAAAGGCCAGCGAGTTCAGCGTTTCGATGTCGGTGAACCTTTTCGTCATGAACTCTCCCTTCCTGAAGGCCCGGGCCCCTTCCCCCTTCTCTGCATCACACCGATCTTGGGACAGCTGGCTTTTTTGGAAGATTTCTTTCTGGAACGGCGTTTTGCGCGTTTCTTTTCAGAAAAGGGGTTTGCCTGCGCTCTCATTCACCGCCCGATCTTCGAATTTGATTCTGCACGGGATCTTCACCAGATTCAAAACTATCTGGAGGAGTCGGTAGCAAGAAATAAAAAGGTTCTCGATTCGCTCCTGGCAAGAAAAGAAATTGATGCCACGAAAATCGGCACTTACGGAATTAGTTTTGGGGCCGTGGTGAATTCTCTTTGGGCGGCGGAAGACCCGCGCCTCAAAGCACATCTTTTTGCGTTGGGCGGCGGGAATTTACCGGAAATTTTTCTCACTTCGCGCGATCCTTTAATGAGAAGTCATCTGGCAGCCATTACGAAAAAAACAGGAGTCGATAAAAATCGCCTGAAGGCTCTTTTGCGGGAAGTCTTGCGCTCCGACCCGTTGGATGCAGCGCGTTCGATTTCAGGAGAAAATGTCTGCCTGCATCTTGCGCTCTTTGACCGGGTGATCCGGTTGCGTTACGGCCTGGCCTTCCGCCGAGCCCTCGGAAATCCGGAGACCGTTTTCATCCCGCTCGGCCACTACTCTTCGATTCTTTCGGTACCCTTCCTCAAGCACCAGGCGCTGGATTTTTTTCGGCGGAAGTTGAATCTGATTTCGGCGGCTTCGTAATCGTCTTCGCCACCTTTTCATAATCTCCGTTATAAACATATTCAATCATAACGGGGTCGTCTGCCGCGAGATCGGCAAAAGATTTTGTTGTCTCACCCGCTTTGATGAGGGTCTTGTCATCCGCGTGAAAAGTCACTTCCAGGCCCGCTTCGAGTTTGACGTGTAGTACTTTTTCTTCCGCATTCAGCTGCGTGATTTTTCCTTTAGCAGTGAAAAATTCCGGAACCGGAACCTCCACCACCGCAGCTTTCGGCGCCGCGAAAGAAACGGGGACGCACCCAACAAGGGCCGCAATCACAATTAATTTTTTGAAGAGTTTCATGAAGAGCCTCCTATTTCCGGATAAAAGGGTTTCAATAAGGGAGAAAACCGGCCCGTAACAATTCCTTCGGCAAGAAGTTTTCCCACATAGGGCCCAATGAGGATACCGCTGCGGTAATAACCGGTGGCAAAAAAGGCGCCCCCCAAGCCCGTGGGTCCAATGACAGGTCTGCCGTTTTCCGAAAAGGGGCGCAGGCCGGCCCAGGATTTTTCAACCGGCATCGCATCGATTCCTTCCAAAATCTCGCCCGCCCGGTTGAGAATGTCTTCTTTGCCTTCGGGTGTGACGCTATTATCAAATCCCGCCGGTTCGATGGTGGAGCCGACAAGAATCCGGCCTTCCGGCCAAGGAATAATGTAAGCATACCGGATCGTGTGAAGAATGTGCCGCGGGTAAGTCTCGGGTGTTGCGCGAAGAATCAAAATTTGTCCGCGCATCGGCTTCACTTTCAATTGGACCCCCAAACCTTCCTCCATTCCGGACCAACATCCCCGCGACATCACGACGACCGGCGCCTCAAAAGATTCGGAACTGACGCGGACCCCGCGAACTTTTTCTTCCTTCCACAGGCTTGCGTCTTTAATTCCCGTTTCAATTTTCACCCCTGCCTGCTCGGCCGCTTTGAAAAGGGCTCGGGTCAGCTTTTCCGCATTGAGTTTCGGAATCTCAGGATAAAAAACCCCGCTTTGAGTCCGCTCGGATACAAGGGGCTCGAGTTTTTTTGTTTGGTCTCGGGAAAGAAATTCCACAGGCAACTTTTGTTTCTTCTGCCACTCGAAACGATTTTTGAGAAAGGCCTCGTCTTTTGCGTTGAGCGCCAAATAAAGGACGCCCAATTTTTGATATTCCACCAGCTCCTTGTGCGATCCGGTAATTTCTTCGAGAAAAGAAGGATAAAAATTAAACGCCTCTTTTCCGAGATGATAAAGAGGAGCCTCTTCTTCCGCCTCGGTATAAGGATCGAGAATGCCCGCCGCGGCCCGCGAAGTCTCGCCTCCCGCTTTCTCCCGCTCAAGAACCAGCACGCGCTGTTTTAATTTCGCAAGCTCTCGGGCCACGGAAAGTCCGGCAATGCCGGCGCCGACTATAATCGCATCGTAGGATTTCATTTCTTTTTGAAGCGGATGGCCACGCCTTTGGCCTCAATGCCGGGAAAAGGAAAGGAAAATAAAAAAGGGGAGATGGAAAAAACCGGCTGCTTCACGACCCGGATTTTGATGACGGCGTCCGCACCGCGAATCATCGCCTCCTCCCGGAACTTGTCCATAATTTCCTCTTCGAGGGACCCCGGATATTTCCGGATCAGGATGATACCGAGCTCTTCATAGGGCTCTTTGAAGGTGCCGGTGACAATCTGGATGTCCTCCGCCTTTCGGCCCGCCGGGTAAAAACCCGTCTTCAGCGGAATATAAGTGACTTGAATCCCCGCGCAGCCGGAGAAAATCCCCAGCAGGATAAAAATCGAAAGAAATTTTTTCATGCCGTCTAGGTAAGGGGAAATTCGGACTGACGGAGAGCGGGCCGGGCGGAAAATTTCTTTTGTGCGCTCGCCCTAGGCCGAATCGTACGCGTTTCGACCCAGCGAAAAATTTCATTTTTGTTAAAGCGGATGATCCGTCCCAATTTTACATAAGGGATAAGGCCGCGAGAGACCCAATCATAGACCGTGTCCGGTTTCACCTCCAAGATTTCGCTCAGCTGCTTGGCGGTCAGGAGTTTTTCCACTGGGGCTCTTCAAAGGGGAGATCCACGATGTTGGGATGATGATCTGAAATCCGTTCCTTGAGGCGGTCGTTCATCTCTTCGAGGGTCCTGCCGAAGTGCGGCGCGAAACGATAAGAGCCGTCATTGTCTTTTGGGTTCGCGAGATAAGATTTAACAAAAATCCAGTCGAGGCGGTACTTGCCCACCATGTGCACAATGGTACGGTCGACCGTGAAGGTCATCTTATAGCCGAGCCGGTCGCGCTGGTTGGAATTGGCCAAGAGTCCGCCGTGTCCTTCGGCGGTGCGTTTAGAATTCCCGCGAAAATCAAACGTGAAGGTGTCATAGAACCGGTAATTTTCGACCATCTTAAAAAGGGCTTTGGTCTTGTTAGGTAAGATTACGGGAATATGCGAAGCGGTTGGGTTTTGGAAATTAGCGGTTGTGTTGGTAAGAATTCTTCCCGGGACCAAAACCACTCCGGCCGGGGTCAGGTATTGAACGGCGCGGTCAAACCAAAAGGTGGGATTTGTCGCTGCCTGGCGCACCTCGCGGCGAACGGAAGTGGGGCTCAAATCTCCCGGCGCGGAGTTAAAGTCCCCCGCCACGATCACGGGGTTTTTGATGTCAATGATGTTACTCAGAATTTCCGCCATCTGAATCTCACGTCCTTTGGGAGGACATTTGATTTCGAGATGGATATCGACGACCGAAAGCCTCTTCTCCGGCAATTCCGGAACATAAAGATCGACTTGGAGAAAGACACGGCCGCCCACTTTCATTTCGCGAAAAAGTTTTTCGAGAAAAATCGTTTTGGCGCCTCCCCTTTTTGCCTTTTCAAGCTGCGAAAGGTTCTGCTCTTCCCCGTGATACCAATCATAGGCCTGATTCTTTAATTGGAAAAATTTGACGCCAATAATCGGGTAACGGCTGAGGACCGCGGAACCGAAAAGTCCCTTATATTTTGAAGGATCGACCTGGAAAAGTTCCTGAAGTTTTTTGTCTTCAACGCCTTTTTCGTCCTTAAATTTTTCAATGCCGAGGTTCACCGGGTCGATTTCCAGCTGCTCGGTCCCGTAGACATAATTCATGTTGAGGGCTTCGGCCAGTTCTTTGACGGCATTGCGGTATTCCGAGCGCTTCATCCCAATGTCCATTTCCTGCAGGATCACGATATTGGCATCCTCCAGGAGAGCCCGCTGTTCCAGCGCTTCTTGATATTCTTTGGATCCTTCTTTAAAGCGATTCGTGTCGATCAGCGCGGCGTAGGATTTGGCATCCGTAAAAGCGTGGATGGCCTCCTGCATTTTCATGGATTTTTCGATGTTCCACTGGACGACCCGCAAAAAGGGGCCGATCCGGGGATCTACCGTTTTCTTGGGACGGGCGCCGCGATAAAGGGCCTCATTGCTGATGATGGGAGTGTTGAGAAGTTTGTTAACTTTTTCCCCGAGCGCCCCGCCCGGCTTCGGGTTGGAGGAAAGTTTCACCAGCTCATCATAGGTCAAAAATTCCGGGGCTTGATAATGGACAAGAAGGAGTCGCGCGATTTCTTCATCCAGACTGGACCCGCCCGGTTTTGGAAAAAGGAGGAGCGAAAAAAGAAGGACGGAGAAAATTTTCCGGAGTGTCATCAAGATTTCGCCCGCTGGTAAATTCCCACGATGTCCGCCTCAGCCAGAACGTGGCCATTCATGGCTACCAGCAAATCCGTTTTGCTGGCTTTGGGAGGAAGTGAGAGAAGATCGTTCAGGGCATAGACTTTAAAAAAATAACGGTGCGGTTTTGGGTCCGGAGGACAGGGACCCGCATAACCCGCTTCCCGCGAATCATTATTTCCCTGTTTCCCGCCGTTTAAAAGATCGCCCTTTGGCATTCCCTCGGAAAGCTGGAGAACGTCGGCTGGTAAATCATAAACAACCCAATGAACCCACGTCCCGGAAGGGGTATCCGGGTCGTCCACGATCAAAGCGAAACTTTTGGTGCCCTCAGGGGGACGGTTCCACCGGATCGGAGGCGAGAGCTGTTCACCGTCACAGGTGTATTTGGGAGGGATTTTTCCCTGATCTTTAAAGGCTGGGCTTTCCACCTGCAAAGCGGACGCTTCTCCTGCCAGGAGGAAAAAGAGGGCGAGAACCGGGAATATCCGTGTGGGCATGGTCTCTATAATATAAGGAAAATTAGGCGGGGGAAAATAGTTTCTCAAGGGCAGCTTCAATTTGGGGCGCCCGGAAACCGAACGCTGTCACACAGGCAGGGTTGGGCATGATCCATTCCCGATCGGCAGGCTCCCTGAGGAGAATAACGGCCAGGGGGGTTCCCGTCTCCTGAAGCCCCTTTAAAAGCTCGCGGGTTCCTTCAAAACGATGGGCATCGTGACAAAAAAAGAAAATTTGATTTTGTTCGGCGGCAAATTTTTCGAGCCGCGAGCGTTCCTCGGCATCCGGATTGAGTGAAACGGTTTCCACCGATTTTAAAGCGACCCCGAAGGGTTGAAATGCACGGCGGAGGAAATTCTTTGGATCCAGAAGCTCGGGTTCAATAAAAAATTGTCCGGCGAGCTCCTGCAAATCCGGAAAAATGGCAGCCCCAGAAGACGGCATCCTCGTTTTCAAATTTTTCAGAATTTTTGCCGCACCGCGCGCGATCTGTTGCACCAGTTCTTTTTTTTCCTTTTCGGAAACTCCGGGGTTTTTTCCAAACCGATCCGCGCGTTTTTTTCTAAGTCCCCCAGTGCGCTCGACGCTCGCTTCAAGCTCTTCGTTTTTCAAATCTTTTTTCTTATAAGCCCAGACGAGACTCTTGAAAACTTCGCGCTGGGCATTGGGATCGGAACAAACAAGCAAAAGATCATGCCCTGCTTTTGCGGCGAGCGGTGCGGCTTCTTTGAGGGAAACACTTTTTGTGATGGCTCCCATTTTGAGATCGTCGGTGAGGGTGACGCCTTCAAACCCAAATTCGAGGCGCAGTGAGTCGTGAATAATTTTTCTGGAAAAAGTTGCGGGCAGGCGTCGCGGGTCAAGTTCGGGGTAAATCGGATGAGAGGACATGACGCAATCAACGCCGGTTTCGATCGCTTTCAAAAAAGGAACGAGGTCATGTGCTTTCATGGCCTTCCAATTTTTTGAAATGACTGGAAGGTCGTGATGGGGATCGAATTCCGCAGAGCCGAGGCCGGGATAATGTTTGGCGCAGGCGGAAAGTCCCTTCGATTGCATTCCCTTGATGCGGGCACTCGCCATTTCTGCAACGAGTGCGGGATCTTTTCCGTAAGAGCGCGTTCCGATCGCGGGATTCCACCGCTCGGTCAATACATCCAGCACCGGCGCGAGATTGATATCGATTCCCAAATGGCGCAGTTCTTCCCCTTCAATTTCACCTTGTTGTTTGACTCGCTCCGCGTTGCCACCTTCGCCCGCCGCTTGAGCATCCGGAAAAATCGTGACTTCTCCCAGATGAATCACGCGGCCTCCTTCATGGTCTACCATGACCAGAAGCCGTCTCCCCAATGCGTGCTCCAAATCCGTAATCAATTGGCGAAGCGCCGCGGCTGATTCGAAATTGCGCCGGAATAAAATGAGCCCTCCGGCGTGCGTCTCGCGAAAAAGCTCAATCACTTCCGGTGTCGCGCGCGGCCCTTCAATCCCCAACACCAATTTTTGCCCTACCAGTTCTTCAAGTGTCATTATGGCAGAATCCCTTCGCCTTCCGGGGACGTTCGGCGGACAAACGTAAAAGCGGTTGCAGATAAAGGACGCATTGTGTCCGCCTCACTCAATGGGGCCTACGGCAAAACGTTGCGGTTTTGCCGTGACGGCCCCAATACCCCGTCCGGCGAGAGGGATTCTGCTGATAATTGCTGGGCAGAATCTTCCAACCGGAGGCGGCGTTGGGCCGCGCGAGCGGGATACGTCTGCGAGTGCGGCAAAACTGCGTCGGAAAAATCCCGCGAGCCGGCCCGTCGAGCGAGGCCGACTCAATCCGTTTTCTATTACAATTGGCATTTTTCAAAAAACCTTTTAATCTCAATACAACCTTGCATTTGGAATACACGCCTTTAGTTTTCTTGATTCCCCCCGCCCGTCGGCCGAGCGCCCGCCGGAGGGGAAGATTCTGCCCAGTATTTTGGGTCGTGTTTTCTGGGCGCCGATCCGATAAAATACGGTGATGGATTATTCCAAACTTCCCACAGAAAAGCAAAATCCAAAAACCCGCTCTCTCGACACGCTTTCCATAGAGAAGATCCTACGCGTAATGGACAAAGAAGACGAGTCTGTTCCAAGGGCGGTCAGGAAGGTCAATGACGCCCTCACGAAGGGGGTTCGAATGATCGTTTCTTCCCTCAAAAAAGGCGGGCGGCTGTTTTTCGTGGGGGCCGGGACCAGCGGCCGGCTCGGCGTTTTGGAAGCCGCCGAGTGTCCTCCCACTTTCAACACTCCCCCTTCCCTTGTCCAATGGATCATGGCCGGAGGTAAAGGGGCGGTCTTCCGGTCGCAGGAAGGCGCGGAAGACCAGGAGTGGGAAGCGAAGCGCGCCATCAGGAAAAGACGTGTGAGAAAAAATGATGTGGTGGTGGGAATCACGGCGAGCGGCGTCACCCCCTTTGTTCGTGAAGCGCTCCGGCGCGCCAAGAAAAAGGGCGCTAAGACAATTCTTGTGGCCTGCAATTTTTCTTCTCCTATTCGCTCGCACGCCGATCTTTTGATCGCGCCCCGCGTCGGCCCGGAAGTCATCACCGGCTCCACGCGACTTAAAGCGGGAACCGCGACCAAGCTGATTTTAAATCGCCTGACCGTCGTATCCATGGTACAACTCGGAAAAGTTTATGGAAATTTAATGGTGGACCTCCAGCCGCGTTCGAAAAAACTTCAGGCCCGGGCACTGGGCATCTTAAAACGCTTCGCCGGCGTCTCGGATACAAAAGCCAGGCGCCTTTTTCGCGAGGCCAAGGGAAGGGTGATTGTCGCAATTCTCATGGCCAAGAAAAATTTTTCCTACCAACGCGCGGTGCATGCGCTCAAGGAAACGGACGGATTTCTTCGCAAAGCGCTTCAATGAGCCCTATCGCCCTCGGTTTGATGTCCGGGACAAGCGCGGACGGTGTCTCGGCGGCCATCGCGTCTTTTAAAGATCGCTCTTTTCGGCTTCTGGCTTATAAAACTTTCTCCTACCCGAAAAAAATCCGGGAAAAAATTTTGCGTTCCGTCGATTTAAAAACCCCCGAAATCTCTTCGCTTGATTTTGAATTGGGGCGGATTTTCTCTGAAGCGGCTTTGAAAATTATCCGCGCTTCCGGCATCCCCAGAAAAAAAATCAAAGTCATCGGATCGCACGGCCAAACCGTTTATCACGGCCCGAAAGACAAAATCCCTTCCACTTTTCAAATCGGCGAAGCGGGTGTCATTGCCGAGAGGACTGGAATTTCAGTAGTGAGTGATTTCCGGCCTCAGGATGTGGCTATAGGCGGCCAGGGCGCGCCTCTCATTCCCTTTTTTGATTTTTATTTTTACGGACAAGGCCCTGTCACCGCTCTCCAAAATATCGGTGGGATTGCCAATGTGACGATCGTCGGCCGTGAAATCAAAAATCCAGTAGCCTTTGATAGTGGGCCCGGAAATATCCTGATGGACCTCGCGATCCGAAAAATTACAAAGGGGCGTCTCTCTCACGATCCTTCGGGCAAATGGGCGGCACAAGGCAAAATCGAAATGAAATGTGTTCAATCGATGACGGGGTACCCTTATTTTGGAAAGCGGCCGCCGAAGTCCACCGGTCCGGAGGAATTCGGCGAGAAATTTTTAAAGCGGTATGCGGGAAATTTGAAAGGCCGGCCTCAGGATGTTCTAGCCACGCTTAATTTTTTCACGGCCTTCACGATTTACAAAGGAATCGCGGATTTCATGCCCCGTATCCCGCAGGAAATCATCGTAAGCGGAGGTGGAGCGCTCAACCTCACGCTCATGGCGAATTTGAAAAAACTTTTTTATCCCCTTCCGGTCCACTCCATCGCAGAATTTGGAATTCCGGTCCAGGCCAAAGAACCCATCGCCTTCGCCTTTTTTGCCCTTCGCGCCGTGAACGGCCAAATCAACCACCTCCCGAAAGTAACCGGAGCGCATCATTCACTCATTCTCGGAAAAATCACCCATGCAACCGATTGATTGGACGATTGTCGCGCTTTACTGCGTGGCGAGTCTCATTCTGGGAATTATCCTCAGCAAAAAAGCCTCGCAGGGAATCGAATCTTATTTCGCGGGAAACCGGAAAGTCACCTGGTGGCTTGCCGGCACTTCAATGGCCGCCACTGCCTTTTCCTCTGACACACCGCTTCTCGTCACGGGAATTACGCGGTCGCGCGGGCTTTGGGGCAACTGGGAAATCTGGTCACTTGGCATCAGCACGATGCTCGCTGTTTTTTTCTTCTCCAAACTTTGGAAGAGGACAGGCGTCCTCACCGAAGTCGAGTTTGTGGAACTGCGTTACACCGGAAAGCCCGCTTCTTTTTTACGCGGCTTCAAAGCCCTCTACTGGGGACTTTTCTACAACGCCTTCATCATCGGCGCCTGGCCGATCACGGGCCTTGTGAAAGTCATGCGCGAAACAACGGGCTGGACGAAACCGGAGTCGATTTTTTTCTGCCTCGGACTCACCGTGATCTACAGTTCTCTTTCCGGTTATTGGGGAGTGGTCCTGACGGACCTTTTTCAATTCGCGTGGGCGATGACAGGCGCAATCATTCTCGCCTGTTTTGCACTTCACGCGGTGGGTGGACCTCAGGCCCTCGTCGAAAATTTATCCGATACCGGAAAACTTTCTTTTCTGCCGCCCGCCGAGGGAATGAGCTGGCTTGCCGGGCTTTTTCTCATCCAGTGGTGGGCGTGGAAGAATGCGGACGGGGGCGGGATTGCGGTCCAGCGAATGGTCTCCTGCAAAGACGAGCGCGAATCCATGCTCTCGATGCTGTGGTTTAGCGTCGCTCATTACATCCTCCGCTCCTGGCCGTGGATCCTGACGGCGCTCGCTTCGCTTATTTTAATTCCCGATGCTTCGCTTTCCGTCACCGAAGCCGGCAGAACTTTTATCGATCACGAGCGCGCTTATCCCCGGCTCATCGCCACCCTTCTTCCGGCCGGCCTGCGCGGGGTTTTGGTCGCCTCATTTTTTGCGGCCGGCAG
>Ga0209515_10001228_pt1 | contig 43886 bp, 48 predicted proteins | sample Subgroupgradi54m_FD_187454 | JGI IMG/M metagenome (GOLD analysis project Ga0209515, IMG submission 187454) | Subsurface groundwater microbial communities from S. Glens Falls, New York, USA - GMW60B uncontaminated upgradient, 5.4 m (SPAdes)... ... | reverse complement strand
TAAACTGAATATCATAATAAAAACCCTTCGGGCACCATGTACTAATCGCTCCACACTGCACATCCTTCTTTTCCTTCCCACCCGTTGTGTTAGTATCAATAATTGTGATCACTTGATCTTTTGCATAACACTCGAGTAAGCCTGTTGTTGAATTTCGTTCAACGCAATTATCATTTGAAGGGCAATTCTTTATTTCTCCATTATTACATTTTTGTGTTTTAGGAGTTTGTTCGCATTTTTGTGCTGCTAAATTGCAGGTATATCCTGCTCTGCAATATGCTGCTGAATCGCATTTGATATTTATTTCTTGAGTAACTGATTTTAAAACACCACCCACAGTTATGTTTAATGATAAATTGATTGGAAATTTATCGATTTTTAAAAAGTCCCATGATGCGCGTGCTGCAAACGGATAGCCTGAATCAAATCTCCATTGATAATTATCTGCAGGAAATTGATTATAATTTGCGCCATAGGATAAAAACACATAATTACCAACACGATAACCTAAATTATAACTAAAGTCTGCTGTAAAATCATTATTCGTACAAGTTCCACCTACATTGAGTACACCCGATGGAACACAATGTTGATAATATTTACAATCTCGATCTTCTGAGCAACTTGGGCTGCAAATGCCTTTGTATTTTGATCCAGGCACTTGATCAGTTGCAACGCAATAAGTTCCAGCATAAACACAATCAGCATCTGTTTTACATTGAGAAACAGAACCTTTCTCACAAGTATTCGTCGCTAAATTACAATTTTGCCCAGCTTTTGTACAATCATCTAGTCGTGCGCATTTACCTACAGCTAAACATTTATTTTTTGAAATATCACAAACTTGACCTGCTGAACAATCAACGTTTGAATCGCATCCTGCTTTACACGTGGAAGTTGCTGCATCGCAATAGTAGCCGAGTAATAAACAATCTTCTGCTTTGCTGCAGGTTTGTTTTGCAGGAATTGGTTCACATGTTGCAGTCGTTAAACTGCATTCTGTCGTTGCATCACAATAATCAACTGATAAACAATATGGCTGCACAATTGTTTTATTTTCAATAATTTGACCTGCACCAACTTGAATGTCTAAAACAATTTCTGATGGAAACAAATTTTTTGAAGTAGTGAAGTCAGCTGATTTTTGACCAGTAATTGTATAAGGAGTTTTTGCTCCTTTTGGAAAATAACCTTTCCATGTATAAGCAGTTGCAGCATAATTTGAAGTAATTGCAGTAGTCACAACATGCACTTGCCCTTGTTTATTCTCAGTTACAGTATAGGTAAAATCAGCAGTAGGAATAATAGCATTTGCAACACAACTCTTTGTTGTTAAATCGCATTTTTGATCTGCTTTACAATCATTATTACTATTGCAGCCAGTAGCACAACTATCACCTGTTTTATCTGATTTGCAATAATAACTTGCAAAAGGGCAATCTTTTTCTTCCTGACATACATCATAAGGCATTGTTGAAGAATCAGGCTTTTGCACTTTTTTAGCGCATTTAATTGTAATATTTGCTAAAGGACATTGTTTTACGCAAACACCGCCACAATCAACACCTAATTCATTTTGGTTTTGTTTGGTATCAAAACAGGTTTCACAAGCTTTAGCACAGGGACCGCCGCAATCTTTGCCTGCTTCACCTTGATTTTGAATTCCATCAAAACAAGTAGGACAAAGATTAGGACAAATTGTTCCACCACAATCAACACCTTTTTCATCTTGATTATTTATTCCATCAGTACAGGTTTGACAAGCTTTACAAGGTCCGCCACAATCTTTGCCTGCTTCTCCTTGATTTTGAATGCCATCAGTACAAGTAGCAGCTGTCTCAGTAACAAGTACTACACAATAACCACTTGCACAAGCATAGCCAGATTTACAAGTATAATAAGATTCACCACAATAAGCACCAGAAGTTCCATCAACTGCAACTATCTTTGAACAACTTGCTTGTTTATTTCCAGTAACTGATTTTGTTGAGTCATAATCAAAACAATTTTGAGAATTAAGCAAAATCTGCTTATCAAGCACTTGCGCAAACTGACCATAATTAATAGTAACCAAAGCATCTGCACAAATTTGATTGCCACACAACAGATTTGTTGTATCAAGTGAAATCGGATTATATTGATTCATCACTAATGGAGTATATGACTTTACTTCCTTCCCTGCTTTTTTAGTCAATACTTGGACAGCAGAAATTTTATCACTTGCCTGATTTTTATTTACCCATGTCAAGTATAATTGTTTTTTAGTAATATCAGTACTAACCAAAATTTTTGAAGTATCAATTGCTATACAAACATCAGTTAAATACTGACAATATAATCCACTATTGCATTTTGGAGCTGCTTTTGCGCCACAATAACTTCCTGCAGTACCATCTTGCTTCAGACAATAGCCTTGAGAACATACTTCTTTTGCTTTACATTGACTATTTGTTGTACATTGTTTATATTGAAATAAAGAAACAAGCGTATCTAATGGACTTGCAGCAAAAGCAGGAGTTATTAATAAGAAAAATAAGAGTACACCAATAATGAAATGAATATATTTTCTCATGACAACCCTCTTTTTTATGATTCTATTTTATATGATTATAATTAATTATTGTACTTAATTATAATGATTATACTCAATTGAGATCTATCCATATTTAAATTATTCTTTTTTTCCATCAATCTGCCGAGGTTCAACAACCTTATCTTCAACATCAGTATGTTCAACAATTTTCTCTTCAACAGTATACACCTGAACTTGATGTTTTCTCTTTTTATAATATTGAGAATAATAAACAAATCCAAAATAACCAGCAATAAGCAAAACAACCAAAATCGCTATGAACAAATAAATAAAAGATGAGGAATAGACTGTATCAACAGAAGGAATTGTACTGATTATATCAATGTCCTGATTAGTCATTTGCTTTTTAATAACATAAGAAAAAATAACTTGTTTATCTTCATCAGGGTGAAGCAATTGTAGATCCTGCTTTTGCCATCCTACAATCGGATCACTATCAACAAGAATAAATGAATCGGTAAATAATACATTCTGAAATTGATTAAAAGAAAGCTTTGGAAATGATTCATAAACGAAGAAAGTATTAACTTGTTTATTGACCAAAAAAGCAATTGTAACAAGCTCATGATGCACTGTTTCATTGGTGATTTTATCAACTGCAGTAATATCAGTAATTGTTTTATTCATCGTAATAAAATGCATTGCATTCTTATAATCGTTGAAAGATACATTCAATTTATTCAATTTACTTAATTGAGCAAATTCAGATTCTAGAACAGTATCCTGTACAATAACCGCAGTTGATTGGTTGATGGTGCGATATAAATCTTCATAGCGAAAACCTGCATAAAAAATAACTGTATCATTTGCAATGCTTTTATTTTCTAAATCATAGCCAATAACAGTATATGTATGCAAACCATCACGAGTAATAATAGCAGTATTCGGCTGCAAATCTTTTGCAGCATAATTACCAATTAAAAAACCATTATCAAACAACTGATAATGACTAATTGATGAACCATTTACTATTGCAATTTTTGGAATTAAAAAATGAGCCTTGCCTGTTTTATACGGCTGATATGTTCCTGACTCAGGAGAATAAACACCTGATTGTGGATAAAGAAATTTAATCTCTTTAATTACTTGGGTTGTTTCAGTTATTTCTTTTGCATGCAAGAGCGGTATCAATAAGAAAACAATAATTAAGAATAAAATGCTCTTTTTAATCATTAATTTATTTTAATATAAAGAAGTATAAATAGGTTACGGATTAATAAGATCACAATCTGCCTAAAATAAACCCTAGAACTAAACCAATAACTCCACCGACAGCAACACCCACTAAATGTTTATTCAAAAAATATTTCAATGAATCAACCTCTTCTGCTTCATCTTCTTCTTTTTGTTGATGAACAAATTTCACGGTTTTTTTCTCTGCAACTTCCTGTTCTTCCTCTTCTATTTTCTCTTCATCATTTTTGAAAGAGTCTTCATATTTGTCAAGTGCTTCTTTTAATTGAATCACTCGATTGCGAACAATTCGCTCCATTTCAAGCTGATCTTTTGTTTCGTCAATTTGATCTGCAAGATTTACATCCTTGACTACATTTCTGACCCACAAAGAAAAATCATTTTTATGTTCAGTTACATGATGAGAAAAAGTTTTTGTATCCATCTCTTTAAAATTATGCAATAATTGTTCAAGATTTTTTAATTCTTTGCCTGCTAACGTCTTAAATGTTTGATGACTTGGCACATCGCTTAATTTTTGTTTTGCATCAACGACCATAAGAAATCCCCGCCTTATTTAATTGAATTAAAGAAAGTTGGCACATTCATGTAATCATGCGCATACGTACCATCTGTCAAATTATTAACTAAATAACGCAAAACTGAAGTTTCTATTTCCTGCTTCGATGTTACTTGCTGTAATTGATCTGCTAAATCATTAGCATGAACAGCATCACGCAGCCAAGAAACAAATTCATTCTTAGAACCATTAACATGCTTTTGAAAAACAGAATCATCCATTTGCTGCAATGCTAATGCAAAATCATAAACATTGCTTAATACTCTCCCATCAGCAAGCTTAAAAACGCAATCATAATGCACACTCCGCAATACTGGATGCAAATGTTTTTTTCCTTCTTCATGTGCTACATGAGAATGTTCTAGATGTGAATGATCTGCATGAGAATGATCTGAATGTGAATGCATTTGATGACCATCATGCTGATGTTGATCAACTTTATGCACTAAAGAAAGCTGTGTTCGATATAAAGAAAAATGAATTTTATTATTAAGAAGAGTATTTTTATTATGAAGAGTAGCTTTAGTTAAGCTTTTCTGAGCAAACTGTTTACCCTTCTTATGAGAGCCTTTTTTAAGAAAAACTTTCTTCAAAACGCTCTTATCACTCTTATTGTTCTTATTCTTTTTAGCACTCTTTTTTTTTACAACCATTTCATTAATTTCCAAGATTTACTTATTTAAATATTTATTCATTTCAAATTACTAAAATTTTTAAATAAGTTCAGAACTACAAATGCATGCACAAAGTATCACGAACAATGTCAACGCAGCATCCTGATAATGTAGCGCAGCCTTTTTTTGCAAATAACGCTGTTTTAGAGGGAGAAGATGAGATCAAGGAAGCATTCTATGCATTTTCTCATTTAAACTGCAATGAACAGCTCTGGGATTGCGAAGGAAAAGAAGTTGATAATTTTGTTGTACAAAAGTTATTAACGAAATATCCTGATTATTTTTCAAAGCATATTCTCGGAAAAGAAAAAATGATCACCTTACGATTGCCAAATCCAACAGTGCAAAAAACTGACGCAAAAATTCTCCTTGAAGCATTACACAGCATTCCAAGAAACTTTGACATCAACAACTTATTTTATAATAACTTGCAATACAAAGAAGAAATTTCACCAATACAAGAAGTATATATTCCAATGGTAACAACAGCAAAAGAAGTTATCAGAGTCAGTGAATATTATCAGCAATATGTTATTAAAGCGCAAAATAATGCAATAATGCCAAAAGATATCAGCATTGCAGATTGGCTTGGAAAATCATTGCCGAATAAAATAAGAGTCACCCCATTAATAGAAACAACAGAAGGGATGCTTGCAGCAGACAAAATTGCAAAAGAATTAATTCTGCATGAAAAACCAACAGATTATCAAAGAATTTGGTTAGCACGAAGCGATCCTGCATTAAATTATGGCTCATTGAGCGCAGTCATCATTAATAAAGTTAGCTTGCAAAAATTGCAGGATATTGAAGATGAAATGAGCATCGATATACTCCCTATCCTAGGCTGCGGGAGTGCCCCATTTCGTGGAAATTTAACACCACAAAATACAGAACGAATAATCAAGGGTTATCCTTCAGTACATACATTTACCTTGCAATCTTCTTTTAAATATGATCATCCATTAGATGAAGTAAAAAACGCAGTTACACTGATCAATGAAACAAAAAGAAAAAAACCTGTTGCGATTGATGAAGAAAAAGCATTAATTATTCTAAACAAAATTGCAGCAGAATATCAAAAAACATTGCCTTTGCTTGTGCCAATGATAGATGCGATTTCACCAATGATTCCAAAACGAAGAAAAAGACATTTGCACATTGGCTTATTTGGTTATTCTCGCGCATCTGCTGGATTAAAACTCCCTCGAGCAATTACCTTCTGCGCATCTCTGTATTCAGCTGGCCTTCCGCCTGAATTATTAGGACTATCCTGCTTAACAGAAAAAGAAAAAGAATTCATCAAAACATTTTACCCCTCATTTGATTTTGATACAAAAGAAGCATTACAATATCTGAATATTGATAATTTAAAATATTTTCCAAAAGAAATTTCCGCACCAATTTTAAAAATTACAAAAGAATATAAAAATGACTCTGCATTTGAAATCAATCAAGAATATAAAAAAATAACTTCTATTTTAATGGAAAATCTCAAAAATAACCATAATTCTTTAGTTGCTGAAAATATTGTCCAAGCGGCATTTAAAAGAGGGTTTTTGGGATAATTTCTAAAGATGTCTTTTTTATAAAGTAATTCCTGTGCGAACGAAGTGAGCTCGGAATTACTAAAAAATACAAATAATTTTATATAGTTAAAAAATCTTTAAATTAAAAATGAATCAAAAAAGAATAGTATTACTAGCAATCATCATCTTTCTTCTCCCTTCTCTGTCATTAGCTGCAACAATCTCTGGCAAAGTATATGATGATTCTCTGAACTTGCTGAATGATGTAATCATAACAGTCAACAATCCCATAATAACAGGAAATGCAACGCTCAATACTAATCCATTACAACAATACATTTCAAAAGATGGCACCTACCAATTTGAATTGCAAAAAGGCTCATATACTCTTGAAGCTAAATATTATGAAAATAAAATTGCAAAATTAGTAACAAAAGAAAATATTACAATAACAGATAATGACGGAAATTATAAAGAAGATCTGATTGTGTTCCCAACATTTGAAGAAGACAACGCAATTACAAGCGATATCAATATCGATTTGCCAGGGATCACTAATACAACTAATAATGAAAAAAAAAGTGCATTGAATATTATAATCATTGCAGCAATTCTACTTTTAATAGCTATTGGATACATGATTTACCGATATAGAAAAACAATAAAAAACACCGAGAAATTATTTGAGCGAATGGAAGAATTAAAAGAAAATAAATTTGAAAGTGTTGAAAAAAAAGAGATAGAAAAAGAAACAACAGATACTGATGCAATTAAAAAAGAATTGAAAGAAGAAATGAAAGAGGATAAAGAATTAAAAAAGTTAATTGCAATTCTAAAAGAGCATAAAAGAGTTACTCAAAAAGAAATACGAGCTGAAATTCCACTTTCAGAGGCAAAAATTTCATTGATGATCACAGAATTAGAGCATAAAGGAATCGTTGAAAAGATCAAAAAAGGAAGAGGAAATATTTTGATATATAAGGGAGAATAAAAAGCCACAAGCAAAAGTACGAACCAATAATTCTAAGAGTAAATTCCAAACATATTTATAGAGATTCTCCAACCCAAAATAGAACAATGGCCATAAAACTAATCAAGCGTGATGGGCGAACAGTTGAATTTGATAAAAGTAAAGTAACAGAAGCAATTTTTGCAGCAGCAAGCGCTGTTGGCGGAAAAGACAAGCCATTAGCTGAATTATTGGCAGAAAAAGTTGGAAAAGCAATTGAAGAGAAATTTCCTAATGCCTCACCCAATGTCGAAGATATTCAGGACTGCATCGAACGAGTATTGCTTGAAGAACACCATTTGACAACTGCAAAAGCATTCATTCTTTATCGAGAAAAAAAAGCAAAACTTCGTAATTTAAAGCAGGCAATTCTTGGCAAAATGGTTGATAAAAGAATTTCCTTAAATGCATTAAAAATATTAAAAGAGCGTTATTTGCGAAAAGATGATGATGGCGTAATTATTGAAACACCAGAAATGCTTTTTAGAAGAGTGGCAAAAGCAATTGCGCAGGCAGATAAAATATATGACGCTGAAAAAGAAGATGTAAAGAAAAGCGAAGAATTATTTTATCAGGCAATGATGAACCTTGACTTCATACCAAGCACGCCAATTTTAATGAATGCAGGCACAAAAATGCAGCAGTTATATGCATCATTTGTTCTCCCGATCGATGATAATCTTGAAAGTATTTACACAACATTAAAAACAGCAGCAATGATCCACCAAACAGCAGGAGGCACTGGCTTCACTTTTTCAAAACTCAGGCCAAAAGATGATTACATCCAATCAACACAAGGCTACTCTTCAGGACCTATTTCATTCTTACAACTTTATGATAAATCAACAGAAATAATGAAAAGAGGAGGAAAAAGAAGAGGAGCAAACATGGCAATACTGCGTGTTGACCATCCTGATATTTTAGAATTTATCACTGCAAAAGAAAATCCAAAAGCATTATCAAATTTTAATATTTCAATTGGAATCACAAAAGAATTTATGGATGCTATTGAAAAAGATAAATTATACAATTTAATAAATCCACGCACAAAAGAAGTTGTTCGAAAACTACCTGCACGAGAAGTATTTGATTTAATCGCAACAATGGCATGGCGGAATGGTGAACCTGGCGTCGTTTTCCTCGACAAAATAAATGATAAAAACGCACTTTTAGAATTAGGTGAAATTGAAGCGACATCACCCTGCGCAGAAGCATTGCTGTATCCAAATGAAGGCTGCTGCTTAACTGCAATTAATCTTGCAAATATGGTCAAAGAAAAAAAAGTAGACTATGAAAAATTAGGTCAGATCTGTTACACAGTAGTTCATTTCCTCGACAATTGCATTGATGTAACTAAATTCCCAACGAAAGAAATAGAAGAAACATCAAAAGCAAATAGAAAAATAGGAGTTGGGATCATGGGATTTGCAGACATGCTTTTTCAACTTCATATTCCTTACGACTCAGATTCTGGATTAGAAGTTGCAGATACCGTTATGAAATTTATTAACGAAGAAACAAAAAAAGCATCAATGGAACTTGCAAAAAAGCGAGGAACATTCCCTAATTACAAAAAAAGTATTTTTTATGAAAAAAATATGAAACTTCGAAATGCAACAACAACAGCAATTGCTCCAACTGGTGCAACAAGTATCATCGCTGATGTCTCATCGGGAATTGAACCAAATTTTGCAATTTCATACATAAAAAAAGTAATGGAAGGAGAAGATTTTTTGACAGTCAATAAATATTTCGAGCAGATAGCACAAGAACGAGAATTTTATTCAGAATCATTAATGAAAGCAATTGCAAACAAAGAAAGCATTAAAGAATTTCTTGAAATTCCAAAAGATGTCCGAAAAGTATTTGTAACCTCGCATGAAATTAGTCCAGAATATCACGTCAAAATGCAAGCAATATTTCAAAAACACTGCGATAATGGAATTTCAAAAAGTGTCAACCTTAAATATACCTCCCATAAAGAAGATGTCCAAGAGATTTACAAAATGGCATATAAATTAGGCTGCAAAGGGATTACTGTCTATCGACACAATTCTCGAACAGATCAAGTGCTGCAATTAGATAGAAATTGAAAATGAGTTAGAAATACAACTATTTCTCATGAAATCGTAAAGAAGAAAAAATAAATTCTTTTGGTAAAGAATATCGATCCAACTTTGCAGGAATGAAAACATCTGTTTTAGCATAACCTAATGATTTTAATTTTGTTGTTAATTGATTCTGTAAAAGTAATGCAGTTGCATGCTCAAGAAAACCATTCTCTCTGCAATTAATAAATCCTTGATTAAAAAAAAGATTAAATGAAAGAAATTGCAATGATTGACTAATCTTTGTTTCACCTACACGACCATACGATAGAAGCATACGATTCTCAGACAATCGCTCAAAATCAACCTCATAAACTGTAGAAATAAATTTTAATTTTTCACTCGTTTCATTTTCACTCGTTTCAATATAATAACCATCTTGAGTATATTCCCTAACAAAATACATATCTCCTTCAAAAGTACGAAGATTGTTCAATACAAAATCAAATTTACATTGCAAAACTGTAGTATAAAGATTGAATAAAGGAGTCAGAAAAGAAGCTGAATGTAATAGTGAATGAGAAAACTGTTTATAAAAATCAGTTTTCACAATATTTTCTCGATCAACGACATAAACCGTTTCTTTTGCTCTTTTTTCAGTTCTTTCTTCAGCTTTCAAAGCAAATGCTAACTCCGGAAGAAATCGCTCTGCAATCTGCTCTAAAGATATTTGTGTCATAAAGAGCAGAATCTAATAATTATTAATAAAGCTTCTTAATCAAAGCTTCCTTAATCCCCTTCTCCCAAACTCACTCTAAAGAAAAAAGTTGTTATTTCGAAATAAATAAGAACTTTTCAAATTTATATATATATTTTAGAAAGATTTATATAATTAACAATTCTCCCTAAACCAAGGGAAAAACTATGTTACGAAAAGTTGTCCGGCAAGGACCAAGCACATTAATGGTTTCATTGCCAAGCAAATGGACCAAAGAACACAATATCAAAAAAGGTTCTGAATTAGATTTAGAATTACTCAATAATCAAATAGTTATTTCAACGCAATCACCAGAGCAACGAAAAAGCACAGTAATAACGATTGACAAAAAAGAAGAATACATGAATCGAGTTCTCTTCACAAAATATCGAGAAGGATATGATGAGATAATCATCCACTATACTGATCCAGCAATTGTTGAAAAAATAAGAGAAACATTGCAATATCTTCTTGGCTTTGAAATTGTTGACCAAAACGGAAAATCATGCACGATAAAAAACATTGCAGAAGGTTTGCAGGAAAACTACGAGCAGATGTTTAAACGATTATTTCAGATTGTATTGACAATGGCAGAAACTGCTACAAACTACGTAAAAGAGAATAACGACAATAAAAATAATAATCATAATAAAGATAATAAAAGCAGTAATCAACAGCAATTGAAAACAATCATCGAACTCAGGGAAACATTATCAAAAATATTAGAATTCAGCCTGCGATTGATTAACAAACAAAATCTCTTAACAGAGAATAAAAAAGCAATGGAATTCTTCTATGTCTGGAATATTGGGGTCATTGGAAAAACATGGAGCTATCTTGCAAAAGAATTGCTTGAAGAAAAACAAAGTCAACAAAAAAACCATCAATGGAATCAAAAAGAGATTGATTTCTTCCATTTCATTGTAAACTACCATCGACTGCTTTATGACTTATTTTACAAACAAAAAAACATTTCTCTAGCGCAATTACGATTACAACGAGAGCATTTGAAAGAAAAAGGCTATACACTCCTAGAAACAAGTAAAAAAAAGCAAATAATCCATCACCTGCTGAGCATTGGTGAAAAAATCCATGATGTAAGCACAACATTTAGCTAAGTAAATGATGTAAAAAATAATTAAAAAATCATTTGTGATAAAAATCTCTGCCCAAAGGTTTTAACACCTTACTTTTAACGCCGTCATCTGATAAATTCCCTGGACCAAATTCTGTTTTAAATCGTTCATAAAAAACAAGTGTCATCTCAACAAAATTACCTGGACCTAAAAAAGAATCTGAATTAACTAAAGCGCAAGGATGCCACGCATTTTTTGAATCCCCCATCTTCTCATACTGCTGTGAATCAAAAAGACGAATTTCCCAATAATCTTGCTCAAAACATTCAGCTCTATATTTCATATCATTACGAGACAGAAATTCTTTATTAGGAAAATAATAATTAGCTGCATAAAAATCAAGCAATGCTTTTGCCATATCACCCGGGTACTTTTCCATTTTCTCTCGAATACGTAATGCAGCAGTACGAATGTTTAAATTAATGCTTCGTTCATCATTCGTGCATTCAGTATCATAATCGCCAATACCAAGATAATTCAAATCTTTTGCAATAATTGGTTGAAAACAATAAATTTGATCACCACTACTAATGGAAACATAATGCGAAGGTGCTTCACCAATTCGATTCATCCAATCGCTTGCTGCTAATAATGCACGAAGAAGATTTGCATCAACAGATAACGTTTTTGCATAAAATTCAACAGGAGTAAGATATTCTTTAAAACTATTAGGAACATTAAAAGTATTAATAGATAAATGGTATAAATCATCAGCTCTTTCTTGATATGTTTTACTTAATTTTCCATCGATTGGCCCATAAATTAATTCAGTTCTTATCTCAGTCATCGGATCAACTGATTTTTTAAAACGAGCTACTTGCTTTTCAGGATTATAACCATAAAAGATAGGATCTTTTCTCATTCCAATTTGCTGCTCTCGCTCAGCCATTATTTTTTGCCTAAAAACAGCAAGTTCATGATTATGCTGTTCTCTTTGATAATCATTTTTCAATTTTTGAACCAATGAATAACTTCCAAATGCAAGAGCAGAAACAGTACCGATCACAAGCGCAGGAATTGCAAAATAATTTCTAATTCTTCTTTTCCATCGAGCTTTTGAAACTGCAGAAGACAATGCTCGCTGCTCTAAATCCATTGCCCTCGCTGCAGTCTCACCAAGGGCACTTCTTGCTGAATGCAATGCAAAAGAAGATAAATCGCCACTATCCGCTGTCAACCTTTCATTAGTTTTATCATTAAGAATTGTTTCAGTTTTATCAACAAAAATAAGATTATTTTTTACTAATTTCTGAACAATTCCAAAAAGAGTATCATAAATACTTTTGTCGTCAGTGCCTCGAACTTCTTCAAAAGCAAGTTGTGCAAGCGTAAAACATTCTGATCCAATTTGCAATGCTTGTACTCTTTTTTCTTTTTGTTTCACAAAAGTTGATTTTTTATAAAAACTCATTGCCAACTGCAAATAATCAAATCCCTGCGCTCGACGAAATAAAGTATAGCCTTGCTCAAAAGATAATTGTTCATTACCTTGAAAAGCATGAGGTAAAGAATCAATTAATTGATTATAATTGTTAACTGCACGAGAAACAAGTGCTTGAATCTGCTCTTTTTGTAAATCGCTGTTAAAAACAAGAGAAGCAAGATCAACAAAAATATTGCTGATTGCATATCGCTCAGGGTCAATAAGTGTTAATTCTCCAGCATTATCGACCACAATATTCTTGCCATGATAATCACCATGCACGCAGAGCATTGCCATTGCATCAAATGGTTTTTCAATCTCTTGCAATGCTCGACTAAATTGCAATTGTTCTTCAAGTGAAAGATGATCTCGCCAATCAGGATCAACTTTTGCAATTCCTCGGCGAGAAAATCGACTTACAACAGTTTCTAATGAAAATAAACTCGTTGATGGATATTTTGATTTATAATCATGATTCAATGCAAATAATAAATCAACAGCTTTTGCATAAAGCGCAAGTTTAGCAGAATTAACAGATTTATCATCAGAAATTTTTTCGTCAAGAGCCGTAGCTTTTTGAAGCTTTTCCTGCAGAGTAATTCCTTGATCAATATAAGGCTCAATTGTTAAACGATTACTCTCCAAAAAATCCTTCAGATAAAAGCCATCATTTGATTCAATAATTGAAAGCAATGAAATTTGACGATTACCATGATTCGTAAATCGCTCTAATTGCGCTGCATTTTGTTTTGCTCGCTGATACGTTGAATTTTCATTATACCTCTTAACAAAATAATGCGCAGTTTCAATCCTATCACCCATTGTAAATTGCAAGCTAACTTTGTAAATACCGCCCAATTCTTCAATAGAATGAAGATTATGGTGAGAGATTGATTCTTCATACATTTCTGGACGAGAAAAAACAGTCGAAGAATCAGATAAAGAAATAATTGAAGAAGCAGTTCTTGCTGGATTATTCTGCCCTACAAAATTCATTTTTTGCAATGCATCATTTGCCAAAACACCATATAATATTCGCCAATTTTTTCCAAGAGCAAACTTTAATGCATGCTTTTTCTTTAAAGTATTTCGAAGTTTTCTTTTTCTATTCAAAAAAGAAAGAACAGGATTATCAATTAATTGAACAGCATTATCATAGGATAAAAGTAATTCTAAACCATTTGATTGTAAAGCATCAGCAGGAGAATTACTCATCATTTTCACCTGCTCGATTAACTACTTTATTTTTCTGATAATATTTTTTTTGCAACTTTTGTTGCAAAAAAAATTGCAATGCATAATCAATAACGTGCGACTGAGAACGATACGTAAATCTATTTTTGCGAAGAAAATCCTTTAACAAAAGCACTGTCTCTTCTTCCATTGAAATTGATAATTTATATTTCATACAAATCCTACCCTAAAGGCACAAACAAAAACTTCCCCTAAAGAAGGAGAAAGTATTACGACTATATAAATGTTACTATTTAATAGTAATTAAATACAACTAGGGATAGTGGATTTAAAATTCACAATTTCTGCTCACAATGTCAAGAATTATAATTAATAATTCTTGAGCATGTTAGGAATTTTCTATCATGTGAATTTATAATGTAAAATAATCACTTGTCAATGGTTGGAGGGTAAATTCCCAACATATTTATAAATCATCTCTATTATTTCACACAATATGACAATAACAGCACCGCAACGATTTAAAATACGAAAGATCGTCAAAGAGTTAGAAATCCATCGAGGAAGACACACAGAATTAGTAAGTGTTTACATTCCAAAAGATTATGACATCAATAAAATAATTTATCATCTTTCACAAGAAGCAGGAACTGCTGAAAACATCAAATCAAGCGCAACACGAAAAAATGTTGTTGATGCACTCGAGAAAATGATACAGCATTTACGATTATACAAAAAAACGCCAGAAAATGGATTGATGGTTTTTTCCGGCAATGTTTCCGAGCGAGAAGGACAAAGCGATGTCAAAGTATGGAGCATCGAACCACCAGTGCCATTAAACCAGCGATTATATCGATGCGATAAAGAATTCGTACTCGAAGCATTGCGAGAAATGTGTGAAGATAAAGAAGTCTACGCATTAGTTGTACTCGACAAACGAGATGCACACCTTGCGCTCTTACGAGGCAAAACAATTATTCCAGTTGCAAAAACACATTCAGAAGTACCAGGAAAAATGAGAGCTGGAGGACAATCTTCTGTTCGATTCGAGCGAAACAGAGAATTAGCATTAAAAGATCACCTCAAAAAAGTAGGCGATTACATGAAAGAAAATTTTCTCCCAATGATCCAAAATATCAAGGGGATAATTATCGGTGGACCAGGACAAGTTAAATACGAATTTGCAGAAGGCGATTATATTACCGACCAAGTCAAAAGAAAAATAATTGCAGTCAAAGACGTAGGCTACACTGAAGAATTTGGCTTGCAGGAATTGCTTGACAGAAGTGATGATGTTTTAGCTTCAGAAGAAATAGCAGATGAAAAAAGAATAATGGGAAAATTCTTCTTATTATTATCAACAAAACAAAGCATGACAACCTACGGTGAAGCTGATACTAAGAAATATTTAGAAATGGGCGTCACAGACACATTACTTTTATCAGAATCATTATCAGACGAAAAAATAAACGAATACAGCGAACTTGCTGAAAAATACAATACAATAATTAAACTTATTTCTATCGACACAAGAGAAGGAGTCCAATTGCGAGACATTGGAAAAATTGCTTCCATTTTACGATATGGGATTAATCAGGAATAAGATTTTAATTATTATAATAATTGAGAAGAAAGCAACAATTTAATCATCATGAAATGTTTTTGTTCTATGTTTAATATTTAAAATATTTGTATCAACATTAAGTTGTATATCAGTTTTCACTCTTCTTTTTTTTAATTTGTTATTTAATTTTTCCCGTTCATCTCGTAAAAATGAATCAATAGTCAAATCAGTCGATCCAGCATTGCTTGAAGGCAACAATAAACGTCTTTCAAATGATTGAATTAAAAGATAATCTTTATTTTCTGATTTTAATGCTTTAATCAATGGTTTAACCTGTTGATATGCATATTGAACATAGGGTTTACTAATTCCATAACCAGCGCCAATATACCATGTAGGGAGAGAAAGATGAGTCTGAAAAATATGATTAAAAACTAATTCAGGTATACCAATAATAACCAAACCTAAAACACCACCAAGAAAAAAATTCCTAACAATATGCTCAATATGATCTTTTGGAAGAACAGCTTTATTCTTATAAGAATCTTTAAAGTTTGTAAGATACCATGGAACAAACTCAGTTAATAATTGTGTTGCTTTGGCAACTGAAAGTTCACCATATTGTTTTGTTTGCGCAACAGAAGAGAGATAATCAATTAATTTCAATTGCAACGAAGTTTTTTCATCTTGAGGAGTTCGCTCAAAATCAAGATAATGAACAACTGATTCCAATAACGTCTGAGGCAAATCGCCTTTTCCAGCAAGAACAAGTGCTAAACTTTGACCTCTTTTTTCTTGATAGTTTTCAAGACCTTCTCGAGTTAATGAAGTAATATTAGTAAGATGAGAAACAGTTGTCACAAGATCATTCGCTAAATTATCAAATTGCTGGTACACTGCTTGCTTTTGCTCGTCACTAACATCATGAACAGCGAGAAAATATTCTCGAACTTCTTTTGCGTCTAAATTAAAACAAAGATCATACAATGTTTCAGCTTTATCTTTCGTAGCCTGAGCTTTTTTTAATTGCACAACTGAACGAAATGATTCATCAATGAAACTATAAAGAGTATTTTCAACAGTTTCAATCTCATTTTTAATCCTGCCATCACGAGGAACAGCATAGGAACGAATAACTTGGACTTCTTCAGCAATGTCAGCAGTAATTGTTGCGAGTGAATCAGTTTGAAAGAATTTATATTTCATTCTTTCTTCTACACTATATTGAAGATTAAGCACAATATCATCAATACGCAATTGCATTGCATCATTCTTCATTCCATATCTTGTCGGCGCTAATATTAAATCAGTCATTAAACAAAAAAGAAGTATTGTTTTTATAAAGGTTACCAAGAGTTACTAAGTTTATAACTACTAAATAATAGCAAAATAACCACAAAATTTAAATAACAATTCCCAAAACAAACTATAATGCCTCAAATTAATTACACAATATTGAAAACACCGCATGAAACAAAGAAACATGCAGTTGCAGTAGCTCCTTATCTCCCTGCATTAGATGTAGCAAGTATTGAACTTACTTTTTGTCCAGAATCAACTGCAAAAGTATATGAAGCATATTTTCTATTAAAAAACAGAAACTCAAAAGAACCTTGGCTTACAAAAATGAGAGAAGCAATAGGTGATCCAACTGTTCCAATGAGCGGTTTTTTTAGTAAATTAACTGACATTCTTGTAGAAAAAAGAATTCCAGTCATTTTACTCGAGCGACTTCCCAACGAAGAAAGCGAAATTGCAAGAAAAATAACCTACCAAGACCCGTTACTTGAAACACAAAGATTATTATCAGGTGATTTAGCATACATGTGTGAAAACTTATTTGAAATGTATCAAATAAGTGAAAGAAGAAAAGATGATCGGGATCAATTGATGGCAAACAATGCAAAAACAATTGAAAAAAGAATCTTTGAACTTTACCCACAATTGCGAAGAAAAGAAATGATTCATTATGGAATTATCATTGGAGCAGATCATAAACCTGAAACATATCTTAATCAAGAAGGATATAATACTGCAGTTATTGAAGTCCCTTATTCAAGAGAAGATAATCCACCACCAGTATTTCAAACAATAAAAAAATATTTTGAAAATGGAAAAACAAAAGATGATACTGAAATTCAAGATCTCCTTGCAATAAAAGCATTAACCTCTTTAAAACAGGTAATAATACCAGGAATCCATATTAACGAAATGAACAGAATGGAATGCAATTTAATCGGAAAAATATCCTATGCAAATGTTGCTGCAATACTTCGAAGATTTGGCCAATTAGCTGACGGCACAAATTCCCCAACAATAGCACAGCAAGAATTAATTGTACGCTATATAGATGGAATGGCTAATAGATAATAATTTAAATAAAATTATTATTAAATGTTATTTCTGCAACATCTCACCAATATATCGATACAAAACATCATTAAAAACTAATCGCTGATGGCCAACACCTTTGATTCCATATGTTTGTTCTATATCAATATTCCGCGCACCAGCCAAAACAGAACTTGTATGCGGAAGAACAACTAAATCAGTTTTGCTATAAAGATTAATCATTTTTGCTAACGTTTCAGCTGTATCTTTTTTTGCAAGCATTAGTAAAAAATCGCTCCCATAACAAAGCTCTTCAATACACTTGCCACCAAGCCCAAATAATTGACTTGCTTTAACCAAAAGATCATGTTCAAAACCTCGTGTTTTCTCCTCAAGACCAACAACAAAAGATGCAAGCAATGTTCCAAAATGAGGAGCACCTAAAGTAACTGCAATATCAATAGAATCAATATCATCTTGCAATACTTTTCGTGCTTGAACGCCACCCATACTATAACCCAAAACAGAAACTTGCTCATAGTCTGAATTTCGTTTAATATACTGGATATCCTCTGCCAATCGCTCTGCATTCAATGCAATCCCATCATGTGTTGGAAGATCAACAACAAATGTTTTTCCAGTATGGCCATTGCTTCCATAATAATTTGCAACACGCTCAAGACATTCACGTTTTTGCATAAATCCTGGAAGAATAAGCAATGGATTAACATCATCATCACTTTTTCGCTCAATTACTGCATCATACATTTTGTATCGCTGAGAATCAGGCATTCCACGTCGATTGCCTGCAAGCATCCGCTCAGTAAAGCCTACAACATTATAAGTTAATCCTGGCAATTCCTTAAGAATATGCGGCAATGCAAAAAGTACTTGAAAAAATGTTTCTTCTAACAGTAAAGATCCAAATGGTGAAAAAAAAGACAGAGGTCTATTTAATGGATTACTACCAATATCCACCTTACAAAAAAATGGATCATCCATAAAACAAAAAAGAGTAAATGAATATAAAAATGTTACTAAAATATTTTTGAAGAAAGGGTAATTATTAATAATTAATCAAAATTCTCTTTATAAAAAACTTTTATCAAGATGAAGCGCCATACCCTTAGCATATGCTTCAGACATCTTTTTATGAAGAGCAGAGTCAAGATTATATTTATCAATCATAATTCTAAACGAAGTGCCAAAAGCAAATTGCCAGAATAACCTTCCTTAAATGATTGAAATAATAAATCAGCAGGATCATAATGAATCCCATTCTTAAGACCATTCAAATTAGTTCCATTTGAAGAAGAATCAGAAATCTTAACATAATCACCATAAACAATTCTATAAGCGTTCACAATTTCTTCCATCAAAACAATAAAACCCACCTAATTTAATTAATAACCTTAAATTAATAATATTATCCTACTAATATCATTTTTTCTGCTTGCCAGTAATATATAATCGAAAATTATCATCTTGCTCTACTTTCAATGATTCAAGATTATTAATTACCAAATCATTGCCGGATAACAGATAGGAAATATCGAGTCCTTTGACATCCATTCGATCAATTAGATCAAATTCAACAATTTTATCAGGAACCTTCCCTGATTTATGCGGATCATTCATGGAAAATAAACTAATAAAACAAGGATGTTTTGTATCCTCTTGATTTAATCGTTTCTTTCTTCCAATAATTGCTGACTTTGTTTTGTATTCCATTTTCATTCATCCATTTCAATTTACTTCGTTAATAAAAACATTAATAAAAATAAGAACGCTCTGCAGTTTATATAGTTTTTTATTAAACCAAAGATTTCCCCATTAATTTAATAAAAAATATTTATTTCTCAACAGCAACTTCTAAAACACTTTTATTTTGCTTTATTTTTTTAATCAAAGCTTCAAGTTTCTCTTTTTCTTTTAAATGAAAACGAAGTGTTGTGATAACACGATCTTTGCTTTGCTTGGTATTAACTGAAGTAATATTAATTTTATGCAACGCAAATAAGTTTAATATTTTTGCAAGCAATCCAACACGATCTTCAAGCAAAAGCCGAAGTACAACCAGATATTCGTTTGCATCAAATTTCCAAACAACAGGAACTTCTCGCTTTGCATCAAGGGAATGGATATTAGGGCAGTTATTTTTATGCACAGTAATTTTATTGTCTTTGGTAATAAACCCTTTAATTACATCATTGATTTTAATCTCACAGCATTTCGAAATTTTAAGTGGATAACTTTTTCCAATAACCTCTATACGATCAATAATTGATTCCGGCAATTGCTCTTCAAGCTTTAATCGATCTCCTTTCGGATCATGCTCTGTTGTAATTTTTAATATTGACTTAATTTTTGTTCTTGCTTTCGATGTTTTCACAAACTTAAGCCATTGCCGAGAAGGTTCTGCATTTTTATTAGTAATGATTTCAATTATATCACCAGATTGCAGCATATGATCCAAGGAAACAATTTTATTATTGACCATTGCTTTCGAACATTTATTGCCAATATTTGTATGCACCATATAAGCAAAATCAATAGGAGTAGAATCTTTTGGCAATGAAATCGGATCACCTTTTGGCGTGAATACAACCATTTCATCCTCAAATAAATCAACTTTCAAACTTTCAATAAAATCAACTGCATCTTTCGATTGCCGTTTCCACTCTAAAATCTGTTTCAGCCAAGAAATTTTTCGATCAAACTTTTTATCCCGTTGCGTGCCTTGATATTTCCAATGCGCAGCAATTCCATCTTCAGCAATATGATGCATTTCTTCAGTTCGTATTTGGATCTCTACAATTTTTCCTTTTTCCGTTATAACACTTGTGTGCAAACTTTGATAGCCATTTGCCTTCGGTACAGCAATGTAATCCTTAAAACGGTTTGGCATTGGCTTCCATAAATCATGCACAATACCAAGAGCAGTATAACATTCAGGAATTGTTTTAGTGAGTACACGAATAGCAACAAGATCATAAATATCATTAAAACCAATCTTTTTCTTTTTCATTTTTTTATAAATGCTAAAAAAATACTTTGCTCGTCCATAAACAACTGCTTCAATATGTTTCTCCGCAAGCTTTTGTTTAATGACAGTAATCATATCATGGGTATTTTTCTCTCGTTCTGTCCTTTTCTCATTTACTTTTGAACGCAAAAAAGAATAAGCTTCAGGTTCAAGATAACGAAGTGATAAATCTTCAAGTTCCCCCTTCAATCGCCACATCCCAAGCTTATGCGCAACTGGTGCATAAATTTCAAGTGTTTCACGTGCAATTCGCTGCTGTTTTTCTTCTCGAAATGTTTTAAGTGTCTGCATATTATGCATTCGATCAGCCAACTTAATCAGAATAACACGAACGTCTTTTGCAGTTGCTAAAAATATCTTCCGAATGTTTTCAGCTTTATAATCTTCCGAATCCTTAAAATGAATCTTATCAATTTTTGTAACGCCCTCGACAAGCAATGCAATCTCTTCGCCAAACAAATCTTTAACCTGTTGCAATGTAACCGAAGTATCCTCAACAATATCATGCAATAATGCAGCGCACAGTGTTGCAGTATCAGCATTCATCTCCATCAAAATATTTGCAACTTCAATTGGATGCATAAAATACTTCTCACCTGTCGATCGCATTTGTCCTTGATGCGCTTTTTCAGCAAGAACATAAGACTTTTTAATTAAAGCTACATCTGCTCGAGGATTATACTTCAATACCTGCTCAATAAATTCAACTAATGCCATTATAGAATAAAGCAAGACAACAAAGTATTTAATCTTTGTGTTCAACTACAGCACCAAAAATTAGAAAGGTTTATATATAAATTCTAACAGAAAGAAAATCATACTCGATTAGTAATAAAAAAGAGGTGTTTATATGCACAAAAAGCATAAAAAAGGAGATTTATCATTATCCGTCAATGCAATTGTAGTCTTCGTTCTTGCCTTCTCAATGCTCGGCGTTGGTTTATTTGTCGTTAATTTAATCAAAGATAAAGTATCAACAGGCATAGGTGTTATTGATCCAAGCAAAGATTTAAAGCAACCGCCATCATCAGAAAATCCTTTAACATTAGACGATGAAATAAATATTAAAAAAGATAAACTTTTAACACAAAATATTGGATTTTATAATAAGGCTGATACAACAATTAACAATGTAGTTGTAACAATTACAGGATGTGTTGATACTGATCCAAAAGCAAGTAGTTCAGATGTATCAGAAGCAGATTTACCAAGTGTCCATGCACCAATATTATCCAAAGTTGAATCAGGTAATTCAGCAGGACTTAAAATATCATTACAAACAAGTCTTAAAACAGGAACATACATTTGTACACTGGTAATTAAAGGCACTGATGATTCAAACGTAGATTTAGAAGAATCAAAACAATTCTTCTTAAAAGTGACTACATAAAAAGTAAAAAGGTGATAATCAAATGAAAAAAGAAATGAAAACAAAATCAGGAAAAAAACAATTAACCGCAGACCAAGAATTTCAAATCATGAAATTGGTATTAGATAAATTTTTATGGCTTGGCTTTGGTATAATGGCATTAGGATTCTACGTTGTAGTTTTGGGCAACCAATCAGTTGCAAAAGGAATTACATTCTTAGTTTCAGGAGCAGTATTATTGATATTATTCCTAATCTTGATCATTAGAGAATATGAAATTATCAAGTAAAAAGAATTTCATAATAAAATCAGGTAAATCAATACATTTTTAAATTTCTTTTTTATTCTTTATTTATCTATTATTTTAAGTTAAATGAATCTTTTAATATCATCAATTAAAAAAGTGTTGAAGCAATGCAAACAAAACGAATTTCACCGATAATATTTTCATTATTAATTCTCTTGATACTCCTCTTCACAGTTGCATGCAGCAAAAAAGAATGTACAACAAATTCTGATTGTGCAAACAAAGCATTCAACACCGTAACTTGCACAACAGAAAATATTTGTAAATATGAAGCAATGACAAATGTTTGTGGAAATTTAAAATGTGAAGCAAAAGAAAACAACTGCAATTGCGCAGCTGATTGCAAACCAAAATGTGACGGAAAAATTTCATTGGGTAAAAAAGGATCAACTGAATTATTCACAAAATATATTGAACAAGGCTGTATTGGAGAAAAGAAAGCTTCTGTTTGTCAAATACAAATTATAGATCAATTCGCAACACCACAAACAGTAGTTGACGAAAAAAAAGTAGGTGATATTAAATTAGGAATCTCATCAACATACGCAAAAGCAATTGATCCACAGCAAATACCATTTAAAGTAAATCTAGAATTAAAAGATTCACCAAGCACAGTCATTTTGCCTGTAAAAATTACAACAATCAGTATCTTATCAGGTCAAACATTGCTTGGGAAAAAAACAGTGAACCAAGAACTTGCAACAGTAGGTGATGCAATTGCTATAACGATTCCATTCACATTCACACCTTCCCTTCAAGAAGAGGAAAAACAAGTAAGTGTAAAAATCGAATTAGAATACACAAAAAAATCTGCAAACAGCCAAGATCTCCAGCGAATAAGTACTGAAGAGAAAATCGCAGACAAAATTGCATTTGTTAAAACTGGAATAATTGAAAAGTGATATTCTATGAACAAGAAAGGATTTGAACTCGCAGTAAATTTCATCGTTATGCTTATTCTAGCAATGGCAGTATTCGGTACAGGAATTTACTTTGCATTCAAAATATTTGGTGATGTTCAAAATACAGGAAATGTGCTTGACCAGCAAACAAAAGATTTAATGGAGAAAAAATTGCGTGATTCATCACAATTAGTTGCATTTGGCACATTCCAACAAACAGTACAAAGAGGAGACAATATAAAATTTGCGTTAGGGATTGCAAATACTGATGAAACAGAAGCAACATATACCATAGCAGTAACTTGCTCATTTGCAACAGATAAAAATGGTGATGAAATTACCACAATTAATACAAACACAGACTGCCCAATCACAAAACCGCAACCAATTATAATAAAAGCGCATGATTATGGTGTGCAAGGATTATTTTTTCATATTAATAATAATGCAAAAATCGCAAAATATTCATATGATGTAATCGTAACCTCCAATGGACAAACATACGGTGGGTTACAAAAATTATATATTAATGTCAAATAAAAAATAATTAAGAGTAAATTGCAAATTATTTTTTCAAATTAGATATTCTTCAATAAACGAATAAACGTATCAACATCTAAACTTGCTCCACCAACTAACGCTCCCTGAACATCAGGCAAAGAAAGATACGATTGAACATTGTGTTCATTGACACTACCCCCAAAAATAATTGTTATTTCTTGAGCAATTTTCTTACCATATTTTTCAAGAATAAAGGCACGAATAAACGCATGGATTTCCTGTATTTGCAGTGGCATTGCATGTTCTGCTGTTCCGCCAGTACTAATCGCCCACACCGGCTCGTACGCAATAATCAATTGCCGAACTTCGCTTGCTTTTAACCCAGCCAAACATTCTTCAAGCTGTGTATGAATTACTTTGAGAGAATTTTTTGCTTTTCGTTCTTCAAAACTTTCTCCAATGCAAAGCACAGGAATAACATCATTATCAAGAGCATACTTCACTTTTTTTTGAATAAGTGCATTTGACTCATTACAAAACTTCCGCCGTTCTGAATGACCAGCCAAAACATACTTGCAGCCAACTTCTTTGATCATTTTGCAAGAAACTTCACCGGTAAATGCACCAGACTTCTCAAAATGCATATTTTGTGCAGCTAAAGACAATAATTGTTTTTCAGTATTAAAATGAACCAATGCTTTATTAAGATCAGAAAGAGTAGTAAATGACGAAGCTAAAATAACATTTGCTTTGCCAAGCACTTTAGGAACTTGCTTTAAAATTTCGACAAAAAACAAAGCTTCGCTATTTGTTTTATTCATCTTCCAATTTGCAATAATTATTGGTTTTTGTTTCATAGCCTAACACAATTCTTTTCCTTTTAATATTTTTTGTTTTAGAGAACTTTGCATAATTACATTTTCATCAGAATATACAAAACTATGTTTTGTATGCTTGATAATCTCGACTTCATCGAGATTATCATTGAGTTCGAAAAATTATTTTTCGAACTCGTCTGAAAATATAAACAATTGCAAAGTTATCTTAGAGAATTTTAACAATTTTATAATTATTCAAAATTCCCTTTAACATTTTTTAATGTTAAAAAATAGATAATAATAAATAGAGCCACGCACTTTAATAAAAGAATGGACTTCAAACAAGTAATACTCGTAAGAACTGACCTGCAGCTACCCAAAGGAAAAATGGCAGCACAAGTCGCCCACGCAGCAATTGATGCATATCTCAAGGCTGACGCAGCAACTGCTAAAAAATGGCACAATTCTGGCATGAAAAAGATAGTACTCAAAGTAAAAGATCAAAAAGAATTATACCAATATATTCAGCAAGCAAAAGATGAAGGTTTCGCAACTTCTTTAATCACTGATGCAGGTCACACAGTTGTAGAACCTGGCACAGTTACCTGCGGAGCAATTGGCCCAAATGATGAAAAAGAAATTGATCGAATCACTGGCAAATTGCAGATGATGTAAATAAACGTAAAGAAAGGCATAATAATGAACCTCAATCCTACCACCAAAATCTTTATCATAGAAGGTATTGCAGGTGCTGGAAAAAGTACACTCCATCAGCAATTGCTTGAACAATTAAAAGAAAAAACAATCTACGATTATCCTGAAGAAGCAACACTCTTCAGTTGGAAACATGCATGGATTCCAAACATTGATCAATTACGATTAGATTTCTTCGGCAAATTATTAGACTACAGTGAACAAATAATAAAAGAAGATCCAACCGCTGTGTTTATTATCAGTCGTTTTCATATTAGCTATGCAATATTCTGTTTAACGCCTTATTCTCAAAATCAGCAATATAAACAAATAATTGAACGAATCAGCAGATTACCTGCACAATTATACATACCAGTAGTTGAAACAGCAGATATAGAACAACGTTCATCACACAAAGAAAGAACAGAAAAAATTTGGCAATATCATTTGCAGAAAAGGTTAGAACAAAAAAACTTCAAATCAATCACTGAAATGTACGAAACAGAGCAAAGAAAAATACTGCAATTAGCACAAGAGCAAGAAATCCCATTCATAATCATAAAACAAAAAGTAAAAGAATCAAATAACAAAAAAATTAAAAAATAACCAAATCATTTTTTCCAAAATGCTAATTTACTCCAAAAGCCATCATTTGATTTTTGAGGAGTATCATCATTATTTTGATTCATATCCCTATTCCCTTCAGCATTAAAATCATTCCCTTGTTGAAAATTATTTCCTTGCTGACCATCGTATTGTCTATTCTGTTTATTATCTTGCCCACCATTGACTTGATTTCCATTCTTATCCATACCACGTGCTCTTTCATCATCATTATGCATCTGTTTATTGCCAGAGAAATCATCATTAAATTTGTCTCCTTTTTTGCAACGAGAACCTGAAAATGATTCTAACCCAGGAATATCTTCAAACTGCATTTCGCCCTCATTATCATCATGAAAAAAATTCTTAATCTTTTCTTTAATGCCAATATTATTTTTACGCATTTCCATCATTTTAGTCATTTGATCAAAATTTTGTTGAGTAACAAATGCTTGCTGATCTGATTGTAATTGCGCTTGCTGCTGCTCAAATAATGAATTCATGTTTTCTTCCCAAGATTTAAAATCATTATTTTTGATTGCATCTGTAACCTTTTGCATTGTAGCCCTCATTACAGTTTCCTGCTTATTTCTTTGAACAAGTATAGTAAATTCTTCTTGAGAAATTTTAAACTCATTTGATTCTTGATTTTCAGTATTAGATTTAATTGCTGCAACTGCTTGAACAAAAGCATTATAATCATTGGCATCAATCGCTGCCTTGATCGCAGGATTTTTCATCATAATTTCCTTGCTTTCTTGAAAATGTTCATCGTCATTAAACTGCATTTGATTATTACCCATCATACCTTCTTTTGCATCTTTACCATTACTATCTTTATCGCCCCATTCTATTGCAAATGCACTCACTGCAACAAAACTCAAAATAAATAATGCGAGAACTCCAAATAATATTTTTTTATTCATCCTTTCAGCCTCCTTATCTTATTCCTTTCATTATCAACGTAAAAAATAATTATTAACAAGATTAAAGAAAAAAGAATATATAAAATCGATGGATCAGACGTCCACTAATTGGAAAAGTAAAAATCCAGAATCGCAGCAGAGCTGCGGAGCATTTAATAGCAAGAAAGGATTTTTACTCTTAAAAATGGGTCGCAGCAAGCTGCGGGGTATTAAACCCCTTTTTTTTGAATAAAAATTATAACTATGGAGTAATACTACGAAGATTCAGTTGAATGGATTCTTTACAAATATTTCACTTACCTTATTGAAATCATTTTCATTCTCTGTATAAATATTATAAATATCATTTTGAAGCATTGTTGCAATAATCAGTAAATCCCAAAAACGTTTTGTATTAATATGATTACATAAATGAATCGCCTTTCGTACGGATTTTTTATCATAATTAATTACAATCCAACCAGGAAATTCAGAAATATCATTTATAATCTTTTGTGCCTCTTCTAAAGACAAAGGCTGTTTGATTTTTCTTGTAACAACAACAAAAAATTCAGCAAGTGTTTGAGAAGAAATTGCATATTTTATTTCACCTCTCCAACATTTGTCAAGAAGTTCCTTTGCTGCTCTATGTTTTTCTTTTTCATTAATATCATAATTATAAATAAGAATATTTGTATCAATGAGAAAGAGATTATTAGTCATATAATTCATCTCGATTAAACTTATATCTTCCCAAATTAAATCCTTTTTTAGATAATGCGATTTGTCTTTCAGCAATTTCATTTTGCTTTTTTTTTGAAATCCATTCTTCAACTGCTTCCGTTATTGCCTTCCCAATCAAACCTTTCCTTATAACATTATCTTTAATTAAAACTTGGCGTAATTTTCGTTCTGTTTCATGATTTAAACTAATCGTAATGATACCCATTGATATATTTAGATAATTCATCTATTTAAATATATCGGTTTAAAAGTTCACATAATCCCTCCTAAGTAACAAATCACATAAAATTTAAATATCGAGAACAAATTCTAAAGAGTATGTCAAAACTTCCACCGTTCCCGTTATATGCAAATTACCACGGCATTATTCAACGAGGAGCTCGTGGTATTTTAGATTTTAATGAATTTACTCATGCAATTTTTGATGAGTTAAAAACAGCAAATGGGCTTGATATTGCAGGCAAAAAAGTGCTTATTGAAGGTTTAGGTGCATTACTCAGTGAAGAGTTTCAAACTGTAAATCCTTTTTTAGAGCAAACGCAATCAAATATTCAATTCTTCGATTATCTTATTGCGCTCAAACAGCAAACAGCACGACAAAATGAATTACTTTTTATTTCAAATCTTCCTAATTATCGAGCGCGTACAAAATTTACTTTTACTGATGGACAAGAAAATTATCACGATCGTATGGGAAAAGATGGTGTTTGTGAATTAGTTGTGTATAATATTGAACAAATGTATCAATTATATAGAACACTTTTGCCTGCTTTTTTACAGCGAAAAGATTTTTATTTTCCAAGAGATGATAATCCATTTCAGCTTCAAAAAAGCAACAGTGAAGAAACCTATGTACTCCAAAAAGCAAGCACTCTTTTTGAATATCAACTCACAATAAACCCGCACCCTGGAGAGCGTTTTGCAGGAACTTCCCGATTGATTATTGATACTATTCAAAGAATTTGCACACAATATTTCGGCAATAGTATGGCAGATCCTGCAACTGACAAAAAAAGATATCATACGTTAAAATTAATAAAATAAATTTTTTTAATTCCCAAGTGGTTATAAACTTTTATATACTTCTGGCTAAATAAAGAAAATATCAATTAAAAATTGGGGTGATTGAATTGAGTTTAGCTGATCTTGGATTATCAATAGCGCAGCCATTACTTGATCTTTTCGTAAATATCGGAAGAGTCTTGCCAGGGTTATTTGCAGCTATTTTAGTATTAGTATTTGGCTATTTAGTAGCATGGGTTATTTATTATTTGTTGGAAAAATTATTTGCATACGTGCAATTAGACAATTATCTTGTTAAAAAAACAAATCTCGACAAAAGAGTTGGCAATTTACAAGTAAGCCATATTTTAGCAGTAATCAGCAAATGGTATGTCTTTGTATTATTTCTTGTGCCTGCAGCTGGTTTAGTAAAACTTGATACATTTGCAGAACTTTTAGTTCGATTGTCATTATGGATTCCAAAATTAATTGCAGCTGTATTAGTCGCAATTATTGGTTTAGTTGCAATTGATTACATCATTTCACGAGTAATGGAGTCAAAAGCAAAAGGTGCAGTAATTATTGCAAAAGGCTTGCAAATTATTTTGTACATATTTACTTTGTTACTAGTACTTGAACAATTTGGAATAACAATCTCACTATCAGACGATAGCTTTATGATTGTCTTAGCTGGCATCATGCTTGCAATCGCAATTGCATTCGGCATTGGTTTTGGCAATGCGCTCAAAACACCAGCTGATAAAATGCTAAAAGAATTAAATAAATAATTTTTTTTAATTTCTTATTTTTAGATTTATTTTAATTAAGCAATTGCACCAATTTCTTCCCAAAATTAAAAACAATTATATAATACAAATAATCTTAAACCAAAATGAAGAGAACAGAAAAATTAAAACAAAAGAAAGGATCATTTCTCAGCAGATTTTTTATGATCATAATAATATTAATAATAGCAACAGTCCTGATCTATTTATTGTTTAAAAGCGATTTCTCAGCAATAACAGCACCATTTCAACAAAATGAATTCCAGAATCAACAAATAACTACAGACAATGGTTCAATCGACGCATATATGTGCCAAGTTGATGATTGTGTAGCACCAATTATCAATCTTATCAAGAACACCCAAAAAACACTTTCTTGTGCAACATTTGAATTGAATAATCAAGCATTATTACAAGCAATCACAAAAGCAGCAGAAAGAGGAATAATTGTCAGAATTGTCGTTGACAGCGATAATAAACATGATTTAGCAGGCGATGTTTTTCGATTTGACACAAGCAAATATTATATGCATAATAAATTCTGCATATTTGATGATCAGATTATTTTTACAGGAAGTATGAATCCAACAAATAATGACATTTTCAAAAATGATAATAATCTACTGATTATCAATTCATCAAAAATTGCAGCAAACTATAACGATGAATTTGAAGAATTATGGAATGGAGTTTACGGCAAGGGAGAACAAATAAAAGCGCCAATCATTGAATTAAATAATAATACAATAATGATTCAAAACTATTTTTGCCCAGAAGACCATTGTGAAGAGCATGTATTAACAGCATTACAGAAGGCAAATCAATCAATTGAATTCATGATTTTTTCTTTTACCTCAGATCCAATTGGAAACCTACTGATTGAAAAAGCAAAGCAAGGAATTGCAGTAAAAGGAATTTTCGACACGTCTCAAAAATCAGAATTCAGCGAATATCAACGATTAAAAAATGCAAACATTCCCGTGTTTTATGATAAAAATAAATACAAATTGCACCACAAAGTGTTCATCATTGACAATGCAACAATCATCACCGGAAGCTACAATCCTTCACAAAATGGAAATGAGCATAATGATGAGAATCTTGTAATCATTACTGATCCAATAACAACACAAAAATATCAGACCGAATTTGAAAGAGTGTATTATAAATAGATAATAATAATCAAAATAATTCTAAAAATACAAAAACTATTAAAAGAAATACTAACCACCAGTGACGAATAGAAACAAAACAACTATTAAACAGCTATAAAGTGGAATTGTGGTAATAATGGAATATGAATTAGATTTAGAAGAAATTATTAAATTGAAAGAAAAGAAAAAAGAAGAAATAAACCCATTTGATATAAATGCATTAACAAGATATTTAAAAGAAATTGGCCATGTTAATCTTTTAACAGCTGAGCAAGAAAAAAGATATGCTGAAGATTCTGAAACCGCTCGAAGAACATTTCTTGAAAAAATTTATGCAATAGATCCAAGAATAATTAGTAAAACACTTATTGATTATTTTAAAATTAATCTCGATAAAAAATTAACAGAAGCCCAAAAACTGCAAAATGATACTGAATTAACAGAAGATGCAAATAAAACAGAATTAAAACTAAAGATAAGAGAATTCTATTCTATCTCAATAGAAGGATTGGCAGAAAGATATTTCGATTATGGAATAATAAAGAAAAGAACATTAAAAAGGATAGGAGAAAATAAAGAAATACTCTATGCAATTGTCTCAACAGGAATTGAATCCAATATCTATGATAAAATGATTGAAAAACTAAATGAAAAAAAAGAATATTGGTTGCAACAATTAAATGAAGAAATGACAGAATTGAAAATAAATAAAGAGAATGAAACAAAGATAAATGATCTTAACTCATTAATTGAAAGATATAACCAAGAAGTACCAAAAATAATAATTGAAGGACAAAAAGCATTACGAGCAAGAAATAAACTTGTTGAAGCAAATTTAAGACTTGTCGTTAGTATTGCAAAAAAATACAGAAGAGATGATTATCCATTTAATGATGCAATTCAAAATGGAAACATTGGATTGATGGAAGCAGCTGACAAATTTAATTATGCAAAAGGGTATCGATTTTCTACTTATGCAACATGGTGGATTCGACAGCAAATAACACGAAAAAAAACAGAAGAAAAAAGAACCATACGAATTCCTGTTCATGCCGAAGAACAATATGAAAAAACAAGAAAAATGCTGGGAAAAGGATATTCCCATGAAGAAATAGATGAAATGCAAAAAAAAGAAAAAGAAAAAAAATATCTTACCCAAATAGAATATAAAAGATTAGATGGGATAGCAAATCCAACAAGTATGGACTTAGAATTTGGAATAAATGGAACCAAAAATCTTCATGATATAATTGAAAATGAGAATAGGACGATAGAAGAATTAATGGAAGACGAAAGAAAAGTACAATTAAGAGAAAAAACAGTAGAAAAAATTTTGAAAGATTCTCATTTAAATGAAAGAGAAAAAACAATATTCAAGAGAAGGCATTTAACTGATGAAGATGAAAAACAGCAACATACATTAGAGAAAATTGGAAAGAGCTATTTTCTAACACGAGAAAGAATACGACAAATAGAAGCAAAAGCATTAAGAAAAATAAAAAGTACAGCATATAGTGGAATAAATGGAACAAAAGCAGATTTATTTTAACAAAAAAGAAAACAAGAGCAATTCTAAAACAACAACAATTTTAAAGCCAATTCATTACCTAAATCTATGACAAAAATAAAAGAACTTGATCAGGACTTAATCAACAAAATTGCTGCAGGAGAAGTGATTGAGAGGCCATCTTCTGTCGTCAAAGAATTAGTTGAAAATTCAATTGATGCAAACGCAACAATTATCACAATAGAAGTAATAGAAGGCGGAAAATCATTTATTAAAGTTTCTGACAATGGTTGCGGAATTTCTCCAGAAGACATTTCTTTAAGCATTAAACGACATGCAACCTCAAAAATCAGTAGCACAGACGATCTTTTTGCAATACACACGCTTGGTTTTCGAGGAGAAGCATTAGCAAGTATTGCAGCAATTTCAAATTTAAAATTAATCACAAAAACACCGGAAAATGAAACAGGAATTAAAATAACTGTTGAAAATGGTGAGATTGCAAAGCAAGAAACAATTCCTGCAAAAACTGGCACCACCATTGAAATTTCTAATTTATTCTACAATGTTCCTGCACGAAAAAAACATTTGAAAGGAATTGCAGTCGAATTTAAACACATTTTAGATATAATTACAAGATATGCATTAATTCATCCAGAAATTCATTTTACCTTAATTCATAATCAAAAAACAATCATTAATTCTCCTGCAACAAAAGATTTTCTTGCAAACATCATGACTGTCTACGGCAGAGATTTAACGCGAGATTTACTTACTGTAAAATATGAAAATGAAGAAGTAATAATTACAGGCTACATTGGAAAACCATCATCAGCACGAGCAGACAAAGAATATCAAAGCCTTTACATAAATAAAAGATATATTAAAAATTACATTCTCCAAAAAGCAGCATACGACGGTTATAACACGCTACTGTTCCATGGCAAACATCCAGTGTTCATGCTCAACATAGAACTGCAGCCAACACGAGTTGATGTCAATGTTCACCCAACAAAAGCAATTGTCAGAATCGAAAAAGAATACCTTATTTATGATGCAATAAAGCATGCAATCATTGATACACTCGTTGAAGAAAACTTAATTCCAGAAATTATAGAGAATAAAAATAAAGAATTTGATGCAAAATTAATTCTTGCACCTTCAAGCCAATATCTTGAACAGCAAACAATATTAAGGCAACAAACAGCAGAGCAATCATCAAGATCAGGATTCCAATCAACACAACCAACATTACAATCATCAGAATTAAGATTTCAATCAACACAACCTGGATTGCAATCATCAGGATCAAAATTACAATCAACAGAATCAGGATCAGAATTCCAATCATTACAAACAGCATCAACTGAACAATCACAAAGAGCACAGCAACTCTTTCTTGAAAAACAAAAGCACACAATGAACATAAAATTGATTGGAAAAATCCATAACACATTCATTGTTGCTGAAGATGAGAAAGGAATGATTTTAATTGACCAGCACGCTGCTCACGAACGAGTAATGTATGAAAAGTTTCTAAAGCAATATTTTAGCAAAGCAATTGCAGTGCAGCAATTATTATCGCCAATTGTGCTTCATTTAACTCCGCAGGAAAAAATGATTGTAGAAGAAAATAATTCCTTTCTAAACAGCAGCGGTTTTTCAATTGAACCATTCGGCAATGACTCCTGCCTTCTCAGAACAATCCCCTCAGTTTTCGGCAGAACACAATCAAAAGAATTAGTTTACAATATTCTCGATGAATTAAATCTTGGAGAATCAACAGCAATTGACGAATTAAAAGAAGAACGAATCGCGCGCGCAGCCTGCAGAGCAGCAGTCAAAGCGCATGACGTGTTAGAATTCCCTGAAATCTATAAAATAATTGAAGAATTATTCCAATGCGAAAACAGATTCACCTGCCCGCATGGAAGACCAGCAATCATCCATTATTCAATGTATGAACTAGAAAAAAAGTTTAAAAGAAAGGAATAGGATTTATAGAAAAGATTTAACTAATAAATATGAATTAAATAACCTATATAATTCCTCATGTTTTTCAATTGATTTCTTCATATAAGTGATATCCATTTCATTTAATTGTGAAGTATCTTTCAAAAAATGAGCTTCTTTTGATTCTTTAATAAATCTATTAACAAATTGGTTCATACCTGGAATCGAGGAATCAAAAGAAGTTGCTAACAATTGCGCAAATCCATAAATTCTATCTGTTTTCACTTTAGAGAACTTTGCAAAATACGTTTTCATAAAAAAGTTCGAAAAATAAATTTTCGAACTCGTCTGAAAATATAAACAATTGCAAAGTTATCTTAGAGAATTTTGACAATTTAGTAATTATTCAAAATTCTCTTTAGCTAATAAATCAGGCAATGCATAATACTCAGCCATAAAACAATCTGATTCAACAATTTCAACAGCTTTAGATAATGAATAATGAGTTTTACTCTTAAAATCGTCTGTTCTCGCTGAAGGTAATGGAGATTCAAGCCATTTATTAACCGAAGCAGCATAAAAAGATAAACCATCATCAGTAATTGCCCAAGAATCTGTTTTATAGGATCTTCTTTCTAAAAAAATACCATTAACAATTCTAAATTTCACCACGTTATCAAATAAAGCTAATTTTTGATCTAATGTTAATCCATTTGTTAATTCATCTGCCATAAAAAAGAAGAAAAGAGTTTTTATTTATATAGCTTGTTAGTTACTTTCCGCAAGATTTTTATAGTAGTTATATTAATAATATAATAATTATATTAAGAATTAAAATGGTGAAAATATGATGATGAGTAAAACACGAAAATGGGGTTCTTCTTTAGGATTAATTATCCCAAAAAGAATTGTTGAAAAATTACAATTGCAAGAAAATCAAGAAGTAATTTTTGAAATACAACCAAAAACAAGTGTTCTTAAAGAAATGTTCGGTGTTGGAAAAGGAAAAACCAAAAAAAAAACAGAACAAATTATTCAAGAAGCAAGAATAGAATTAGGTGTTGACTAAATGTATTGCCTTGACACCTATGCATTATGGGAAATTTATCTTGGAAATGAGAAATTTCTTCATTTTTTTGAACAAAAATTTATTATCACAGAATGGACTTTAATTGAATTTTATAAAACATTAGTACGAGAATTTAATAAAGAAACAGCTGATTATTGGATTAAACGATTATTACCCTATACAAAAAATGTTTCGCTTGAAATAGCCTTCGATGCTGTTTTCTTTCAATCTGAGAATAAATCAGAAAAAATGTCACTTTTTAATTGCATTGGATACCAATTTTCTGTAAAAAATAATCTCCTATTTGTAACGGGAGACAAAGCATTTAAGAATAAGAAAAATGTTTTTTTTATAAAGAAATAATAACAACTCAAAACCTTCCCATAAATTCTGATTTACTTTTGCATTTTAGAAAAGGATTTGTTGCCTTCTGCCCTTCTAATGTATCCATTCGCATTAATCCATAATCATGCCCAGGAAGAATCAATGTTGATGGATCAAGTGATAATATTTTATTGTACAAACTTTCATACATCTGCTCTTTACTTCCTCCTGCAAAATCCATTCTCCCGACAGTGTTTACAAATAATGTATCTCCAGTTATAAGATACTTATTCTCCTGATTAGAAAAATACAAACAAATGCTCCCAAGAGTATGCCCAGGAGTATGAAGCACCTTCACTTCTTCTTTCCCAAGGAAAATAACTTCATTATGTTTCAATTTTCTATCAAAGAGAAAAGACTCAGCTGCAAAGGATTCTGATTCATGGATCAAAATACTGCATTGATTACATTGATACAATTGCTTGATCTCTTTATTTTTCTCAACATGATCAAAATGACCATGCGTATTAACGATAAACTTCAGTAATAATTGATGTTTATCAACTGCTTTTGTTATTAAACTAATATCACCACAAGGATCAACAACAAGTGCTTCTTTTGATTGCTCATCATAAACAAGATAAGAAAAATTATTATCATAACCCTGTGTGAATAATTGAATTACTTGTAATACCATTAAAAAACAAAGAATAATGAGATATATAAAGTAAATCTTTTTATACCACCTCATGTTTTTTACTATTTATAATCTATTATAATCTGTTTATAATACAATTAAAAAGATTATAATCAATAGGGAGGCTACAACTATGGTTTTAATTCGTGAACCGAACAGTAAATACATCAAAATTCGATGTCCTAAGTGTAAAAATGAGCAAATTACCTTTGGTAAAAGTACAACAACAGTAAAATGCTTAGTTTGTGAGAAGATACTTGTTGAACCAACAGGTGGAAAATCAAAAATTAAAGCGCGAGTATTAGAAGTACTTGAATAAACAAGAGGAAAAAAATGTATTATCAAAAAAAAGGATTTCCTCAGGAATATGAAATAGTTCTTTGTACAATTACAAAGATTCAATATCATTCTGTATTTGCAACAATTGATGAATATGATCTGAAAGGAATGATTCACATCAGTGAAGTAGCTGCTGGAAGAATCAGAAATATTGCCGAATATATCAAAGAAGGCAAAGTTGTTGTTTGTACTGTATTAAGAATTGATAAAGAACGAGGCCACATTGATTTATCATTACGTCGAGTAACTGATATGCAGCGAAAAACAAAAATCAATGAGATGAAACAAGAGCAAAAAGCAGAAAAAATAATTGAAGCAATTGCTCACGAAGCAAAAAAAGATGCAAAACAAATATATGAGCAAATTGCAGAAAAAGTGTTTAAAAAATACACTTATATTCACCAATTCTTTGAAGAAATTGTTAATGGCTCTGCAAATGTAGAAGAAATGAACTTTCCAAAAGAATATGAAAAATCTCTAATAGAAATTGTCAAGCAAAGAATCAAATTGCCTGAAGTTTCAATTCGTGGAGAGATTCAATTAAAAACATACGAAAATGATGGTTTAAAAGTAATTCGAGAATTATTTCAAAAAGTGCAAGAAAAAGGAAAGCAATATTTAGAAATAAAATATGCAGGTGCTGGAATCTACAAAGCAAAAGTAACAGCACCTGACTATAAAAAAGCAGAAACAGTATTAAAAGAAGTAATTGAGACAATTCAAAAAGAAATTAAAGGAACAAATTCAATCTACACCTTCGTAAGAGAAGAAACAAAATAAAATCAGAACATAAAAATGAGTAAAAAAAATAAAACAAACCTACCATGAAACATATCCTCAAATGCACAAATTGCAATAAATATACAATGAAACTCATCTGTACCTGTGGCAATAAAACAATTGATGTCAAACCACCAAAATATTCTCCCGAAGACAAATATGCAAAATATAGAAGAGAAGTAAAACATCCTGAATTAATTGAAAAGAATAAATTATAAATAATTGTTTCAAGAAACTTTTTATAGAACAATTCTTTAATAAATAAAATGGCGCTTGAAACACTACTCTACATAATTGTTGTATTCGCATTATCAGCATTGCCATTAAATCTTGCAGTAAAAATCTTATCAGGTCATTCAACATTATTTCGAGTAGTTTTAGTAAATATAGTTGCTGCAGTCATCACCTATGCAATTAACCTCTATTTCCCTCATTACGGTACAATAATCTCTTTTTTCACACTTTTATTTATGTATTCAGTAATGTTTGATTTAAGCTATTTTCGAGCATTTATCGCATGGATTCTTCAATTCGTCATCATCATTATATTCTGGGCAGCAATAATGTATTTGTTTCAAGTTAATATATTATAAAAGACATATAACTCTAAAAAAGTTAAAAACAATAACAAATTCTATCAATAATAGTTAAAATGCAAATATTTAAATACCTGTTTTACCTACAAAAGGATAACAAATATTCTAAAACTAAATTTTTTCAAGAAATTTAGGATGCAAAATTGTGGGTGTGAATAAGAAGATGATTGGTAGTGATAGCTTTAGAATTGGAAAGAGAATCAAAAAACTGATTTGCTACGGAATAACATTAGCAGCATTTCTACTCCCAGGAGATATGGCATTTAATTATGACAATGAAATGCAAAATAAAGAACAAATAACAGAAATACAAACAACTTCTCCTACTTCAGCAAAAACAAATGATAGACTTGCAGAAATAGTAAATAACTATATTTTCAATGAAACAATAAACGATACAACAGCTGACGATGAACTTGAAAATCTAATTCAGATTCAGATCAGTGGAGAACCTACAAAAGAAGACATTGAAGATATGCTTACATTTCTAAAAGACCCAAACAATCAAAAACGAAGTCCAGTACAATATATAACTGAATTAGGAATTAAAAATATAGTAATCTTACCTGAAAAATATAAAGAAGAAGTTGACTACATCGGACTCGCGCAATGCACAGAAAATAATGGAGAAATAAGAGTATTTAGCCGCAATATTATAAAAAATGGAATATTCTACCATGAACTTACCCATTGTTACACTGCATGGAAAAGAAGAACTGATCCAAATTATGTAATAAAGGAAGCTGAATTTGCTTCAATTGCAGGACCATACAATCAAATAATAACAGAGGAAAAAAAAGATATAATTACAGCAAAAGCATACACTGATATTTGTACAGACGGTCCACGACATGGTTATCTCCGCCCCTATGGAGGAAGAGACATTGATGAAGATATTGCTGTCTATGGTGCAGAAATAATAACTGATCCAAGTATCATTGCAAATATCAGTGAATCATATGATATTTATGAAGGAAAATTAAGAATATTAAAAGACATTGGAATAATACTTGATTATGAATTAGAGATTACGATAGCAATAATAGATGATAAAATAAAAACAGAGCCAAAAGAAATAGCAGGAAATACAACAAACACTCAATTTATGCTATTGAAATATGATTCATTAAGCATTTTTGAAAGATAATATCAGAATAATGAATAATAAAACAAAATCAAATTAATCCCGAATCTTCGAATTTACAGGATCACGATGAGGGTCAACAAATTTCTTTCCAGAATCATGGCACTCTTTACAGAGAATAATATGTTTCTTTGGCGCACCATCAACATGCCCAAATACTTGATGCTGATCACAGATGTATCTTTGACACGCATCACAGTAATATGCTGTATGTGCTTGGCAAATATAACAATCCCTATCAACTGCATAACGAAATCCCATTGAAACACCTTTATCAAATCATCATATAAACTCGTAAGCAATTAAAAAAATAAAATTTTGAAAAATATTTTTCAAAATTTTTTAAATCAGACGGACAGAAATCTCCACAATTCATAATTGGAGATGAATGTCCGTCAACTGTCCGTCTGATTTGCTAAAAATCCGAGCTGGGAATCCCCACCATTAATGATTGGGGAACCCCTCGGATTTTTTTCAATTACAACAGTTCATCCAATTTTCCTTTATCATTTGAAGCTCCGCCTTTATGATGCTTTTGCTTATCCATCATTTCTTTTGCTTTTGCTTCTAAATCAACACCTAAATCCTTTAATGCTTTAATATGCATTTGCATTAATTGATCAACAATAGTCACAATTTTAGCCATTTCTTCTCGTTCTTTTGCGAGTGTTGCTAATGCCCCTTTATGAAATCCAATTTGCTCATCTTTATTTACTTCCATCTTATCTGCATGTTTTTCTGCTTCTTTACTCATTAAAACCACCTGTTAATAATTTATTAATATTTATATTAATACTTATTTAAGATTAATTAGTATTATTAATTTTATTTATTTTTCTTATTAATTATCGCAAGTTCATTTGCTTGCAGCTTTCGCAACACTTTACCTGGATTGCCAACAACAACTGAATTCGCTGGAACATCTTTTGTAACAACTGCTCCTGCACCAATTATGCAATTTTCTCCAATCACGACTGGTAAAATTGTTGCATTTGATCCAATACTGACATTTTTGCCAATATGTGTTTTTTTCCAATTCTTTGGATCACCTGAGGGAGGAAGTAAATCATTAATAAACATTACCCCATGCCCAACAAAAACATTATCTTCAATTGTTACCAGGGAACAAACAAATGAATGGCTTTGTATTCTGCAATTATTACCTATTTTCACATCTTTTTGAATTTCAACAAAACCACCAACCATAGAATTATCCCCAATCTCACAGCCATAAATATTGACAAAATTCCATATCTTAGTATTTTTACCAATCTTACAATTATTAATCAATTGGTGTTGATTTGGTTGATATTGTTGCTCTGCCATGCTTGAGAATAAAAAGAACTTACTCTTTTATATAGTTAATCTTTTAAAGAGACTATTTTACAAAATCTTAATAAATCAACTCATATTCTCAAATTTCATGCTCCTCGGAAAAATAATTGGTAAAACATCAACACAACGTTTTGAGTTCCATGGAGAAACAGAAATAAAGAAATTTGAATATTGCACGGTAAAACACGCTAATTACAATAATGTTCTCTGCCAGATTATTGAATTAGAACGGACAACACAAAATCTCACTGCAAAATGCAATATCATTGGTTATAAAGATGAAGAAGGAAGAATTGCGCAAATTCGAATTCCCTTTGATGTTGGCGCAGAAGTACACAAAGCCGAAGATGATTTCATCAAAGAAATAATCACAACAGAAAATAAAAACAAAAATTTAAATGCATTTCTCGGCCATCTTGATGGAAGCAATATCCCAGTTTATCTCGATTTAAACAAATTATTGACTAAACATATCGCAGTGCTTGCAAAATCAGGTTCAGGAAAAAGTTATTCTGTTGGAGTTCTACTCGAGGAAATGATTGAAAGAAAAGTACCGCTGTTAATCATTGATCCGCACGGCGAATATTCTTCGTTAAAAGAGCCAAACAGCAATAAAGAAGATTTACGGCGAATGGAAAAATATGGAATAAAAGCAAAAGGCTATGCAGCAAAAATAGAAGAATACGGCGACCCATCATTAGTTGCAAGCATGCAAAGCAGCAAAAATCAAGACGACAAAAATAAAGAACAACAAATCAAGCCAATTCTTCTCAATGAACATTTGACAACTGAAGAATTGATTGAGATGCTCCCGACGAAATTAAGCAATGCGCAATTAGCATTAATCTACGCTGCAATTAAAGACATTAGCGATCTTAATTTAGACACACTCATCCTTGAACTTCATAAGCTCGATAATAATCTCAAATGGAATATCATCAATGTTGTTGAATACTTAAAAAGCCTCAAAATATTCTCGACAACGCCAACACCATTTAATGAATTGATCCAGCCAGGAAAATGTTCCATTATTAATCTCAAAGGAATCGCTCCTGAAGTGCAGGAAGTAATCGTCTACAAACTTTTAAAAGATTTATTTTCAGAGCGAAAAAAAGACAAAGTACCGCCATTCTTTGCAGTCATTGAAGAAGCGCATAATTTTGTGCCAGAAAAAGGATTTTCAGAAGCTAAATCAGCGCATATTTTAAAAACAATTGCAAGCGAAGGAAGAAAATTCGGTTTAGGATTATGTATCATCTCTCAACGGCCGGCAATTGTGCAAAAAACAGTATTATCACAATGTACCACACAAATTATTTTAAAAATAACCAACCCGAATGATTTGAAAGCAGTTGCAACTTCCGTTGAAGGAATTACTTTTGAAACAGAATCAGAGATTAAAAATCTGCAGATAGGAACTGCATTAGTCACAGGTGTTGTTGACATGCCATTATTCGTCACAATAAGACCAAGAAAAACAAAACACGGCGGAACAGCAATAAAAATAGTAAAAGATGAAGATCAAGAAAATTTCTTTGAAGACTTAAAAGAGTTTAAACAAAAAGAAATCCTTCCTATTATTGATCAAATATCAAACAATACAGAAAAAGCAAATAACACAAAATTAATTAACATCGAACAAATAAAAGAAAAAATAAACCAAGAAAAGAAAAAATTACAAACCTTATTACATCCTTGCTTTTTATTTCTCTGTACCGAAGAGAGAAATAAAGAAAAGTTCGATTATACAATTCTTGTCGAAATGCAAGAAGGTGAAGTAATAACTGAATACAATCCATTTGATGAAAAAGCACAAAAAACAATAATCAAAACAGCAGCATTGCCTGAACTCGAGAAACTAGCGAAAAATGAACTGCAAGTATTAGAAGCATCATTTCATTTAAAAGAATTCAACAGAATCCATCTCATTTCAAAAGTCGGATCAAGTTTTGACATCGAAAAAACACTCGACAAATTGACTACAATGCAATATTTAGAAAAAGTAAATGAAATACTCTACAAAGTAAGTGATCATTACATCTTAAGCCAACTCTCAAAACACAGCTTAAAAAATAAAATGCAATTCAAAGAATTCGATTACGACAAAAAATTAGAAAAGCAAAAAAATATCGACAAAATAAAAGAAAAAATGAGCAAATTCACAACAATCAAAGATCTCCGAGAATGCTGGTTAGTTAAGTATGAGATTGAGAAATAATTTAAAAAATAAAACAATTATTGAAAATAATTAATTGAAGTCATCATTAACGATTCAATTAACTTTAAATAAACAATCATCTTACCTTAATAAATGCAAGTAAATTTAACAGTAAATCAAAAACTAGAACAAAAATTAGAAGAACTTGTTAATTCTATTGCTAATGAAGGAGATATGGTCAGAATTTTAGGAAATTATAGCAAAGGAATTGAGATTGCTAGTCAAATAATACCTGAAAGACTTCTGAGTAATGCAACTGAACTTGGAAGAAAAGGAGCGCTTTATGAACAACAAATAGATGCACTTGCAACATATACAGAACTTGCACTCTTTAAACAAAAATTAGAAACTCGAATTGCATCATACAGAAACCCACCCTATTATTTTAAAAAAGATTACACAACACCAATCTTAAAAAGAATAGATCAATTAACAACTGAAATAAGAAAATACGTTCCAGAGCCATTTAAAACAAACGAAAAATAAGAACAAGTTATGCACGCAATTCTCGAATATAATGCAATGATTTACCATCTTGAAATAATTTCTTCGCAGGATCTTTACGAATGCCTTGTAAATTCTCTGCAACTCGTTTCAAAAGCATATCCGGTTCAAATGGCTTTGTAATAAACTCATCAACATCTGCTTTAATTGCAGCCTTCAAATCTTCAACCTGATGCTTTGCTGTCAAAATAATAACCGGAATTTTTCGAGTCAACTCATCTTCTTTAATTTGCCTGCAAACTTCAAAACCATCAATTCCAGGCATCATTATATCAAGAATAATAAGATCAGGTTTTTGCTCTTTAATAAAATCTAATGCCATTTTCCCATTTTCCAACTTTAATATCTCATATCCAGATTCAAGCGTTAAAGCTAGTAATTCACGAATCGCATAATCATCATCAATAATTAAAATTTTTTTCATTGTAGCCAACATCATAAATCTATAAGTCAACCAATTATATAAAGATATGGTTAAAAAAAACAACCTGCAACCTTTTTAAAAAAGCTTGACCAAAAACAAACTCCTTCGCTAGCTCAGTCGTAAAAAAAGACAAAAAACAACCGAAAAAAACATCAACAC
>Ga0209515_10001227_pt1 | contig 43905 bp, 35 predicted proteins | sample Subgroupgradi54m_FD_187454 | JGI IMG/M metagenome (GOLD analysis project Ga0209515, IMG submission 187454) | Subsurface groundwater microbial communities from S. Glens Falls, New York, USA - GMW60B uncontaminated upgradient, 5.4 m (SPAdes)... ... | reverse complement strand
TATCAAATGGGGTGAGCGACGGGATTTGAACCCGCAACCCCAAGATCCACAATCTTGTGCTCTAACCAGATTGAGCTACGCTCACCATGAAAAGAAAACCAAGGCGAAAATTATCTTAGGTTACGAAAACAAGGCAAACAGAAAATCTAGACGTCATTGCGAGGCAGCATTCAAAGTAAGGCTGAAGCAATCTAAGACTCGAGATTGCTTCGTCGCTGCGCTCCTCTCAATGACGTAAAAACCTTCAACTCGTCCATTTTGAGGACCATTGCAATTCCTAAATAAACCACAATACCAAGCCCAATCGTACCAAAAAGGCCAATGACTTTCCAGCTTAAAGGCTGATGGACATCGAACTTAAAAAAAACTCGTAAACTCACGAGACAAAAAACGCCCATCACAACGGATGCAATGCATATTTTGGTAATACTTTGACGAAATGCTTGCCATTCAACTGCGCCATGCCGTTTCTGAAACATATAAAGCAACAGAAAAAAACTGAGTGCGCTCGTAATCGAGGTTGAAAGCGCAAGCCCTCCCTGTTTTAAAGGATGCATTAGAATCCAATCGAGTATCGCGTTCACGATGAGTGAGACAAAAGCAATTTTTACGGGCGTTTTTGTGTCTTGAACTGCGTAAAAAGCAGATACGAGTATTCGAATAGCAGCAGTAAAGTAAAGACCGAGAGCATAATAAGCAAGCGCTACCGCTGTCCGTTCGGTATCGATACTTAGAAAGCGTCCTCGTTCAAACAAAATGTGAACGATAGGATCTGACAATAGAAAAAGCCCAATGCTGGCCGGAATCGCTATAAATGAAACGGCGCGAAGCGAAAAAAGGAGCGTTCCTTTTAATTCTCCGATATTCTTTTCGGCGGCTGACTGCGACATTTCCGGAAGAATAACCGTCGTCAGCGAAACGACAAAAATACCCAAAACGAGTTCCATTACCCGATCCGCATAGTAAATCTGCGAAACGCTGCCCTCCCGCAAAAGGGATGCCATGAGCGAATCCACAAGCACGTTAATTTGAACAATTCCAATTCCAAAAATACTTGGCGCCAATAAAATTCCAACTTTTCGAATGGCAGGATGGTGAAACGAAAAACCAACCTTAAACCGCATCCCTATCTCTGAGAGCAAAGGAATCTGGCTTGCAAATTGCAGGATGCCGCCCATGACAACGCCGATCGCAATTCCCACAACAGGATTCGGCGTTAAGTATGTCGAGCTAAAAATAGCTGCAATGACTGCAACATTAAAGAAAACAGGTCCAAAAGCAGGAACGGCAAAATAACCAAAAGCGTTCAAGACCCCTATTGCCAGCGCAGTCAACGCAACAAAAACAAGGTAAGGTGCCATCAAACGAGTCAAAAGTATGGTCAGTTCCAATTTCCCCGGCACCCCTATAAATCCGGGTGCCATCACTCGGACAATAATGGGAGCAAATATAATTTCTACTAAAACAATGGTGCTTGTCGTGAGAGCAAGTGTGTAGAAAAACTTTCGTGCAAAATTCCAAAGCTCTTCCTGGGTATGTTCCTGACGGTATTGAACAAAAACGGGAACAAAAGCGGCGCTCATGGCGCCTTCGGCCACTAAGCGGCGAAATAAATTGACCAACCGATAAGCCACGGTGAAAACATCCATGCTCAACGTCGCCCCCAAAGCCCATGCCAGAGCAGCATCGCGCACATACCCAAAAACACGGCTCAACGCCGTCACAAGCCCAACGGTGCCCGCCGACTTAAGAAGCCTCTGCCGTTTTTCCATTCTTTAAACTTCGATCACCTTTCAATTCAAAACTGTTTAAAATTCAAATTGAAGCTCAAACAAACCCTCTGCTACAATACCACGCTATGTTGAACTACTTGATTAAGGGCGGCCCTGTTATGATCCCAATCGTCTTATGTTCCATAGCGGCCGGGACTCTTACTATTGTTCAATGGCTCCGCATCTGGGAATTCACTCAAAATTATTCCGAACTCATCGCCCAACTCGAAGAAGCCATTCAAAAACGTGATTGGGCCAGAACATTACAAATTTCTGAAAAAGATAGCCATCCCCTTTCGAGACCTTGGCGTGTTGGGTTCATGTTGTTAACCGAAGGAAAAAGCGACCTTCGAGACATTGAGGAAGCAGTTTCAATTGAATGTGAAAAACTGATCACTCAAATGGAATCGGCGCTAACACCCCTTGGAGCTATCACAACGGTTCTTCCCATGCTGGGTTTTCTTGGAACCATCGTCGGCCTTATTTCCAGCTTTCAAAGCTGGGAACAAATGGGTACTCAAGTGAGTATCGGCACACTGGCGGGGGGAATCTATCAAGCCATGATCACAACCGCGGCTGGACTTATCACAGCCATTCCGTACTACCTGATTCACCAGTATTTCACGGCACGTTCTCAAGCAATCGCACTCAATTTATCGAAAGAAACCACCCAACTTTTTAGATGGACCAAGGATGCACTCTTGAGAGAAACACCCATGGATTCCAGTTCCTTTTTGAATACAGCGCCATGATTTTCAGAATCAAATCAAAACCACGCGTGTCATTGGAAAGTGTTGCGTTGGCCGATATCGTTACCAACCTCTTCGTTTTTTTCTTTGTGGCCTTCGGTCTCTTCGCTACTTTTGACGCTTCTCAAAAAGGAACCCTCCCCATCCAATTGCCTAAAGCGGAACACGCCAGCACAAAAAAACAATTAGAACCTCTTACGGTTATGATTGATCGAAGCGGTATCCCTTATTTGGGATCCAGAAGAATTGCCGTTCTTGAATTAAAAAAAGCGGTCAACTACGAACTCTCGCTTAGAACAGAAAAAAGCATTGTTGTCCGTGCTGATCGAACGATTTCTCTCGAACAGTTTGTCTCCGTTTTAGATGTGATTCGAAGCACCAAAGCCCGATCGGTTGCAATCGAAACAGAAGTCTAATGAGTTGCAAAAAACGTCATTGTGAGAACCCGCCAATATTTCGTGGCGGGGACGAAGCAATCCAAAAGTCAGAGATTGCTTCTCCGCCAAAGGACGTGGCGGATCCGCCGGGTATTTTGGCGGAGGCTTTATTTGGACCGCCGCCTCGCAATGACGGCGTGTTACTATTCCCCACCCTCTGGATCGAAGTGGACGGTCACGTCTGCGCCTGGAAAACGCTCTCGAATTTCTTTGATGAGCGCTTCGGCCAACTCGTGCGCACGCGCGAAATTTTCCTCTCCCCTGATTTCGAAATGAAAATCAATGAACCGCTGGCGACCAATTTTCCGAGTTCTTAAATTGTGAAATCCAACAATCCGCGGATCATAACTCAAAATAATTTGCTCAATCTCTTTCTGCTCCTCACGCGGAAGCGCTCGGTCCAGCAATTCATCTATCGATTTTTTTAAAATCCCAAAAGACTGACTCAAGATATAACAAGCAATCGCAAAGGCAATTCCCAAATCCCAAAAGCTTGAGCCGGTCACACGCACCAAGATCAGCGCAAAGATCACACTGCCGTTGGTCAAAAAATCAACTGTGAAGTGAAGCATCTCCGTTCCCACGATAATGGATCCTGTCTCCTTAAGTGCTTTTTTAAGCCTTAATACCAAAAAGAAAGTTAAGACCATTGACAGAACCATTACCCCAATCGCGGTTTTAAGATAGGTTAGTTCAACACCATGTATCAGCCGCCTAATCGATTCAACAACGAGGAAAAGACCGCTCGCAGAAATGACAAGACTTTGAAAAAGACCGGCGAGGCTTTCAATCTTTCCATGTCCATATAAATGCTCCCGATCGGCTGGTTTATCGGCTTCCTTGGCAGCAATTAAATTGACAGAAGACACAAGAACATCCATTAAGGAATCGACAGCAGAAGCGATGAGTCCGAGGGAATGCGTCAGGAATCCTACGGAAACTTTGAAAACCGCGAGAAACGCGGCCGTTCCAATTGACATTTGAATCGCTTGAAGTTTTTTGCGAGTCTCTATCTCTTTCTGGGTACTCATCATGGTTTCTTTTTCAATCATAAGTATAACCAGTTTATGAGGATACGGTTCAAGTGTCAACCTTTGTACGACGCTTCTCTAGCACCTTTCCAATCCAAATCGAAATTTCAAATAACAGCCAAAGAGAAATCGCAAGAAGGCACTGGGTAAAAATGTCTACGGTAGGGGTTAGTACCGCCGCCGCGACAAAAATCAAAACGATAACGATCCTCCGCTGATGACTTAAAAATGAGGTTTGTACCACGCCTAAAGAAATCAAACCAAGCAGCACAACCGGTAAATTAAAAATAAGACCGAAAATCAAAATGAGTGAAAGAAAAAGCGAAATGTAAGAACCAATTGAAATCAGAGGGACAAGAGTTGGAGTTTGAAAATCTAGGAAAAACTTCAAAGCAAACGGAATCACAAAACAATAAGCAAAAAGCACTCCCGTTACAAACAAAATCGTAGAAATGAAAATGAGAGGAAGGATCGTCTTCTGTTCCCTCGTATATAAACCGGGCGAGATGAAACGCCAGAGTTGCGCAAAAATCACAGGTACGCTCAACACAATGCCACTCACCAAAGAAATATTCAGTTTAACCATGAATGCTTCATAAGGAGAGTGAAAATACAATACCCGAACGCTCGTCTTGATGGGCACAGTCATCACCGCAATCAGCAGGTCCGAAAAGAAGAAGCTTGTAACCCCAAACAGAGCGACGGATAGCAAAGACACCATTAATCTTCTTCTCAGCTCCTCCAAATCTTCAAAGAAATTTACTTCCTGTCTGTGATTCACTTTATCTACTCAATTATGTTAAATTCATAACACTTTACATAATAGCAAGTTGCAGCGAGTTCTTAAACAACTTATTTGAAGCAGGAAGACGACTCATAAGAATCGAGCATAATCACAGTTGGACACCTACACTTCTTAATAGATTGGTAAGTGATCACTCAAATACGGAAGGGTTAAAGAACTTTAAATTGAGGCGCTTCTGAAAGGATGGTTTGCAACACTTATTTTTTCAAACTTAAACTCTTTCACTAGATAAAAACACTCTTCTTCGTTTTGGCTGGCGCAGTCGTCTTGGTCGTCGTTTCTTGCTTGGTTTCAGCACTGTGAGCCACAGAACTTAAAAGTACCGATTCAGGACCTGTTTCTGCTGGTGGTTCCGAAAATTCTCCAACCGATTTCTTCTTTTCTCCCTCGCTTTCCTTCACACTGGTAGGTGAAATATTTTCCTTTTTAGAACTTGAGAAATAATAATCTTCATTTCCCTTTTTAAGTTGCCTCGTAATCACCCCACTCATGGTGTCCTTTTGCCATTCACCTCGCCAAAACGCGATGCCTTCTTTCTCGCTTATCTGCATGGTTTCCCACGTAGTCGGGTTTTTCTCATCTTCATGAACTGTTAGCGTATAATTCGTGGGAGGAAAGCCTAGCTTGGAGGCATTTTTGGAAGAGAACCTACCATCTTGAAATACGAGTTGGTCAGGGCCGCTAAGGCCGCCTTTGCCAGATTGGGAACGTATTTCAATGTCCCAAGAAGTACCATTTAATTCAGCCTTCTTCTCTTCGATCAATTTTCTTCTCGCTTCTCTCTTCTTGGGATCTTCGGGCGCAGCAGATGACTTGGACGCCTTTGTACCAGAAGGAGTAGAGGAAGTGTCGGATGACTTTAATACCTTAGCATCCGCATAGCCCATATGAAAAATGATGGCGCTTGCAAGTATCAATTGCAACCAGATTTTCGACATTTCATAATCCTCCATCTCTTCGAGATTCTCTGCCTGATTTTTTTTACTGACGGTGAACGACAATTTTTTAGCAAATCGACTTGCAAACTACAAACCGACTGCCTAAAAGTTGACACAGTCTATACCACGTTAAGTTTATGATTTCAACACTTTTCCATCATAAATTTTCCGTTCGCTGAGATAGTTTCTGACCCAATCGGCATTTTCATCGTTCGGGGCCAAACCCAAATATTTTCTGAACTGATCTATGGCGAGCTCGTGATTTTGATACTGCTCTGCATAAATATAACCAAGATTGTAATGAGCTTTAAGATCTGCCGGATTTAAATCGATCGACTTCTTAAATTCCCTGATGGCTAAATCAAATCGCTTTTGTTCCGCATAAAATGTACCAAGGTTATAATGCATGTCGGCTGTTTCATGAACCAACGTTTTATTTTGGTGGGCCATCGTTTTGAATTTTTTGGGTGCTTTTTTCAGCTCGTTTGCCAACTTTTTATTACCGTTTATAAGCGACCTATTTTCTCGTTTTAGCTCCTCATATTTTTTTTCATAATCCTTAATCTTACTGAGAGCATCTTCCAACTTTTTACTCGTTTCGCCAGATCCTTTGAATTGAACTTCAAGATCTAACTTTTCCTCCTGGAGCTTAGCAAATGCTTCCTTCAATCCTCCACTTCCACTTTCTGCTTTTTTAAGCGCTTCTGTAAGAGCTGCCACACGAGCCTCATTTTCTTTCTTTGCTTGCTCATGCATCGTCCTGAGCTGCTGATTTTTCTTTAACACTTTTTTATTAGTTTCGGACAACTTCTTGAACTGCTCTTCAACTTCAGTCAGCCGGTTTGCACTGGAAATCAGCCGTCTGGTTTGGATCAAGACATTATTGCGATCGCTTTCCAATTGATCGTAGTTCTTTTGGGAATCCTCATACTTTTTCTTCAGCTCCTCGTGTTCTCTATAGGTCCTACTCAGCTGGTTTTGCAACTTCAGTATCTCGCTTCTTGAATCTCTTAAAGGAAACCAATAAATTAAAAAAAGGGAGGACATAGCAAGCACAATGATTGCAGAAAGTACAAGCATCAAAAATCTCTGTCTGGTAAAAACGAGCAGTCTACTCATTTCCGATAAAAGTCACTTTCTTTACAAAATTGGAAACGGGATGTAACCACGACGACTTTTTTTCATGCTTTACACTCAGGGATGAATAATCCTTATAGCTCTTCATGGCTTGTGCCGGAGGTTCGGGTTCTCCTGTCACATACCGGTTCCCTTCGACAATGTGGGGGGTGAGTAAAATCAAGAGCTCGACCCGGGCTTTGTTCTTTGTGCCGGATTTAAACAAACGTCCCAAAACCGGAATATCCGCAAGATACGGGACTTGTTTAGTAGTCTCCACATACTCATCTTTTCTGAGTCCGGCAATCACAACCGAGGTTTTGTCCTTTACCATTACTGCTGTCTCTGCCTCCGAGGTATCAATAATTGGAATCTTATTTCCGGATGGCGTCGTCAAACTACTAGTGACGCTTGATATGGAAGGCTTAATTTTCATAACGACATAACCATCATCATTGATTGTAGGGGTTACCGAAAGCTGAATACCAACGTCCACGAAAGTCACTGCTTCTGCCGTAGTGTTAGTAGTCTGACCGGTTGTCGTGGTAGTAGTCACATAAGCTTGCCGCTCGCCCACATGAATTTTCGCCTCTTGGTTGTTCACAACCATGATTCTAGGACTTGACAGTACCTTGGTGTTTCCAATCGTTTTTAAAAATTTAAGCAGAACTTCGAAGTTGTCTTGACCCAACTGCCCAAAGACAATGTTTTCTGCAAACGTATTTTTCGAACCGGCCGTAGGCCGAGTCGTTGGGGCAATAGTAACAAAGTCATCGACAAAACTGGTTCCCGTTCTCGCCAAATTGCTCGTAGGATGATTACCAATAAAACTTAACTCATTATTACCGCTATCTCGAAGGAACGAAATGGGATTCATCTGTTTAAAAAGGCCTTCCCATTGAATTTCGGTATTCAAATTGTCAGACAAAGTCACTTTGATAATTTTAGAAACAATTAAAACCTCCTTTGTTTTCTGGTCCAGCGATTTAACTAATTGAACAGTGGCTTCCATGCGGTCTGGAAAGGTCTGAATCATTATTTGATTACTCCGTTCATCTGAAACCACACTACCCACTGCCTTGGCATCCAGCTGGGTTTTCAATTTCTCCTCAATATCCTTTGCTTTTGCGTACTTCAGCGGGAAAACCAGAACAGTTCTTCTTTGCTCGAGCGCCGTAATGGCGTCCTCTATTTTCTGCAAATTTTGCTCTGTATCCATGACAAGCACCACTCCAGATTCCTGATCGACCAAAACGCGACCTACTTCACTTTTTAAAGCATCGACTGCGGCGAATACCCGTTCCGGAATTGCGTACTTTAATTGAAATATTTTTACCTTTCTCATATCTGAAAAGTTCCGGCCGTAGTGTTCTTTATATTCCGCTTCGGTCATAATGCTGTAAATATTCCCCTGTTTCTCATAAGCAAGGCTATTCGTGCGCAGGATTATATCCAAAACATCTTTGACCGGAACATCGTTTAAAATAAGAAACAAGCGTCCGCTAACTGCTTTGGTAACCGCAAGGTTCATTCCTCCTTTCATCGCAATAAATCTTAAAGCTTCTGTCACTTCGATATTGCGAAGATCTAAAGAAACCTTTTCCTCAAGCCCTAGACCCCCAGGGGCAATCTCCTGACTCAGACTCTCAAAAGGCGTGAGCCCCCCTTCTTGCTTCGGCTCTTCCGCTGCCCATCCCATACGAGCAAAGATGGCAAAAGCTAAAAAACCAAAGACGGTAAAAGTGAGAAAACTTTTTTGGCCTTTAAAATTGATATAACGCATAGAATTTTTGAACCTAACGAAGTTCAAATTCCTTGTCTTTATAGCTGAGAATAACTCGATCTTTAAAAATAGTAACTATCCGCACAGAATCGTCGAGCGGCTGACCCCGCTTGACAAAATAAGTCCTTTTGCTCTTCGTATCCTCAATCATCGCTTCCGGATTCGCTGACCATGATATCCCCACTAGCGAAAAATCCTTCGTACGATCGCTCTCTGAAGCTGGCTTCGGAGGCGCTTGCACAGTTCCCTCTTTGGTCGGCGCCTGGCCGATGGTAAAAATATTTCGTTTCGCTGCTTTCTCCAAATAGTAGCTTAAGTTTTTTAACTCTGCCCCATGCTCCTCACGAATGGCGAGTCCTTTATCTGGCTCAAGAATTAAGTTGGCGGCGTGTTTCATTTCTGTTTCCATTCCAATCACGCTGTACCCAAGATAAAGGCTCAAAAAAAGTATCGAAGCCTTAAGCATTAAGTTAATCTGACGAACGCCAAAAGCTGTTTTTGTTAGCTGCTTAAATGAAAACCACTTTTTAAAGGAGAACGATTTCCAAAAAGAAAATCGCCCTTTTAGGGCACCTAGCGAAAGCCACTTTTTTCCTTCTCGCTTAACGCTTTCGCCCTGTAAGGCTTCCTGTTTCGGGTTTTCAATTAACTTAAGTAACTGTTTTTCTGGAGTAATTGGTTCCTTCTCTGCCATCCGGTTTTCACGTCCTCTGCGATAAGACCTTCGATGATGTGCGCGTCTACCACGAGTTTATTTTTCAAAAGCAATTCCTTGAGGGCTCGGTGGCAAAGCATCGTCACTGGCCGGGGGTAGCCGCCTGTATAATGGTAAATCGCTTCCAGCGCTTCTTCCAAAAATAAATCCATGCCCGCACGGTATCCTGCTTGACTAATTCTGAATGAAATCATCTCCTTCGTTTCGTCATACCCAAGCGCTGCTAGCTTACCTTTGTAACTAATGCGGTCAAAAAAATTAGCAATCCCATTGATTTTTTCTTGTAGTTCCAACTGCCCTAACAAAACGAGTTGGAGCAATTTAAACTCGTTCGTTTCGTAGTTTAAAAGAACCCGCAAAATTTCCAAAGATGAATCATTCAGCTTCTGGGCTTCGTCGACGATTAAGATCACTGTTTTATTTTCAACCGCCGCTTTTTGAAACAAAAATCGCTCAAGCGATTCTCTGAGTTCCGCAAGCACTGGTTCTTTTTCAAAATCAGCAGGAGCTATTCCGAAATTTTTTGAGAACGAGTTAAGAAATGAAGTAGGGTTTTCAAAAGATGGATCCAAAACCATATGAAAAATACAATCTTCCCGGTTTTTAAGTTCTTGTATGAGTTTCCGCGACAGTGTAGTTTTTCCGGTGCCCACATCACCTAAGATTACGCTGAGGCCTCGTTTTAATCTCAGCTCAATTAAAATATTGGTCAACGCTGCTTCGTGTTCTTTGGACAAATAAAAGAAATCCGGATCGGGACTTGTCGAAAATGGCTCTTTTTGAAAACCAAGTATCTTATAGTAACTCATCGTGCACGAGGCCCATTAGTTTTTTCCGAATTAACTCTAAAGGGTACCCTTCATTGGCCAACTTTGAAATCACCCGGTATCGATTTCCAACTTCTTCAAGGTCATAAATCCGTTTATTCCCTTCTTTTCGGACAATAGGAAAAAGCCCCAAGGCTGTATAATGATTAATCTTGGAATAGGGGATGTTAAATTTATCTCGGATTTCCTTAGCGGTTATATGGCCGACACATCCATTTTGGATCATGCTTACCCCTCTCAATGATGGTATTCCTGTCAATTGTTATAGACTGATTACGGCATTTACAGTAGTTACCTTAAGTTTGATGATCAAAGCGACAGCGCGTATTATCACCTTATCTTTACTTCCCCTTCAAAAGTTTTAGCGTGACAAAAGCAAATGGGTTCAATAAAATAGCAAAAATATGCTACTAGAAGCAGTCTCGAATCAAATCTTCCACTCCTTCTTAATCATCACTTTAATTGCCTTCCTTCTTGCCGTGACATTATCTTACGTTGCCACTAAACGAGGCGGGCTAAAGGAAGCCCTCAAAGGGGGAGAAAAAGATAAATTTCTCACACCCCTTGCACAAGAAATAAATAAATTACCCCTCCCTCCCAGCCAACGGATACAAACAACCGCAACGATTGTTCACCTGTTCGATCAAGAGCTGCAAACCCAGCTGAATCTTAAAAGTCAGGAAATCAGCCAAAAATTTAAAACAATCGTTGAAGAAAAAGATAAATCCGTACAATTCGTAGAAGAGCAATACAAAACTGTCAGTAAAAAGTACGAAACCTTAAACAAGGATTTCAAAAGACTAGGGACAGAAAAAAAGCAAACTGAGGAAATTGTCAGGTCGATGGCTGAAGGTGTCATTATGGTCAATGAAAAGGGTGAAATCCTTTTAATGAACCCGGCGGCTGAAAAACTCCTCGGGGTCAAGAAGGGAGAAAAAATTGGTCAATCTATCTTAAGCGATCTAAAAGAAGAACAACTTGTCACCTTAGCACAAGGCACCGAAGGCAAGGAAGAAAAAGAAATCATCCTGAACAGTAAGAATGATCAAACGAAAAAAGTGCTTAAAGCAAGCAATGCCGTTATTGAAAGCGAAGACGGAGAAACCGTGGGATTTGTGTCGGTTTTGTCTGACGTCACCAAACAAAGAGAACTGGATGACTTAAAAGCACAATTTTTAGCCAACATCTCCCATGATTTGCGGACGCCGCTTCATAACGTTCAAGAAGCGTTGAGACAGTTGTCGGAGAAAGTTGGAGGCGATTTAAATTCCCAACATGAGAAATATGTGTCCATTGCCTTGAACAATATTGGACGGCTTTCCCGCCTTATTACTGATTTGCTCGACCTATCAAAAATGGAGGCGAAGCAGTTCAGCCTCAAGCTCAGCACATTCTATATGGATGAATTTATTTGCAGTGTCATTGAGACATTTCAGGCATGGGCTAAAAACAAGCAGATTGTGATTGAATCCAGGTTGGTGGGACCGCTTGAAGTAAAAGCCGATCTCGATAGAATCAATCAGGTGTTAACCAATTTGATAGGAAACGCTATGAAATTTACCCCTCCCGGGGGAAAAATTACCGTCGAATTAAAAACTAAAGAACAGGGTGATCCGCTTGCATCAAAACTAATTGAAATTGGGGTGCATGATACTGGTCCTGGCGTCGCAAAAAAAGATTTTCCAAGAATTTTCGAAAAATTCGTACAACTAAATACTACGCAACTTCAAGGGCTCAGTGGAACGGGTCTCGGTCTTACCATTTCTAAAGAAATTGTGGAACTTCATGGCGGAAAAATTTGGGTGGAAAGTGAGGAAGGCAAAGGGAGTCGTTTTGCATTTGAAATTCCGCAACGGAAAACGTAACCTGCAAGAATCATTGGCAATCTGAGGTTTATGCTTGAAAATTTTGGATCGGCTGAAGGTCAAGTCTTTGTTCAAAGCAGAGACTTTTAATTTCAAAGCAATGACATGCCTCAAAAAGATGGAAACGTTCCCTTTTTAGAGTTTAAACGTCCCTATTTTTGAGATCGCTTTTAATGTTCAGATAGAACTCTTGATTTTTCTTTCGTAAGAGAATCGACTTCCTCCTCGAGTGCGTTGAGCCTTGATTCAACACGTTTGAGTTCGCGCTCGGATTTCTTAAATTTTCGATACACATATTCATCAAACGGCAACGGAGCCAGAATTCCGCTCCGCTTAACAATCGGCATATCCTCAGGAACCCGAAAAACAAGGCCCTCTTTCGTAGTGACATCATGATAAGTAAAATTGGGAAGCTCCTCCTTAGAATTCTCGTCCGTATCGTCCGCAAGACATAAGAAATGAGGTAAAACAAACAAGGCGAGAAAAAAAACAAGGAAGAACAATCGCATTCTACTAACCGTTGAAAAGGTAATCATATTTTACAAAGAAATGGGACATATGTTATAATCCAATAAATTTAAGAGGTGTTCCAAATGCTAAAAAAACTTATAGCGTTCATTTTTTCGTATCTCTTAGTTATGTCAATTGCGTCTGCGGACGAAGCACAAAATCATTTGTCAAAAGGAAATGAACTTGCCAAAGCAAAAAAATACGACGAAGCCGTTATCGAATACGATGAAGTCCTCAAAGCTGATCCTAAAAATGTTACCGCCGCTCTTTTGTTGGGTTTGACCTATGCTAATCTCGGAAAATTGGATCAAGCCATCCAGTACACATCAAAAGCGTCAAAATGGAATCCGTCCTATACTCCATTTTACAACTTAGGGCTCATTCACGCAGCAAATAATGAACCGGATAAAGCTATTCGATCTTTTGACCAAGCCCTTACCTTTAATCCCAAAAGTTTCATGGCTGAATACCAGAAAGGGCTCGTTTACGCAAGCCAGCAAGCTTACTCCAAAGCAGCCGAATCGTACCAACGTGCCATCGAATTAAATCCCCAATTTAACGAAGCGCATCTTGCCTTAGCGGGAGTTTCCTACAAACAAGGGGATAAAGCTGCTGCCTTAGCCCAAGTTGAAGAACTTCGAAAACTCAAGAAAGACAATCTCGCCAAAGCTTTAGACGAATGGATTAACGAAAAACGGTTCTAGAAAGTTCCGGCTCAAGCCACAATAGCTTTAGAAACCGTTGCAGTGCATTTGACAACGCTAGATCCCTTGGCAGTAGGTTGAAGCGTATATTTTTCAATCCGAAGCAACATTTTAGAGTTCTCAATCTCATAAAAAAAATTGATCAATTGTTCCATCTGCCCTTCGAGCTCTAAATTCACATAGTGCTTTTTGATCTGTTCCGGCGCTTGCTGAGAACCACCAGGTTTCGCGTAAAGCAAATTCACGGACGAATGATTCGCAAGCTCCTCCACATGCTTGAGCAGCGCTACGGTTTCTTCTTCTGGGGATTTCGATTCCGTTGAATAAGCAGCATACTGTTTTGCTTCACTCATCATGCGGTCCTTTTGAGCCAACAACCGTACGCTTTTCTTGATGTTCGTTTGCAAGTCACGAGCCTCTTGGTTCAAAGAATGTAACGTCTTCACAATAGGCCGAACCACAAAGCGATCAAGAACCAGCACAGAAATGACAAACGAAGTCACATACAAAATCATTTTTTCCCTCTTTGATAAACGGCTGAAAAAGGAGGCAATCTTCTCGAGATTAAATGGCTTCATTTTCTCCTCGTTTATTCCAATGCGGATATAATTTCGAAATCGGCAAGCTCTTTGCCCTCTTCTGTTCGACCCGTAATATATTTGGTTTGCACATTGCGAAACAGTTTCGATCGTTCCACCTGGTCCGCCAAAGAAAAAATGGAAGCCTTGGCAGCAGAAGTACCTTTCATGGAAAACTTCCCTTCCCCCTCAAATCGAACCTCTGTCAAGTAGATATCGGCAGGCATCAAAAGACTTAATTCCACTAAGGTTTCGAGCGATTTCCCGCGGCTTTCCAATTGAGCTTTAATCGCTCGAACATGAGCGTAGGCCATTTCCAATGCAGCCGCTTCTTTCTTGATGGGATTGTAACGACTCTTAAGTTGATCGATGCGAGTCGTTTTGAAATACAGATGGCTTAAGAAAAAGGCACACAACAAACCTAAAACTACCATGCTCAAAATGCCGGTTTTGATGATTTCTTTTGATCGCTCTTCCACTGATTTCCTAATTTTATTTTCTTCGGGGGCTAAATCAATTGTCAGATCGTTCAACAAAATAGCCGAGGCGGTCACGTGCAGAAAAGACACGTTCTGATTCGAACTTTTATCTTTCACATCCTGACGAATAGGCATTCCTTCTACATCAGAAAGATGTTTGACGGAAAATTTGAGGCCTGTCTCAATCATCTCATCTAAATCTGCTAAGCCTTGCGTCGCCCCCGTCAAGAAAAAGAGAGACGGGTTTTGTTCAATATTCTCACCTTGATAGGTTTCTAATGATTTCTTGAGTTCTTCGACAAAACGGATCAAATAACTTTCCTTTGCCGCGGCGAAATGCTGAGCCCCCACCGGAAAACTGCGAACGAATAAAAGCTTGCCGTTTGAAATCACCATAAATTCTGAACCCGAGGTATCCACCCGTACCAAACACACAGGCAATTTTTCATTCTCAAGCTTTACCTGTCTGGACAAATTTCGGGCAAGCGCTTCTGGTGCAAATACTATTTTTTCTACCTTTAAACCCAACTGAAGCGCCAGTTCATAGAAGCGGACTGTGGCAGCCTGCGGGACAATAATGAGTAAGATTTTAGTGTAAACACTTTTAAAGACGCCTAGGTTGATATAATCCACAATGATTTCATTTCGAGCGTACGGGGTGTGCCGGGTTGCTTGAAAACCTACGATCTCCCGAATTTCGTCCGGATCGCGGGAAGGGACTTCGATATTCCGCGTTACGACCCAATGGCAAGGAACCACACCCACCAATCGAGGGTTTTTCAAGTTCATTTCGGTCAAAGCAGTCTTAAGTTTTGTGACAACGTCATCCTGCGAGAGGCCTTGAACATTGAAACTTAGCAGCTGAACAATTTCGAGGTTTCCGGTGGGAAGGGTCGAGGTTGCATGGGCCAACTTAATTTCCTGTTCCTCAAGATCAAGGCTCAAAAGATCCTGAAAGGCAATGTGAGAACGCCTCTTGGAACCTGGGGACACACCCTTCTTAAGGTTTGACGGAACAGGACGGTGAAAAGATTTAAAACCGGGAAAAGGCATTTTTAAACGGAGCCCTTCGAATCTAATACAAAATCGTGAGCTATGTCAGTCTCGGCAATACCCTTATGGCCTGTCCATTTCGGAATACCGGCTGACCAAAACAGCACTTTACCCTTTCGATCAACGACAGCTACAATATCGATCTCAACACCCTTTTCCTTAAGCTGCCCCTTGGATCGAATCATGAAATTATTCGACGCCACCGTCAGCAATCCCTGAGCCACTAGATTACTAATGGCCGCTTGATCGCCGCCCGAAATAGATTTCACATCACTGAGTTGAGTGACGATTTTAGTAGCATCGCTGAAAGCGCGATCATCCTTTGTCGCTTCTTCGCGATCGGTTCCTTTTCGATAATCTAAGATCTTATCGATTAGCGTTTTGTCAAGGCCCAGAGCCATTAGAACCTCGTTGGACGCTGTGTTGATGTTAACGCCACTGCCGCCGTAAATCGTCACTTTATCTTTGATTTTTTCGAATATCTCGGAAGTCATGCCCCGAACCAGCAAAAGTTCGTTCAATACTTCAAAAGGAGCGTTCTTTGTTGTATAGGGAACTTTTAGATCTTCATAATAATCGTCTTCTGCGCCATAATCGGGGTGAGACAGGGAAGAATCCGTATCTCTCCAATCTGCAATGCTATAAGCGATTTCATCTGCCTTTTTATCATCGATGCCCGCCACGATTTGCAAAAGCCGGCTGATGATTTTGGGATCCGCCATATTTAAGTTAAGCTTACTTTCCTCATCTTGAACTCCGTACCTCGTCTTTTTCTGTCCTGTATCTGTATCGAGTACATCATACGAAACGGTAAAGGTCCCGTTTCCTGCTTTCACATCACGAAAAGCTTTTTCGTCCAATGCCCATGGATCATTTAACCCATCGAGACCAGATGAACCCTCATCCTCAACAAGCTTCATCATCGCCTGATGAATCCCTGATTCAGCAATCCCATAAAGCCAACTTCGGACATCAATCCGATCTGCCAGTGTAATTTTCTGCCGGACATAATGTCCAATTGAAATAGTAAAAATGGTTAAGATGGAAAGCATCCAAAGGACTACGACTACGATACTTCCCCGCTTACCCAGAGACTGGAAAAGCAATGGTCCTTTCGAAAACGCGCTTTTTTCCTTCATCGTCATATTGCAGTTCAATTTTCACAGCGGTAGGAATTCTTTTTTCTTCCTTAATGGAATCCCACTCCTCTTTCCATTCATATTTGCTTTCGGAAGGGATATAGCCGTAGTATTGAAAATTCAAAGCGGAAACATGAGAAAGAGTGGAGGAAGTTTTCACTTTCTCTTCTTTAAAAATTTGGTTTAAATTTTCTTGTTGACGATCAATGCTCCGTAAGGAAGCGTTGTAAAAATAAGTTACGCGCCCTATTCCCTGATCTGAACCAAGTTCCGGTTTGGTCTGAATGGTGGTAGGAAAAATCAGTTTTTCTTTTTCCCCGCTGACTGGAATATCAGTATAACGAAGCGAATTCTGTATTTCCCGGGTTAACTTTTCAAAAAAAATGCTTAAGTCTTCTTCGGAAATGGGTCGGGCAATTCTCCTCATCATTCCGATCCCGCTACTAAAATTGGAATACATAGCGAGACTCACGACAGCAATTAACGCAACCGCCATGAGGATTTCCAACAAGGTAAAACCTTTTTTCTTGTTCATATCTTTGCTATTTTTAACTTTAATAGGTAAGAGGAGCGTGCGAGGCTGGCCGATCTGGAACCTTCTGGCCAAGAAATAGACAGTTGAATCGTGTAAAGGTCGAAAGATTTACTGGCAGAAGTAGTCGACTGAACTGCAAGGTGCCAATTGTATGTTTTGTTGTTCTGAGCTACCTCTCCTGAAGTTTGGCCTACATTTGGAACTTCTGATTCGAGCATCGCCTGCTTGATTTCCCAAATCTTCTCCTCGGCCCAATTCTGTATGCTTAGGCGGTTCACATACCTTCCATAAACATCCATCGACATCATATTGCTTTGGGAAATCATAACCGTTCCCAAAGAAAGAATGGAAGCCGCAATCATCACTTCAATAAGCATGAAACCTGCTTCGCGGTTTTTATTCCCAATTCTTAACATCATCAGTAGTTCCCAACTGTCCATCCTTTCCGAGAGAAGACAAATCATAATCATGCGGCCGATGGGTTCCAGGGCTTTGGTATTGATATTCCCTTCCCCACGGATCCGTCGGCTTCTTCTCCAGGTAAGGTCCATTCCAATTCTTCACACTAGCAGACCGGCTCAAAAGGGCGCCTAAGCCCTCATTCGAAGAAGGATAAGAACCATTATCCAATTCATACAATTTAAGAGCGGTCGCAATGTTAGAACTAATATCGGCTTGAGCTGCTTGTACCCTGGCTTGTTCAGAACGTCCCGCAAGACGCGGCAAAACCATCGCCACTAAAGCACCAATGATGATGACAACCAGCATCAATTCAATCAAAGTAAACCCCGCTAAAAATCTCTTCACTGCTGTGCCCATGGTTAAGCGGCCAAAATATATTTTCTCCATTGTTCCTCCAGTTCATTTAAGCTCCGCATCACAGTTGGATAAGTAAATTTAAGCGCTTCATCCAAATTTTTTCCATCTCGAAGTTCACGACAAAAGTTAATAAAATTGTCTCTTCCGTGTTCGGTTATTAAAAAATCAACAACCGACATCGCTTGAACATAATACAATTGCACTGCCTGTGTAAGAGGAACCGGTCGAATATCGATTTCGGTAAGATCTTTTATTGAATATCCTTTATCACTTACCAAATAAGACCGCATGGTCTTCCGCACAATAGCTCGTTTTGCAGGCTCTGTCCACTGAGCAACCCCTTCATCTAACCACCCAGGAACTTCTCCTTTAAATCCGACGAAATCCCGGAACGTAAGGTGAGCAATTTCGTGAGGCAAGATGGATTCTTGAAAACCTTCTTTAGACGCATAAGTTCGAATTTCTTTCTTCGTGTAATCCGCCATCCCGTGGGACCAATTCTGACGGCCGGTTCCACTCAGAAAAGCTTCCTGGGTGGGATAGATATAAATTTTAACGCGGTGTTCCCAAAGCCAAAAATTGGAATACCGTTCATAACCTAAATCGTCACCAATTTGAGTGTAATAAACTTCAGATTTTTCCAAGACTTCACTCGCAAAACGATCCTCCCCTTGGTGAAAAATGATAAAATGATCTCCCTTAAGTTCTTTCCAGTCCTCTGCGGAAACAATGTCCCCTATCGATCCAAACCATAGAATCGCCAACGCAATGAGTCCCAAATAAAAAAAACTAAGTTTGGTTCGCATACCCTACTTTACAATCATGTTCAGTTCAAACATCGGAAGCAACATCGCAATCACAATGAAGCCAACGACCAGTCCCATCACTAAAATCATCAGTGGTTCCATCAGCGCGGTAAGCGCTCGAATGGCTTCGTCGGTTTCGCGTTCATAGAAAAGTGCAATTTCTCCTAATGCTTCATCTAACTTTCCAGACTCCTCTCCAATCATAATCAGGTTGGTTAAAAAGATAGGGAACTGCTTGGATTTCCTCAAACTCTTCCCGAACGAACCGCCTTCTTTTAGATCTTGAGAACACTTGGTCAATTCATTTCTTAATATCACATTGCTGAGTACCGGTATCGTCGTGTCGATAGCACGCAAAATCGAGAGCCCACTTTTAAGCAAAAGTTCTAGCGTTCGGGCGAAGCGCGCAATTTCAGCTTTAAGCACAAAAGATCCAAAGACAGGTATCTTCAACACGAAAGCGCTGAGGGCCGAGCTCTTGCTTTTGCTTTTTTTCGCAAACTGAAGGCTGAGCAATAAACCTATAGCGGCTATAATTCCCAAAACCCATCCGTGGCGCATGAGGTTGCTCACTTGAATTAAAATTCTGGTTGGTAAAGGCAAATGCCCACCCAAATTGGAAAAAACACCCGAAAGGCGCGGCATCACAAAAGTAAGCATAAAGACGATCGTCCCCGCACCCGTCACTGCCATTAAAATGGGGTAAATCATCGCAGTTCGAACCCGGGAAAGGATTTCTTCCTGTTTTTGGCGGTACTCTGTGATTTTAGCAAGCGTCTGATCCAAATTCCCGCTGGCTTCGCCTGCTGAAACAAGAGCTAAATAAAGCGGCGGAAAAAAGCGTGGATGCTTTGCCAAAGCAACCGAAAGGGGGATTCCATTTTTAACATCGTCATGAACACTGCTTAATAGACTTTTAAAATGGGGGCTTTCCGACTGCTCGCTAACAATTCCAATCGCGCGAAGAATGGGTACGCCCGACCTAATTAAACTGGACAATTGTCGGCTAAAAGCTGTGATTTCCTTTGAGCTGATTTTTCGAAAAGAAAGAGAAGAGGTTGGAAGACTAGAAGAAGTGCTTGCTTCCTGCTTTGCAGCCGCATCCGCACCCGCACGCGTTTCTGCAATTTTAATCGGGAAATAACCCAAGCGGTTGATTTTCTCAGCGGCTTCATCGCTTGTCTCCGCCTCGACGGTACCTTCTACCGTGTTCCCTGTGTTTTCTTTCGCTAAATATTTGAATCTAATCATCGATCTCTCGTGTCGCCCTTTACTTCGCGTGTTCTTCGATACATTTAACGAGTTCCTCGACAGTTACCGGCTTTGCCAAAAAAGTTTCACCACCAATAACGCCTCCGCGAGAACCTGTCTCTTCTCTCGTGACAGTTGCAGTTAAAAACACGATGGGTGTATCCTTAAGCTGGCTATCGCTCCTGATATAACGTGCTACTTCCGAACCTTCGATATCAGGCATCACGAGGTCAAGAAAAATAAGATCGGGCCTAAACCGCCGGGCTGTTTCAAGCGCTTGAGCTCCCTGATTGACGACGGTTACCTCATAATCACCTTCTGCCTCAAGATTAAGCCTGACCGCTCGAGCGAAACTTACTTCATCATCCACCAATAAAATCTTTTTCTTCGCCATGGGTATATCGCCCCTGTGCTCTTGCCTCATCCAACAGGCAACATGACAGTAACTTGGGCGCCTCCTTCTTTTCTGTTTGTAATCTCAATCGTTCCACGATGCACCTGTACGATATTCTTAACCACCGATAGACCCAATCCGGTTCCTCCTTTACCACGCTTCGTGGTAAAAAAAGGTTCAAAAATATTGGGCAGAACGCTTTCTGGAATTCCGGTTCCGGTGTCCTCAATTTTCAAGATCGCGACCTCTTGACCAATTTTGAAAAGATCTTCTTCCCTTCTACCTACGTATGGACCCCTTTCGGCCAGCTTTTGTATTTCGGTGGTAATCGAAATCGTACCCCCCGAGGGCGTTGCTTCGGCTGCGTTTGTTAGAAGATTAATGAGAACGCTAACTATCTTACCTCGATCCATTGGAATTTTTTTTAGATGAAGATCAAATCGTTTGACCATCTCAATGCGCTTCAAGTCAAACTGGCGCCTTAGCAGGCCCAAAACGTTTTCGATAATCAAATTCAAATCCTCAGGTTTCATTTCAAACTGGGACGGGCGGGACAAATCAAGCAAGCCTTTCACCACATAATCGGCTCGCTTAATGGCTTGAATCATATCGTCTAAAAGAACGGGCACATATTTGTCCTCATAAGTCACGTGTTTTGAGACATAATTCACGCCCTGAAGTAAAATCCCTAAAGGATTCTTCACCTCGTGAGCCACACCGGCGGCAAGTTGAGCCACTATTTGCGACCGTTCCGCTTCAATCAAATGAGATTGAGTTGCTTTAAGTTCGGCGTGTGCTTTCTCCAAATTCGACATCGCAGCTACAAGTCGCTTTTGGCTTTCAACCAATTCCCGATTTGCACCTTTGAGTGCTTCCTCGTTCCTCTTGCGTTCGGTAATGTCACGAAGGATCGCTGTGAAGAAAATGCCGTCTTTTGTTGTCCAAGTAGAAAGAGAAATTTCAACCGGAAATTCGGCGCCATCTTTTTTCAAACCGGACAATTCGATCGTTTGTCCAATCACATGAGGTTCCCTTGTAGCAAGAAACCGTGCAAAACCTTTCTGATGAGCCTCGCGAAAACGTTCGGGCATAATCAATGTCAGTGGCTTCCCAATCGCTTCCGCTTCCGAAAAACCAAATACCATTTCAGCACCTTTATTCCAGGAAATGACTTTCCCATTACTATCTGCCGAAATAATCGCGTCTCTTGCCGTCTCTACAAATGCACGAATCTTTTCCTCGCTACCTTGTATTTCTTCTTCCGCCTGCTTGCGATCTTCCTCGATACCAATTGCAGAGGCAATAATACCCATCAATTTTTCGTCAGGTTCGCTCGGAACAAAATCCTTTTGATAGACAGCGCAGAGGGAACCAACTGCCGTACCCCGGCATTTGACGGCTTTGCCCACATAGGTCTGCAATTTGTAAGGAATCACATTCGGATCGGTTCGAGCGTAGGATGTTTCAGGCAAGTTGCGCACAACTAAAATTTGATCACCCGCTTTTTGAATGACGTCATTACAAATATGCCCATCGGGCTTGTCGACAGCATTGAAGTCTTGAGGGGCTTGCCATTGTCCTATCGTATAGAGCATTCCCCGGTCCACATGACTATAGAGAGCACAAGTTGCTCCCAGAAGTTCTCCCAGGAGAGCCGTAAGGCGGTTGATGTTCTCGATGGAATTGATTTCAAAACCCAAAAAGCATTGATTGATCTTCGCCAGTCGCTCCTCTGCCCGCTTGCGTTCCACAATTTCAGTCTCGAGCTTTTCCTTTTTGGCTTCAATGACTCGACTGCTCGCTTCAAGTTCAGCCGTTCTTTCAGCGATGTTCCACATCTCCCTTACGCTCCTCAGAGAAGCCATGACGAGAAAAATGTCCTCAAAAATGACCCACCCTGCATGTTCAACCCATCGCCACGGGCTTGCGGTCAGAACGCCAAAAACCGACTGTGGCCAATAAACTCCCCGAATAAAATGATCGAGCGCAACAACAAGGGTGGCCGGTATCAATACCTTCCAATCCCGGTAAAACGAGAGAAACGCCAACGAACCAAAAACGTGGAAATGTGTTTCAATCCGCCCTCCCGTAAGATGAATAAGCAGTGCAGACATGAGCATTTGTCCAACCGCAACGACATGGCGCGTAAAAGCCTTGCCAGTTTGTGTCAGAGCCAAGAAAACGGGATAAAGGGTGATCACTCCTCCCAAGATCAAGGCTGTCCAAACATGAAGATGAATTTGGCTCATTGAACCCGACCATCTCCGTGGGGAAACACAAAGAGCTGCTATGATCGCCCCAAGCCATTGTAATATCATGAGAAAGGCGAAGAGACGGTCTGTATGTTTAAAAATGTTCTCTTGATGCTCGGCAAAAAGAACCTGAGTCCGCTCGACAATTAATGTTTCAGGATTCGTTTTTATTCCGTTCATTGACTTCACCGTCCCGAATCGTTTTTGGAATGTGAACCAAACAAAGAACAACCAAACACAAAAGTTTCATTCCGATCGGCGACTCCTTTATTTAAAAGTGACACGATCGCACTACGCCCTGCATTATCTCCATAATGTCCCCGCGAGCCTGTGATTCCTCCGCTAAAAAGCAAGCGCCCCGTGTCATCGTATAAAAGCGCTTGGCCAGACGTTTCTGCGTGGAACATACGTGCTTCTTTTCCCTCACTGTCCTCTATCACAGTTACGCCAGGGATCGCCTTCGCAGTATTCCAAAGATCTGTTTTCACCCAATCAGCTGAAAAACCAGCTGGTTTGATAAACAGAACATATGCTTTCATTGAATCCTGGGCACGGGCCATAATTAAGGCCAATTCACCAATACTCGCTCGCGTACATGAACAATGTGGATGAGCTAGCATGACAAGCACTGCACGGCCGGGCTCGCGCTGAATTTTACTCGAGACCGGCCATTGACGAGGAGCGGGTTTCATAATGCCAGGGGCGTTTTCATAGTTATAGAGAATAGACAAACCCATACCGACCGCCAACATCCAACCCAAAGCGCCGACTGCGACCACAAATTTTGCTTCACTTAGATGCTTGAACCACAACATAATTGAACTCATCCTCTCTGTATGCTGTTCAACACAGTCCATCAACTGGTGAACGTGGACTGATTTAGCAAAAAATCCTTTCTGCTCGGTAACTACCATGGCTTGATACCCTTCCCAAGTGTTAAAACCAAAATCGTGAGGGACCATGATATGCGGCTAAAAGATTTCACTTTTAACAAATTGTTCCAATTTCATGCGATCCGCACCCGAGAGATCAAGGAAACACACCGCAATGTCATAACTTTTCTCGATTTCAATTTCTTCAATGCGCACGACTCGCCCAGAACACTCAATCGCATTCTCTGCAGCCGGTAACTCTATTCTCAATTCCACGATTGATCCAACCGGAATCTGTTTGTGCGCCACAAAAACCAATCCCCCCGCACTCAGATTTTTAATAACGCTCAGCTGTTCCGCTTCGGGATCTCGTTTCAATAATTTAGAGCTAGACTTCACCGTCCGATAGCGGATATTCGCTTTGATATTTAAACGGATGAACGATCGCTTTTCGACCCTCTCGGCCATTTTGATTACTCCGTCTTCAGTTACATGATTTCCTCTTCAACAAATTTAACCAGTTTCGCCCGATCTCCGCCCGATAGATCGAGAAAACAAACCGCTGTATCATAAGTTTTCTCGATTTCAATTTCTTCAATGCGCATGACTCGCGAAAGACACTCAATGTGCTCCTTAACACCCGGCAACTGTATTTTCAATTCCACAATCGCGCCAATGGGAATCTGTTCCTTTGCGACAAAAACCAAGCCACCAGCGCTGAGATTTTTGGTCGTACTAAAATACTCGACTTCTAATTCCTGTTTCGATAATTCGGAAGGCAATTTCACAACACGATATTCAAGGTTCACTTTGAGATTCAAACGCATATAAGTCCGTCTTTCCTTTTTGACAGCTCCCTTCGGAGAAGGAGACTCCGTCTGACTTTTTGCGTTTGGGGTAACCGATGAACCCATTTCGTGTAATGCCGCGGACGGTGGGCCGCCCATTGAGATATCTTCCGGTGCAACTTCTAAAATTTCTTCCGGCGTCGTGAACCCCGTAATCACTTTTTGCCAGCCGCTTCGCCTGAGCCTACGCATTCCTTTTGAGATTGCAATTTTCGTAATCTCGCCAGCAGGAACGCGCTTCATGATCATTTCCCGAATTTCTTCGTCAATTAAAAGTATTTCAAAAATTGCAATTCTTCCCCAAAAACCGGTGGAATTGCATTTGTCGCAACCCTTTCCCTTATAAAGCTTTATATCTCGAACGGAAGCGAGACCTAACTCGTTCACAATCTGGGTTCGTACTTCATCCGGTTGTTTTTTATCTTCTTCCTTGCAATGGGAACAAATCATTCGCACCAATCGTTGGGCAACAAACGCTTCAACGCTCGAAGCCACCAAATAGGGTTCCACACCTATATCCACCAGGCGCGTAATTCCGCTTGCAGCATCATTGGTGTGGAGCGTTGAAAACACAAGGTGTCCGGTTAAAGCAACGCGCGCTGCAATTTCAGCGGTTTCCAAATCCCGAACCTCTCCCACCATAATAACGTCTGGATCGTGGCGCAAAATACTTCGCAAGCCTCGTGCAAAATCAAGCCCAATCGCTGGAAGCACTTGAATCTGGGTTACTCCTTCCATTTCGTATTCGACGGGGTCTTCAATTGTGATGATCTTACGTTCATCTGTGTTGATCATGCTGAGACAGGCATACAAGGTGGTGGATTTTCCGCTGCCCGTCGGTCCTGTAATGAAAATAACGCCGTGTGGTTTCTCAATCAAGCTGTTAAAAATCGTCAACTCTGACTTGTCTAAACCTAATTTCTCCAAACTAAAAAGGCGAGTCATTGGAAGCAGACGAATCACAATGCTTTCTCCCGAAGGGGTGGGGATGGAAGAGATACGAAGATCCAGAGTATCACCAGAAATTTTCACGATGGCCCGCCCGTCCTGAGGCAATCTTTTTTCGATGATGTTGAGATTGGACATAATTTTGATTCGAGAAACAATGGGCATGATAAATTGCTTTATTTCCGGCGGCACATTTGTATTGTACAGAACCCCATCAATTCGATACCTGACTTTAACTTTTCCACGATAGGGCTCAATATGAATGTCGGTCGCCCGCTTTTGAGAAGCATCCAGCAAAATCTGATTGACCAATTTGATAACGGAAGCGTCCTCCGCTAATTTTTCGATTTCTTCAACTTTTTCGCTCACCTCCGCCGCTTCGGCTTTTTGGGTTTCTTCGGCACCAGAAGTCTGCAAAATCTTCTCAATGGTTCCCGCTCCGAGTCCGTACCATCTTTTAATCGCGTCCGAGACCTCTTGTTCGCGTGCGAGAACCGTTTCAATTTCACACCCCACATGGGCTCGAATCTCATCTTGCGTCCGCGTATCATAAGGAAATGAAACTGCAACCGTTAGCTTTTTATGTTCCAGCTTAATAGGAACAAATTTGTAGTACTCAGCAATTTTGAGTGGGACTTTATCAATGGCGGCTTTCTGAATCTGAACCTTTTGGAAGTCAACTCGGGTGAGCTGCAAACGTTCTGCAAGAATTTTCAAGATTGCATCTTCGGACACCATTCCGCGCTGAATTAAAAAGGGAGCCAATCCGCCGCTTGACTGGGCCGCTTTCGCCACAATGGGGTCGCTCAGCACCTCGGGTTTCAAATGTCCTTCTTCAATGAGAACTTGTGAAAGCAATGTATCAATATGAGCTGGCATAACGGTTAACTCCCTATTTGATAGTTTGGAAGAGCCTTTTCTTCTACTTTAAAAGGACCTCGTTTATCGTAAATTAAGTTTCCATTATTGCTATCTTGGATCCGAATACCAATATCTGTACCCACGATATTTCCTACGTTCCACAAGAATGGTGAAGAGCCCACCGGAAGGCTTGAAGCATCAGGGGTCTTCAGGGTAGCCCAACAAGCATGATCCCCTGGATTATTTTGACAGGTGGACCATGAGGTCGTGTATTTTATGGATACGGCACTTATTCCATCTTCGCCGCTGACGGTCCAACCAATTGGGCTGATAACTCCCACCTTCAAGACGTCAGTCGTGGAAGGGTCAATCAAACTAAGTGAAGGCTTGATGATTTCAAAAACACCGGTGTCTGGGCCGGTATCATAAATCTCCGTTTGATCAAATTTTTCAATTTTGATTTTACTGGTATTGCCGACTGGAGTAGCTGGATCAATGGTCAAATCCCACTGCGCTCCTTTGTCCTTGCAATTGGCTGTAATCCCAAGGTTTGTGGTAGCAGGCACACCCTCTGAACCTCCAGAGTCAAGCCGATAATCGTAAGTGCTGCCTGAATTACTCGACAGGTAAACTTTGATATTCCCCACAGTTCCCGTCGTGCAATACTCAATCGTGTGAAGTTTGCCCAGAAACCACTTTGCTCCTGCCGCGGGTTCTAAAATGTTGATGGTCGGCCTGACGGCAAAGGGAGGCGTTACACTTTCTACCTTAGCATCGTTTTCTGCAATGACCCTAATTTTACGGTCTTCACCAATATAATTTCCCACGCTGGGTATCCAAATCCAGTTGTAATCTCCGGAAGCCCCCGTTGACTGCCCCGTTTTAAGGATGACGTCAGCGGGATTATCTTCTGCCCCGAACAGGTCATCGCCATCGGTATCTATCTCAATCCTTACCGTACCCACGCTCCCCAGTTGCGTCCATGAAACAGTTGCACCGGCATCACCAACATACAACACATTTGAAGGGACTCCATCATGTTTTACGACGACGTTCGTGATAGAACCGCTGATGGCAAAAGTTGCATTTGAAGCATCGCAATGGCGCTTGCAAGTTGTATCTGGAGTCGTATCCGTTAGATCAACGATTCGGATTTTGACATCCGTCCCGACATTGTCAGAAACCTTCCACGGAATACTGTCAACCGACAAAGCAACTCCACTAGCCGCTTGGGTGCAGTCCTCGTTGTGTGCCGCACCGCACCGACCATAGGTTGTCCCTATCATGGGTGTATATTTAGCCCCTCCATCCAAGGAAATTTCAAGTTGCCAGTCATGGTCTGCTGCGCTATCCGCATGGACCCAAGCAATTGTCTGCTGCGAGTCTACGATCCAAACATTGCCGCCATTTGGAGCTTTCAAGGTAAGCGCGGGAAATTCATAAGTCCAATAGTCTTGAACTGCGGCGATTGCTCTGCCGCCAGAATCCCGAACACTAACCAAATACCAGGTGGCGTCCTTTTGATAAAAATAGTTGATAAAACTAAGATCATCTGCCCATGAAGTCTGGTTGGCGCTTGCGGCATCTGTCGCTGAAGCAGATGCTATGGTAATCAAGCGGGTTGGGTCAAGAGTGACATAGGAAGATGTTAAATTCGCTTCGTTGGCTTTTGCTGTTTTACCAGTAGTGCCATTGCTGCCGCCAGTTCCATCAACCTGCGACCCAGATAAATCCTTCATGGTAAAGGTCACTGTGCTGGGAACGCTTTTGACAAGCCAGGTGCCATTTGCAGCGGCATTGCCGCTAACACCGCTTACGTTAATGAAATCATCCACGGCAAAACTATGGGGGCTTGTGGTTGTATTCGTGATCGGGGATTTATTGAGAGAGCTGCTAATGGTTTTTAACGGTGGCTCGTCGGTGGCGTTAAATGAACCTCTTAACCCTTTACCCAATCCTCCAGAAATTCCGCTTCCGTCCATAAAATCAACAATATAGAAGCGAATTGCAACGGCCGTGTTGGGAATTGAGGAACCATAACCTCGGCTGAACGTAACGGTCTTATCGTTGGTAATGGTTCCCCGGATAAAGATTTGCGCATCTTCACCGACAAATTGCGTCCCATATTTTGGGTAGAAAAAGAGTAAGGCGTTATCGCCGTTATCGGACAAAGGCGGGTTAAAGGGCTGTGCGTTTGAAAGCAAGGGCCCTGTGCTATCTGGATCGGATCCGTCATTGGTGGCAGACTGCACACCATTAACCAGCGGAACGGGCATGGATACCATACCTGAATAAACCTTTGCATCGGTTTGGAACTCGACAACTTGCCACGCTACCGTAATTGGCTTATCCGTTGCGGTGACGCTTGCCTTTAATCTCTTAAAGGTCAAAGTGGTGTTCCCTGTAATTTGAGAAAGAACGGGCTCGAGAAAAAATTCGTTGGTTCTGTCGTAACTCGTGGTCGCGGTTCCGCCCGTTGTGGTTCTGAAAGTAACGATCGGAACAGAACGCGTTAGATCCAGCGCTGGAGAAATCGGTGGAAGAGTAACTGTTTTTGTCAATACGCCGGGATCCACGTCTGTAACTCCGCTTTGAATCTGCAGACCGTCTGCAAACTCAATGATCTGCAAAGCAATGCTTGCGTTCACATCACCAGCACCTCGATCAATCTGTACCTTGTCGTCACCTGCTAGTTGAGCGGTAAAAAAGAAGTTTCTTTCACCGTGAGCACTGGTTGTAGTGTTGGTTGCCATTGACGAAATTAAAACGATTGTTTTGGCTGGGTTAACTTTGTTGCCAAGCGCAATTAAACCAGACGTTTCGCCGGGACGGAAATTGAAGAAACTACGATAAACCTTTTTTATCTGAACTGCCTGAGCGGTGGGAACAGGGAAGTTAAAAACCGAAAAGAACATGATCAAAAAAGCAACGGTAGGAAGTGAGTCGCCAAAAATTTTTTTGCGACGTCTTAAGTCCTGAACTTTACTAATAGAATTATTTATCATTTTGCGTCCTTCTGGCACAGATTATTTGTTCTTACGTTTTACTTTTTTTATAACCCGCTTACTCCCGTCTTCGGCTTGCTCGTAAACGATCGTCACCAATTCGCCTTCTTGAACACTATTTAATTTGCTGTCTTCTCCAAAGTTAAACCACATCTCGGCTGAAAAGCCCAGATCTTCCTTCGTTTCAGTTACCAAAGACATCCCATTAGCCCCTTTAGCACCTGCTTTGCCAGACACTGTTTTCTGAACCATCTTAGGCCCCACTTGCTTTAGACTCCTTTCTTTACCAACCAGTAAGGGAGGAGTCGTTACTTCTTCAGGTTGTTGAGTAGCCTCGACTTCCACACCTGCAAATAGCTGTTCGGACACAACAATAAAAAAGGCAGAAGCTAGCGCCATGACAAAAATCCAAGAAAGGCCCGAATCTGCTCTCCAGCTGGCTTGGTGCATATTTTTTACTCTCCTCCATCAAGCGAGCGCCGGATATTGATATTGACGTACTGACGGTACCGGTCAAGCAGTTCGCGCATTTCTGATTCTGTTACTAAAACAAGTTTTGAAACGTAGCCTTTGGTTTCCGCTTTCACGACGGAAAGCGCCCACGCATCCAAGGGATTTGTAATCCCAACGATCACAGTGTCGCCGTCTCGGCGAAGCGGGAAACATCTGTGGTCTAAAATAAGCGAAGCTGAGAATTTCATTACCAAATCCCAATCTACATAAAAATTCTTCAGCTGGACGCATGGAATATGAAACTGTTCCGACAAAGCTACAACCAATTGTTCCTCCGTAATGGCCTTCTCCCTTAATAAAATCTTACCTAGAAATTCACGGTCTAACTTTTGTTTTTCCAAAATCTCTTCTAACTGTTTGTGATCAAGCCATCCTTTTTTGATTAGAATTTCGCCCAGTTTAGCATCCTTATCAATCATTACATCCCCCTTGATCACTTGTATCTGGCCATAAAAGCCTCACCCAGACAAAGACCCGATCATATAAAATTCCTCTTCCGGCCTTTTATCATAACGCCCAGCAATAATATCTTCACATCCTTTTAATGTTTGCTCCAGCTCCACATAGTAACCTTTTTTCCCAGTGTATGCTTCTGCTACTGAAAACGGCTGGGTAAGGAAATTCTGCAGTTTCCGAGCCCGCTCATAAATCAATCTGTCTGAAGGCGATAATTCATCAATTCCAATGACAAGCACAAGGCGCCTGAGTTCCTCGTATTTGTGAAAAATGCGAATTGCTTCTTGAGATACCTGATAATGACGGCTTCCAACAATGTCGGGATCAAGATGAGCACAGGAAGATTGGAGAGGATCAATAGCAGGATAAAGCCCAAGCTGAACCCGTTCTCGTGACAGCACCATGAGTGAATCTAAAAACGTAAAAATCGCTACGACTGCCGGATCCGTTAAATCATCCGCTGGCACATAGACAGCTTCGATGGCAGTGACGGAACCTCCCATGCCTTGGCCGCTCCGAATCCGCTCATGAAATTCGCTCGCCTCAGAAATGAGAGTCGGCTGATAGCCTGTTTCCGAAGGAACGCGGCCTAAAAGCGTTGAGATCTCTGCGCCCGCTTGGATAAAACGAAAAATATTGTCTACGAATAAAAGGACGTCTTTGTTTTCCTTCTGCAGAGATTCGGCAAGCGTCGCCCCGGTCATAGCCACACCATATCGGGCACCGGGCGGTTCGTTCATCTGACCAAATACAATCATGGTTTTTGCCAAAAGTTGATGTTTGGAAAGCTCAAAAAAGAGCTCATTTCCTTCGCGTATGCGTTCTCCAATCCCCACAAAAACGCACGTTCCCTGATGTTTCGTTACGATGTTATGAATGATCTCGAGTGTAATGATGCTTTTTCCAAGTCCCGCACCACCCAAAACGCCGGTCTTACTTCCCTCCACAAGCGGGAATAAAAGATCGATGATCTTAATGCCTGTCTCTAATACCTCGTCTCTTTTTTTTGCTGCCAAACTCCCGCGAATTTTAGTTCCCAATTCATGAGAACGTATAGGACACAGGGTTTTGGAAACGATCTCACCTTTTTGGTCAATGGGTTGCCCCAAAACGTTCACAATACGCGCATACAAGGAATCCCCAATGGGAATTTGGATAGAGTCACCCGCAAAAATTGCTTTTGCATTCCTCTGCAAGTTCTGTGTAGAATGAATTGAAATGCAGCGCGCAATATTACCTGGAACATGTTCTGCTACCTCCAAAAAAATCTCGCGCTCATCAACGGTCTCCACTTTAAGAACGCTGTACACTCCTGGCACTTCTTCAATAGAGGAAAATCGAACATCCACCACCGGCCCCTGTACCGAAACGACTCGTCCAATGGCAGGACTTTCGCTTGGATTAGTTGGCATAAAGAACCCTCGCTGAAAAAAGTTCCCGCATGCTTTGATCAATCATCTCATGGCGCAAACGAAAGTACTGAAGCTTTAACTTTTTATTCGTTTCGTCAATTCTCTGCGTACTTTCTTCAAGGTGCACAAACCGAGCCCCAAGTTCAGCTAAACGGCTCATGCCGAAAATTTCATTCAACTTTTCCCCAACCCATAAAAAAGCAAGGTATTCTAGGACATGGGCCGGAGAGGATTCAAAAATCATGTTAGACCAATCTACTACAGAAGGTGCTTCGCTTTCCTGTCGGGCGAGCGGAAGAAGCGCGGCCGATTCTACCCTTTGATTCACAAGCGATAAAGCGCGGGGGTAGACTACCTGAATGGATCCAAACTGGCCTTCTTTCATCTTCCCAAATAAATAAGTTCTCAAACTGATTGCCTGCTGATACCGTTCTTCATCGCGCACCCCGGGAAAGGCAATGAAAGGAATTTTACCATACCGAGCGAAAATTTTTCCTTGGTCACCTACGACAATTAATTGATCTTGGGCAGGATTCATTGAGCCAATTGCCGTATTGGTCACGCGCACATTGAGACCTCCGAGAAGTCCTTGATCAGACGTAATTGCAATAATCGCAGCGGGACGGTTGCCAGAGTTCAGAAAAGGATGATCCATTTTTTTAATGTCAATCGAGGCAAAAAAGCTTTGCAGCGCCTGGTCGAAAGATTCGGAGCCTTCGAGCTTGTGTTCCAAAGAATGAAATTGCGACACCGCAATTGATTTGAGTACTTCAAGGATAGAAGTAAACCTTTGATTGAACTCGATATTTTTCTTCACCTTCGTAAGAGCTAACATGGTTTACCCTCAACTAGTTGGCTGAAGCGTCTGGTTTTTAAAATACTCTTTGAGTTTCTGGTTTAATTTCTCTTTGACTTCGGGTGTTAGTACCTTTCCCGATCTCATTGCCAGTGCCAATTCCGGATCTGAGGCGAGAACAAATGGATAAAAATCGTCTTTAAACTGTTTGATCTGGTCACCTGATAATTGATCGAGAACCCCTTTGTTGAGTGCATAGAGCAACATAATTTGTTTTTCAATCGGAATGGGGTGATGTTTGTCTTGACTTAAAATAAATGTCATTGCTGTTCCTCGTTTAAGCCGCGCTTCCGCTTCCTTGGACAAACCCGAAGTTCGGATTTGAGACATCTGGAGTAATTCCTGATACTGGAGATAATCAATTCTCAAACTTTTACTCACTTCCCGCATCGCGGACCACTGAGCTTTACTTCCGATACGCGAAACGGATAAACCAAAATCAATAGCGGGGCGGAAACCCTTGTTAAACAAACTGGTATTGAAGTAGACTTGTCCATCCGTCATCGAAATGAGGTTTGTTGAAATATAACCCGTTACATCCCCCTGAAGAATCTCAACGATGGGCAAGAACGTCATGGAACCGCCTTTAAGCTCTGGTTTTAAATAACCCGCTCGTTCCACTAACTGCGAGTGAATATAAAAAATATCTCCAGGATAAGCTTCGCGCCCCGGGGCGCGTTCGAGAAGTAGAGAAATTTGACGGTAGACCCAGGCATGTTTCGTAAGGTCATCGAAAACCACCAAAACATCGCGGCCCTGATGCATAAAGTATTCACCCAACATGCAAGCCGTATAAGGCGCCAAATACTGCTCGGCAACTGAAGCGGAGGAAACACCGCTGACTACAATCGTATAAGGCATCGCCTCTTTTTCATTCAAAAGATAAAGCGTTTTCATTAAACTGACGTAAGGTTTCCCAATGCAGCAGTAAATACAAATCACCCCTGTATTTTTTTGATTGAGAATGGCATCGACCGCTACCGTTGTCTTCCCTGTTAAACGGTCCCCAATCAAAAGTTGACGCTGGCCTAAAGCAATTGGAATTCCTGCGTCAAGACAAAGGGTTCCCGTTTCCATGGTCTTCTCAACCGGTATCCGATCCATCACCGGCGGTGCATCACGGAACACGGGATAAAGCGCGTCCGGTTCGATAAGGACATTGCTGTCTGTTGGTTCACAAACCCCATTTACGATCCGCCCAATGAATTGATCGCCCACGGGCAAGCAAAGTGGTTCGCCACGATTAAAAATCTCATCTCCGTTCCGAATAGAAGCGGCGGATCCAAGCACGAGAATTTGAACTTTATCTTCCTTAAAACCCATCACAATTCCCTTCATCCCTTTTTCGAATTCAACCAATTGGCCATTGATGCAGGAAGGAAGGCTTTTGGCAATGACGATGAATTTCCGGACGGACTCAACTTTCCCGACCTCCCGAATTTCAAACTTAGCGTCTCCCCGTTTTTCAGCTATTTGCGGATTTGGCATTTTTGATCGCTTCCTCGATTCGGTACTGGAGTGTTCCGTCAATCACAACGTTTCCAATGGTCAAACGGACTCCTAAAATAAGTTCCGGGCTTACTTTCTCTTTCGTGGGAATCTCCCTGCCGAACTTTTGTTTTAATTGTGCAAGAAGCATTGTTTTCTCAGCTGGTTTTAAAGGATATGCTGACACAATTTCAATCTCTTTGGAATCGTCCGAAACATTCAAACGGTTTAAACCATCAAAACCGCTTTTGGAAAGCTCGCTGATCCAATGAGAATGAGTTTCTTGGCTCATTTTTCCTGTTAAGAGTTGTCGGACCAGCAGCAAGGTCTTTTTCGTAGCTTCTTGATTCACCTTCTGTTCCATTTCCTCTTTCAAGATGGATGCTGCCGTCTGTGCCCTTGCAATAATTTCTTCACTCTGCCCACGCGCTTGATTCAGCGTTTCTCCTTTCGCTTTGATTCCTTCCTCAATAAATTGCTGCTTGAGTCGTTCTCCATCTTCCTTGGCTTTGGTTAACACACTCTGGTATTGTGTATTGGCTTCCTCCATCCGCTTTTTCGCTTCAGCTAATTTGGCTGTATATTCTTGAGTCAATGTTTCCAAGTGATTTGAAGCAGTTCCGAAATAGCGTTTCAAAACATAACGCAAGATAGCGATCAAGGCGCCGAAAATTGAAATTTGAACGAAGAGCAAAACGAAAAAAATCATCCGATTTTCACCTGGTTAGACCGTGTTAGGTCGGTGAAAACAACTGAAATAAAACCAACAGTGCAATAATGGAAATGGCCGTGCCAAACAAAAGTAAGATAATCATAGCGGTGAAAATTTTTGGCGCTGCAGACGGATTGCGGCCCAAAGCATGAATACTCGCAAACCCTCCCGCCGCAATAATGACAGATGGTCCCAAGATGGCAACCGTAAAAATAACAACCAACGCTACTTCGCGATTTAATCCTTCAATGGGAGGTGCCCTCCACAATGGCTAATACTTGGTTCTTTATCGCTCTTACAATTCCCCTGCGAATCGGAATGGATTGGGTATCTACTATAATGTCACCTATGATCAGCAGGCTTAGGAGCGGCTTATGATTAATTAAAACCTCGAAAATACCTTTTTCTCCCGGCAAAATTACACTTTGCACTTTTCCCTCAAAAAGAACCTTCTGGGGGGTAACCACGGATACGTCTAGGAGACTAGCTTCTTGAGTTTCTTGAGTCATCGCTTAAAGGTGTGCGTTTACTTACATGATGCTCATGTTCCAACGATCCTAGTTCTGGAAACACTTCGTCTTTAATCTTTGAGGCAAGGTGGGAAGAGTGCTTGACTTGTGCTTGCCACGTGAAGAAGAAAACCGCACCCAAGAGGCCGATGAAAATCAGGATGGCAAAAATAATGAACCAAGTGGTCGCTTGGGACGGCGTTTTCAAATTCAGCTTAGATTCAGCCAACATATCTGGTGCAGGAGGCGCACCGACTGAAACAAGCAATTTCTCAATCCTCGCAATATCTTCCTTAACGCCTTCTAGCACCTTCAAATTCGATCGATAGAGTCCAATATGAAGTTCCTTATTCACCGCCTCATCAGCTTGTGAAGTGGCGATTTGATCTAAACGTCCATAGATGGTACCGGCTACTATTTTCACTTGTTCAGCATAATCCGTGTCTTTCAAGCGGTCCACAACATGCTCAGTTTGTTCTCGAAGAGTTCCCAAGATCTCCTTTGAGACAAGCCAAACATCCTGCAACTCCACTTGGAAAACTCGAGTCTCCTTAGGAGCTAAAGCGACTTTATCCTTGTAAACAAAGTAAAGTGACTTCGCGGAATCATAACTTAATTCCAAATCGCCCCGATCCATGATATCCCGCGGCGTTGCTTCCTGAGGAAGATAGATCTTAATCGGTACCTCTTGGGTCTTTGCCTCAGAAGGATTCGCTGCTACAACACGCAGAATTACGCTGCCTGAGGTGTACGAAACTTGAACAATAGGCGCGTCAGATCCGCCCAACTTTGCTTCCACAATCGACCCCATCAACTTCACCCCATCATTGATTTGGTCTGCATTTTGCCGAATTTCCTTAACGTCCGGCGACCCACTTAACGCTTTTTGGAAAATCTGGCCAAAGTCATATCCTTCGTTACCAGCTAATTTCTTTAAGCGAGCTGACATATCATCAACCATGGTTTTAACCTGCACAACAGGGCTGCCTTCTTTGTTAAGCGCTTTGGAAATCATATCCGGAATTTGGTTAATCACCGTCTGTAATTGCGCTACGCTATCCTTGACACCGCCAACGTCACCACCTTTTGACATGGATGCTTCAAGAGCTTTAATCGCATCAACGGCTTCTTTCGCGGCACGTTCCGCCCCAGGCGCTGCTGCGGCAAGACCAGCAATCGACGTTAAGGAAGTGCTTTCAACAAATCCTGTACCAGCTGCTAAGCCGCCTGTGGTATCTTCTGACACAAGATAGGTAAATGATTTGCCTGCCTGAAAGGAACCGCTTGTGAGCGTAAATTTATAGGTATAAGTACCCGGATTCTTTGTATCTTCGGTCATCGAGCCGCTGGCAACAATTTGTTTATTTTCATGGTTATAAACACTCACAATTGGCTTTAAGCCAGCGAGACCTTGAGCTTGTAAAGTTACCTCTTCACCAGCCATTACAGGATTGGGGGTGGAAGAAGCTTTCCATGCAAATTTCTTTGAAGTTGATTCGAGTAAAGCAGCGGCGTCCGAGCTCTTTTTCGCACTTGTGTCAAGGCTGGTTAGCGCAGTTGTCATAGTTGCTAACTTTGCATCAATTGCTGCTTTCTGGTCGTCGAGCATCGTTTTAACGGTTTGCCCTGTTTGAAGACCCATGAGATTTTGCATTTGAGTGATGATCGCGCCTTCAACTTGAGAGAGCGGCTTATCCAGCTGGGTGTTAATCGTTGTCTTTAAATCTTGCAGCGTTTTCTCTGTAGAAACGCTAAAGGGTTTAGGAGTTTTGAATACCCCGCCTGTTCCGATCAGAATATCGCACTGTCCGACGTAAGACTTGCCTGATACTAATCCCGTTGGCGCGTTCAGGGTGAACGAAAAGTAACCTGCAGCATCCGGCGTGGCAGGTTCGTGAACGTTGGCTGTGATCACAGGCACCACTCCCGTATTCCAAGATGGACTGATCTTGGCATTTTTAGGATCAGTGGCAGTAGCACTTCCTAAGGTTTTGACGACAACACCGGCATCAAGGATTTTGAAAAAGGCTTGGACAGGCCCCGGAACAAGGGAGCCGTCTCTCATCAAATAGCCCACCACAGTGAGCTTATCGGTCGCTGGATCATAGGCAATGCCCGTCTCAGCAGTCCAAATATGTACGGTAGACGTCTGCATGAAGAGAGGACCCAATGGAGAAACCGAATAATCTTTATCTGCGTTTGCAGTAACGGTCACAGACATATCCGTATATTCGGTCTTGGACCACGTCGCCACCCAAGTGCCAAAAGGCAAATATTTAATGGCTGGCGGATTGGTCGTGACGCCGGATTGATTCCATACCGTATAATTTGGATCGGTGTCCTTGACCATTTTCACCGTTAAGCCGCTAAGCGGCGAATTGGTAAGAAGATCTCGGATATCCCAAGTGGTCTTGTAGTAGTCGAGCTTAAACGTATTGTCCGAATCATCGTAAACTCCGGAGTCATTCACATCTGTGATACGTACTTTCACCATATTGGGACCGGGGTAAGTCCCATTCAGGTCGGTTGCCACAGTAAAGGCGCTTCCATTCTTCAGCACCCGATCCGAAAGCGCCCAGGAGTACGAACCATTGCACGTGAGTGAAGGGAATGTCGGTGTGCAGTTCGTCGCCGTTAAGTTAATCGTGTTAATATCCGAAGCGAAGTTGTCACTGGAAAACTGCAATTTCGCCGTCGGCATCGTTCCAAAACTCGTCCAGGTAACAGTCTTGGTATCAAAGGTAACCCAACGCTCGGTCAGATTAGGATCCGCATTTCCATTGGGACTGGTGATGGTAAACGAACCCCGAATCTTAAAGAAACTGTCCGAGACGTCATAGACGGTCGGATCGCCAGCGAATGCTACCTTGACTCTCACATTGGGTGAGATGTCATTGGGAATCAACCACGAGAAGGTACGCTGAGGGAGTGGCGAACCGCTGCCGTTGCCTACACCATAGGTTTGAGACCCGATCAAAATCCAGTCTATGGCAGGAATGGTTGCAGGATCAACGGCTGTATTCTTGGTGTAATAAAAATTAACATTGGACATTGTTCCGCCCCAGTTAAACGAAATCGTCTGAGTTGTGTTGACTCTCCAGTCCTCACTACCGTTCGGTGCAAGGACCGTGAAGTTACCAACGATATTATGAAGGGGGGAGATTCCAATCACATCACTCTCGCTAGCCCTTGAATCGATAATCTTGATCCGCGCAAGCGCCGTTGCAGTGTCAGGCACGCTTGTCCAGATGTAGGATCCAGAACAAGTGAGTGCCGGAGCAAGAGGTGTACAACCAGCTGCGCTCGTCGCAATCGTATAAGGATAGTCGTCGGCGTTGCCTGCGATGCCATCAGCACCCTTGCCGTCATTGATGTCGTATTTGATATTGACATTCGGAATCGTTCCAGTGGCCGTCCAGGTAATCGTATAGGGTAGGCCGATCGCGAGACGGGTTCCAACGACAGGAGCCGTGACCGCGAGTTTCCCGCGGATTCTGAAGTCATTGTCTGAAATATCAAACCCATCATCCGTGAGGCTTCGGACACGCACGCGGACCGTGGAGCCAATCGCATTGGGAATGGTCCAGGGCTCGGTCCCATCATTCGGGGTTGTTGCCAGAATAACAACCGGACTTGTAAAACTTACGCCTCCGCTGGAATACGCAAGCTCGACATTGGCTACCGTACCCTTATTGGTCCACGTAATGTTGGGCAGCGGATCTCCAACATTGTAAATCGGTGAGACCCCTCCATTGGGAATCGAGAGTGTGAAGTCAGAAATGATCTTCAAGTTGTAATCGGATTCATCAAAAGCCACTGTGTCTATTGCATCCTCGACTTTGATCTTGACCTGGCTTGAGATATTGTCAGGAACACCACCATTAGCCGTAACCCAAGAATAGGTGCCGGAGTTTGCGGTCGTCGCAATAATGGTGTAAGCGGCACCGCCATTTGTGGAGAAATAAAGTTTCACATTCGGTGTCTTGTTGGGTAAATTGGCACTTGTGCTCGTCCAGGTAATCGTATAGGGGGTTGCGACTTTCAGCTTGTCTGTCAGATTCGGATCGACATTGCCGTTGGGGGCCGTTACAGTAAAGCGAGGTACGATTTTGAAGCTATTGGATTTGCTGAAGGCGGCTGGATCATTGGGATCAGCCACACGGAGATAGACTGTAGCGTATTTGTCGTTATCAATATCTGGCACGGTCCAGATGTAACGGCCTTTCGTGGGATCCAGTGTCACCGCGTCCACGTTGGGGACAATGCCATCAGTCGTGGGCTCAATGAAGCGGATATCGGCAAAGAAATTGTCGGGTGAATATTGCAGTTTGACGTTCGGGATATTGCCTTTTCGTGTCCATGTAATGTTGAAGGCATCCCCCACTTTGAGCGGCACTGGACCGATTGTGGGATCGATCACAAAGCCAGCCCGGATGATAAAGGAACTGGCCGACGTATTAGCCGAATCAATATCGTTAACGTCATAAATGCGAAGCCTGGCTGTGGGCGTGACCCAGTTGACGTCTACAGGCGCCATTGTAAACGTGCCGTTATTGGGGGTACTAAGGATAACGACCTTATCATAGGTCGGCGTCGCCGCATTGCCATTGAGTGCAAGATCGATTTTGACATTGGTGGCGAGTGTTCCCCACTTATTCCAAGTAACCGTGTAATTGTCTCCGGCATTGACAATCTCACCCCCATTGGGATTGAGGACGGCAAATCGGGCCATAATCTTACTGTCCGTCGTTGACTCGGTACTCACTGCGGGACCATCCACATTGCTTACTCTCACACGAAGCAGCCCGGTCATATCATCGGGCACTGTCCAGGCAAAGCTGCCTGAGTTGGTATGAGGAGCAAGACCCGTGACCGGATTCATAATGGAGATCCAGGGACCTGCAGCCCCGTTCTTAGAATAGGACAGGTAGACTTGAGCCGGGATGGAACCATTGCGCAGCCAAGAGATTGTCTGGACAGAGTTCACGCCCCACTTCTGGCCTCCGGTGGGGGATGTGAGTTGGAGGTCGCCGCGAATCGTGAACGCAGCCGATGTCGCATTCGTCAGATTATCCGCATTATCCTCAACGAGAATCTTCACGGTCGTAGAGACGGCGTCCGGAACCGTCCAGGCGAAAGTCCCGCCACTTCCTCCGTCGGTAACAGGCCCGGCAGTATTAATGAGTGTCCAAGGTGCGGCGCCTGTGGTTGAATAGCGGAGGTTGATTGAGGGAACAACGCCCTGAGTGGACCATTGAATGGTACGAGTGGGATTCGCAATTCCGCCACTGGTGACCGCCCAAACGCTACTTGACGTGGGCGTAACAAAGGAGAAACTACCCACAATTTTGAATACCGAGGAAACTGCGGCCAGAGTCCCGCTATCGGTAATGACGTCGCTCACACGCACTACGACGTTCGTAGAGACGTTATTAGGAATGAGCCAGCTCTGACCCGTGGAACCATTGGAACCGATCACGGAATCTGTAATGGCAGGGACCACGTAGCTTGTGCCGCCATTCAAGGAATATTCGATCTTCACGTTGGCAATGGATCCGCTACTCCACTTAATCAGCTGGTTCGTTCCGACACCCCACCGCTCACCTCCAAGAGGTTGTGTGATACTGATCGTACCGGCGATTTTGTTTTTCGCCGTGGTTTGGGTAGCATCAATGTCTGTCGAATCTTTGATTTTTATAAAAACATCTTTCGAAATATTATCGGGAATGATCCAGTTGAATGTCCCCGAGTTAGTAATTCCGGTAGCGGGGGTAGCTGGATTGTTGTTGATAAGGACCGGGTTGTAAGAAAATCCATTATTAACGGAATATTGAAGATCCACGTTCGGGATCGTCCCGAAAGTCGTCCAGGTCAAGACCTTTGTGGATCCGACAGAGAACACATCGCCGACGGTCGTAGGATAAGTCCAATTAAATCCGCCGCGTATGGTGAAGGTATTGCTCTCGATAAAAACATTGGTAGGATCGCTCAGATTGGTAACTCTGACCTTGACATTATTTAAGCCCTTTTGGTCCGGAATCTTCCAGCTAAAGGTGTTGGTCGCGACGCTGCTTGCAGGCAGTCCTGCAGAATCCAACGCGAAGCCATAGGCTCCAGCGCCGACTTTATACTCAATCTTGACACTCGGAATCGTGCCGTGTTTGGTGAATTTAATCGTCTGCGTGCTATTGATGAGCCAGACCTCTCCTCCGAGGGGCGCATCAAGGTTTGCGGTGTTAAATTCAAGTCTCCCACGAATTTCAAAATTATTGTCTGAGGGATCGGAGAGGGTGAAGACCGAGGTGCCATTATACAGCGGATCGGAAGCTCTCACCTTCACCGTTGTTCCGATCGCATTTGGAATCGTCCAGGTATAACTCAGATTGCTTGCTGGAACCGTGGTGATGAGGACGGTCTGAGTTTCATTGAGGAAACCATTCGTGGAATATTCCAATTTGACATTGGCCACGGTACCATGTTTTTCCCACGTGAGAGGCACGGCGTCATCAACGCTGTAAAAGATTCCCGTCCCACCGTTAGGGGCCAAGACCTTAAAGCCAGCGGCGATCTTGAAAGCCGGAGAAGTCGTGACAATTGCTTGCTGTGCCGTGTTCGGAGAAATTCTGACCTTAGCGTTATTGTTGATATTATCAGGGATTTTCCAGTTAAACGATTGCTGGACACCACTTGTTCCTGCAGCCAAGCTCGTTGCCAGTTCACCCACAGGACCCAGTACGGCCAAAGGTGTCACAAAATTATCAACCGAGTATTCCAGCTTGACGGTGCCCATGGTTCCTGTCGGCGTCCATTTGATCGCGTAGGTGTTGTCCACTTGCCAGATGTCAGTGACTAAAGGTGCGTCTAGGGTAAGCACGCCCTTGATTTCAATATTTCCAGAGCTGGCCGGAATTGTAGGTTTCGTGGCGTCCGTATTGCTCAAACGGAAAGTCGCGACTGGAGCCATCACGTCAGGCACCGATAATGTGTACGTAGTTCCGGTTAAGGCACCAGCACCCGTCACGAGCGTCCAGCTCGTTCCGCCATTGGTCGTGTACTCTAATTTGGTCGTAGGGATGGTTCCTGTTTTAGTCCAGGAAATGGCCTTTGACCCATTCACATACCAAATGGTATCACCTGAGGCTGGCACCACAGGACTGTAAGTGAGCTGACCTTGAATCGTGAAGTTGTAATCCGATGGATCTAGGACAGTAGTATCTGCTTCGTTCACGACCCTCACTTTAACCGCAGACGAGATGCTGTCTGGAATAGTCCAGTTCCAGCAGGGAGCCGGGGTGCAGCCCACTTGACCGGTGGCTGCATTGATTCCTGTCGCAAGGGCCGGTGTGGTAATGTCAGCGTAAAGTCCTCCATCCACTGAAAGCTGTAGCTTGACCGTGCTCGCGGTACCGACCAAGGACCACCGGATGGGCACGTTCGTCGTGCCAACGGTGAGCTTGTCGGTCAAATTTGGATCCACATTTCCGTTGGGAGACACGATATTCAAGTTCACCCGAATCTTAAAGACTGCGGCCGACTCATTCCAGTTATCTATATCGGCAACATCGACCACCCGCACTTTCGCGAGGCTTGAAACCGCATCCGGGACGGTCCAAGAAAACGTTTGGGGAACGGTTGCGGTAGCCGTATTCACCAGATTGGTTGCTCCCGCAATGTCAACCCAGTTGCCCCCGATGCCTCCCCCATTAGTCGCGTATTGTAGCTTGACGTTTGTGGTTGTGCCGTCCGCAAGCCACTTAATATCTTGAGAAGTCCCCACCGGCCAAACTTCACCGCCGTCCGGTTGGGTGATATCCAAAATCGATTGGATCGCAATAGGCGCAGAAAGGCTGATCGTCTCGGGATCATTGTAATCCGTCGCCCGAATCACCACGTTAGGAGACGGGGTATTCGGAATATTCGTCCAAAGATACTGGAGGTTAGCTGTGGGCGTGGAGGCAACAATTTGATTCGGAAAGGTGCTGCCTCCATTCGTGGAGTACCAAAGCGCGACGTTCGCAAAAGACCCCGACTTCGTCCATGTGATCAAATAGTTGGTTCCTTTCTTCAGCATCACCTTCGGAGTTGGCGGTGTCGTCGGAGGAGCCGTCAGGGTGACCGAACCAACGATCTTAAAGGCGGGTGAGACGGCGTTGACCAGAGGCTGTGCGTTATCAACGATTTTGATTCTCACAACATTACTGATGGAATCAGGAACCGCATTCCACGCGACGCCCGTGGCGCCGGTCGAAGCATCCACCAATGTGGCAATCGTGCCTGCATAGTCATCCGCAGTTCCGGCGATGTTGTCGAGACCCTTTCCGTCGTTGGTGTCATATTTAATATCGATGGTGGTGCTCTTCGTTCCTGTCCGCGTCCATTTGACGAGACCTGCATTACTGGAAGCCACGACAACGCGCTGAGCCGCTATGGGTGAGGTGATCGTGAGAAGAGGTCGAATCGAAAAGGGAGCAACGCCCACATTGGTGACCTCAGGGAAGTTGGCGTCCTGAATGCAGAGATAGACCGTTTCGCTCTTCTCATCCGCCACGCCAGCCGTCCAAGCGAAAGTATTCGCTCCTGCGACATGGCTCGGATCACTGATTTTGATCGCCGTATAATTACAAGCTGCACCGGCAGAGGTTTTGTATCCGATATTGACATTGGTGACCGTGCCTGTGGCATCCCAAGTAATCGTTCGGTTGGTCTCACCCACATACCAGATTTGCCCACTCTCGGGCGCCGTCACATCGAGAGCACCAAGGATCTTAAACGGATTCGTCGAAATCCACTGGACATCGGTGTCAACTCCGGTACCACGGACTCGGACCTTGTTGTTGGCACCGATCTTGTCTTCGATCGTGAAGCTT
>Ga0209515_10001225_pt1 | contig 43959 bp, 45 predicted proteins | sample Subgroupgradi54m_FD_187454 | JGI IMG/M metagenome (GOLD analysis project Ga0209515, IMG submission 187454) | Subsurface groundwater microbial communities from S. Glens Falls, New York, USA - GMW60B uncontaminated upgradient, 5.4 m (SPAdes)... ... | reverse complement strand
CGGAGCCGACGCGTCGGTCGATGTGCTCGACGCCGCCGGCCCCGGCGGCATCCCGGCCGCGCTAACGCGTACGTCGGAGTTCCTTACCCACCCGGTGTTCCACAGCCACCACTCGGAGACGGAGATGCTCCGATACCTCCGGCGGCTCGCCGACGAGGACCTCGCTCTCGACCGCTCGATGATCCCGCTGGGCTCGTGCACGATGAAGCTCAACGCGACTACCGAGATGCTCCCGATGACCTGGCCCGAGTTCGCCTCGCTCCACCCCTTCGCTCCGCTCGACCAGTGCCGGGGCTACCTCGAGCTGTTCGGCGACCTCGAGCGCGCGCTGGCCGAGGTGACCGGCTACGACGCGGTGTCGCTCCAGCCCAACGCCGGCTCACAGGGCGAGCTGGCCGGCCTGCTCGCCATCCGCCGCTATCACGAGCACCGCGGTGAGGGCCGGCGCGACGTGTGCCTCATCCCGGCGTCGGCCCACGGCACGAACGCCGCGAGCGCGGCGATGGCCGGTCTCCGGGTCGCGGTGGTCGACTGCGACGACGACGGCAACGTCGACTTCGACGACCTCAAGATGAAGGCCGACGCGCACGCCGCCGACCTCGCGGCCCTGATGGTGACCTATCCGTCCACGCACGGAGTCTTCGAGGGCCGCATCACCGAGATCTGCGCGGTGGTCCACGGGTACGGCGGACAGGTGTACCTCGACGGCGCCAACCTCAACGCGCTGGTGGGCCTGGCGAAGCCCGGCGCGTTCGGTGCCGACGTCTCGCACCTCAATCTGCACAAGACGTTCTGCATCCCGCACGGTGGGGGAGGGCCGGGCGTCGGGCCGATCGCGGTGCGCGAGCACCTGGCGCCGTTCCTTCCCCGCCACGGCCAGGTTCCGGAGGCCGGTCCCGCCACCGGGCTCGGTGTGATCTCCGCGGCGCCGTGGGGCTCGGCCGGGATCCTGCCGATCTCGTGGGCCTACGTCACGCTCATGGGCGGCCCGGGGCTCACCGAGGCGACGAAGGTGGCGCTGCTGCACGCCAACTACCTGGCGCACCGGCTCGACCCGCACTACCCGGTGCTCTACCGCGGGCAGGGGAGCTGCGTGGCCCACGAGTGCATCGTCGACTTACGGCCGATCACCCAGGCGACCGGCGTGACCGTCGACGATGTCGCCAAGCGCCTGATCGACTACGGATTCCACGCGCCCACGATGTCGTTCCCGGTCGCGGGCACGCTCATGATCGAGCCGACGGAGTCGGAGGACCTCGGCGAGCTGGACCGCTTCTGCGACGCCATGATCGCCATCCGGGAGGAGATTCGTCGGGTCGAGCGAGGGGAGTGGGGCGTGGCCGAGAGCCCGTTGCGGCATGCCCCCCATCCCGCCGCTGACCTCGCCGCCGACGACTGGCCGCACCCGTACTCCCGTGAGGAGGCGGCGTATCCCGTCGCGGCGTTGCGGACGGCCAAGTACTGGCCGCCGGTGAGCCGGATCGACGCCGCGTACGGCGACCGCAACGTGGTCTGCTCGTGCCCGCCCGTCAGCGCGTACCGCGACGGCTGAGGACGCCCGCCCGAGTGCCAGGGGAGCGGCCGGATCTCCTGTGTTTGGGCGTACTTGACATAACCAAGATTATGGGCGTTGCGGCGCAGCCGCCCATCATCTTCCCGGGACGCGACAGCGCCCGGCCAGCGCTTGAGGCTCCGCCGGACGCGACGGCGCCCGCCGAACGGAGCCACGGCGGGCGACCAGTCGGGACCGGCCGCAGAGCCCGACATCAATGATGGGGAGACCTGGACGAAGACCCCGTCACTCGATGACCGATCCGAGAGATTCATCGACAGCCGGTGCCAGGGGGCTTGAGGGGTTTTTCGGGCGCCGGGGGGCGGCAGAGAGGGGTCACAGCTCGATCTCGCGGTCGGCCCCCAGCACGCCGGCGTCGGTGAGGAACTCGAGCAACCCGTCGGTGAGGCGGAGGTCGGCGAGCTCGTCGCGGGGGACCCACGCCACGTCGGCGGCGTCGTCGCCGGCGATCGGCGACCGGGCCGGGTCGAGCACGTCGACGAGGAAGTCGAGGATCACGTAGTGGTAGGGCTCGGGGTCCTCGCCGATCCGTTCGGCCCAGCCGAGGAAGCGCTCGACCACCACCTCGAGCCCGGCCTCCTCCGCGAGCTCGCGCACCACGGCCTCGCGTAGGTCCTCGCCGAAGCGCACCCGACCTCCGGGAAGCGACCACTCCCCTTCCGAGGGCCCTCGACCCCGTCGGACGAGGAGGATCTCGTGGTCACGTCGGGCAACCGCGCTGACGGCGACCTCTATCACGCGGGTCACGGGCCCGCCGCTCCTCCCGACCCCGATGCGCCCGACCCCGATGCGCCCGACCCCGATGCGCGATGCATGACGAGCGCCCGGGCGGTGAAGCCGGAGCCCTCGAAGAAGTTCTTCGTGGCACGGTGCCCGGGGAGGGCCAGCGCGTCGACGCCAACGCAGCGGCGCGCGTCGCAGAATGCGACCAGGTCGCGTGTCATGGCCTCCCCCACGCCCACGCCGCGCGCTCCGGGTTCGACGAAGAGGTCGGTGAGCACTCCGAGCGCTCCTCCGTCACGCAACGGCTCCACGACGGCCACCCCGAACCCGATGACGACGTCGGCGACCGTGCCCACGACCATGCGCGCGTCGTCGCGGTCCAGCAGGGCGCGGTAGGTGACGTCGAGCGGGTCGGCGGCGCGCTCCCGACGGGCCCAGAGCTGGCCGCCCTTCATGGGCTCCAGCTCGGCCCGCATCGCACCCGCGAGCTCGACGATGCGACCCAGGTCGTCGAGCTCGGCGGCGCGGGTCGCTTCCACGCGTCAGGGCGTGAGCTGCGCGATCTTGCCGAGGATCGTGCGGCGACCGCGGTGCTCGAGCTCGTACTGCCGCACCGCCTCGAGCTCGCGGGTGCCCAGGCCCGCGAGGCGCTGCACCACCTGGCTCGCGGAGAGCTCGTCGTAGTCCGGGATTGCCAGCGTAGAGACGGCCGGACCGCCCCGTGTCGCCGCGCGACCGTTTCCAGTTGCGGCTCGCGGCACCGGTGAGGACGGCACAGGAGGGGACGGGGGTGGCGCGGACGAAGCGGAAGGCGCCGGCGCCGCCGGCTCGGTCGAGGGCTCCCTCCGCACGACCAGACCGGACAGGGTCTCCTCCGCCCGGGCCCGCGCGCCCGAGACCCCGCGCTCGACGCGGCGGCGCACCTCGGGCGCGCCGTAGGTCACCGCGAACTGGCCGATGGTGCGGGCCTGCGTGACCTGTTGCTCGACCTTCCTCTGTCGCTGCGCGATCTCGGCCCGGCCGCGACCGACGAACATCTTCACGAAGCCCGGCAGCGTGTCGCGGGCGAAGAGCGCGAGCCCGAGCGGCGCATAGAAGAGCAGATCGAGCGCTCGGTCGGCTGGGGACCTGTCGGACTTCGTCACGTCGCGCTCCGGTCAGGCGTGGGCCGGTCAGGCATGGGCCCGGTCGCGGCGCGGAGTCTACGGCGCGCGAAGCCGCCGGCGAGGGTCGAGGCCAAGGCGGCCGCGCTCCCCCACACCGCCCAGTCGCCGTAGCGCACGTAGGGCGTCCGGCCCGTCTCGGTGGTGATCCGGCCGATGACGACCGCGTTCTTGAACAGCGACGTGGTCCGACGCACCCGGCCCGAGGCGTCGATCACCCCGGTGATCCCCGAGATCGAGGCGTGCAGCACCGGGCGGGCGAGCTCGGCGGCCCTCATCTGGCTGAGCGCGAGGTGCTGTGCCGCGTTCGCCGACCGGCGGAACGAGCGGTTGTTGGTGCTGACCACGATCGCCTGCGCCCCCTTGGCGGCGAACTCGCGCACGAGCGGGCCGAACGCCGACTCGAAGCAGATGACCGTCCCGATCGGGTGTCCGGCGACGTGGAACACGCGCGCCTCGTGGCCCGGGCGATAGTCGCGCGGGATCTGCTCGAGCTCGCGGACGAAGCCCAGCTCGTCGCGGAACGGCACGTACTCCCCGTAGGGAACGAGGTGCTGCTTCGCGTAGCTCCCCTGGAGCCGGCCGCCGGGGTCGTACAGACGATTGGTGTTGAACGCCGAGCCGTCGGGGCCGTCGGCGATTCCGTTGACCAGCAGCGCGGAGCCGTGCTCTCGGCCGATCGCGCCGAGCTTCGCCTTGACCACGGGGTCGGCCTCGGGATCGGTGTCGAGCGCCGACTCGGGGAACACGATGAGGTCGTAGGACCCATGCAGCGTGGCCGCGAGCGCGAGATGGCGACGGGTCAGGAACTGACCGGCCTGCTCGTCGGGCGTGAGCCGGCGGTTCTGGTCGTTGCCCTGGAGGAGCGCGAAGTGGAGCTGCCCGGTCGGGGTGGGCTCGAAGCGCAAGGCGACGCCCGCGCTCGTTGCGATCACGATCGCGGCCAGGCCACCGGCCACGAGCGCGAGCGCGCCCGGCTCACGACGGGCCAGCGCGTGCCCGAGGTCGAGCAGCAGCGCGTTGGCCGCCACGACGAGGAAGGTCACGAGCGGCACGCCGCCCCAGCTGGCCAACGCCCGGGCCGCCGAGAGGCTGTGCAGGGCGACGCCCGCCTCGCCCCACGCGAAGCCACCCAGCGGCCAGCGGTCGCGCAGAGCCTCGAGCACGACCCACGCCGCGGCCACGAGCCACGGGGACCGGAGACCGAGCCGGGCCAGCCCGCCGACGATCGCGCCGACCGCGGCCCAGTAGGCCGCGAGCGCGATCAGGAGCGGGAAGATCGCGACCGCGCCGAAGTACCAGACCCAGGACAGCAGGAGACCGAAGAACGCGAGGCCGGCGACGAAGCCGAGCGCGCCGGCCCGCGCCGGCCCGGTGTCGCGCCACGCCCAGAGCAGAGGAACGAGCGCGACCAGCGCGAGGAGGCCGAGATCGAACGGCGGGAACGCCAGCGCGAGCAGCACGCCCGACGCGATCGACGCCCCGACCGCGGTCGACCACGCGCGTGCCGGCGCGGCGCCCGGATCCGGCGACGGCGAAGTCACCGCACTCGAGGATCGCGACGGACTGGATGGCGGCGCGGTGGTGCTCGCGAGGTCACACGCAGTCCCGGCAGAGCTTCTTCTTCGGGTCGGCAAGCTGGGTCAGCGGGAGCACGAGGAAGCACGAGGAGCAGAGGAACTCGTCGGCGCGGCGCGGCACGATCCTGGTGGAGCCGTCGCCCCGCTCGTCGGGCTCGCCTTCGTCCTCCTCGAGCTCGTCCGCCTCGTCCTCCTCGAGGCGCTCGCTCGCGGTGCGCTCGGCGAGGAGCACGTCGAGCGGCTCTTCGACGTCGTCCGGATGAAGCTCCTCATCGAGGTCGACGACGTCGTCCTCGTCGTCCTCGCCCGCCTTGGCAACCAGCGCCGTGTCCTTGATGACGGGGGCGCCGTCGTCGCCGACGGCGACCTCCTCGGCGAGCGCGTCGACGTCGAGCGCTTCGACGTCGAGCGCTTCGTCCTCGAGGTCGAGCTCCTCCTCGAGCTCGACCTCGACATCTTCGACGAGGTCGGGCTCGCCGACGTCGTCGAACTCCTTGTCGGCCATGGTTCTCGCCCCTCCGGGGCTCGGGGGCGCGGAGTATAACGCCGGCCCCACGGCGCATCGTGGCATCACAACGGGGTGTACGGGCCCGGCATTCCGGAGATGTCGTGGCCGCGGCGCGGCCCCACGGTTGGGCGTGATCCGAGCGCGAGCGCGCGCACCGCGAGAGCGAGAGAAGGGGATTCAGGAGACCGTTGGGGCCGCTGTTTGGCCCGGCCTGCCGCGCAGGCGGGTTATTCCAGCGTTCTCTACTTGGCCTCCTGAACCCCCCGTGTCCCTCCCCTGCCGACGAATCTTCCGCGGCATCGACACCGGAAGGACCACGACCGGCAGCAGGGTGCAGGGACGCGAAGTAGTACGCACGCGAACGGGGGTCGCTGTCAAGGCGGTTCGCGGCTGATCGCGCCGCCCTGACCAGCAAGTGCGCGCGTCGATCCTGGTCAGGCAGGCGCGCGATTTCTTTTCCGCGTCCCGCGCGCTCCGCGACGGACGGTCGCCGGCTCGTGGAGAGCCGGCGCGGCCGGTCACCCTTCGGCGCGGCGATGGGCGGCGGCTCGCTCCGACTCGAGTCGCTCGAGGTCGTACGTCGCGTGGTCGACGTAGCGCATCGCCTCCGCGACCGCCGAGTGGCCGGCCTCCTCCGCGATGAGACGGTGCATCTCCTGCACGATCCGCCGGTACGACGGGTGACCTTGGGGCGAGCTACGTAGCTCGATGAGATGCATGGCCTCGCGGGCGTTCATCTGCATCACGAACCGCACCCGGTAGCCGAGCGCGACCGCGTACGGTGCCTGCTCCGGGAAGCGCAGGCGCATCGCGCCGTAGAGCGCAGCGGAGCGGGCCATGGCATCGTCGAAAGTGGCGCCCAGGCCGGCCTCGGTGACGGCCTCGGGGACGTCGTAGCCGTGGCGCGGCGAGAGCGGCTGCCACTCGATGGTGAGCATTCGGTGGCGCTGGAGGTCACGGAAGGCGCCGTAGTCGGCCAGCACGTCGAAGCGGTAGCCGACCCGCTCGAATGCCCGGCCCGGCTTGTGACGCCGGTTGGTCCGCTCCCCTACGTAGGCCTGGAGGACGGCGGCTCGCTCCTCGGCCGACAGGCGTCGCACACGGGCCAGCACCTGGTCCTCGGGGAGGTGGGTCAGCGGATAGCACACCGCCGCGAGGAGCTTGTCCTCGGCGTCGGGATCGAAGTCGGTGAGTACCACCGCCGGGCGGGGCTCCGGCTCGTCATCGCCGAAGAGCCGTTCGGCGAGGGCTGCGGTCTCGGTTCGGGTCTCGGCGAGGTAGTTGCTCCACGCGACCCCGCGGTCGGGCCGGTCGACCCGGCTGAGGAACGACGGAATGACCTTCCGCAGCTCCTCGAGCATCATCTCTGCGTAGCGGCGCGCCTCGGGGAGCGGGTGGGTGTTCATCCGCAGCAGCAAGGCCTCGAAGGCCTGGCCGGTCCCGTAGATGCCGACGTTGGAGAGCGTCGCCGCGGGGAGGATGCCGCGCACCGCGTCGCACGCCTTCGCCTTGATCGTCTGCTTGTAGACGAAGTCGGAGTCGCCCGGCTCCTTCGGGTAGCGGTCTCGAGCCCAGTCGAGCATTCGGGGCAACATCGACGTGTAGGTGCCGAAGAGCTTGTCGAGCTCGGCGATGTAGAGCGCGCCGAGGGGTGACTCGAGCACGTCGGGGTCGCGCCAGTACCGGTAGCGGCCGGCCAGGCGCGAGTCGTAGGGGATGTATCGGGTCGATTGCTCGAGGTAGGCCATGAGCCGGCCCCACTCGAGGATCTTGGTGAGCAGGTTCGATGCCTGCTCACAGGCGAGGTGCACGCCCCCGAGCTGGGCGACGGAGTCGTCGCCGTACTCGAGGAACACCCGGTCGTAGAGCTGCTCGGCGCGCTCGAGCCCCACCGTGGCGTCGACGGTGAGGTCGCCGGTGAGATCGAGATCGGCGACGAACTCGTCGAGGAAGAGCCGCCGCAGGCTCTTGTCGCTGCGCGAGTAGCGGGCGAACAGCGCGCCCTTCACGACCTCCGGGAGGTTGACGAGAGCGAAGACCGGCTGGTCGAGGTTGGTGAAGTACGGCCGGAGCTTGGCCTCCTCGTCGGGGTTGAAGGCCTCCTCCGCGTACGACATGGGCCGCCGATCCTACCGGTGCCTCCCCCGGACGGGACGGATGGCGTGGCCCTCCGAGTCTCCCGGGACCAGGGACTCAGACGAGGACGCGGATCGCCCGCGGCACGACCTCGAGCCGGACCCGGCTGACGTCCGGGCCGGGCCGGGCATCGACCTCGAGCGGGGCCGCGCCCCGGCCGAGCCGCACCTCGACGGCCCGGCCGCTCCGCTCGAGGATCCGGGGATGCGGGAGGTGGTCGCCCCGCCGGAGGCGACCGCGCACGGCGCCGCGCTCACGTCGCCGGGTCGCGTACACCTGCACCTCGAGCCGCCCGTCGCCGGGGTGCCCGCGGGGCACCACGTCGAGCCCGCGAACGTACTGGCCGCTGGCCACGACCACGCCCACCGCGCGACCGGAGAACGCCGGTCGCCCGTCCACGACGACCTCGATCGGGAACGTGGGACTCCCCCACCGCTGGCGATCCGGCGCCGCGCCGAGAATCACTGCGTTCACCGCGACGTCTGCGGCAGGGATCGGCGGCGGCGTGACGTCGTGGTCGAGCGCAGCCGCCTCGACCACCATGGCGTCGAGGGCCAGCGCGGTAGGGCCCGGGTGCTCGGCACCGACCGCGAGCCCGATGGCCCTCGCCACGTCGGAGGCGTCCGAGGGTCGGAACCACACGAGCGGCCCGTCGGGGCCCGCGCGGGCGGCGAGCTCCGGGTCGCCACCGACCACCTCGGCCTCGGGCGGCTCCGTGGCCGGCATGCCCCAGGGATCGCCCTTCCTCACGCCCGTACCAGGCTCGAGGCCGCGATCACGCCACGGAAGCAGGCGCCGGCGGTGTCGGTCGCGGTACGCCGCGTCGCCGGCTCCGGGGCGACCTCGGCGATCTGACGCAACAGGTCGATGGCTTGCTTGACGTTGCGGACGAAGTCGCCCCCGGTGAGCTCGTCGTCGAGCACGTCGGCCAAGTCGTCGCCCGCGGCCCAGTCGAAGATCGCCGTCGCGAAGCCCGGATCGGGCGGCCGTGTCGCGGGCAGGCCGGCGTCGTCCTCGTCGGCGTTGAGCTCGCGCGAGATCCGGTCGAGGTCACGGAACCGGCGGGCGAGGGTGCCGGCCGGCCACCGCGCGGGCGCGCTCGCTCGCGTCCCGTCCGGACCGCGCTGCTCGTAGGTGAAGCACGAGACCATCGCGGCCAGCTCGGGTGGCGTGAGCCCGTCGAGCAGCCCCTCTCGCAGCGCCTCGGCCACGAGGAGATCGGTCTCGACGAACAACCGGGCGAGGAGCACGCCGCCGTCCGTGAGCTCCCAGCTCTCCACGTGGTCCCACGCCTCGAGCACGCGCAAGACCCGGTCGAGTTGGCGGGCGAGGCTCTCGCTGCGGCCCCGCACCCGGCGCTCGAGACGGACGACGTCGCTTCCCAGCCGGTCGACCGCGGCCGCGGCCCGCAGGTGCGCGGCGCGGTCGGGGCAGCCGGCCACGGGGTGCTCCTGCGGGTCGGGGCCCGGCGGCCCGGGGCTCGGCATCCCAGGGGCAGTCGGTTCCGGGGTTCCGCCGGCGTCACGCACCCGGACCTTCCGTAGGGCGTCGAGCGCGGCGCGGCGGAAGGCCGGGTTGCGCGGCGCGAACGGCCGCGGGAGCTCGATCGACGCGACCGGCCGGGGTGGGCGGTCGAAGTCGGATGGACCCAGCCGCACGAGATCACGCCCCGCGCTCAGGGCGAGCACCTTGGACCCCCCGCGGCCGTGATCCTGCTTGAGCACGACGACCCGGCCCCCGCGGTGGCCGACGACCAGGACGTCGCCCGGGCGCAGCCGCTCGATCGCGTCGGGGATCCGATCGGCCCGGCGTTGCTCGCGCCGGCGCGCCTCGACCGCGGCGAGCTCGGCGCGGTACTCGGCCACGTCGCCTCGTTCGCAGGTGACGTCGGCCCGCTGGCGGGCCAGGCGCTCACGGGAGCGCTCGAGCTGGCGCTCCAGCGCCACCACGTCGCGGTCGGCCTGGTACTGCGCGAACGACAGGTTGAGCAGGTGGTGGGCCTCGTCGGGTGCGCAGCGCCGCACCAGGTTCGCGGCCATGTTGTAGGTCGGGCGGAACGACGACGTGAGCGCATAGGTGCGGCGGGAGGCGAGCCCCGCGACCTGCTCGAAGGGCACGAACGGGCTGAAGCACACGACGGCGTAGCCGATCTCGTCGATCCCCCGCCGCCCGGCGCGCCCCGTGAGCTGTGTGTACTCGCCGGGGGTAAGGAACTCGTGGCGCTCCCCGGTGAACTTCGAGAGCTTCTCGATCACCACCGTGCGGGCCGGCATGTTGATCCCGAGCGAGAGCGTCTCCGTCGCGAAGACCACCTTCACGAGCCCGGCGGCGAACGTCTCCTCGACGGCCTCCTTCATCGGCGGCACCATCCCGGCATGATGCGCCGCGATCCCGGCCTCGAGCCCGGCCATCCACGCGGGATGGCGCAGTGCCGCGAGATCGTCGCCGGAGAGCGACGCCGTCTTCGCCTCGGCGATCCGCCGGATCTCGGCGCGCTCGGCTGCGCTCGTGAGGCGGAGGCCCGCGGCCACGCACTGCTCGACGGCCTGGTCGCAGCCGGCCCGGCTGAAGACGAAGGAGATCGCGGGGAGCATGCGCTCGACCGCCAGCCGCTCCACCGTTTCCACGCGGCCCGGGGTGTGGAGACGGCTCCGTGAGCGCCCCCGCGATCCGGGGGTCCGCGCCGCGCGGGCGTCGAGACGAGCCGCCTCCGGGTTGGGGCGCAGCTCGGCGCCCTCCTCCCCGACGAAGGTCGGCAGCAGATGCAGGCCGTCGGCGCCGCGCTCCCCCACCAGGTAGAGGTTCCGGAGCTCGACCGGGCGCCGCTCCTCGATGATGGCCACCGTCTCGCCGCGCACGGTGCGGATCCAGTCCGCGAACTCCTCCGCGTTGGACACCGTGGCCGAGAGGCACACGAGGTCCACCGTGGCCGGGAGGTGGATGATGACCTCCTCCCATACCGCGCCGCGGTAGCGGTTCTGGAGGTAGTGGACCTCGTCGAGGATCACGTAGCGCAGCCCCCGGAGCGCTTCGGCGCTCGCGTAGATCATGTTGCGGAGCACCTCGGTGGTCATCACGACGACCGGCGCGTCCCCGTTGAGAGAGTTGTCGCCCGTGAGCAGGCCGACCTGGTTGCCGCCGTGCACGCGCACGAGGTCGCCGTACTTTTGGTTCGAGAGTGCCTTGAGCGGCGTCGTGTAGAACGCCTTGCCCCGTTCGGCGAGCGCCCGGACGATCGCGTATTCGGCGACGACCGTCTTCCCCGAGCCCGTCGGCGCGGCGACGAGCACCGAATGGCCGGCGTCGAGCGCGTCGAGGGCGGCGAGCTGGAACCGGTCGAGCACGAAGCCCCGATCGGCCTCGAAGGCCGCCCGCGGGCCCGCATCGCTCATCGCGCGGGCGCCCCAGTGGTCGACGGTGAGGTGGGCGGCCCGGTGGGCGGCGTCGAGGCCGGTTTGGGTGTGGTGCGCCTCGTGGCCGACGTCGACGGCGGGGCGATCGGCCTCACCGTTGGCGACGGTTGCGAGGCCGGCTGGAGCAGCCAGATCGCGCCGCTCGTGAGCCCGACCACCGCGAGCCCGGCCAGCGCCGCTTTCGCGACCTCGCGCCGCGGCCGGGGTGGCCGCCACGCGTCGCGCGTCCTCCGTCGTTGGGGGGTCATCGCTTCAGCAGCCTCCCGATCAGGATGGAGAGCTCGTAGAAGATGTACATCGGTATCGCCATCGCGAACAGCGAGTACGGGTCCTGGCTCGGCGTGATCACGGCGGCGAAGGTCACGATGATGACGATCGCGGCCCGACGCCAGCTTCGCAGACGCGCGGTGGTGAGAACCCGCGCGAGGAGCAGGAACACGAGTACCACCGGGAACTCGAACGAGATCCCGAACGCCACGATCATGAGCGCGACCAGCGACAGGTACCGGTCGGCGGTGAGCAACGGCTGGAGCTGGGAGCCCCCGATGTTCAGGAGGAACCCGAGCGCGGCCGGGAGCGTGAGGAGCGCGACGTAACCGCCGAGCCCGAAGAGAACGATCGACGAGAGGACGAACGGGATCGCGTAGCGCTTCTCCTTCGGGTTGAGCCCCGGTGTGACGAAGCGCCACAGCTGGTGCAACCACACCGGGAGCGCGAGCACGATGCCGCCGTAGGTGGCGATCTTCAGACGAGTGAGGAACGCGTCGAGCGGCCCCGTGAAGATGAGCTTCTTCTTCTGGTCATGGGTCGCGCTCTTGTAGTAGTGGACGAAGAAGCTGATGATCTCCTTCGAGAGGAAGAAGCAGACGATGGCCGCGAGCGTGACCGCGATCGCGCAGATGACGATGCGTCGACGCAGCTCCGCGAGGTGCTCGACGACCGTCATGCGGCCGCCTTCCGGTTTCGGCTTCCGCTTCTTCACGGGCGCGGCTAGGCGCTGGCGTCGGCCGGTGGGGCCGGGGGAACCGCGTGGTGCTCCGAGGTCGAGCCCGGATCGGGCGTAGCGCCCGGAGGTGTAACCGGTGGTGTAACCGGTGGCGTGCCCGAGGGGGCACCCAGCGAGCTCGGATGCGGCCCCGCGGGCACCGACGGGTCGCGGTACGCCGTGCCCGGCGGTGGGGCGGGCGCGTCCGGAGACGTCGGCCCCGACTCGGCCACCGCAGGCTCGTCGTCGTGGCCCAGCACGTCGTCGAGCTCGCTGCGCAGGTGCTCCTGGACCCGCCGGAACTCACGGATGCCCCGGCCGACCTGGCGTCCGATCTCGGGGAGCTTCTGGGGCCCGAACACCACCAGCGCCACAACGAAGATCACGAGGATCTCGAGCGGGCCGAGCTGGGGCATCGGGTTCCTTTCACGCCGGGGCTGTCCCCGACGCCCATGCTACCGCTGGGTTCGGCGGATCCCGGAGCCGACGTCGTCGAGGCGGCGCCGGGCGTCGGCGCTCTCGGTGTGCAGCGCGGCGACCGCGGGTTGCAGCGCGGCCCGGAACTCGGCGAACGCCTGCACAGTCGGTGCGATCTCGTCGCGCGTCCGTCGTGCCGCGAACGTGAGGGCGGCCGCACCGAGGAGCACGATCCCGATGGCCAACACCCAGAGCGGCGACATGGCCGGTGAGCCTACCGAGGCAGCGAGCGTCTCACCATGGCGGCGAGCTGCTCGAACCAGTCGTCGTCGCGCAGGAGGAGGTGGAAGTCGAGCAGGTCGTCGGGCGTGAGCCGAGCGCCGTAGTGGGGCTCGCGCAGCTCGGCGGGGAGCCGCCACACCTGCATGCGGACCCCGGAGGACACGAGGAGGTCGACGATCCGGCGGCTGGCCTCCTTGGCCACCGGCTGCTCGCACGATGGGCACTGGAAGCAGTACGAGCCCTGCTCGTCGTCCGAGCAGACCCGTACCGTGAGGTCCGACGCCCGGAGCTGCACGTCGCCGCAGCTGGGGCAGTTCGCTCGGATGGTCGTCACCTGGGCCCCTTTCGTACCCGCTGGATGTCCCATCGGCAGGCATTCGCGCCCCCTTGAGAGTCGATCCGCCCCCCGAGAACGGACGCTGAGAATCGCAGGGAACGGGCCGTGGGAATCGATGAACGAGGCCCGGCATGCCACGATGCACGGCCTGTGAGCCCCATCACGTTCGCCCATCGTGGTGCCCGGACCGAGGAGCCGGAGAACACCCTGACGGCGTTCTCCCGGGCCCTCGAGCTGGGGGCGGGGGGGCTCGAGTCCGACGCCTGGCTGGCGGCCGACGGGGAAGTCGTGCTCGTCCACGACCCCGTCGCCCGCAAGCGGCTCCGGCGGCTGCGGGTGGCCCGGTCCAGCGCCTCGCAGCTGGCGTCGGTCGGCGTGCCCCGGCTGGCCGATCTCTATGGCACGTGCGGAACCGGCTTCGAGCTCTCGCTCGACGTGATGGAGGCCCGGGCGGTGGAGCCGATCGTCGCGGTGGCCCGAGGCGTGGACGCGCTCCGCCGACTGTGGCTGTGCTCGCCCGACGTTGATCTCCTCGAGCGACTCCGGGCGCAGGGTGACCCTCCCCGGCTCGTGCACTCGGAGCGCAGGCGCGCCGTCGCGCAGCCGCTCGAGCGACACGCCGCCGACCTCGCCGCGGCCGGCATCGACGCGATGAACATGCACCGCAGCGAGTGGACCAAGGGGCTGGTGGCCCTGTTCCACCGCTTCGGGGTCCGGGCTTTCGCGTGGGACGTGCAGGAGCCCCGCCATCTCCAGGCCGTGCTTGAGATGGGCGTCGACGCCGTCTACTCCGACCACGTCGCGCGGATGGTCGCAGTGGTCGGTGAATGGGCCGCGAGCTAGTACCGCGTCAGGCAACGTTTGCTCCGTTAGGCCCACGCTCAACGCCCGCACCCAGCATCCATCAGGCAGATCTGTTCTCGGGGGTCGCCGTCGTCGACCAACGAGAGCTCGCGATTGCGAGCATCCTCCAACGGCACTTCGGGGCGGCACGACAAACATCGCGGCCCAACGCACGCCTACTCAGGGCGCCCACTTTGCCCGGGACGCGGGACCGGTGAGTTCCAATCGCGCCCCTCTTCTCGGATCATGCCGCGGCCGTGATCGGCGAGAACAATGTCAATGACATCGCGGGCGCCGCTCCGCCATCCGAACCGCCGAGCGGCGGCGTCTGCGTTCGCACCTCCTTCCTTCTCCTGAACGAGCGTGATGAGTGCCTTCCAGAGCGCCCATCCACGTCCACGAGCCCAGGTCGCGTCGTCGAACGGAAGGCCGCTTCGAAACACCTCTTGGCTATCGCCCGCGAAGAAGGTCCAGGCCATCACCAGATCGCAGCCAGGGTCACCAACGGCACTGCACCCGAAGTCGATCACCGCTCGCAGGCCTCCATCTACGACGAGCAGGTTCGAGGCGGCGACGTCTCCGTGCACCCACACCGGCGGCCGATCCCACGTGCTGGCGAGGGCTGCTTCCCACACCTCGGTCGCAGCTTCGGCGTCGATCTCATCAGCCAACAGCTGGATCGACTCCCGCGACTGCCTGTCGTAGGTGTCGACCGGGCCGCCGCGGAAGAAGTTGTGCGTCCCGGGCGGCGGCCCGCCGCTCGCATCGATCGCGTAGAGCGCAGCAAGGAACCCCGCGAGGTCAGCCGCGAACACTGTGAGGCTCGCAATCCGGTCCACGCTCGCATGGTCGCCCGCGATCCACCGGTAGATGGACCACGGCCTGGGGAACTCGCCGCAGGGCCGTCCCATGGCCACTGGCTCTGGGATCGGCAGGGGCAGACGGCGAGCGAGGATCGGCAACCAACGGTGCTCCTTCTCGACCTGTGCCACGTAGACGTCGGCGCTCGGGAGGCGTATGGACAACTCGTCACCAAGACGGAAGGTGGTGTTGTCCCACCCGTCGAGCGCGACAGGCACGACTGGCAGATCGGCCCACTGAGGAAACTGCGCGGCCACCAGCCGAGCCGCGACGGCCGGTGTGATGTCCCTCTTCTTCACGGCGGCGATCTTCCCCCAATCGCCCGTGAGGTGGACGTCGATTTTCGGCCAAGCGGGCTTGGGGTAAGCGGAAGACGCTGCGTCCCCTACCGCCGGCTACGAGCGCCGCCGGTCGGTGTGGTCTACGGCCGCCGCACGACCGTCCCGAAGCGGTTCGGGTTGGTTTGTGTTGAACGTGGCGATCGTCTTCGGGTCGTAGGGTTTGGCGCGTGATGGGCGCGGAAGACATGGCGTTCGCGGGCGCGACGGCGCAAGCGTTGTTGGTGAGGTCTGGCGAGTTGTCGTCGCGTGAGCTCGTCGAACTCGCGTTGGGTCGTATGCACTCGTGTGAGTCTCGCCTGCGCGCGTGTACGGCGATGCTCGATGACGCGCTGATGCGGGCTGACGACGCTGACCGGCGACGAGCAACGGGCGATACGGGTCCGCTGTTGGGCGTGCCGGTCGCGGTTAAAGACAATCTCGAGATTGCAGGGACGGTTACCTCGTACGGGACCTCGGCCGCGACCAGGCTGGCACACGCGGATTGCGAAGCGGTGGCTCGTTTGCGGGCAGCGGGGGCCATCATCGTTTCGAAGACCACACTTCCTGAGCTCGCCGCGTTCACGCACTTCACGTCGTCGAAGACCTTCGGGACCACCCGCAATCCGTGGGACCTGGCGCGGTCGGCGGGAGGATCGAGTGGCGGCAGCGCGGTCGCGGTCGCGGCGGGCTATGTCGGTGCCGCGCTGGCCTCGGATGGAGGCGGTTCGATTCGTGTCCCGGCGGCGTGCTGCGGGCTCGTTGGACTCAAGCCGCAACGTGGGCGTGTCCCTTCGGTGCCCGATGATGAGCACTGGCACGGCATGGGTGTGCTGGGGCCGATGGCACGTCGGGTGGGTGACGTCGCGCTGATGATGGATGCCTTGACCTCGACGTCGGGTGGTGGTGTGTCGACGCGTTATCGTGACGCGCTTCGTCGGGTTCCGTCGCGGCTGAGAATCGCGTTTTCGCTACGACCCGCCCGTCCTACCGCGGTCGCCGAGGATGTCTCGCGTGCCGTGACGGCCACCGCGGTACTGCTTGAGAGCCTCGGGTATCACGTCGAAGCGCATGATCCCGATTACGGCGACGTGCGCTCCGTTGCCGTGCCGCGGTACCTGCGGGGCATCGCGGCCGATAGGGCTCTTCTCGACGACCCAGCGAGGCTCGAGCGCCGCACTAAGACCCTCATTCGGCTCGGCCGGTTGATCTCTGACCGCAGGCTTGCACGCGCACGCGCGCAAGAGCAGCCGTTGGCGCAGAGGATCAATGCGTTGTTCGACCGCTACGACCTGCTCATGACGCCGGTAATCGCAAGCCCAGCTCCGCCGGTCGATGACTGGACAGAACGAGGCGCGATCGCGAACCTGATCGGTGGCGTCCCCTGGATCGCGTTCACACAAGTCTGGAACCTGACCGGCCAGCCCGCCATCTCGCTACCAGCCGGTTTCGACCACGACGGAATGCCTCTGTCGGTACAACTCATCGGCCCGCCCAACAGTGAACCTGTCCTGCTACGTCTCGCTGCACACATCGAGCAGGCCCAGCCGTGGACCGACCGACATCCCCCACCGAGGTAGCGAACACCCGCCGAAGAGGTGATCGAAACACCTAAGCTCCCAGGAGTGCGCGAGATCAAGCAGGCAGATCTGTTCGGCCGCAACGGGTCAGTTCGGCGCCGGCCCCGACCGGGTCTTCTGTCGCATTCCGCGGGCGAGGCGGAGTGTCCCCGAACGCCTGTGGCGCGCTATTCCGCCCGCTCAAGAGATCGCGCTTGCTGTCGCGAACCCGCACCCGATCGGGAGCGGGTATGCGAGCAGGGCGTGGATAACCGGATACCCAGCGAACGTTGGGGATCAGGGCACTAGCTCTCGTGCGCCGCTACAGGAACCCGATGCGGCTCGGAGGCCAGATGCGCACGAACACGCGGCCCACGATGTCGGAGCGCTTGATCGGGCCGAAGACGGTCGAGTCCTTGGACTCAAGGCGGTTGTCGCCGAGCACGAAGTACATCGACGGAGGCACCTTCACGGTTGCGAACGTCTTCGATCTCGCGCCTCTCGGTAGGTAGGGCTCGTCGAGCACGCGGCCGTCGATGGAGATCTGGCTCCCCCGGCCCTCGATGTTCTCGCCCGGGAGGCCGATCACCCGCTTCACGAGATCCTTGATCTCCTCGGTCTTCGTGCCCGCGGGCGCCTTGAACACCACGATGTCGCCCCGGTGCACGTCGTGGAGGCGGTAGCTCAGCTTGTTGACGAGCACCCGGTCGCCCTTCTCGAGCGTCGGGAGCATCGAATCGGACGGGATGAAGAAGGCCTGGAAGAGGAACGCCTTGATGACGTACGCGATGACCACCGCGGCGACGACGAGAAGGGTCCACTCGACGACGGTGCTCTTGGGGCGGCGCGGCTCACGCTCGGCCGAGGACCCGCCGCGGCGACGCCGACCGCGGCGCCCGACGCTCCCCTCGCCGTCGGCCCGGCTCGCGTCCCCGAGAAGGGTGTCGGCGGCGAAGGCGCTCCCGACACCGGACGCGCCACCGTCGACCTCGACCGGGGCGGTCGGCTCGACCACCCCCTCGCCCTGATCCTTCATCGGCGGCGCTCCACGACCGACCATCCTCCCACGCGGGCAGGGCCGATCCGGTACCACCCCCGCCGGGGCGTTACGCCGGAGTCCCGCGGTACCGGGCGAGCACGCGTCGGGCCGCCGCCGCGGCCGCGGCGCGCCACTCGGGTGGATCGAGCACCTCGGCCGCCGGCCCGAGGCGCAGCAGCAGCCGCTCGAGCCAGGCCCGCTCGCTGGCCACCAACACGACCCGCCACGAGCCGTCGCGCTCCTGTCGGGCCCCCTCCGTGGGATAGGCCTCGAGCACCCAGTCGGCGTCGGGGGCGAGCCGGACGGTGACGCGCGTGTCCTCGGGCCGGGGCCGGAACACCGGGCCGGTCACGGCGTCGTCGGACGAGTCGGACTGGTCGGACTGGTCGGACTGGCCGTCCGAGCGGTCGTCGGGCCCGGTCGCCCGCTCGAAGTGCGTGCCGAGCGGGCGGACCGCACCCACCCGGTCGACACGGAACAGCCGGTCGGCCTCGGCCTGGTGGCAGTACGCGTCCACGTACCACTGGCCGAAGGCGTGGAACACCGACCGAGGGTCGACGATGCGCGTGGTGAGCGCGTCGCGCCCGAACGAGTAGTAGTCGATCTCGACCTGCTCGCCGGCCTCGGCCGCCCGCCGCAGCGCCTCGAGGTGGGGCGCGCCTCCGACGTCGACCGCGAGGCCCGCGCCCGCGCCGACCACGCGGGCGAGCTTGTCGAGCGCGGTGGCCAGCGCGCCGTCCGGGTCGGCGCCCGGCACCGCGAGCAGGGCCCGGCCCGCGGCGAGCAGGCTCAGGCCCTCGGCCGCGGTGAGCCGCAGCGGACGGGCGAAGTACTCGGCGAACCGGACGGAGACGTGGCCGTCCACGATCTCGAGGTCGATCAGGCGGTCGGCCGTATAGGGCGGGAGCCCGCAGTACCAGAGCAGCTCGAGATCGTGCTCGAGATCGCGGATCGGCACCTCGAAGCGGCTCGCGAGCTCCTCCAGCGACACGCCGGGGTGGTCCGCGATGTACGGCACCAGGGCGAGCACACGTTTGAGCCGCGGGCCCACGAGGGGCCGCGGGCTCATCGGCCCGCTCCCGCGACGGTCTCGAGCCACCCCACGATGGCAGCCCGCATCTCCGGCGGCCCGAGCACCTCGACGTGGTCGAGCATGCCGAGCACGAACGACCGGAAGGCGTTCAGGTTCACGACCGGCACCGCGAAGACCACCGAGCCGTCGTCGTGCCGCTCGACGACCGACTCGTCTCCCAGCTCCGCGATCGCCCACGCCGCATACCCGCGGTCGACCTGCAAGCGGGCCTCGACGGGCGCGTCGTCACCGAATGCGATCGGGTCGATGCGGAGCAGGCTCGTCGGGTCGAGACCCTCGGGCGCGGTGAACGCGCCCCCCGGTCCGATCTCGACGTCGCCACTGATCCGGTCGACGCGGAACGAGCGCGGCTCGCCCCGGTCGTGATCGTGGCCCACCACATACCAGCGGCCGCGGCGGAAGAGGAGGCCGTACGGGTCGAGTCGCCGGCGCTCGCCTCGGTGGTCGAAGCTCACCGTGGCCCGCGTGCGGTACGCGTCGAACAGCGCCGGCAACGCGGGCTCGGTGCGCAGCGCGGCGAGCGGGGCCGCCGACTCGCCTTCGAGTCCGCCGAGCTTGAAGAGGGCCTCGCGCGCGCCGCCGCCCTCGAGTCGGACCGCGGTGACGGCGAGGTGCAGCGCGGCTCGCTCGTCGGAGGTCAGGTCGAGCTCGGGCAGGTAGTACTCCTCGGGGCGGACGCGGTAGCCCACGTCGCCGCCGCCGAGCGTGTCGAGCGGCTCCACCTGCACCGGGATGCCGATCCCGCGGAGGGTGTCCTTGTCGCGTTCGAACTGACGCCGGTACGCGGCCTTCTCGCTCGGATAACCGGGCACGAGCTCGACCAGCTCCTCGAGCGTGAGTGGCCTTCGCGCGTCGAGCAGGTTGGCGAGGAGGTTCGTGAGCCGCTCGAGGCGATCGGTCATGCGTCCGGACGCCGGTCGGCCGCGAGCACGCCGGCCGCGCCCGCCGCGAGGAACAGCACCGGGTCGTCGGCCGCCGGACGGCCCATCGACGTCACGTCGAGGCCGTGTGCTCGGAACCGCGCGAGCACGTCGGGCGGCTGCACGCCGACGACCTCGTGGCGGCTCTCGATGCCGCTCGCGGCCAGGTCCGCCCGGAGACGGGCCTCCTCCTCTCCGCCGACCAGCGGAAGCGCGACGGTCACGCGCGACCGGCAGCCGACGGTGAGCGCGACCCGCGTGTGATGCGAAACGCCGCGGTGTCGTTCGCGCTCGTCGGCGAACGAAGCCCGCACCGCGCCGATGGGTACGCCGCCCAGGCCGGCGGCCGCGTCGAGCACGGTGCCCACCTCCATGCCCGAGAAGCCGAGGCGGGTCGCGGTTCCGACACTGCCCGGCCCCATGGCGACGACCGCGGCATCGGCTCCGGCGACGTGACGGGCCACAGCCAGGGCCGAGTGGACCGACACCGCCTCGTGATCACCGCCGAAGGCGTGGCCGCAGGTGACGGTGGCGTCGAGCAGGCCGCGCTCGCGCAAGGTGTGGACGAGGTCGGAGAGCGCGAGCGGCAACGCGGCGCCGTCGGTCATCACGTAGGCCAGGCGGGCCTCCGGGGCGCGGGACTTGAAGCCCACCGCGACGGCCGCCACCTGGCTGTGGAGGGCCGCGGCCACCACCGGCATCCCGCCCACGCTGTCGATGTCGGCCAGGGCCTCGTGGTGCTCCTCGGTGCTTCCGACGTCGGTCTGCAGGCTCGTGTAGCGGGCCTTGATGATGTGCCCCGGCCCGCGCTCGCTCCACGCGTCACGCTCGAGGTTCCAGTGCACCACGTGCCACCCACCGGTGCCCAAGCCGAGCTCGACCGCGGTGGTGTTCACCACGACCCGGTCACCGGCGCCGACCGACCCCGTGAGCTGGGGCAGCACGTATGCCCGCTCCGGCCCGTCGCCGAGATCGACCTCGACGCGCTGGAGCCCCGACCGTTCCTCGAGGAGCCGCAGGACCTTGCCCGTGCGGAATGAAGGCATACGCCGGCCAGGCTAGAGCGACGCGATGAGGCGCTCGACCCGCTCGTCGCGCGACTTGAACGGGTCCTTGCACAGCACTGTCCGCTGAGCCTGGTCGTTGAGCTTGAGGTGGACCCAGTCGACGGTGTAGTCGCGCTTGCGTTCCTTCGCCCGCTTGATGAATGCCCCGCGCAGCCGGGCGCGCGTGCTCTGCGGCGGTGTGCTGATCGCGAGCTCGATGGCCGCGTCGTCGACGGTGCGCTCGACGTGGCCCTTGCGCTCGAGCAGGTAGTAGAGGGACCGAGCCCGCGTCACGTCGTGGTAGGAGAGATCGAGCAGAGCAACCCGCGGATGGGTCAGCGCCATTCCATGGCGCGCACGGTACGCCTCGATGAGGTGGTACTTGATCACCCAGTCGACCTCGCGAGACAGCCCGAGCGGGTCCTTCTCGAGCTGGGTCATGCAGTGCTCCCACATCTCGAGTGCCCGCTGCTCGAGAGGCGCCAGGTCGCGCCGCTTCGCGAAGCGCTGCGCGCGCGAGAGGTACTCGGCTTGGATCTCCACCGCTGTGAGCTCGCGACCGTTGGCCAGGCGCACCTTGCGCCGGCACGTGATGTCGTGACTGATTTCGCGGATCGCACGGATCGGGTTCTCGAGGCTGAGGTCGCGCCAGGGGCTCCCCTCCTCCTCGAGCATCCGAAGCACGATGGACGTGGCCCCGATCTTCAGGAACGTCGAGTACTCGCTCATGTTGGAGTCGCCGACGATCACGTGGAGCCGGCGGAACCGCTCGGCGTCGGCGTGGGGCTCGTCACGGGTGTTGATGATCGGGCGCGAACGCGTCGTCGCGCTCGACACACCCTCCCAGATGTGCTCGGCTCGCTGGCTCGCGCAGTACATCGCGCCGCGGGCGGTCTGGAGCACCTTCCCGGCGCCCGCGTACACCTGGCGGGTGACCAGGAACGGGATCAGCACGTCCGTGAACTTGGCGAAGTCGCCGTCGCGCTCGACGAGGTAGTTCTCGTGGCACCCGTACGAGTTACCGGCCGAGTCGGTGTTGTTCTTGAACAGGTAGACCTCGCCCCGGATCCCTTCCTCGCGCAGCCGTTGCTCCGCGCTGTGGACGAGCCCCTCGAGGATGCGCTCCCCTGCCTTGTCGTGGACGACGAGGTCGGCGATCGAGTCGCACTCCGGGGTCGCGTACTCCGGGTGGCTGCCGACGTCGAGGTAGAGGCGGGCGCCGTTCTCCAGGAAGACGTTGCTCGAGCGGCCCCAGGAGACCACCCGGCGGAACAGGTACCGGGCCACCTCGTCGGGGCTGAGCCGACGCTGCCCGCGCAGCGTGCAGGTGACGCCGTACTCGTTCTCCAGCCCGAAGATGCGCCGCTCCACGGCCACACGGTACCGGCCGCTGGGGCCGGCGCTACTGGGACAGCGCCCGGCAGGCCGGCTCGGCCCGGAACGCCTTGCGGAGCTTGTGGTTGGGGTCGAGCTTGTCGAGGCTCTTGAAGGCCGCCGAGAAGTCGTCGAAGCCCTTCGTGATCGAGCCCGACACCTTCTGCGCGCCGTCGGTGAAGGCCTGGGCGTCGTTGTCGGGAAGGGCCTGCGCGGCGTGGCGCGCGTCGTCGAGGAGTGAGCGGATCCCACGGAAGCCGGCGACGAGCTTCTTCGCCACCTTCTTGCCCTTCGGCGTGTCGGGCGTGCCGGCCCTCGCGAGCCGGTTCAGCAACGTGTCGGTACCCGCGACCGCGCTCTCCATGAAGCTGCCGACGCTGGTCTTGGCCCGGTCGAGGATCGTCTTGGTGTCGGCGAGGGTCCCGAGCGCCGCCGGGCTGAGGTCGGCCTGGATCCTGGTCGACCCGTCCTGCAGCGTCTGCACCCACGTCCCCACGCCGGTGCAGACCGACCTGGCGTACTTCTTCGGCGACACCGTCTTCGTGCTCCGGGCGGGCGAGCCGGCCCCGAGCAGCGCGACCGAGCAGACGGCCAGCACGGAGAGTGTGAGGACACGGCGCACGCGGTGCTTGGGCATACGGCACATGGGAGGTGCTCGCTTCCCTCGGGGGGTCGGGGCAACAGAGAAGGGCTTCGGCCGTCGTGCGGCGTGGCTTGAGCCCGTTGCCATTCGCCTACCATCTCGCACAGTGACGATGCCCCTGACGAAGCTCACGTCGGCCTACGGGGCCTTCCAGGCCCGAGTTCTCGAGGCCCGGCTGCGCTCCGAGGGCTTCGACGTGCAGCTACGCGGCGCGCTCGACGGGCCCTACGCGCTCACGGTGGGCGAACTGGCTCGCGTCGACGTCTACGTGCCGGTCGGGCAGGTCCACGACGCGAGCCTCGTCCTGCTGGCCGACGAGGCCGACGCCGCGCTCGAGCCGTCGCGGACCGCGGCCCCCTCGTGGCCGCTCTGGGTCGTGCTCGCCGCGATCGTCATGTGCGGCCTCGCCCCCGTCGTGCGCCTCGCGCTCGGTGGCTGAGTCGTCTCGGGGGCCGATGGCGGTGCCCTGTCCGGTCTGCGGCCTCGAGGAGGCCCGGATCGGCGTCGACGATGCCGCGGCTGCGTTGCGCACGTTCCCCCGCCGCTATCGGGAGGTGCTCGAGGGGGTCGACGACCTGACGCTGCGGCGCCGGCCCGACACCACGACGTGGTCGATGCTCGAGTACGCGGTGCACGTGCGTGAGGTGCTCGAGCTCCTCGCGCTCGGTCTCCCTCTCGTGCTCACGCAGGCCCGCCCGGTCTTTCCCGACCTCGACCCCGACGAGGCGGCCGCGACCCGTCCGGCGTCGGTCATGGACCGCGAGCACGCGCTGCGCGGGATCGCGGAGGGAGCTACCACTCTCGCCGACCAGATCGACGTCACGCCGTACGCGGCTTGGGACCGACCGTTCGTGCTCGGCGAGGAGGAGCGGGCCGCTCGCGTGATCCCGCAGCACGCCGCGCACGAGGGCGCGCATCACCTCCGCGACATCGAGCGGGTGCGGGAGGCCGTCAAGCCGGCGCGTGACGACGCCTGAGCCCAGCTGCGATCGCCACCGAGCCGGCGGTCAGTTCGCCCCGAGCAGGCCGTCGAGCTCGTCGCCCTTGATGCGCCGAAAGGCGCGCTGGGGCCGAGCCCGCTCGAGCAACGCGACCTCGAGCTGGTCGGCGGGCGGCGGCTCCTGGTCGCGGCCGCCGAGCACCTTCGCACCGAGCCGCACCGCGGCCCCGAGCGCGAGCCCGGGCTGGTACTGGGTGTGCAGCGCCTCGGCGATGGTCTCGGCCTGCCCGCCGAGCACGGTGTAGCCCTGCTCGTCCATCACCGTGCCGTCGTAGAGGATGTGGAAGAGCTCGTTGGGCTGGTCGCCGGTGCCGACCTGGGCCACGAGGATCTCGACCTCGTAGGGCTTCATCTCGTGGGTGAAGATCTGGCCCAGGGTCTGTGCGTAGGCGTTGGCCATCGAGTTCGCGGTGACGTCCTCGCGGGAGTACTGGTAGCCCTTGAGGTCGGCCAGGCGCACGCCCGCGATCTTGAGCATCTGGAACTCGTTGTACTTGCCCACGCCGGCGAAGGCGATGCGGTCGTAGATCTCGCTGATCTTGAACAGCGTGCGCGACGGGTTCTCGGCCACGATCACGATGCCGTCGACGCACTCGAGCGCCACCAGGCTGCGCCCTCGGGCGATGCCCTTGCGCGCATAGTCGGCCCGGTCCTTCATGACCTGCTCGGGCGAGACGTAGAACGGCATGCTCATTCGCTGCCACCCCGTTCCGGCCCGCCGAGCAGTGCGTCGGCCCGCTGCTCGACGTCGTCGTCGTCGAGGGCGCGGTACCCGTCGGCGTCGATCACCGCGATGGTCGGGAAGATGCGCCGCACGAGGTCGGGCCCGCCGGTGGCGGTGTCCTCGTCCGCCGCCGCGAACAGCGAGCGGATCGCGAGCGCGATCACGTCGTCGGCGGGGAGCGCCTCGCTCCAGCCCGCCTTGATCCAGTTGCGGGCGTGGATGCCGCCCGAGCCGTTGGCCTGGTAGTCGGCCTCCTCGTACTTTCCGCCGGTGACGTCGAAGCTGAACACCCGGCCACGCTCGCGTCGATGGTCGTAGCCCGCGAACAGGGGCACCACCGGGAAGCCCTGCATGGCCGCGGGGAGGTTGGCCCGCACCATCTGCGCGAGCTGGTTCGCCTTGCCCTCGAGCGAGAGCGGCTCGCCCTCGATCTTCTCGTAATGCTCGAGCTGGGTCTGGAACAGGCGCACCATCTCGACCGCGGGCCCGGCCGCGCCGGCGATGGCAACGCCCGAGTGGTCGTCGGCGGGGAACACCTTCTCGATCCGGCGGCTCGCGATGCTGAACCCCGTCGTGGCCTGCCGGTCGCCCGCCATCGCGACGCCGCGGTCGTAGCGGATGGCGACGACCGTCGTGCCGTGCGTGACGTCGAGGAGCGGTGGCTCCGAGGCGTCACCCAAGCTGCCGCCCGGCAGGGCGTGGGGTGCCACGCGGCGCAGAAGCTCGGCGAACGACGAGCCGGGATCGAGCCCGGGCCCGAACATCGGCCCAAACATCGGCATCGACGGCTCGCTCATCGGTCGGCGAGCCTACACGGGGCTCTCGGTGAGCCTCCGTGACCGCTCGCGGGCGAGCTCGTCAAGGTAGCGAGCGTCCGAAACGTCATCGCCGGAGAGATAGTCGATCGCGCAGGGGAGTGAGGTCTACTCCCCCCCCTTTTGCACGTAGTTGCGAACGAACTCCTCGGCGTTGTCCTCGAGGACGGTGTCGATCTCGTCGAGCAGATCGTCGAGCTCCTCCTTGAGCTTCTCCCCCTGCTTCGCGGGCGCGTCGACCTCTTCGACCTCCTCGACGCGCTCTTTGGGCGCTGGCTTCTTCTTCTGCTCGCGCTCGGGCATCGGACGACTCCTATGACGCCAGCCGGGCGACCAGCTCGGCGGGCGTCGCGCACTCCTCGAACAACGGCTCGACGTGCGCTCGCGTTCCGCGCAGCGGCTCCATCATCGGGATGCGCCGCAGGGGGTCGGTGCCCACGTCGAGGATGAGGCTGTCCCAGTTCGCGGCCACCACCGAATCGGGCCAGCGCGAGAGACAGCGCCCCCGGAAGTAGGCCCGGGTGCTCGCGGGCGGTTCGGTCATAGCGGTCGTCACGGCAGCCTCCTGTACCAACCGCTCGACCTTACCCGCCCGCACGAGCCGTTCGTACAACGAGCGGTCGGGGCGCACGTCGTGGTACTGGAGATCGAGGAGGGACAGCTTCGAGTCGCCCCAGTCGAGCCCGTCGCGTCCGACGTAGGCGTCGAGCAGCGCGAGCTTGGTGACCCAGTCGAGCTGCCCGTCGAGGCGCGACGGGTCACGTTCGAGCGCGGCGAGCGTGGACTCCCACCGGCGGAGCACGTCGCCGGCCACGTCGTCACCGCCGCACGCGTCGAGCCCCGTCTCGTCGGCGTACTTCTGCGCGAGCCGGAGGAACTCCCACTGCACCTCGATGGCGGTGGCCGAGCCGCCCTCGGCGAGCTCCACGGTCGCGCGGCAGGTGGGGTCATGGGAGACGGTGCGCATGGCCGTGACCGGCGCCACGATGGACAGGTCCTTGTCGACGAAGCCGTCCTCGATCATCGCGAGCACGACCGCGGTCGTGCCGACCTTGAGGAACGTCGCGACCTCGCAGAGGTTGGCGTCGCCCACGATCACGTGAAGGCGCCGGTACTTCTGCGGGTCGGCGTGCGGCTCATCACGCGTGTTCACGATGGGCCGCTTCAACGTGGTCTCGAGGCCGACTTCCTCCTCGAAGAAGTCGGCCCGCTGGCTGATCTGGAAGTCGACCGACTCGGCCGCGTTCTCGCTCCCGATCTTTCCCGCGCCGGTGAAGACCTGCCGGGTGACGAACCAGGGCAGCAGATGGCGGACGAGTGCAGCGAACGGCAGTTGCCGGTCGACGAGGTAGTTCTCGTGCGTACCGTACGAATTGCCCTTGCCGTCGGAGTTGTTCTTGTAGACGACGATCTGCTGGCCCTCGCCGAGCAGACGGCGGGCGGCCTGCATGGAGCGGGCCAGGATCCGCTCCCCCGCCTTGTCGGCGCAGACCAGCTCGAGCGCGTTCTCGCACTCGGGCGTGGAGTACTCGGGGTGCGCGTGGTCGACGTAGTAGCGAGCGCCGTTGGTGAGCACGGTGTTGACGAGATGGGTCTCGATCTCCGGCGGAGCCGAGCCCTCGCGCGCGAACCCGCGAGCGTCGCGTCCGGGCGACTCGTCCTCGAAGTCCCAGCCCACCCGCCGGTGCTCGACGTAGCCGTTGATGAGCATCGAGGACGCCAGCACGGGGTTGGCATCGACCGCGCCGCGCAACGCGACGCCGTACTCCGTCTCGATTCCGCAGACCTTGGGGACGGCCACGGGGTCAGCCTACTCTCGGCGTCGGCGCGCGACGGTGGTGGAGACGCGTCGCTAGAGGTACTGGCCGGTCGTGACGCGCTCGATCTGGCGCCCACCGGTGGCGTCCTCGCCCTCGGCCATGAGGGTGCGCACGAACACGATGCGCTCGCCCTTCTTCCCCGAGATCTTGGCCCAGTCGTCGGGGTTCGTGGTGTTGGGGAGGTCCTCGTGCTCGCGGAACTCCTGCTTGATCGAGGCGAGCATGTCGTCGCTGCAGATTCCCTTCGTCCCGCCCGCGATCTGGCGCTTGATCGACAGCTTCTTGGCCCGACGCACGATGTTCTCGATCATGGCGCCGGAGGAGAAGTCCTTGAAGTACAGGATCTCCTTGTCGCCGTTCTGGTAGGTCACCTCGAGGAAGCGGTTGTCGTCGTCGGTCGCGTACATCGCCCGCACCGAGGTGTCGATCATCGCGGCCACGGTCGCGGCCCGGTCGCCGTCGTGGAGCTTCGTCTCGTCCTCGGCCAACGGCAGATCGTCCACGAGGTAGCGGCTGAAGATCTGCTGCGCGCTGTGCTCGTCGGGCCGTTCGATCTTGATCTTCACGTCGAGCCGGCCCGGGCGCAGAATGGCCGGGTCGATGAGGTCCTCGCGGTTGGAGGCACCGATCACGATGACGTTCTTGAGGCTCTCGACGCCATCGATCTCGGCCAGCAGCTGGGGCACGATCGTGCTCTCGATATCGGAGGAGATGCCGCTGCCGCGGGTACGGAACAGCGAGTCCATCTCGTCGAAGAACACGATGACGGGCACGCCCTCCTCCGACTTCTCCCGCGCTCGCTGGAAGATGAGCCGGATCTGGCGTTCGGTCTCACCCACGTACTTGTTGAGGAGCTCCGGGCCCTTGATGTTGAGGAAGTAGGAGCGAGTCGACGCGTCACCGGTCCTCTCGGCCACGCGCTTCGCGAGCGAGTTGGCCACCGCCTTCGCGATGAGGGTCTTGCCGCATCCGGGGGGGCCGTAGAGCAGGATGCCCTTCGGTGGCTGGAGCTGGTGCTCCTGGAACAGCTCGGCGTGCAGGTACGGAAGCTCGACGGCGTCGTGGATCTGGTCGATCTGCTCGTCGAGCCCGCCGACGTCGCCGTAGGTGACGTCGGGGACCTCCTCGAGGATCAGCTCCTCGACCTCCGGCCGCGGCAGACGCTCCACCAGCAGGCCCGAACGGTTGTCCATCAAGAGGTGGTCGCCGGCGCGCAGCTTCTCGTGACGCAAGCTGCCGGCCAGCTCGCAGACCCGCTCCTCGTCGGCGCGACCCACGATGAGGGCCCGGCCGCCGTCGGTGAGCAGCTCCTTGACGACGACGACCTCGCCCGACACCTCGGGACCGCGTGCCAACACGAGGTTCAGGGACTCGTTGAGCACGACCTCCTGGCCCGGAGCCAGCTCGTCGGGCTCCACCTCGGGGTGGAGAGCGACGCGCATCTTGCGGCCGGCCGTGTAGATGTCGACGGTGCCGTCGTCGTTGGCCCCGAGGAACGTGCCGTAGGCCGACGGCGGCATCGTGAGCTTCTCGACCTCCTCCCGGAGCGCGGCGATGTGCTCGCGCGCCTCCCGGAGCGTGGCCGACAGCTTCTCGTTCTGCGACACGGCCTGGGCGAGCTGCCCCTTGGTCTCGAGGAGCCGCTCCTCGAGCGTGCGCACCCGCTTCGGGGCGTCCTGGAGGCGGCGGCGGAGGACGACCACCTCCTCCTCGAGCGTCTTGAGCTGCGATTGGAGATCGTCGACCTGGCGCTCGTACTCGACGAGGCGCCGCTCGTGCTCGGAAGCCACGGTGCACACCTCCTCGCTGCCCGTCGCCGCTCGGCCTCGTGTGATCACCCACATTGCCGTATCTGACCGGCCGTATCTGACCGGCCGTAGGTGATCAGCCGCGTGTGATCAGCACGTGTGATCGGCCGCTCGGCTTGCGGTCTGTAACGGCTGAGCGACCCTACACCCGGCACCCTAGCCATCCGCGCCACCCGCCGGTGTGTATTTACCCGGTGGCGGCTTGATAAATTGACGGGGGCCGCGGGTGCCCCTACGCTGACCGGAGACCCCAGTGCGGAAGACGCGGTGCGGAAGACGCAGCACGTACGCGCCGCCCGCATACCGCCCCCCGACGACCGAAGGACGCGACCCATGAAGGTCTGGATCGACCAGGACCTCTGCACGGGTGACGGGCTCTGCGAGGAGATCGCGCCCGACGTGTTCACCCTGCTCGACGACGGGCTCGCCTACGTCAAGGAGGGCGCCAAGGTCTTCAGCGACCCCGGGGGGGCCGAGGGTCTCGCCGCCGTTCCCGCGGGCATGGAGGAGGCGACCATCGAGTCGGCCGAGGAGTGCCCCGGCGAGTGCATCTTCATCGAGGTCGACTGACTCACTCGTCGCTCGGGATCGTGCAGGTCGCGAGGCCGCGCTTCTCGAGATAGCGCTGGTGATCCTCCTCCGCCGGGTACACGGCCGAGGCGGGCGTGATCTCGGTGACGATCGGCTGGCCGACCCGGCCCTGCCACCGCGCCTTCGACGCGTGCGCGGCCACCTCCTGCTCCGGTGAGTGGAAGAAGATCGCGGAGCGGTACTGCGTGCCGACATCGGGGCCCTGGCGGTTCGGCGTGGTCGGGTCGTGCGACCGCCAGAACACCTCGAGCAGCTCGTCGTAGGGGACCTCGGCCGGGTCGAACCGGACCTGCACCACCTCGGCGTGGCCCGTCGTGCCGGTGCACACGTCGTGATAGCTGGGGTGCTCGAGCGTGCCGCCCGCGTAGCCGACGGTGGTCGCCCGCACGCCCGGGGTCCGACGAAACACTGCCTCCACGCCCCAGAAGCATCCCGCTGCGAACGTGCCCGTCTCGAGCGGCGACTGCTCACGGCTCTGCGCGGTGGTCCCCATGGGCTCCCTCCCCTCCTCGCGACGAGCGGTGGTCGACGACCACGAGCATGCCACGCCGCCGGCTCCGAGCACGCGGCTCGCGCGTCGCGCCATACGAGCTGGCTCGTCGCGTCAACCGACGAGACAGGATCCGGTGTCCACCAGGACGTTGCCGGCGGCGTCGAGCACCGGGCGCAGCTCGCCGTCGGTGAGCGCGTACGCGGTCGCGGGCCGGCCGGGGTCGATGGCGAAGGCGACGGCCACGACGCGGCCGCGCTGATCGACGAGCGGTCCGCCCGAGTCGCCCGGGGCCAGCCGGGCCGCGAGCACGAACACGTCGCGTCGAGTGCGTGACGTCCGGTAGATGTCAGTGCCCACTGCCACGATCTTCTCGGCGACACGCGCCGGCGTGGCCTGCAACGGTCCGCCACCCGGATGGCCGTACACCACACCGACCGTGCCGGGCCCTCCATCGGCAAGCGGGAGTGGCGCGAGGCCGAGGCCGGGCACCAAGAGCACCGCGAGGTCGCGGCTGGAGTCGAAGGCGACGACCCGGGCGGCCAAGCGCAAGCCGCTCGGGGTCTCGACGGCGGTCCGCCGCTCGCCGGCCACGACGTGCGCGTTGGTGACGACGGTGTCGGGCGCGGCCACGAACCCGCTGCCGTCCTGGATCTCCGCGCAGGCCCGTCCCTCGACCTTGACCACCGACCCGCGCACCGCCGCGTCCACGGCCGGCGCGAGCGCGCGCGTGGGCGGCGTACCGGTGTCGGGCGGCTCCGCGAGCGGGTCGAGCACACCCGGCCCGACCGCACCGACCTTGCCGCCCAGCTCCTCCAACGCCTTCGGAGGTGAGGGAGCGAGCTCGTCGACCCCCTTGACGATGACCGACGCGCGCGCGGCGCGGGCGGGCCAGCCCGGCGCGCTCGCGAGCGCAGGGATGAGCAGCCACACGACGACGAGCACGCCGACCATGCCGACGACCGCCCCCGCGAGCTGATCGACCCGGTGGGCACGCGGCCCCAGCTCCAGGCGCGCGTTCAGCGCCGCGCCGGCCCCCAGGCCGCTCGCCCACCCCGCGAGGCTCAACCCGGCGATGAAGGCGAACGCGCTCACGAGACGAGTGCGGGGCTCCGCCCGGCTCAGCGCGTCGGTGAGGTCCGTGAGGTATGCGACCGCGAGCGCGACACCCGCGGCCAGGCCCGCCCACGAGAGCACCCGCGAGAGGAAGCCGAGTCGATGGCCCGCGCCCGCAGCCGCCACGATGGCGAGGAGGATGAGCAGGTCGAGGAGGTTCACTCGGGCGGGGCGAGCAGCCGCGCGTGCGTGAGGAAGCCGGTGTGGGCGACCATCCGGTGGTCGGGCCGTACCGACTGCCCGTCCACGTGCCAGCCGCGCTGCATCACCTCGAGCGTCTCGGCCATCCCGAACGCCGATCCGACCAGCTCCTCGCGCAGGCGAGCCACCTGCCCGATGGTGGGCAGGTACGCGAGCAGGATCCCGCCCGGCCGGAGCGCGTGCTCGGCGTGCTTGACCACGCGCCAGGGCTCCGGAAGGTCGAGCAGGACGCGGTCGAGGCCGTCGGCATCGATGCCGTCGTACACGTCGCGCACCTCGACCTGGAGCGGCTGCCCCGAGCCGAGGAACCCCTCCACGTTGCGCCGGGCGCGGTCGGCGAACTCCTCGCGCAGCTCGTAGCCGAGCACACGACCGGCCGTGCCGACCGCGCGCAGCAATGTGATCGTGAGCGCACCCGACCCCACGCCCGACTCGAGCACGCGCGCGCCGGGGAACACGTCCGCGAGCATCAGGATGGGGCCGAGGTCCTTCGGATAGATCACTTGAGCGCCCCGCGGCATCTTCAACACGTACTCGGCCAACGTGGGGCGGACGGCGATCATGCGCGCACCGAGCGACGTGCGTACCGTGATGCCCTCCTCCCGGCCGAGCAGGTCGGCGTGGTCTACGACGCCCGCGTGTGAGTGGAAGGCTCCGCCCTCGGCCAGCGTGACCAGGTGCCGACGCTTCTTCGCGTCGACCAGCAGGACGCGGTCACCGGGAGCGAACGGGCGGGGCACGCGTCAGCCCCGAGCCCGGAGCTCGACCGGTGCGGACACGCTCACTCCCGCTGCGCGCGCCTGGAGCAGGCAGAACGCGCACACGTCGCCGGGCGTGGGCGCCCCACAGGTGCGACAGGGCCGGAGCCCGGCCCGCTCGTCGCCGGCGTCGGCCGCGAAGCGCGGATGCCCGCGCTCGAGGAAGCCGAAGAGGAACGCGGCCTTGGTGCCGGGCGAGCGGTCCTCGACCGCGTTGAGCACCTCCTTGAGGCCGAGGTGCCGGTTTCCCTCGGCCATGGGGCACTCCTCCACGACGTAGTCGATGCCTTGCAGCACGCAGTACGCGGCCGTCTCCCGCTCGCCCAGCCGCACGAGCGGCTTGACCTTTCGCGCGAAGCCGGGCCCCGCTGGGAGCACGGGGTACTGGCGCCCGAGGTAGCCCGTCTCCCACCGAAGCACGTTGCCGAGCAGCACCGCGGCCTCGTCGTCGAGGTTGTGGCCGGTGGCCACCACGTCGTAGCCGCGCTCGACCGCTTCCGCGTTGAACACGTGGCGCTTCGACAGCCCGCACGCGCCGCACGGTGCGCGTCGGGTCTTCGCGGCCGCGCCCGGCACGTCGAAGCCGTGGTCGGCGGCGAGATCGACCTCGTGGAGCGCGAGGCCGCGGTCACGGGCGAAGTCGCGGGCGAACCGGGACGAGCGATCCGAGTAGTCGCCGATCCCGAGCCCGAGATACAGGCCGTCGGCCTGGTAGCCGAGGTCGGAGAGGAGCTGCCAGAGCGCGAGCGAGTCCTTTCCACCGGAGACGGCCACGAGCACCGACTGGCCGGGCTCGATCATCCGGTACTGCTCGATGGCGCGCCGCACCTGCTCCCCGCAATGGCGCACGAAGCAGTCGCGGCAGAAGGCCGCGTTGTGGCGGCGGACGTCGATCACCGCCGGCGCCCGGCACCGCCGACACTTCACCGCGTCAGCCTCCCCCGGAGATGACGGGGCGGATCTCGACGGTGTCCGTGTCGGACAGCTTGGCGTCGCGGGGCACGAGCGTGTCGCCGCAGATCACCAGGAACGACTCCGGGTTGAGGTCGAGCCGGCCCAGCAACGCGACCACGCTGAGCGGCCCCGGAACGTCGAGCTCTCGGCGCGGGTTCCGCAGGACCACCTTCACGGTGCCCAGAGTACCGGGCGTCTGCTACTCGCTCGGAGCGAGACCTCGGATCTCGAGCACCTCGCCCGGCTCGATCGCCGTGGCGAAGATGGTCTCGGGCGGACGGTGGAGGAGCCGGTTGAGGAGCGCGAGCCCGCCCGCGGTGACCCCGAGCCAGAGCCACGGGCGCGAGCCGTCGCGCAGGCCCTTGCGCAGCGCGAGTCGGGCGACACGGCCCAGGAAGGCGCCCATCTGTCAGAGACGGCGGATCTCGACCACGGTCTTGCCCCGCCGGCCCCGACGCCGCCCGAGCAGGAACGCGACCACGATGACGAGGGCGACCGCCCCGATCGCGACCACCGTGAGCTTGCTCTGGGCCTGACCGACCGTGTTGTCGACTCCGCCCCGGATCTCCGCCAGCTTGGCCTCGATGTCGTCGCGGGTGATCGGCGTCCCGCTTCCCGCGCGCCCGCTGGCGGTGTGCCCAGTGGCGGTGCGCCGCGCGCTCGGGGCCGGGCTCACGCGTGCCTCCCCTGGCGAGCTTGGCCCTCGTGGCGGAGCGAGCCCCGGCCCATCCACGTCACAGCGGCGGCCAGGATCAGCACGGCGATCACGATCGCATAGGGCGCCCACGACCAGTCTCCCCGGAAGGTATCGCCGGTCTCGGTCTGGAGCGCCCGCAGGCCCGAGAGGGTGAGGAAGGCGGCGCCGATGCCGAGGAGCAGCGCGCCCAGCAGCCCGAAGGCCAGGTAGCGGCCGAGCGCGCGGAGCGGGACGACCGTCTCCTGCTTGCAGTAGGCGACGATCAGCTCCCAGAGCTCCGAGACGAGCTGCGGCAAGGGAGGTCGCTCGGACACGGCGGGCTCGGACACGGCGGGCTCGGACACGGCGGGCTCGGACACGGCGGAATTGTCGTCGGCCATCGGTCCGGATGCAAGGCTGGCGGGACCGTGGCGCCCGGACATCCCGTCCCCGGGTGGTGCTCACCGACCGGATGGCGACGAGGTCGCGGGAGGCGGCACGGCGACGTCGGCCGGCGGGGCGTCGGGAAAGCGGGCCGCGTCGGTGGCGGCTCGGTTGCGGAGCACACGACCGCGCTCGTCGGCGAAGTCGCCGTTGAGCAGCACGGCGAACCGCACCGGTCGGCCGATGTCGACGAGCCCGGCGAGGGCCGACACCCCGGCCAGTGTCCCGGTCTTGGCGAGGAGCTTGCCCTCGAGCGGAGTGCCGTGGAACTCGTCGGCCAGCGTGCCTCGCGTCCCCGCGATAGCGAGGCCGTCGTGCAGCGCGCGCAGCTCGGGCCGGGAACCGAGCGCGACGGCCGCGAGGAGCGTCCGGCAGGTGACGCGATCGGTATGCGACAGCCCGGAGCCGTCGTCGAGCACCAGACCGGTGAGGGGGAGCCCCAGCTCGGTCAGCTTCGTGGCGATGGCCTGCAGGCCTGTCGCGGTGGTGCCGGGCGCGGCGCCGTTCACCGCGCGTGCGCCGAGCTCGCGCGTGAGCATCTCGGCGCTGAGGTTGTCGCTCGACGCGAGGAGCTCCGCGATCACGTCGGACAGCGCGGGCGAGACGACGGTCGCGAGCGGGACCGCGTTCGCCGGCGCGCTCGACGCTCCCGGGGTACCGCCCACCTGCACCCCGCGCTCGACAAGGAGGCGGGTCAGCTCGGTCGCGGCGTTGACGGCGGGGTCCGCTGCCGGCACCTTCTTCCCCTTCCAGGAAGCGAACCCGCCGTTCACGGTGAGGGCACCGATCGGGCCGATCGCGGGCTCGGTGCGGTAGCTGGCCGGCCACGCCGGAAGGTAGCGCGTCCGGTCGTAACGGGCGTCGTCGCCCTGGATGCCGCCGGGGATGCGCCGAACCCCTTTGGCCACGATCCCGTCGGCGAGCGCGGCGAGCGGTGTGACCGCATCGCCGCGCGTGACGGCCTGGGCGGCGAGGAGGTCTGCGTAGTCGGGGGTGGCGAGCAGTGGGTCGCCGCCGCCGACGAACCAGAGCCGGTCGACCACCTCCCCGCGCGAGGCCACGGCCGAGACAGCACGCGTCTCGAAGTGAAACCCCGGCCCCAACGTGGCAAGCACGGCGGCGGCGGTGAGCAGCTTGGCGGTCGAGCCGGGCGCGAGGGGCCGGTCGACGTCGCCCGCCGCGACCGGCCCCGCGCCGTCGGCGTCCACCGCGAAGCACCGCTCGACCCCGGCCGTGTCCGCGGCCAGCGCGGCCTGGAGCCGCTGCGCGCCGACGGCGTCGACGACTGGCTGGGGCACGCGGCGAGCGGACCACAGGGGCGTCGTCGACACGGGCGTGACGACCACGGCGCGGCTCGTGGCGGTCGGGCGAGCCCGGAGACCGAGCGCCACCGAAGTGGCCGAGACGGCCACGAGCGCGACGACGACCGCGCGACGCGTCGACACGCCGCGGCCTGCGCTCACGGGCGCGGGCTCGGCATCAGAGGCCGCGGCTCCGGCGGTACCGCGCGTACCGCCACAGGTGCTCGAGCGCACGCACGGCCCGGTTGGACGACGCGTAGCAGAGCCGCCCGCTCGCGCGCACCGCCCGCGGCCCCGGGTTGTCGGGCGACGTGATCGCCAGCTCGGTGGCGGTGAGGATGGGCTTCCCGGTTGCCTCCGACACGTCGGCGGCTGCAGTGGCGAAGCGCTCGTCCTGACGCTCGTGGTAGGCGACGATCCGATCGAGCCCGTAGCCGGGGTAGAAGCGGCCCTCGCGCATCATCCGGGCCTGGTTCGACTGAATGCCGAGGCCGAGGTAGACGACCGCGTCGACCTCGTCGTGCGCGGCCGCCAGCTCGAGCACCTCGGGGATCGTGTCGCGGGTCTCGCCGCCGGCCAGGTCGATGGGGTTGTTGCGGCTCCACCGGGGCGGGAGCTTGGCATCGATCGCGTCGCGGAGGTCCGCGGGCAGGGGCACCAGGGTCAGCTCGGAGCGCACGATGGCGTCGGCCGTCACGACGCCCCAGCCCCCCGCGGTGGTGACGACCGCGACCCGGGGCCCACGGGGGAGGGGCTGGGTGGCGAAGGTCGCGGCTGCCTCGAACGCCTCCTCGACGGTGGCCGCACGGGTCACGCCCACCTGGCGACACGCGCCGTCGAAGATCCGGTCGTCGCCGGCCAGCGCACCGGTGTGCGACGCGGCCGCGCGCTGCCCGCCTGCCGTCGCTCCTCCCTTCAGCACCACCAGCGGCTTTAGGGTGGTGACGCCCCGCACCCGCTCGAAGAACCCCCGGCCGTCGCGCACGCCCTCGACGTAGGCGAGGCCGACCGCGGTCTCCGGATCGGCGGCGTAGTGCTCGAGGTAGTCGGGAACCGTCACCGCGGCCGCGTTCCCGGCCGACACCGCGCGGCTGATGCCGATGCCCGTCTGCACCGCGTAGTTGAGGAATGACGAGACGAAGTTGCCCGACTGGCTCGCGACCGCGATCCGGCCGCGCGGAGGGCACGGTGCCACGATCTGCGCGCACAGCAAGGCCGGCATGGACACGACCCCCTGGCCGTTGGGGCCCGCCAGCAGGATCCCGAGCTCGTCGGCCAGCGCGACCAGCTCGGCCTCCGCGGCCCGTCCTGCCTCGCCCGCCTCGCCGTACCCGGCCGAGGTGACGAAGGCGGCACCGATCCCCCGCCTCGCGCAGGCGCGCACCACGTCGAGGTTGGCCGCGGCCGGGGTGCAAATGAACGCGAGATCGACGGGCGCGTCCGCGGGAAGGTCGTCGATCGACGCGACCGTCGGCACGCCGAGGATCTCCCCGCCCTCGAGGTTCGTCGCGAACACCGCGCCCGCGTAGCCCTGGGTCAGGATGTTGTGGAGCGCGACGAAACCGAACTTTCCCGGGTGGCTCGACGCGCCCGCCACCACCACGCCCCGCGGCTCGAACAAGGCCCGGAACCGCTCGGGCGCGGGCTCCACGCTCACGTGCGCAGCTCGACCAGCGCGTCGACCGCGACCGGCTTCCCCTCGACCACCACGAGCGGATTCACATCGACCGAGAGGACATCGAGCTCGGCCTCGGCGAGGGCCGCGAGGCCCAGGAGGATGCCTACGAGCGCGCCGCGGTCGACAACCGGCTCGCCGCGGACCTCGCCCAGGAGGGCGCTGCCCCTGAGGTCGTCGAGCATCTCTTCGGCGTCGACTCGCTCGATCGGCACGAGCCGAAAGCTCACGTCCGCCACCGCCTCCGCGAGCACGCCGCCGACGCCGACCATCACGCAGCGCCCGAACTCCGGGTCGGTGTGGAGGCCGGCGATGAGCTCCCGGGTGCCACGCAGCATGGGCGCCACCAGCACCTCGACCGGGCCGTCGTCCGGACGGGCCGCGACGAGCAGCTCGGTGGCCGCGGCCCGGACCGCGTCCGCGTCGGCGAGACCGAGGCGCACGAGCCCGCGCTCGGTCTTGTGCGCGATGCCGCGGCCGCACAGCTTTGCGACGGCCGGATAGCCGATCTCGCCCGCAGCAATCACCGCGGCGTCCGCCGTCGCCGCGGTGCGCTCGTCGGGCACCGGCACGCGGTACGTCGCGAGCAGCTGCTTCGACTCGGCCTCCGAGAGCGTGACTGTGCCGGCCATCAGACGGCCGCGGCGCGCCCCTGCCAGAACTCGTCGCGCAGGACGCGCTTCAGCAGCTTCCCGGCGTCGGTGCGTGGAAGGTTGTCGCGCAGCTCGTAGTCCCGGGGCCGCTTGTAGCCGCCGACTCGCGCGTCCACGAACGCCTTCAGCTCGTCGAGATCGAGCGCCGGGCCCGGCTTGGCCTGGACGATCGCGTACACCTTCTCGCCCCACTCGTCGTCGGGGATGCCGAACACCGCCACGTCGAGCACTTTCGGGTGCTCGTGGATCACGGCCTCGATCTCGGCCGGGTAGATGTTGACCCCGCCCGAGATGATCATGTCCGTCTTGCGGTCGCAGATGTACACGAAGCCCTCGTCGTCGACGTAGGCGACGTCGCCGACCGACTTCCAGCTGCCGGCGTCGATCTCCGCGAGCTGCTCCTCGGTGCGGTGGTAGCCGTCCATCGCCAGCCCGGTGGAGATGAACAGCTCCCCCGGCTCCCCCACCGCTGCCTCGGTGCCGTCGTCCTTCACGATCCTCACCTGCACGCCGCCGTACGTCTGCCCGCACGAGCCCGGCTTGCGGAGCTGGTCGGTCGGCTTGATCACCGTGACGATCCCGAGCTCGGTGGAGCCGTAGACCTCATAGAGGAACCCGTCACCGAGCTTCTCGATCACCTCTTGCTTCAGCGCGTAGGGAACGGGCGCGGCGTTGGCGATGAGGCAGCGCATCGACGACAGGTCGGCCCGGGCCAGCTCACCCGGCGGGAGGCTCACGATGCGCTTGAGCTGGGTGGGGGCCGAGAAGGTGTTCGTGACGCGGTGCTCCCTCACGAGCCGGAGCCACGCCGTGGCATCGAACTTCCGGAGCACGACGATCGTTCCGCCGAGCGAGTGCGTGATGACGGCGAACGCGAGCGGGCCGGAGTGGTAGAGGGGGCCGGTGGTGAGGTGGATCTCGCCGCCGAACCGGAGCCCGAGCTCGCCCAGGAGGGCGACCACGATGCCGGCGTCGGTGGAGGTGCGCAGCGCGCCCTTGGGCTTGCCGGTGGTACCCGAGGTGTAGAGCATCTGCGCGCCGACGCTGCTCCGGTCCGGCGCGACGGGCTCGTGGTCGGGCTGGCCCGCCAGCACGTCGTCCCAGGCCCGGCAGCCGGCGGGCACGTCGCCCCCGAAGACGACGACCTCGCGCACCTTCGGGATCCGGCCGCGAACGCTCGTCAGCGTAGGTGCCTGCTCGGCGTCGACAATCACGAGCGTGGCGTCGGAGTTGTCGATGACGTAGGCCATCTCCTCGGCATTGAAGCGGTACGAGAGCGGCACCGCGACCTGGCCGATCTTGCGGGCCGCGTGGATGGTGACCAACACCTCGAGCGAGTTGGGCCCGCACCACACCAAGCGCTCGCCCTGCTCGATCCCGAGGGCCCGGATGCCGTGCGCGAGCCGGTTGACCATCGCGTTGAGCTCGGCGAACGTCGTGGCCGAGGGCCGCCCGCCGTATGCCTCGTCGACGAGCACCGCCGCCGTGGTGCCGATGGACTGGGCGTGGATCCGGAGCGGGTCCGGCACCTCGCTCGTCGACTCGTTCATCGAGCATCTCCTCGTGAAGGGCGGCCGGTAGCCTACCGCCGTGCCCCAACCGGTCCCTCTGCGCGGAGTGATCGAGGGCTTCTACGGTCCTCCCTGGTCGCCCGGCGCGCGCCTCGACGTGATCGAGTTCGTCGCCGACCGAGGTATGAACGCCTACGTGTACGCGCCCAAGAGCGACCCGAAGCACCGCGAGCGCTGGCGCGAACCGTACGACGTCGCCGAGTCGGCCCACTTCGACGACCTCGCCGGGCGGTGCGCGAAGGTCGGGGTTCGGCTCGGCTGGTCCGTCTCGCCCGGCCTCGACATCAACTACGCGAGCGCGGCCGACCGGGCCGCCCTGCTCGCCAAGCTCGTGCCGATGCTCGACGGCGGCGTCGAGTGGATCGTGCTCGCGCTCGACGACATCCCGATGCGGCCGGAGCTGGCCCCGGCCCAGGCCGGGCTGGCCGGTTGGCTCCTCGACGCGCTCCGCTCCCACGGGCCTCACGCTACGCTCACGCTCGTGCCCACGGAGTACGTCGGCACGCTTCCCACGCCCTACCTCCGCACACTCGCGGCCGCGCTGCCGCCCGCGGTCGATCTCATGTGGACCGGCCCCACCGTGTGCTCCCCCACGATCGGGGCGGCCGACGCCCGGGCCCGGGCCGACGCGGTCGGCGGCCGGATGCCGATCGTGTGGGACAACTACCCCGTGAACGACGGCCCGATGGCCCGGTCCCTCCACCTCGGTCCGTACACGGGACGTGAGCCCGAGCTCACGGACGCGGTCGCGGGAGTGTTGCTCAACCCGATGCCGCAGGCGTGCGCGTCGAAGGTGGCGCTCGCCACCGCGGCCGACTTCCTCCGCGATCCCGTTGGGTACGACCCCGACCGTTCCTGGGAACGCGCCATCGCCGACGTCGGCGGTCGACGTGGGGCCGCGCTCCGGTCGCTCGCAACCGCGTGCGCGAGCAGCGCGCTCCGGCCCCCCGAGCGGTTGGAGGTGCACGGACTCGTCACCGCGCTGGCCGACGAGATGGACGGCCCCGGGTGGATGGCTCCGCTCGCCGCGCTCGAGGAGACGTTCGCCGACATCCGTGACGCGACTGCGGCCTGGGCCGACGACCCCTCCGATCTATTGGGGACCGAGCTGGCGCCGTGGCTGACCCAGGCGCGGGTCGAGGCGGCCGCGGGTCGCGCCGCGCTCCGGCTCCTCCAGCAGGTCCGCCCCATCGCCGCGGTCGGCCCCGACGGCCACGGCCGGGCCGCGGCTCCCGACGCCGAGTCGGCGATGCTCTCCGCCTTCGGCCTCGCCGTCGCGTGGACCGCCGCGCGCGCCGGTGACTTCCACGTGTTCGGGCCACGGTTCGTCGCGTACCCCGCCGTCGTCCAGCTCGCCGACGGCCGCCCCGCCCTCGACGTCGGCCAGTCCTTCCTCGAGGACCGCTCCGCGATCGACCGGCTGACTCGCCTCGCGCTCGAGCACTACAGCCGGTGGACGGAGCTCGCCACCGAGTCGGCACGCGAGCCGGTGCGTGTGCTCGTCGACGGCACCGAGGTCGCGGTCGACGAGCACGGGGCGTTCGCGATCGACGAGGGAGCCGCGGTCGTGCTGCTCCGCAGCGGGCCCCTCACCACGCGCGTCGCCGGGGTCGACGGCCCGCCCTTCGCCGACCGGCGCCTCGCGTGACGATGCTGTCGGTGGTGATGGCCGCGTACAACGAGGCGGCGATGCTCCAGGCGACGGTGCACGAAGTGGTGGACGGCCTCCGCTCGTCGGGGCGCCCCTTCGAGCTGCGGATCGTCGAGAACGGCTCCACCGACGGCACCCGCACGATCGCCGAGCGCCTCGCCGGCGAGATCGACGAGGTGCGCGTGCACTCGATGCGCGCCGCCAACTACGGGGAGGCGCTGCGCACCGGGCTGCTCGAGGCGACGGGTGACGTCGCGGTCATCTTCGACGTCGACTGCTACGACCTCGACTTCCTGAAGGAGGCGCTCGCGGCGCTCGACGCCGCTCCGGAGCTCACCGGCCCCGCGATCCCCACCGGCCCGATCCCGACAGGCACCGTCATGGTCGTCGGCTCGAAGCGCGCCCCGGGCGCGCGCGACGAGCGACCGTGGCTGCGGAGGATCGCGACCGGCACGTTCGCGTGGATCCTCCGGTGGGGCTTCTCGCTCTCGGTCTCCGACACGCACGGCATGAAGGTGCTGCTCCGTGAGCCGCTCGACCCCATGGTCCGCCGGTGCCGCTTCGGAGCCGATCTCTTCGACACCGAGCTGATCCTGCGGGCCGAGCGGGCCGGCTTCCGCGTCGCCGAGGTGCCCGTGACCGTCAGTGAGCGGCGGCCGCCCCGCACGTCGGTGCTGCGCCGGGTTCCCCGCACGCTCCTCGGCCTCCTGCGCCTCCGCCTCGCGCTGGCACGCGAAGGCACCTGAGCGATGGCGCGCGTCGTGGCCGCCGGCGCGGTGTGCGTGCCCGACTCCGACGCGACGGCACCGCTCGCGCCGGGCTGGCTCGCGATCGAGGACGGCCTCGTCGTCGACCTCGGCCGCGACAGCCCGCCCGGCCGGCCCGACGAGGACCTGGGCGACGTGGTGCTCGCGCCCGGCTTCGTCGACCTCCAGGTGAACGGCGTCGACACCGTCGACTTCGCCTCCGCCGACGCCGCCGGGTGGAGCCGGGCGCGACGGCGCCTGCTCTCGTGCGGCGTGACCACGTTCTGCCCGACCCTGGTCTCCGCGCCGCTCACCGCCTACGACGCGCCGCTCGGACGCGCGGCGGCAGCTCGTGACGATCCCGAGCCGCTCACGACGATCGCCGGCGTGCACCTCGAGGGCCCGTTCCTCGGCGGCGCACCCGGCGCGCACGCGGAGGAGCACATTCGTCCGGCCGACCGCGACTGGCTCGAACGGCTCGTCCTCGGACGTCCCGGCCTCGTGCGGATCGTGACCCTCGCGCCGGAGGCCGACGCCGGGCTCGAGGCCACGCGCCTGCTCGTCGCTCTCGACGTGGTCGTCGCGCTCGGTCACTCGGACGCGACCTACGAGGAGGCGCTCGCCGCCGCCGATGCCGGCGCGACGGTCGTCACCCACCTGTTCAACGGGATGGGGCCCTGGCACCACCGGGAGCCGGGGCTGGCCGGGGCCGCCCTCGACGACGACCGGCTCACCCCCACCCTCATCGCCGACCTCGTGCACGTCCATCCCGCCGTGTTGCGGCTCGCTATCTCCCGCAAGCCCAACGTCGCGCTGGTGAGCGACGCGGTCGCGCTCGCAGCCGGCGAGGCAGAGGTCGCGACCGCGGGCCCCGACGGCACGCCCCGTCTGGCGGACGGCACGCTCGTGGGATCGGTCGCCATGCTCGACCGCGCCGTCGCCAACGTCGTCGGCCTCGGGGTGCCGATCGCCCGCGCCGTCGAGATGACCGCGACGGTTCCCGCTCGGGTGCTCGGGCTCGACACCTTCGGCGCGGTCGGTCCGGGCGGGAGGGCCGACCTCGTCGCCCTCGATCCCGCGAGTCTCGGTGTGCGCGTCGTGTGGCTCGGGGGCGAGCCGGCCCCGGTTCGGTAGCCTCCGCCCGTGCCCCAGGTCGCGCTGCTCGTCACCTGCGTGGTCGACCAGCTCGCGCCCGAGGTCGGGATCGCCGCGGTCCGGCTCCTGGAGGCGGCGGGCTGCTCGGTTGCCTTCCCCGAGGCCCAGACCTGCTGCGGCCAGCCGGCCCTCAGCGCGGGCGAGCCCGAAGCGGCGGCCGTGCTGGCCCGACATCTCGTCGACGTGTTCGGGTCGTTCGACGCGGTCGTGGTGCCCTCGGGCTCCTGCGCGGCGATGCTCCACCACTGGTACGAACGCCTGCTCGACGGGTCCGGCCGCGTGCGCGCCCGCGCGCTCGCCGCCCGCACCTTCGAGCTATCCCAGTACCTGGTCGACGAGTGCGGCCGCGTCGACCTCGGGGCCCGAGTCGACGCCCGAGTCACTGTCCACGACGCCTGCCACGGCCTCCGCAACCTCGGTGTGCGCGACGCGCCGCGCCGGTTGCTCGAGGCGGCCGGCGCGACGCTGGTCGAGATGAGGGAGCCCGAGACCTGTTGCGGCTTCGGCGGCACGTTCGCGGTCGGGCACGGCGAGATCTCCGGCCCGCTCGCCGACGACAAGCTCGCGCACGCCCACTCGACCGGCGCCGACTACCTCGTGAGCGCCGACGCCGCGTGCCTCTTGCACCTGGAGGGCCGGCGTCGTCGCACCGGCGTCGGCCCGGAGCCGGTCCATCTCGCGTGCCTCCTCGCACGCGCCCTGCGCCCGACGCCATGACCCCGACGTCATGACGAACCGGGTCGTCACCCCGGGCGCCACGATCAAGGAGCGCGCCGCGCGCGCGATCGCCGATCGTGAGCTCCAGCAGGCGATGGCGAACCTCGACGTGCGCCTGTTCACCGCGCGCGAGATCGCGGAGACCACGCCCCAGCTCAAGGATCGCGCCGCGGCGCTGCGGCGCGAGGTGCTGGCCGACCTCGACGCCTGGCTCGACCGGCTCGAGACGAGGCTCGCCGGCCTCGGGGTCACCGTGCACCGCGCCGAGACGCCCGCGGCGG